>Ga0207422_1004600_pt1 | contig 11183 bp, 7 predicted proteins | sample MarCyaLeptolynsp_FD_187757 | JGI IMG/M metagenome (GOLD analysis project Ga0207422, IMG submission 187757) | Marine cyanobacterial communities from Panama - species 1 Leptolyngbya sp. (SPAdes) | ecosystem: Environmental > Aquatic > Marine > Unclassified | place: Panama: Panama City | collected... | reverse complement strand
AAATCGAGACGGCGTCCACCTTGCCGATGAAGTCTGCGGGGCCTGCCATGACGGCGCAGCCGAACTCGTCCGCCACCTCTTTGGCGCGCTCCGGGTTGAGGTCATACACCCCCACGAGATCGACACCGGGAATGGACGCATATTTGCTGACATGCAGCCGGCCGAAATACCCGGTGCCAACGACACCGGCGCGCACGCGCGATAGCTTGGGGCGATTGTAAGGCATCTTGAAAAACGGGTGCTCCGGCACGGAAGAAGGAAGGCGCGGCGGAAGCTAGGCGATCCGGCGCTTGAGGCCAAGGGGGCCAAATGCGGCTCTGACCTGCAAAACCGCTCTTTAGGGACCGAGCCTGCCCTTGCAAGTGCCCGCAGAGCCCGTGTTAACTCCCAATCGACCGTAAAGCATCCACCAAAACCGCACCGATCTGGAGCATTTCCCATGGCCGCGACCGAATCCCGCCAAATCACCCTGAGTGAATCCCCCTCCGGCAAGCTCCTGACGTCGAATTTCAGCCTGGAAACGGTGCCAATGCCCGTCCCCGGCGATGGAGAATTGCTGGTCAGGGTGCTCTACATCTCCATCGACGCCGCCAACCGCGCCTGGATGCAGGGCCGGACCTATCGCGATCAGGTGCTGCCGGGCACCAAGATGGCCGGCGGCGCTCTGGGTGAGGTTGTCATTTCAAATTCACCGGACTTTGCACCGGGAGACATCGTCGAGGCTGACATGGGCTGGTGTGATTATGTGGCCCTGCCCGCCGACCATGCGAAAAAGCGCAAGCCGCGTGGCCCGCTCACCCATCTTCAGTCCATTCTCGGCACCACCGGCAAGACGGCCTATTTCGGGCTGCTGCAGATCGGCAACCCGCAGCCCGGCGAAACCGTAGTGGTGTCGGCGGCCGCCGGTGCGGTCGGCTCGGTCGTCGGCCAGCTTGCCAAATCCCGGGGCGCCCGCGTTGTCGGCATTGCCGGGTCGTACAAGAAGTGCGCCTGGCTGACGGATGATCTGGGTTTCGATGCGGCCATCAACTACAACACCGAACCGGTCATGAAGGCGCTCAAGCGCGATGCGCCGGACGGGGTGGATGTGTTCTTCGACAATGTAGGCGGTGACATTTTTGAAGGTGTGCTGTTCCGCATGAACACCCATGGGCGCATCGTGTGCTGTGGTGCTGTCTCCCAATACGATACGGATACGCCCACCCATGGGCCGCGCGGCGTGCCCGGCCTCATCGTCACCAAGCGCCTCAAAGTCGAAGGCTTCATCGTCACCGACTTCCGGGACCAGTTCACCAAGGCAGAGGCCGAACTGGCCGGCTTTGCCGCGCAGGGCAGCATCAAGGTTGCGGAAGACGTGGTTGAAGGCCTTGAAAACGCTCCACAGGCGCTGGTCGGCCTTCTCAGCGGCGAGAATTTCGGCAAGCGCCTCGTCCATGTGGCTGATCCGCAGAGCTAGGGTGCAATCAGCGAAAATCGCCCCATATCAGATACGAACAACCTCAAAACCAACCAACCCAAAACTGACCAACAGGGAGAAGACCCAATGTCAAACGTGGTTTCAAAGGAAGTGCAACTCGCGCAGCGCCCGGTAGGCATGCCGAAGCTGGAAGACTTTCAGGTCAAGGAAGTAGACATCCCCGCGCCGGGCGATGGCGAAGTGCTCGTCCGTAACATCTGGATGTCGGTGGACCCCTATATGCGCGGCCGCATGTATGACCGCGAAAGCTATGTGCCGCCGTTCCAGATCGGTGCGGCCCTTGAGGGCGGCGCCATCGGCCAGGTGGTCGCCTCCAATTCAGACAAGGTCGCGGTCGGTGACTATGTGCAGTCCATGCTCGGCTGGCGCGAGTACTTTGTCGCCAAGGGCGAGGAAGTTCAGAAGGTCGATACCAGCTCCGGTGTCCCCATTCAGGCATTCCTCGGCACTCTCGGCATGCCGGGCATGACTGCCTATGCGGGCCTGCTGCGTGTTGGTGAACTCAAGGACGGTGAGACGGTGTTTGTCTCGGCTGCCTCAGGCGCTGTTGGTGCCATTGTGTGCCAGATCGCCAAAGCCAAGGGCTGCTTCGTCGTCGGCACGGCGGGCTCTGATGACAAGTGCAAATGGCTGGAAGAGACAGCCGGCATCGACAAGGCCATCAACTACAAGACATGCGGTGATCTCACGGAAGCCGTGCGGGCAGCAGCCCCCAAGGGCGTGGACGTGTACTTTGAAAATGTGGGTGGTGAGCATCTCACGGCTGCCCTTGAAAACATGCGCCCCATGGGCCGCCTTGCCATGTGCGGGATGATTTCCCAGTACAATGACACTGAGCCGACACCTGGGCCCAGCAACCTCATCTACATGGTCGGCAAGAGCCTCAAGATGCAGGGCTTCATCGTCTCCAACCATTTTGACCTGCTGCCGGACTTCATCCGCGACATGACCAAGTGGATCGGCGAAGGCAAGATCAAGTGGGAAGAAACAGTGGAAGACGGCATTGAGCGCGCGCCGCAGGCGTTCCTCAACCTGTTCACCGGCGGCAACATGGGCAAGATGCTCGTGAAGGTCGGTCCTGACAGTGCGGTCTAGGCACACAGAACTTTCATCAAACGAAAAGGCCCTGCCGGTTTCCCGGCAGGGCCTTTTTATGTTCACCAGTGCACCCTACCCAACCGGCGCAAAGAACCCCTGCCACCAGAATACTGTCAGTGCGAGTGCGCAGCCGATTGCCAGCACCAGCAAGGGTCTGTTTGCCTTCGTGTTGGCCCCACCCCGAGCCATTGCCAGGGCAAGAAGTACGACGCCGGTTGCAAACGCGCCAACAGCCACCAACGGCATCACCAACAGCCAGCTGCTCTCCATCGGTAAGCCGAGGGCCAGCATGGCCGGCGTCAGTCCCGCGCCGGTATCCGCAATGGTCAACGTCAGGACCGCACTGAAGACAAGCACCGTGACACCCGATATGCTGGAGAAGCCGGCCGACGCGAGGGCTGCCGCCGACGGCCTGCGGCCCAGCGGGCTACGGCTGATGGCGGTCAGTACCCAGATCAATCCGATCACGATCAGCAACCCACCCATGACGAGACTGACCAGCAGGAACGGGCTTTGCATCTGCAGCACGCCCGCCGCGAAGGGCAGCACCCCCCGGGAAAGTGCAACCTTCGAGACAAAAGGGATGGGGGCAATATCTCCAACGCACCCGTCCTTCACCAATGTCCGCGGGTCATCCAGAAATGCTGCGGTGATCTCCCGCACACACAAATGCGACCGGTCAACACCGTGGCCGGTGTGCAGGGCATGCACGTACTGCCCTGCAGGAAACCGCCGGAACGTGGAAAGCGTGTTTTCTGGTGGCGTGATTGGATCATTCGCCCCGGAGTAGAAGATCGCCGGCACGGGCGAGGAGACAGGCATGTTGAATGCCGGATCAGAGAATTGCGGCGCCCATTCCTCGCACAACAGGTCTTCCGTATCGAAGATCGTCAGGCTGCGGCGCAGGAACCTCTCAAGCCGGTTCATGTCGGTCAGGTTGCGGCCCGGCGTCAGCCACCGTTCCCGACACTCAACAGACAGACGCGCTGCCAGATCAATCCGCTGCGCCAGAGGTCCAAGAACATTGACCAGACCGGCAAGGGCCTCCCCCTGCCCGCGGGCTGCAAGATCAATCACCTTGGGAACAAGGGAGATCGTACCTCCGGCGTAGAGCATCTGGTGAACGATGGAGGTGAAGTCCTGCGGGTTGAGATAGAAAACGCCTGACGGCACCAGGCTACGGTCCGCTACCGGGATCGCCAGAGGCTTTCGGTCCAGGGCAATCAGCGTGGCGAGAAACGATGTTTCGAGGCCGGGAAAGGCATGACGGCAGGCGTCATCAGCCCGGCAGTCAGCATAAAGCTGTTCAAGTGCGCGTGCGAAAGACCGCGTGGCCGCGTCACCGCCCGGTGCGAATGACGGCGGATAGACGCTGTCGAGCACCAGCGCCCGGGTCCGCTCCGGGTGCATCCGCACATAGTCCAGTCCCACCGTCGTGCCATAGGACACGCCCATGACATTCCAGGTCTCGATGCCAAGCGCCTCCCGCAGCACTTCCATGTCGCCTACGGTCTCGCGCGTGCCGTAGCCATCGAGGTCAGCCCCGTTATTGATCATCTCGTCACGGCAGGCGCTTTCGATACCGGCCTGCGCCTGCGTCGCGGATCGTTCATCGAGATCCGCCGCCAGCATGCTCAAATAGGCTTGGGATGCATCGGGACAATCCAGCGGCCGTGACGCGCCGGACCCACGCTGATCAAACAGAATGACGTCACGGGTCCTGTTCATCGGGTGCTTGGCAAACTGGCTGGCGGCACCAACCACAGCCCCGCCCGGCCCGCCATGGGCAAAGATCACCGGCTCCTTGCCGGCAGACCCGTCAACGGCGGCAATGATCGCCACCGCAAGTTCCAGATCGCGGCCCTGGGGCGTCTCCCTGACAGACAGAAAGCCGCAGGTCACCCGGCGATGATCGTAGCCGATGACATCCTTGCAGGGCGCCTGTGCCAGCGGACCGGGGTCAGCGGCTGCCTGGTCCTGCGCCGTAGCGGTTGAGGCAGCGCCAAGGGCTGCACACACAAGGGCAGCAGACGCGAGAACAGCGTTCCTCAGAAGTGATTTACGGATTGTTTCTGTCGGCACGTCGCCCTCCCCACACCACGCCATGGTAGCGGGTGTGGGGCAAGCTCACTACGACTTTATGCGGCTAGCCTGCAACCGCGACACGGTCGCGCTGCTGGCGTTCTGCCTTCAGGCCTTCGGCAATCAGGAAGGCCAGCTCCAGCGCCTGGTTGGCATTGAGGCGCGGGTCACAATGGGTGTGATAGCGGTCAGAGAGGCTATCCTCAGTCACCTCAATGGCGCCGCCCAGGCATTCGGTCACGTCCGAGCCGGTCATTTCAAAGTGAACACCGCCTGCATGCGTGCCTTCGGAGCGGTGCACCGCCATGAAGTCCTGCACTTCCTTGAGGATGCGGTCGACCGGACGGGTCTTGTATCCGTTGGTCGCCTTGATGGTGTTGCCATGCATCGGGTCACACGACCACACAACCTTCTTGCCTTCGCGTTCGACGGCGCGGATGAGCGGCGGCAGTCCGTCACCGACTTTTTCCGCACCGAAGCGGGCAATCAGTGTCAGGCGGCCGGGTTCATTGTCCGGATTGAGCACGTCACACAGGCGCACCAGTTCGTCCGGCTCCAGTGACGGGCCGCACTTCATGGCGATCGGGTTCTTGATGCCCTTCATGAACTCAACATGCGCTTCGTCCGGGTGCCGGGTGCGGTCACCGATCCACAGCATGTGGGCGGAGGTGTCGTACCAGTCGCCGGTCGTTGAATCGATGCGGGTCATGGCCTGCTCGTAGCCGAGCAGCAGGGCTTCGTGACTCGTGTAGAAGTCCGTTGCCTGAAGCTGCGGCGACGACGTCGCGTCGATGCCACAGGCCTTCATGAAGTCCAGCGTTTCCGAAATCCGCGTCGCCAGTTCCTCGTAGCGATGGCCTTCCGGGCTATCGGCCACGAAGCCCATGTTCCAGCGGTGCACGAAGTTGAGGTCGGCATAGCCGCCCTGGGCAAACGCCCGCAGCAGGTTCAGCGTGGACGCCGCCTGTGAATAGGCGCGCAGCTGACGCTCCGCATCCGGCACGCGCAGGGCCGCGTCGAACTCGATGCCGTTGATGTTGTCGCCGAAGTAGCTTGGCAGGGTGACGTCGCCCTGCGTCTCCGTCGGTGCAGACCGCGGCTTTGCGAACTGACCGGCAATGCGTCCGACCTTCACCACCGGCGATCCGGCCGCGAAAGTGAGCACGACGGCCATCTGCAACAGCACACGGAATGTGTCGCGGATGTTGTCCGGGTGGAATTCGGCAAAGCTCTCGGCGCAGTCGCCCCCCTGCAGCAGAAAGGCACGACCTTCCGCTACGTCAGCAAGGTCAGCCTTCAGCTGGCGTGCCTCACCTGCAAAGACCAGTGGCGGATAGCCGGCAAGGGTCTTTTCCACATCCGCAAGCTTCGCAGCATCCGGATAGTCGGGAATATGCTTGGCGGGCTTGTCCCGCCAGGACTGGGGCGTCCAGGTATCGCTCATAACTTCCACTCACAAATCTGACGCCGGATACCCTCATGCATATGCCGCCAGCCTCAAGGCTGGAGCCGGACAGGATGCATCAGGGACCCGGGGACGAAGCGTCTATATACGCCTGACCGGCAGCTGATTCTACCCCTGCCCGGACATAGGTGGTTAACGGCGAAGGCGCGTGGACTACTCCGCGGCAATTGCCTCGGGCTGCGGTTCCGGCGTTTTCATGGTCACCAGTTCCTCTGCTGCCGTGGGGTGAACCGCCACGGTTGCATCAAACTGAGCCTTGGTGGCGCCCATCTGGACGGCAATGCCCACCGCCTGGACGATTTCTCCGGAGGCCGGGCCGATCATGTGCACGCCCAGCACCTTGTCGGAGGCCGGATCGACAATGATCTTCATCATGGTCTTTTCATCGCGGCCGGAGAGTGTGTGCTTCATGGCCCGGAAGGTGGATTTGTAGACATCCACGCGACCAAACTTCTCACGCGCCACCTCTTCGCTGATGCCGACGGTGCCGATCTCAGGCGTTGAGAAAACTGCTGTCGGGATGCAGGAGTGATCCACCGCGACGGGGTTGTTGTTGAAAACCGTCTCGGCAAAGGCAGCGCCTTCGCGAATGGCAACAGGTGTCAGGTTGGCACGATTGGTGACATCGCCGACCGCATAAATGTTGTCGACATTGGTCTTGGAATAAGCGTCCACCTTGATGGTGCCGTTCGGCTCAAATTCCACGCCGGCATTCTCAAGGCCCAGCCCCTTGCTGTTGGGATTGCGGCCGATAGCGAACATCACCGCATCGGTGTGGATGACGGAGTTGTCACTCAGTGTGACGGTCAGGCCGTCATCGGTCTTGTCGATGCGCTCGAACACGACACCGGTACGGATGTCGACGCCCTTCTTGTCCATTTCCGCATGCAGGTGGGTGCGCAGATCGTCGTCAAAGCCGCGCAGGATTTCTTCCCCGCGATAGACAAGCGTTGTTTCTGAGCCCAGCCCGTTAAAGATGCCGGCGAACTCCACGGAAATATATCCACCGCCGGCAACCACCACCCGCTTGGGCAACTCGTCCAGATGGAACGCCTCGTTGGAGGTGATTGCCAATTCGTGGCCGGGGACTTCATGGATGTTCGGCGTCGCACCGGTGGCGATCAGAATGTATTTTGCGGTCACGTCGCGGTTCTGGTTCACCAGATGGATCGTGTGCTTGTCCTTGATGATGGCCCGGTCTTCGATGATCTCGACGTCGGAACCTTCAAGATTACGGATATAGATGCCGTTGAGGCGATCAATTTCCTTGTCCTTGTTGGCGATCAGCGTCTTCCAGTCGAATTTGGCGCCTTCAACCGTCCAGCCGAAGCCAGCCGCATCCTCGATATCTTCATGCACATGGCTCGCATAGACAAACAGCTTCTTCGGCACGCAGCCGCGGATCACGCAGGTGCCGCCGACGCGGTACTCTTCCGCCACAGCGACCTTGGCGCCATGGGAGGCTGCCATTCGAGAAGCCCGCACGCCGCCGGAGCCGGCGCCGATGGTGAACAGGTCATAGTCATAATCAGCCATAATGCGGGCCTTTCTTATTGGTGTTCGCCCTAGATGGCACCGGCCTCTCCGGTTCCCAAGGTCATTTCACGATAGCTTGATCAGCCGTTCGGAAGACTACTTTCGCAAGGTCTCAACCGTCCCATCAGCCTTGCCAACCAGAGCAGCATGAGCGATGCCGAGAAACAGGCCATGCTCCACGACACCTGGAAGACGCGCGAGGTAGTGCCCCAGACCTTCCGGATCAGGGATCTCCCCAAGTGCCCAGTCAAAGATGAAATTGTTGCCGTCGGTGCAGAACGGCTCGCCAAATTCGTCCGTCCGCAGAGAAATGGCGCCCTCGCAACCAAAGAGCTTGCCCGACTCCAGAATGCGCGTGCCGGTCGTCTGTGCGCCGAACGGCACGACTTCGATAGGCAGCGGGAAGTTTCCGAGCATCGGCACGACCTTGCTTTCATCCGCGATGACAAGCATCTGGGTGGACGCGAACGCGACGATCTTCTCACGCGTCAATGCCCCGCCGCCGCCCTTGATGAGAGTCAGACGCGCATCCAGCTCATCCGCGCCGTCAACTGTCAGATCGAGATGCGGTTCATCGTCTAGAGTCACCACTTTCAGACCGACATCAGCCGCCAGAGCAGCAGTCGCCTCGGACGTCGGCACGCAGGACAGGCTCAGTCCCTCGTCCTTTGCCTTGCGGCCCAGCGCCGTCACGAAATGGGCGGCGGTTGATCCGGTGCCCAGGCCCAGCTTCATGCCGTCCTTCACATGATCTAGCGCGGCTTCCGCGGCGATGCGCTTCTGGTCATCTGCGGAAAGGTGTGTGTCGCTCATCAGCTATTGCCCCCATCAAGACCACCGAAAGTCATGTATTTGGGCTCGAGAAACTCCTCGATGCCCCATTTGCCGCCTTCACGCCCAATACCGGATTCTTTGACACCGCCAAAGGGGGCAACTTCCACCGACAACAGGGCTTCGTTGATCCCGACGATGCCGAACTCGAGCGCCTCGCCCACACGCCAGCAGCGGCCGACATCGCGGGAGTACACATAGGCGGCCAGCCCGTAATTGGTGTCGTTCGCCATCTCTATGGCTTCTTCCTCCGACCGGAACCGGAAGACCGGCGCCACCGGACCAAATGTTTCTTCCTTCGCGATGCGCATATTGGCCTCGGCATCAATCAGCACGGTGGGCTCATAGAAGGTGCCGCCAAGCGCGTGGCGATTGCCGCCGGTGCCGATCTTCGCCCCCTTCTCCAGCGCGTCGGAGATATGCCCTTCGACCTTTTCAAGCGCTGCCGTGTCGATCAGCGGTCCGATCTGTGATCCATCGTCAACGCCATGGCCCACCTTCAGCTTTGCAACGGCGGCTGAAAGCTTTTGCGTAAATACAGCGTATACGGAATTTTGAACCAGAATGCGGTTGGTGCAGACACATGTCTGGCCGGTGTTGCGGTACTTGGAGGCGATGGCGCCTTCCACCGCGCGGTCAATGTCCGCGTCATCAAAGACGATGAACGGCGCATTGCCGCCCAGCTCCATGGATGTCTTTTTCACCGTGCGGGCGGATTGCTCCATGAGGAGCTTTCCCACCGCCGTGGACCCGGTGAAGGTCACTACCCGCACGTCATCATGGGAGGTATAGACCCCGCCAATCTCCACTTCGTTGCCGGTTACAACGTTGAAGCACCCCCTTGGGATGCCCGCGCGCTCCGCCAGTTCACACAGGGCCAGGGCCGACAGCGGTGTCTGCGGGGCCGGCTTGCACACAACCGTGCAGCCAGCTGCCAGTGCCGGCGCCACCTTGCGCAGGATCATCGCATTGGGAAAATTCCACGGCGTGATGGCCGCCACAACGCCGATGGGCTGCTTGGCGACAACGATCCGCCGGTCTGCAAAATGCGCCGGCACCGTATCGCCATACACGCGCTTTGCCTCTTCGGCGTAGAATTCGGTGAAAGCTGCCCCATAGCGGATTTCAGCCAGGGCCTCTGGCAGGGGCTTTCCCTGTTCCAGTGTCAGCAGCAAGGCCAGATCGTCTTCATGTTCGGTCATCAGATCAAACCAGCGCCGGACAATCTGCGACCGCTCCTTGGCAGTCTTGCGGGACCATGACCGGAACGCCTCTTGTGCCACCTCAACTGACCGTGTCGCCTCGGCGCGCCCCAGATTGGGCACCTGGGCAATCAGCTCTCCATTTGCCGGATTGGTCACGTCTGTCACGGCACCAGCCTCATGGCGGCACCATGTCCCGTCAATGTATGCGTCCTGGCGGTAAAGGCCCGTGTCTTTGATGCCTGCTGGTGCATCAACCATGCGGTTTCTCCCGGATCGGTCGACCCGGCGTCTGATCCGCCGGGATAATTGTTCGCCCGTGTTTCTAGCCGTTGCGCGCCGCCTGCGCAAAGCCATGGGCCCGCTTTGCACTCCACATGATTTCAGCTTGGTGAAACCTGTGTGTCACTCTGATAATACCGTGTGAAACCACCCTGCCTATCGCCAGACAGAAACGAGACCCATAGTGTCCCCCGGCCCCTCTCCCTTTTCAGGCAGCTATCGAGAAGCACGGGAGAAATTCATCGAGGCGTCATACCGGGCGGGCGCCAGCATTGCGTCGATCCGGCATCCCTTGCGCGGACCGGTGGGGGAAGAGCTGGCCATTGAGACCGCCTGGCTCGGGCCTGACGATGCCAGCACCGTTCTGCTGTGCATCAGCGGCGTGCACGGGGCTGAGGGCTATGCCGGGTCAGCTGCCCAGATTGCGTGGCTGAGACATCATCAGACCGGCCTGCTCCCGCCGGACGTGGCGGTGCTGCTCATCCACGCCGCCAATCCCTGGGGCTTTGCCTATGGGTTGCGCGGAACAGAAGACAATGTGGACATCAACCGGAACTGGCTGGACCATGACAAGCCGCATCCCGCCAATCCGCTCTATGCAGAAATCCATGATGCCCTGTGCCCGGATGATCTTTCACCGGCGAGCATAGACGCCATGCTTGATGCCGGCGGGCAGTTCGTCCGGCGGCACGGGCAATGGTCCCTTGAGGATGCCATCAGCCGGGGCCAGTTTACACACCCGGACGGGTACCATTTCGGGGGCCGGTCACCCGCCTGGTCCACCTCGCAGCTCGCCCAGATCGTCCAGACGAGGCTGCGCAAGGCAGAACATGTCGCCTATGTGGATTTCCATTCCGGCCCGGTGGGAGATGGTGAGACCATCTTCCTGTGCTTCAGCCCCGCGGGAAGTCCCGCCCATGTCAGGGCCGGCCAGTGGTGGGGCGCTGACGCCCTGACATCGAAGACGGTAGAGCAGCAGTGGGGCTCTCCGCGCCCGACCCGCCATGGCATTGTTTTCTGGGGTATCGAGGACCTGCTCAAATCCATGTCAGATGATGCTCATCAGATCAGCATCGCTGGCGCTGTCGTTGAGTTTTGTTCCGCCGCTCCGAGGTCAGACACGCGGTATGTCATGCGTGTGCCGATGCTGGAACGGTGGATGCGCTTCGTCGGTGGGCTTGAGTGCGAGGAAGCACCGGCATACCTCGAT
>Ga0207422_1004599_pt1 | contig 11186 bp, 5 predicted proteins | sample MarCyaLeptolynsp_FD_187757 | JGI IMG/M metagenome (GOLD analysis project Ga0207422, IMG submission 187757) | Marine cyanobacterial communities from Panama - species 1 Leptolyngbya sp. (SPAdes) | ecosystem: Environmental > Aquatic > Marine > Unclassified | place: Panama: Panama City | collected... | reverse complement strand
CGGGTATTGACGTACTTCAAGCCAATAAATTCGAAGTAATTAAAGGGAAAAAAGTAGGTTTGATTACGAATGCTACTGGTTTGAATTCGGAATTAATCCCGACTATAGATATCCTTTTTGAATCAGATGATGTTGAATTGGTCGCACTATTTGGTCCTGAACATGGAGCAAGAGGTGAGATAGCTGCGGGTGATAAGGTAGATGATTATACAGATCCTGTTACAAATGTACCTGTTTACTCTTTATATGGATCTACGAGAAAGCCAACACCAGAAATGCTTCAAGGTATAGATGTACTCATTTATGATATTCAGGATATAGGAGTACGATCGTATACTTATATAAGTACAATGGGACTAGCGATGGAAGCAGCTGCCGAAGAAGGTATTGATTTTCTGGTGCTTGACCGGCCCAATCCTTTGGGAGGAAATAAGATTGAAGGAAATATCGCAGAGGAAGGGTATTTCTCATTTGTGAGTCAATATCCAATACCATATGTATACGGAATGACTCCCGGAGAAGTAGCTGTCATGATTAACGAAGAAGGTTGGCTGGGTGAAGGAAAAAAAGTTAATCTTGAAGTTATTGAGATGGAAGGATGGAACCGATCCATGACTTTTGATGAAACAGGTTTGCAATGGATTCCGACTTCCCCACATATCCCTCATGAAAATTCAGCTTATTTCTATGTTTGCACAGGAATAATGGGTGAACTTGGAGTGTTTTCAGAAGGTGTTGGATATACTTTACCTTTTGAAGTTTTTGCAGCAGAATGGATTGAGGAAAGAGAATTAGCTTCAAAAATGAACGCACTCGAAATTCCCGGAGTTGAATTCCGTCCAATAGTATTTAAGCCATTTTATGGAAGAGATCAGGGAAAAACCTTACATGGAGTTCAAATTCATTTTTCTGATTTTTCTAAGGCCAATCTGATGAGCCTGCAGTTTTACTTTATGCAGGTGCATAAAGAAATGTACCCTGATAAAGATGTTTTCGAAATGGGAAAAAACCGATGGAGTATGTTTCAAAAAGTGACGGGTACCGATCAGATTCTGAACAAATTTAAAGAATCATATAAGTACTCTGATATCTCAGAATATCTAAACAAAGATGTTGAATCTTTCAAAAATAAATCTTCAAAATACTATCTCTATAAATAATGATCAGAACTCTAATTTTTTCGTTCATAATTTCACTTTCATTTGGTGGAAATTTAACAAGCCAGGATATAGATCTTAGTGATTTAGAAACTCAGCCTGATACTTTACATTTAAGTATCGTGATTCCGGAACAGGATTATGTGTCATATTCTTTTTCTAGATACCGTGTTGCAGCCAATACGCATCCTGAAGCAACCGCGTATGTTAACGGTAACAAGGTTAAAGTATATTCAAATGGTGCTTTTGTTGACATGATTGAGCACACAAATGACACTACAGCTATTGAATTTAGAGTAGAATGGAATGGGGAAGAGCTGGCTGATACTTTGTATTTGGTAAAACCCGAACCTGTTACTGCTAACATTGATGATAATATGATTAGCGACCTTATGGTTCTTCCAACAGAGGATCTTTGGTTAAGTGCAGGAGATCGTTTAGATGTGCAATTCTATGGACGGTCAGGAGAAGAAGCTGTTTTTAATATCGATGGATTCAAACGAAATATCCCTATGCATGAAGTGCCTGAAGACGAAGCAGGAACAAAAGGTGTTTATAAAGGACATTATGTAGTGCAGCCCGGAGATGATATTGAAGACAGAAATATCACGTTCAAAATGAAGAAAGGGTTGTTCGGTTATCACAAACGAACATCAACCTTTACTGTCAGATTTTTGGCAAAACCCGTTACCGGGGAAGTTATAGACGAGAATGCCTACCTGAATATCGGGATGGGAACGGACCGTTTAGGAGGTGCCAAACATGGAAGTATTGCACAAGGGGTAATGCTAAATATTGTAGGAAAAGAGAAAGGCAATTATAAAGTTCGGCTTTCCGAAAGTTTGCACGGTTGGATTCCTGAGCGTTTTGTAGAACTCAAAAGTGAATTTACCCCTAAACCTGAATCATTAACCGGTAATATTAGAATTTCAGGTAGAACAGATAAAGATCTAATTACTTTGAGTTTATCAGAAAAATTACCTTACATCTCATACCAGGAAATTAACCCGAATAAGATCATCGTAGATGTGTTCGGGGCTACATCAAATACCAACTGGAAAATAAAGCATTTATCATCTTCAGGTATTAAGGATGTGGATTGGAGACAGGTTGAGGACGACAGATTCAGATTGATAATTGAACTTAATCATTCACAGAATTGGGGGTACTCTGTTGGATATGGTTGGGGTTCTCAAATGAATATTGAAATACGGAGACCACCTAAAATCAAAAGTGTGATTAATCCATTGGAGGGTAGAACAATTGCTGTTGATGCAGGACACGGTGGAAGTAGTCTGGGAGCATTAGGAGCTGCAGGAACTATGGAAAAAGAAGTTACACTTGAGATTTCTCAGAAGCTGGAGAAGTCATTAAAAGAAAAAGATGTAAACGTGATTATGACAAGAACGGACGACAGCTATGTTTACATGAGTGAAAGAAGAGAAATGACTCTTGAAGGAAATGCTGAAATTTTAGTAAGTATTCACGCAAATTCATTAGGATATGGCAGTGATCCCTTACAAGTCAGGGGGACAGGTTCTTTTTATAAGCATATTGCTTACAAACCATTAGCAGAAATCATGTACTACAGAATGACGGATTTAGGTCTAAAAGATTATGGATTAACAGGTAGTTTTAATTTTTCTCTTAACGCCCCCATAGAGTTTCCTAATGTATTGGTTGAAACTGCGTTTCTTTCAAATCCTGAAGAAGAAATATTACTTACTGACGATGAATTCCAACAAAAAATAGTTGACGCTATTGTAGCTGGTTTGGAAGAATTTTATCTGAAGCATGCTTCTATTGAATCATTAGAAGAAATGCCGGAAAAATAATTAAAGGTATAGGGTAGAACAGCATTCAAAATTACGAATATGGTATTACTACCAATTCGTAATTTTGAATATTATAAGCCTTTTTCTCAGTTTGAAGTTATATCAACCGGTTTGGTTGATCCGTTACTACCAGCTACCGCATTTTTGTACGCATCACTTACCTTGAAGAACTCTTCCGGATCAGTAACAGGGTCTTTCTCAAGCATCAAATCAAGAAGACCATCCATTCTTTCCAAATATTCAATTTTTAAGTCACCAATCACATTCTTTTCTATTTCGGCCACATCTTTTTCATTTTTCTTTGGAAGAAGTACTTTCTTTATTTCAGCTCGTTTAGCTGCCAATACTTTTTCTTTAATTCCACCCACAGGAAGAACTAACCCTCGAAGTGTAATTTCTCCGGTTAAAGCAGTTGTACCTTTTACCTTTCTTTGAGTGAAGATAGAGGCAATAGCAGACATTAGTGAAACACCTGCTGATGGCCCGTCTTTTGGAACAGCGCCAGCAGGAACGTGAATATGTAGGTCCCAATATTTAAAAGCCGCTTCCGGAATTCCTATTTTTTCAGAATGAGCTTTCAGGTAAGAAATTGCCAGCATTGCTGATTCTTTCATTACATCTCCAAGCTGGCCGGTAATATTTAATTTACCGGAGCCTTTCGAAACACTTGCTTCAATGAATAAAATGTCTCCACCAAAAGGAGTCCAGGCAAGGCCTGTGGCAACTCCCGGAACGGTGGTTCTTTCAGCAACATCGCTGAAGAATTTTTGTTTTCCAAGAAACTCGTTAACGTCATCTTCAGATACGGAAAATTCTTCGATTTCACCTTTCGCTACTTTAGCTGCTACGCCTCGGCAAACACCGGCAACCTGTCGCTCAAGATTTCTTACTCCGGATTCTCTGGTATATTGATCAATTATTTTATGAATCGCATTATCATCAATAGAGATCTGATTTTCTTTCAATCCATTTTCTTTGACTTGTTTTGGAATCAGGTATTTTTTAGCAATTTCTGTCTTTTCTTCTAATGTATACCCGCTGATATTAATGATTTCCATTCTATCCCGAAGTGGTGCCGGAATGGTATCCAAACTGTTTGCAGTAGCAATAAAAAGAACTTTTGACAGATCATATTCCAATTCAAGATAGTTGTCGCTGAACGTATCGTTTTGCTCCGGATCCAGAACCTCAAGCAGGGCCGAGGTAGGGTCTCCACGGTAGTCAGCGCCAACTTTATCAATCTCATCCAACATAATAACAGGATTACCTTTTCCGGCTTTTTTCATAGAACGAATAATTCTGCCGGGTAAAGCCCCAATGTACGTTCTTCGGTGTCCGCGGATTTCGGCTTCGTCCCGAATTCCTCCTAAACTAAAGCGCTCAAATTCTCTATTTAAAGCTCTTGCAATAGATTTGCCAAGAGATGTTTTACCAACACCTGGAGGCCCGTAGAAGCAAAGTATTGGCGCCTTCATATCTTCTTTTAGCTTTAGTACAGCCAAATACTCGATAATTCTTTTCTTTACTTTTTCAAGGCCGTAGTGATCTTCATCTAAAACTTCTTTAGCAATTTTAAGGTCTAGTCTGTCTTCCGAAAACTCATCCCAGGGAAGATCCAGAATCCATTCCACATAGCTGTGAATGATTCCATAGTTAGGGGAAGCATTCGGAGTCATTTCTAGTCTACGCAATTCCTTTTCGGCCTCTTCTCTGGCATAATCAGGAAGTTTTTTCTCTTTTAGACGTTGTTTTAACTTTTCAACTTCCTGCTGTTCCGCATCATCACCCAGTTCTTCCTGAATGGCTTTCATTTGCTGGCGTAAATAAAATTCACGCTGCTGATCATCGATGTCAGACTTAACTTTTGTTCTGATCTTTTCACTCATGTCCAGAACCTGAACTTCCTGCTCGAGAAACTCCATAACCTTATTGAGGTTCTCAGAGAATTTTTGGATCTCCAGCAATTGCTGCTTTTTACTGATATCAACATTCAGGTTAGAAGAAATAAAATTCAACAGAAAAGTAGGACTGTTGATGTTATTTACTGCTATTGTAGCTTCAGAAGGGATATTAGGAGAGAGGTTTATAATTTTTGTAGCGGTCTCTTTTATATTCCGGATTGATGCATCCAGTTCAACCCCTTGAATATCCATTTGTTTTGGATAGGGTTTTACTTTTGCTTTGAAATACGGTTCACTTTGTACAAACTCTTCAACTTCAAAACCGGTCTTTCCCTGAATTACAATACTTTTACTTCCATCCGGCATTTTTATCAGTTTGATGATTTTAGCCAGGGTACCAATTCTGTAAAGATCCTTGCCTTCTGGTTCTTCGACTTCTTCTTCTTTTTGAGTTACTACTCCGATAATTTTATCACCGGCATAAGCTTCTTTAACCAAAGCAAGAGAGCGATCTCTTCCAACTGTAATAGGAACTACCACACCTGGAAACAGTACGGTGTTTTTCAAAGGAAGTATCGGAAGCTCTTCAGGAATTTCCGATTCAGTTAGTTCTTTCTCTTCTTCTTCCGACATTAACGGAATAGCTTGTTCGAAGTCATCAAAATTAACATCTGATTCATCAAAACTTTCGAACCTATTAAATCTGTCTTTCATAAATAAATTTGTTTTCAATTCTGATAAACTAATGGCAAATACAAAGCCAAAGTTTACTGTATTGCAATCCGTCAGTAATTTTCTTCCTTTGTCAGAATGCTAAGGCAAACTGTCAGTTATAGATGAAATTGCAAAACAGCTATTCCAATACCTGAAATATTGTTTTCTGTCGTAAATGATCGCGCGGATACCATCATGGATAACGATAAATCCCAGTATTTGGTTTCTATCGCAGTACCGGCATTAAATGAACCTGGTAGACCGGGAGTGAATTGCAGTCCACCTCTTAAAGGTAAAAAAGGTAACAATCGAATTTCAGAACCTATAGAAGTGGTTAATTTTGTAGTGGTAAATGCATTGTTTGAAATTCCAATATTTAAATCGCCCATTAACTTAAATCTTCTCAGCTCAAGAAGAACACCTCCGCTAAAAGAAGTCGGTAATAAAGTGCTGAATTCTTTTTGTTCAAAATCAGATTGGTTGTCTACTATTGGGTTTCCACTTCCGTTTTCATCAGTAAAAGTAAGAAATTGACCTGGAACACCGATATAGGCTTCATCAACTGGATTTGGGAAGCTAAGCTCGGTAGAATTATTAGTTAATTCAACGATACTTAAGGGATTGTCGTGGTAATGCACAAACCCAATATCATTCATAGAAAATGAAATCCTAAGGGATCGGTTGGTAGTTTGTTTGTTTGAGGAAAGTGTTGATAAATCTCCTCCGAATGTGAGTAAATAAGTAAACCCTACATCCAAACCAATTCCGTAACCATGAATATTGGTAAGCTCATTTTCAAATGAATCGAAATTATTCAAAACAGCATTATCAGCCGTATTTCCTACGAGATAAGCAAGTGCTGCTTCACTAAAATTCCCAGCCGATTGGTAAGAAAAGGTTTGTTCTCTGTTTATTTCGGGATTTCCCTCAACTTGCTGATATTCATTTCTCCAACTTGCATTTTGATAAGGACCGGCTAAAATTACTTTAGGTGCTATTCCTATCAAAAAATTGTCAAGTCTTGAGCTTAATCCATTAACCAGATTAACCGATTCAGCATATCCGAAAGAAATCTCATGAAAAACCTGATAACGATGAACTAAATCCTGATTTGAATAAAAAATATTATTGATTTCTGTCTCGGTAGCATCATACCATTGCCGTCCAACGTCAATATTTGAGCCAACCCGTGTTCTCGCTGATATTGAATATGCTCTTCCATTTTTGATCCAATTCAATCCAAACAGAGAAGACTCAAATCGGGCTAAGTGAATGGATGTAAGGCGATCTCTGCGATAGTGAATGTCTAAAATCTGATCTCTTTGGTCGGGATTTATTTGATACTGTCCGGGATTATAATTGCTGAAATAATCAAGATAATTGTCTTTTTGATCCAAAGGATTTTCATAATTAACAATTCCGTTAAAGAAAGATGCGGTGCTGCCTATACCCAGATCAAGAGTTTTTAAACGGTCATTGATTAAAAGATTCGCCGGATTATAAAAATTTGCATGATAATCAGTTATATATGTACTTCCTCCACCACCCAAAGCCATATTCTTTGGTGTTAAAACCGGTTGTGAAATTGCCTGCATTGAGATGCCAAGCCCTATAAATAGAAATAGGAATTGTCTCCACATAATTTAAAACGCCATCTTTTTTACTAACCTATTACCTGCAGGGGTGCTGCCCTAAGCATAAGTTTCTTTTGTCCTCTTGATTTAAAAAATACAACAACTTTTGCATCCATGCCTGATCCTGTTCGATTGATGATCTTACCGGGACCAAATTTAGCATGCTGAACCAGAGCTCCAACCTGAAAAGGATCATCACCATCCTGCAGATCATATTGAATAGTATTTCCACTGGCTGATTGTTTGGTTTTTCCGCTAATTGGGGATTCCCAATCGTATTCAATCGTTGTTGCCCCTGTTGATTTACTCCTTGAAGATGATTCATCCAGAGAGAAACGATCTGCTTTCTGTGTAATTGTGGAACCTGTTTCTGTTCTTACAACTCCGGCATCTACTTCATCAATAAATCTAGAGCGCATCTGCCGCTGTTCTTCCCCAAACTTATAGCGAGTACGGGCATGGCTAAAATATAATCTTTCTTCAGCTCTGGTTATGGCCACATAAAATAATCTTCGCTCTTCTTCGATATCCACTTCAAAGCCTGTACGGGCACCTACCGGAAACAGGTTTTCTTCTAAGCCAACAACAAATACCACCGGAAATTCTAAACCTTTGGAAGCATGAACGGTCATCAAGGTTATTGCCGGTTTATTCTCATCGAATTTATCCTGATCCGTGATCAGGCTAATTTCTTGTAAGAACGCACTTAAAGATGGGTTCGAATTCCCCTTTTCATAAAAAGAAATAGCATTTTGAAATTCCAGCACATTGTCCCGTCTCATCATAGACTGTTGGGAATTCTCTTCAACCAGAGCTCTCATATAGCCTGATTGTTCCATGATCGATTTTGTTGCTTCAGTTAACCCTAAGCCATTATCTACCTCTGATTTTAATCTGTTGATCATATCAACAAATTCCCTGATCCGAACTTTTGCTGGCTTGTAAACATCCGTATTTTCGACATTTTGAAGTAATGACCAAACAGATTGCCCTTCACTTCGTGCAATTTTTAACAGATCCTGAATTGATTTATTTCCAATTCCTCTTGAAGGTTCGTTGATGATACGGAGCAGATTCGTTTCATCATGTGGATTCACCAAGAGGGTGAGATAAGCCAGTACGTCTTTAATTTCTTTTCGCTGATAGAAGGAGAGTCCACCAACTAATTGATAAGCCAGATCTTTCCTTCTTAATGCTTCTTCAAATACCCGTGACTGATAATTGGTACGGTACAAAATTGCAAAGTTATTGTTATTATAGCCATGTCGCATTTTTAATTCATGGATATAACTAGCAATTCGATTTGCTTCATCCCTTTCATCATAGTTATCCAAAAGAATAACCGGATCACCATAATCCTGTTCGGTCCATAATGTTTTATCTAACTGCTTTGAGTTTTTTTTGATGATGGAATCAGCACACTGTAGAATTGATTTTGTAGAACGGTAATTCTGTTCTAATGGAATCCTTTCCGCTTTTTCGTAATCTTCCTGAAAGTTGAGGATATTTGATATATCAGCTCCGCGGAATGAATAAATACTTTGGGCATCGTCACCAACAACACAGATATTCTGAAATTTCTGTGCCAATAATTTAGTCACTTTATATTGAGCATGATTGGTATCCTGATACTCATCAATCATGATGTATTTGAACCGATTCTGATAAACTTCGAGTACCTCAGGAAACTCTTCAAAAAGTTGAATGGGTTTTACCAGAAGATCATCAAAATCCATGGCGTTACTTTGTTTCAATCGTTCGATGTAGATTTTGTACACTCGAGCAGTAATATCATCCAGAGTACTTCCAACAAATTTATTCTGATAGGTATCCGGGTCAATCAATTGGTTTTTTGCATCACTGATCTTATTCCGTATAGTTTTGGGTTTTACCTCTTTCGGATCAAAATTTAACTCCTGAAGGATTTGTTTAATTACAGTTTCGGAATCGCTGGTGTCATATATAGTGAAATCTTTTCCGAACCCAATTCGGTCAGCTTCGAAACGAAGTATTTTCGAGAAAATAGAGTGAAAAGTTCCCATCCAAAGCTTCTGAGCTTTATCACCAATCAAACCCTTGATTCGCTCTTTCATTTCACGAGCTGCTTTGTTGGTAAAGGTAAGGGCAAGAATTTCGTTAGGTGCAGCTTTGAACTGCTGAAGGAGATATGCGATTCTGTAGGTAAGAACTCTTGTTTTTCCACTTCCTGCTCCGGCAATGATCAACAATGGGCCCTGAGTTGTAGTCACGGCTTTTCGTTGTTGCTCGTTTAAACCTTTCAGAAAATCAGGTTTTCCTTTGGGCTCTTCAGATGGAAGGGTAAATTTTTTCATGGAATATTATCCGAAAATCGATTTTATCATTTATTGAAAACTAAGGCTAAGGATTGTGAGTCATTCCCTCGCGAATGCAGGGAATCTGGGATTAAAGTGAAATCAATAATTATATTTTAGGGCGAACATTTTAATCATGCGTTTCAAGCTAATTATGGCATAACGTAAAACTTCTTTTATTAATCAAAAAACGATACAACATAATTCCTAAATTGAAAGTGATATCCAGATCTCCTTCATTCGCGTGGAGATGACAGAGCTTTTATTTCATATTTTGCCAACACACAAAAACCTCTGCGTTCTTTGCGGTTAATCTTTATTCAAACTCAGTTAATTGCTCTTTCAATTTGGCGAGATTTTCTTCTCCATCACGTTTTTTGTTGCGTTCATTTTCAACTACAGCTTCCGGAGCATTTTCAACGAAATTGGGATTATTCAATTTTCCATTGATTCCTTTCAACCAGCCTTCAATGCGTTCAATTTCACTTTTGATTCGCTCAATTTCTTTGTCAACATCAATAAGTTCGGCGAGAGGGATGTAGATTTCATCTTTTCCTACAATGGCTGCAGCCGAAGCTTTTGGTTTCTTAACGTCATCGGCTATATGAAGAGATTTCATAGGCTGAAGTTTTCTAAGTACCCATTCGTTTTCTGTGAGAACTTCAAAGTTTTCAGAATTGATGAGTACTTCAATATCAGCTTTTGGCGAAAGTCCGTTTTCCGCACGAATATTCCTGAGGGCAGAAATCATCCCCTGCATATTTTCAAATAATTCTTCATCAGATGAACTTACTTTTTCTTCATCAAAAGTTGGCCATTTTGAAACACATAAAGCATCTTTAGAACTTCTTTCCTGAATATGTTGCCAAATCTCTTCACTAATAAATGGCATAAAAGGATGCAGGAGTTTCATGAGAATTTCAAACATTCCGAGTGCTACATTCAGGCGTTCATTATCAAACTTATCGCCATAATTCGCGGGTTTTGCCAATTCAATGTACCAGTCACAAAAGTCATCCCAGATCAATGAATACACTTTTTTTATGGCATCATTCAGACGATACTTTTCAAAATCCTCTTCAACTTCTTTAATCGTTTGATGAATTCTGCTCAACATCCAACGATCCACTAAGTTATCGGTGTCAATGTCAGTAGTTGGTTCATATTTAAATTCTTCATCCATATTCATGGAAAGGAATCGGAATGCGTTCCAGATTTTATTGCAGAATTTACTTCCTTGTTCACATAGCTTTACGTCAAAGGGGAGATCGTTGCCTGCAGGAGTTGCAAACAGCATTCCCATGCGGATTCCATCTGCACCGTATTGCTCAATGAGTTCCAGAGGATCTGGAGAGTTTCCAAGACTCTTACTCATCTTCCGGCCTTGCTTATCACGCACAATGCCGGTGTAATATACATTTCGGAAAGGGAACTGATCTTTATATTCATATCCGGCAATGATCATTCTTGCCACCCATAAAAACATGGAAAGCTCTTTTAAAAGATAATTCACTTGGATTCTGTTATTTATTGTTTTGCAGCTGGGCTAATTAAATAGCTGGTAATTTGCCTGAGGATGTTTTGGTCGATTTCCATTTGGTACATTCAACTT
>Ga0207422_1004594_pt1 | contig 11192 bp, 9 predicted proteins | sample MarCyaLeptolynsp_FD_187757 | JGI IMG/M metagenome (GOLD analysis project Ga0207422, IMG submission 187757) | Marine cyanobacterial communities from Panama - species 1 Leptolyngbya sp. (SPAdes) | ecosystem: Environmental > Aquatic > Marine > Unclassified | place: Panama: Panama City | collected... | reverse complement strand
ACGGTGCGGTCGGCCGTGAACGCCGGCGGATGATTGCCGGTGACGTTGTTGACGATCGCCGAGATCCCGACGAGCCCGAGAATGTTGAGGGTGACCGAGGTGTCCAGGCCGAACGCGTTGAGTCGGCGCATCGCGTTGCGGGCCATGCCCTCGTCGTCGCGATAGCGCAGACTCGCGTACTGGTACTTGGGCTTGAGTCCGACCCCGAGCCAGTTGCGGATCAACGAGATGTTGATCGCCGCGAACGCTTCGTGCCCGAACCGCGACAGCTCGAGCTCTCGCTCGCCCATCGTGTTGGTGTCGAACTTGATCGTCGGCGTGCCCTTGAGAAAGAGGTAGCCCAACCCGATCGCGAACCGCGGGTTGTTGAGCGAGTCGACGATCGCCACGCCCACGCCGTGGGTCCGGCTCGGTAGATGCAGCTGGTACAGCGGCTCGATCGCGAACTGCTGCTGAAATCCCATGTTGGAGGGGTTGGCCAGCGCGCTCGCGGTACCGAACGCCGAGGCGCGACCGCCGGACAAGCCGAGGTTGCGAGTCCCCTCGACGCCGGGGCTAGCCGACGCGGTACCGACCGCCGCGAAGATGAAAGCTGCGGTCACGGCCGCACGAAGGACGAGCATCGCAACCCGTACCCTTCGCAACTGGCGTGCCACCCGGGGCAGGACCGCTCGCCGTGGAACTACACGAGGCTTCCGTGTAGGAGCACGACCGCATCCGACATCTTGTCGCGCGTTCGAGCATGTCGTGCCGATGCGTCCTCCAACGGCGGGGAGGCGGGGATCTCGACAGGACGGGCCCATGCTGGGCGGGACCATAACGGGGGCCCGGATCGGCGCCCAAAAAGCCGCGGCTTTCGATTCGCGGGACTCGGTTCTGCGCGGAGCGCGGGGCACTTGGGCACCCGGCGGCCAGGACGCTGATACGATACGTGCGGGTGAACGGCAGCAGCGACACCTGGGACGTCCTCGTCGTAGGCGTGCGCGACAACAGCCACGCGAGCACGGTGATGCTGGCGGCGGAGCTGTCGCACTACACCGGCATGCCCACCTCCGAGGTCGAGCTCGCGCTGATGAAGGGCGAGGTCCGAGTGCGCGCGGGCTTGAGCCGAACCGACGCCGAAAATGCCGCCTTGGAGCTCGACGATCGTGGAGCCATCGTCGACCTGCGGCTTTCCGATGGCAAGAGCGGCGTCTTCCCGATCCTCAAGCCGGATGCCTCGCGCCGGTCCGGGACCGCGGTCGGCGGCTTCATCGACGACTCCGCGACCCCGCCGTCGATGTCCGATACCTCGGGCCTTCGCACGCTTCCGCTGGAGCCAGATCACGAGGACGGCCTGCCGCCACCGCCGATGCCGAGCGGTGGCTTCGAGACGCTCGAGGACATTGCGAGCGAGCCGATCGTGGTGGGCTCGCGGGGTCGGTACCGCGGCGGAAACGGCGACCTGCTGGGGGCGGTGGAGAACCTCGCGCAGCAGGGAGAAGCTGCCCTGGGCCATGTCGACGAGGCGACCGGTCATGGACCGACGCCGGGCGACAAGCAGATCGTCGACGTGCCGCACCAACGCGCGCCCGACTCCGTGCCGCCGCTGTTCAGCCGTGCCAGCGCGGCGCCGGAGTGGACGACCGAGCCGCCATCGCAGCCGGTGCCCGCAGCGCAGCCGCGTCCGCCCGCGCCCCGTCCGGCGCAGCGGCCTCCGACGCATCCCAACATGCCCGCCGTAGGGCACCCACCCGGGGTGCCGCCGGTGGCGTATGCCCCGCCCGGGTACCCACCACCCGGAATGCATCCCGGTGCCTACGGTGCCCCTGCCGTGCCGCCCGGCTACCCGGTGCCGCCTCAGATGACCCCGGTTCCGCCGACTGCGGTGCCTCCGGCGGCGGTGCCCATGGCCGCACCGCCCGCAGCCGTGCCGCCCGCAGCCGCGCCCGTCGCTCCGCCCACGCCGGAGCCGGCAGCCGCAGGCTCATCGCCGGGCCTCGCGAGTCTCGCCGCCGGGCTCGACTCGCTCGAGGTCACCGACCTGCCGACGGCACCCAAGGCCAAGCCCAAGAAGAAGAAAAAGAAGAAGAAGAAACCCACCGCGGAGGTTGCTGCGGTCGAGGACCTTCCGCCGCCCGACGATGCTCCGAAGGCGCCTCCGCCCGGACCGGCGGCATCGCAGAGCCTCGAGCTCGACTTCGAAGCGGTTGGCATCTCGCCCAAGAACAAGAAGCTCAAGCAGCTTGGTGGTCGCATCTCTGGCGAGCACAAGCCGGTCGACGCCGAGCCTCCTCGGCGTACCCGGGCAGGCAACATGGGGGGGACTGCGGCTGCTGCCTACGGTCGCCACGTCCAGCAGCCGGAGGAGAACCTCGGCGAGTTCATCCTCGGAGCGGACATCACCACGGCGCTGCCGGTCGGGTTGGCGATCGGTCTCGGCGTTGGGCTTGCCGGCGCGTTGGTCCTGCAACGCGGCGCCAGCCACGAGAAACTCGATCCCCTCGAGCAAGAGATGCTGCTCGCGGCGACCAATCCCGACACGGCGGGAGTCGGTGACGTGCGTGCGGCTTCCGAGGTCGAACGAGACCTCAACGAAGCCTACGCCGCGCTCAAGAACAAGTTCCTGCTCCAGTGGCTCGGGATCGGGATCCCGCTCGGCCTGGTGCTGTCGCGGATTCCTCGGCGGTCGTAGTCAGGCTGCCGCGGGGGCGCCCTCGGGCGCGGGCGACGGCGTGCGAGCTGGCGCCGATTCGGTGCGACTCCGACTCGCCGCGATACCCACGACCAGCAGCAGGAGCACAGCGAGCGAGGCGTCGAGCCAGACGGTCTGACCGGCGAGCTCCTGGGCTTCGGCGAACCGCGGCGCGGGACGTCCCGCGACGAGGTCGACGCGGCTGAAGGCTTCGTAGACTCGAGGCAAGAGCATCAGACGGGACACGCCGGCGCACGCGATCGCCATCAGCGAGGCCGTCGTCGCCAGGCGAGAGCCGAGCCAGCGAGGAACGGCCAGGGCCGTCACGAGCGCGCCGACGAGGGCAATCTCCGCGCAACGAAGATGAATCGGCCCGCGAATGCTCACCGCTTGGTTGGCATCGAGCAGAGGGTGCTCCCCCGTCAGCGCCGGCAGGAGCGCCAGGTCGCCAACGGCGAGGGCACCCACCGCCGCGGCCAGCCCCAGCACTCCGAGGAAAGCGGCGACACGGTCCATCGCCCAAAACCAAGCATGACGCCCGATCCGCACCAAGTTCCCGACGAAACGACGGCAATCTGCAACCGGGCTCGGTCCGTACCGTCTGAGCGGGTGACGATGGCAGACCACCTCGACTGGACGAATCTCGCTGACGCCGCCGCCGTGAATCGGTCGGCGCCGCTGGCGGTCCGGCACGGTGGCGAGCGGTACTTGCTTTGGCGTGACGCCGCCGGGGCGGTTCATGGGGAGCTCGAGCGCTGTCCGCACGAGGACGCCGCCGACGAGGCCTGTCTGGACTGCCTGCTGGTCGAAGCACCTGCCCTGCGGCTTCGCGAGGCCGACGGACGGATCTGGATGCAGGTCGCGGACGTCGACGGCTGCTACGCTGCGGCCGGATGACCCCAGCTCACGTCACTCGTCGGCAGTGGATCAGCGCAACGCTCGCGACGCTGGCGGCGGGCGTGACGGGCCTGCGCTCGGTGCCCGCGCTGGCCGACGACGAGATCGTGCTCGAGGAAGCCAAGTCCGAGTACAACCAGATCGTCGTCGCCGAGCGAGGCACGGTGCGGACGATGTACTTCGTCGTCGACGGCACCTACTATATCGAGTCGCGGCTCGATCGGGCGCACCCCAAGAGCCTCGACCTGGACTACTCGCGGACGATGATGGCCGGGTTCATGCTCAACCCGCAGCCGAAGTCGCTACTGATGATCGGCTTTGGCGGCGGCCAGATCAGCAACTACCTCTACGAGCGCTTCGACGGGCTGGAGGTCGACGGCGTGGACATCGACCCGGAGGTCGTGCGGCTCGCCCTGAAGTACTTCGACGTGCCCAAGCGCGACGACTACCGCACGCACGTGGACGACGGTCGGCTGTTCGTCGAGAAGGCGCCGCCCGATCAGAAGTGGGACATGATCATGCTCGACGCCTTTCGCGGCGTGTTCGTGCCGTTCCACCTCAAGACGCGCGAGTACTACGAGCTGCTGCTCTCACGCCTCACCGACAACGGCGTGGTCGTCGCGAACCTCCACAAGCACACGGACATGTACCCGCACGACCGCAACACGTTCGCGGCGGCATTTCCCGGCGGGTACTCGTTTCGCAGCGAGAGCGGGCGCCAGTGCACCTTCGTAGCTTCGGCCTCGGCCGAGCCTCAGGGCGCGTACACGATGCGAGCCAACGCCCGCGCCGTGGAGTCCAAGTTCGACTTCGACGTCATGGGACTCGCGGCGCGCTGGTACCTCGAGCGCGACTGGGATGCGGAAGCGGCGGTGCTCACCGACGACTTCCCGCAAGGCGACACCCCCAAGGGCGCGGACCGGCACAACAACCTCTGCGTAGGCCAAGGTTGTCGCTACCGGACCGATACGCCCGCTGACTAGCAGGACCGGCTAGAACAGGTTCAGGTACGAGATGCCGAACACGGCCAGGCACATCTCGTCCAGGGTCTCTTCGCCCAGGTAGACGTCGATGGGCTCGTCCAGGCCGAGGTCCTCGAGCGCCTCGACGACGCCCGGGTTGTCCATCGTGTTGTCGTAGGTGCAGCGCAGCGTCAGCACGTCGCCGCCCTGGACCCGCGGCACCTCATCGAGGTCGGCGTCGTACTCGTAGCCGCGTTGCCACTCGAAGCTGTAGTGCGGCGTCTGGATCAGGCACTCGGAGTTCCCGTTCGCACGCTCCACGCCGATCATCATGTCGACGCCGAGGTAGTGCATGTGCGTGCCCACGCTGTAGATGTTCACGACCGGGTACTCCTCGGGGATGACGATGCGCATCTCCTCGGTGTGACCCTTGGCACCGGCGGGGATCATGAACTCCTTGCCGGCGTCGTCGTTGGGGCCGGGCAGAAGCTCGTCGCCCGTCGCGTTGCCGGCCAGCGAGAGCTGAGCCACGAGGTCGGGACGCTCGTCGTGCCAGTTGACGTCGATGCTGGTGCTGTCGTCGGTCTCGGAGGACAGCCCAGTCGGGTGGTAGTGCACGTTCATCACCAGCCGCGCGCCGGCCGGGATGGGCATGCCCGTGCCCTCGGGCATCCGGTTGGGCAACGCACCCGGGGCCCACGCACCGACGAGCTCGCCGGAGATGCTGCCGCCGCTGCACTCGAAGAAGCCGTTCTCATCGGCGAGCTCCGCGGAGGCTCCCTCCGGGTCGGAGTAGATCAGCACGTGGTGCACGATCTTCTCGTTGCCGGCGTTGACCTGGACGGCGGAGAGGAACGCGTCCTCGGTCAGCTCCGGGTCGAGTGAGAAGCACAGGAACTGATCCTTGTCGCCGTCGATGGTGACGGGGCTCGGGATCACCAGGCGCTGATCGGCGTCCTCGAGCTCGAGCGAGGGAGGCGCCGGGATGTCGGCGGCGAGCGCGGGGTCGCCCTCGGCGGCGCCCTCGGCGGCCCACGTCGCGAGCAGGTCCTTGTCGTCGTCGGACAAGCGCAGGTCGTGCTTGAAGCCGAGCTTGGGCTGGCACTCGTCCGTCTCGTCTTGGCCCCACGGCGGCATGGCGCCGGAGTCGACCGCGGCGACGATCGCCTCCGCGAGCGGGCGGGTGTTCTCGTAGGTTTCGAACGAGTAGGGCGCGATGCCACCGGCGCGGTGACAGCCAGCGCAACGACTCACGACGATCGGCGCGATGTCCTCGTGCCAGAAGACGGACGCTTCCACACCACCGTCGTCGGTCGCGCTGTCGTCATCGTCGTCGTCGTCATCGTCGTCGTCGCCACTGCCGTCGGCGGCGTCGTCCGCCCCGTCGTCCATCGCGTCCGTGCCGTCGTCCGCCGGGCACCCCGTGGCCATTGCCAGCGTCAGTGCTCCAACCCCTGCCCATTGAACCGTTCGCCTCACCATTTGGGTGGCACGAGTATGCGGATGGCAGCCCGGTTGGGCCGTAACCCTTCGCACACGGCTGACGATTTCAACGATTGTCATGAGCGCAACACAACACGTTCACCAGGTGGACGACTCCGGCTTCGACAGCTCGGTTTTGGCCTCTGAAGTGCCCGTTCTCGTCGATTTCTGGGCCGAGTGGTGCGGCCCATGTCGGGCCGTGGCGCCCCACGTCGAGAGCATTGCCACGAAGTTCGAAGGCAAGGCCAAGGTCGTGAAGGTCGATGTTGACTCCAGTCCACAGACGGCAGCGAAGTACGGAGTGCGGAGCATTCCCGCGCTGCTGCTGTTCAAGGGCGGCGAAGTGGTCGACCAGATCATCGGCAATCCCGGCTCCGCGCGTCCCCTCGAGGAGCTCGTGAGTCGGAACCTCTAGCAGCAACGAGGTCGCCGAACCCAGTTGCTGCTGGGCAAGCCGGCTACTTCTTGCCGAAGAGCCCGCGTAGCCCGCTTTTCTTGGGCGGTGGGTTCTTCTTGGCCTCGCGCTCTGCCTTCTTGCGGAGGCGGAGCGCACGGGCCTGTCGCTCGGCGTCGATCTTGCGGTTGTCGAGCTTGTAGGCGAGCTCGAACTGGTCGATCGCGTCGTCGATGTGGCCGAGGGTCACGAGCGCGAAACCGCGAAAGTAGTGGGGGTCCGGGATGTTCGGATACTCCTCGACGATCGCCTTGAGCTTGTCGTTGGCGTCCGCGGCAGCGTGAGGCCCCTTGTCCGATAGCTGGTACGTGCACCAGATGATCGACGCCTCGGTGGACGGGTCGCTCATCACGGAGGCTGCGGTCTGAAATCGCTCGAGCGCGCGCGCGTAGTTGTTGGACCGCAGGAGCTTTTCACCCTCTTTGGCGATGAGCTCCGCCTCGAAGGCAGCCCGAGCGGTGGCGGTGGCGTCCGTCTGTGGCTTGCCGTAGTCCCCCGACGCAACCTGCTGCGCGACCTTCTCGCGCTCGTTCGCATCGGCGAGGATCTGATGCGCCTCGCTGAGCGCGGCGAAGAGATCGCCGACCCGATCGCGGAGCGACTCGAGCCCCTGGCTCGCCAACACGTCCGGGTGAAACTTCCGGCTGAGATCGCCCCAGGCTCGTCGTACGTCGCGGCGCCCGGCATCGAGCGCGAGCCCGAACAGATCGAACGGATTGACCCCCTCGGCGACCTTGTCCTCGAGCGCCATGATCTCCTGGGCGAACTCGGGGTCGATTCCCTCGACGTCGATCGGGGGCAGCTTTTCCTTCGCCGGCTTGGCCTTGGCCGGGGTCGGTGGTTTGGAGGCCTGCGGCGGCGGAGCGGCCGGCTTGGGAGCAGCACGTGGCACCGGAGTGGGCTGCGGCGTGGGAGCCGGCCGTGGCGGTACGGGAGTTCGCTGCGCTGGTACCGGAGTCCGCTGCGGAGTGGCCTGCGGCTGCGGTTGTTTTGGTGGATAGGCCGTCGGTTGCGAGGCCGCGTAGTCCGGCGTCAGCGACGTGGGGGAAAACCCAGGCGGCGGCGCCGTGTCGCCCGTCTGCGGATACGAGCCCGACTGCGTTGGCGCGTAGGCGGTGGGCGCAAAGCCCGGTGGCGGCTGCGATCCGGGCGCGGTCGGAACCGCCGAGGGAGCGGCGGCGTGCCCAGGCATGGGTGCTGGCGCCGGCGCGCTCGGAGCAACGCCGACCTGGAGCATTCGACACGCCCAGAGCAGATACATCAGCTGAGCTCCGCGCTTGGGCGTGACCCCCTGCGGCATCATCGCGAGCTGAGTGCCGCGGACGAGCGCCTGCAGAGCGGCTTTGTCCGCGGGGCGAAACCGGAAGTGCGCGACGTACTTGCTGAACGACGCCGTCGCTTTGACGTGAGCCTGGATGGCGTTGCCCATCTCGGCCGCGACGCGCGTCTCGTCCCAGTGCATGTTGACCGCACTGTGGATGACCTCCAGCATGTTCACGGGCTGCAGCCCCTGCCCGTAGGGGTGCTCGGTCACGGTGACCGCAGCCTGTCCCTGGCTGGTTCCGGCGAGCCGCGCCACCTTGCGGGCACACTGTCGGGATAGCCCGCTGGCGAGCTTCTGTTCGTCGACGCGACCGAGGACCAGCAGCGTCTGCCCGAGCAAGCCGCCCTGTCGCGCCATCATCTCGAGCGCCTCGAGCAGATCCTGCTCGCTGATCATCCGTGCGCCAATCAGGACCTGGCCGAGGACCTCGACCGGCTCGACCCAGTCGGTGAACACCGCCATGCCGCCCCGCAGCCAGATGGTGCGGCGGCCCGCGTGGGGGGCGGGCTGGTCGAGCGTGACGGTGCCCGTGACCCGCTGGTGGAGCAGCGAAAACAGAAGCCTCGGCATGCTGACCTGGGACAGGTCTACGACCTGCGACCCGGCCGCTCCCGATTGCGCCGCCATTCGGGGAAAGCCTACACCGGCGTGCCGGCGCCTGCTACGGTTGCAGTCGGTGAGCATCAGCTTCCTGGACGGCGGCAATCGCATCCGCTTCTCGGGGACCACGGATGTTGGGCGCGTACGCGACCACAACGAGGACAACTTTTTGTTGCCGCAGGATATGCCGCTCACCGCGGTTTCGGACGGCATGGGGGGCCACGCCTGCGGCGAGGTCGCATCCGCGATCGCCGTGCAGTCACTCGCCGAGTACTACCAGGCCACGGCCGAGGCCGGCGGCGACTCCTGGCCGTTCCGGATGGCGCGCCTGCACCTCGAGCGCGACCGCATGACCACGGCGATCAAGCTCGCCAACGAGCGGATCTACGAGACCGGAGTCACCGACCCGAGCAAGAAGGGCATGGGCTGCACCGTCGACGCGGCCTTCTTTGCGCAGGGACGGATCTACATCGGTCACGTGGGCGACAGCCGCGTCTACCGGATCCGCGGCAGTCAGATCAGCATGCTCACCGAGGACCACTCGCTCCTCAACGACTACAAGCGCATGAAGGACATGAGCGGCGAAGAGGAGGCCAACTTCGCCCACAAGAACGTCGTCGTCCGTGCGCTCGGGTTGTCGTCCTCGGTCTTCGTCGACGTGGTCGTCGAGGAGTACTACCGCGACGACTTGTACCTGCTGTGCTCGGACGGTCTGTGCGGAATGATCGACGACCAAACCATGCTCAGCTGCGCCACGCGCTTCAACAGCCTGGACACCGCAGCCAAGCAACTCGTCCAGATGGCCAACGACGCGGGCGGCGTGGACAACATCACCGCCGTCCTCGCCCGCATCGAAGCGGCCTGAGCTCGCCGAAGGTCTGTCAGCCGACCCCGGCGTAGGGGATCCCGGTGAGCTCGGCGATGTCGCGCTTGAAGGTGGTCAGGTCGTGCGGGGCGAACTGCGCGATGTGGTCATGACCGCAGGCACGGGCCAAGACCTTCATCAGCGCGGCCGTGGCGAGGAACCAGTTGGTGAGACGTTCGGCCGACTTGTCGACGATGAGGCGGGCGCGCAGATCCTCCCGCTGCGTCGCAATCCCCACCGGGCAGTTGTTGGTGTTGCACGCACGCATGCCGAGGCAGCCGATCGCCTGAATCGCCGCGTTGGAGACCGCGATCGCGTCCGCCCCGAGCGCGAGGGCTTTGACGAAGTCGCTCTCGGTGCGCAGTCCCCCGGTGATGATGAGGGTGACGTCGGAGCGGCCGCTGCGATCGAGGTGCCGCCGTGCGCGGGCGAGCGCCACCATCGTCGGGATCGAGATGTTGCTCTTGAACACATCCGGCGCCGCCCCCGTCGCGCCCCCGCGACCATCCAAGATCACGTAGTCCGCGGTGGCGGACAGGGCGAAGTCGAGATCGGCCTCGATGTGCTGAGCCGAAAGCTTGAAGCCGATCGGAATGCCGCCGGATGCCTCGCGGACTTCATCGGCGACCCGCTCGAAGTCGCCGGGCGTACGCAGGTCGGAGAACGTGGCGGGGCTGATCGCAGCGTTCCCGGGCTCGAGGCCGCGAACTTCGGCGATCTTGCCGATGACCTTGTTGCCGGGGAGGTGACCGCCAGTCCCCGTCTTGGCGCCCTGACCGGCCTTGAAGTGAAACGCCTGGACCTGCGTGACCTTGTCGATCGACCAACCGAAGCGGCCCGAGGCGAGCTCGTAGAGGTAACGCGAGTTGGCTGCCTGCTCCTCGGGGAGCATTCCGCCCTCGCCGGAGCAGATGCCGGTGCCGGCCGCGTGGGCACCCTTGGCCAGCGCCACTTTGGCCTCGAAGCTCAGCGCGCCGAAGCTCATGTCGCTGACGAACAACGGCAACTCGAGCCGCAGAGGCTTGTCGGCGTTGGGTCCGATGATCACGTCCGTGCCCACCTCGGCCTCGTCGAGCAGGGGCTTGCGGGCGAGCTGGGCGGTCAAGATCTGCACGTCGTCCCAGCGCGGCAGCTCAGTGAGCGGAACGCCCATCGCAGACACGGGCCCGTGGTGTCCGATGCCCTCCGGGCCCTTCTTGGCCAGGGTCTGAATGTGCTTGGTGTACGGCTCCTCCGAGGTGCCGTGCACGTCGGCGTAGAGGCCGAGGTACGCGTCGCGTTGGTACGGCTGGGGGTGCTTGTTGGCCCAGGCCGCGATCTCGTTCTCGTCGACCCAGACTTTGCCATCGTCGACCCACGCCGTGAACTTCTGGAGCGCTTCCTCGTTGTTGTACTCGGAGACCCCGGTGTCGATCCGGTAGTCCCAGTGGTGCACGCCACAGATGAGGTTGTCGCCGTCGACGGTTGCGTCGGACATCAGAGCCCCTCGGTGTAGACACCGGCCGTAGAGCACCGAGACCGCGTCGTCGTAGCGGACCACGACGAGATCGACGTTGGCGACCAGGGCGTACGCAGGGGTTCGGTCGGCGAGCGTGTCCCAATCGGCGATCGAGACAGCCTTGGTGTCAGGCACAACGGGTAGCGACATGGCGGTGGACTGTACCCCGAACGGGCGGCTACCCATACGAGCGCCGCGCTGGGTTGTTACTGTCCGCCGTTGGCCTGCAGAGCGAAGTACCAGTCGACTTTGAGGTCGCGCTGGCACCCGCTGTCACGGAAGGCGGCGAACACCTCGATCAGCGGATGCCCCCAGTCGCCGATCGGACTGTCCCAGACCTCGCCCTGCCCGAGAACCACCCCGGGGAACATGAACGACTTCTCCACGCAGATCGCCGGCGCCAACGTCGATCCGCACGTGGTGCTCGTGTCCGGCT
>Ga0207422_1004593_pt1 | contig 11195 bp, 20 predicted proteins | sample MarCyaLeptolynsp_FD_187757 | JGI IMG/M metagenome (GOLD analysis project Ga0207422, IMG submission 187757) | Marine cyanobacterial communities from Panama - species 1 Leptolyngbya sp. (SPAdes) | ecosystem: Environmental > Aquatic > Marine > Unclassified | place: Panama: Panama City | collected... | reverse complement strand
CTGCTCCTTCTTGGTGCTCTGCGCACTCAGTTTGTCGATCGGGGTATTGATCAGGTGCTGGACTTGCATGGCCGCCGCTTCCGTCACGACGAGATGCACAACGCGCCGCCAGTAGGTCTTGTCGCGGTCTGGTAACTCGACGAAGGCACAGGATCGCCGGCCATCTGGATCATAGGCCTTTGCCGCCAGTCGGTCCTTCTGCGCGTCGGTCAGGGTAACTCGCTTCTTGGTCATTGGGTGTCCTCCGGTACTTGATCGGCACGTCTTGCGTCAGGGGATTTCAGAAGCTCACGAAGGATCAGCACATCGGCTGCCCTCTGAAACACGCGTGCGGCTTGAGTCAGGTAACTGTCGAACCCGGTAAGTGTCGGCGGACGAAATGCGACGATCCGTGACCCGCCTACGGTCGCTTCACATCGGGTGACGATTGATGTCATTCCGCCTCCAAAATTTCGTCGACGCTGAAGATAATCACGTTGCGGGTGTCCTGAACCTCCGCCTCGTGGTCACGGTACAGCGGAGAAAGGGTGACACCGGAAGGCGAGACGTCTCTTTGGTTTACTTTCTCGGCGAAAGTCTCTGCCTCCTTGACTTTGTCGTCTGTGATCTCACCAGTGATCAGCCACCAGTGTAAAAAACGCTTTATCCGGTTGGTCATTGAGTGGGCTTCCTCTCGTGCAAAACTTCGAATATCTCATGCGCCAACGTGCTGGCGTCCGAACCGTGGGGGTGCTCCTGAACCGCGCGGATACAGCGCTTGCGGGCTGCGATGATTGCCCTGTTTGCCGCAAGCGCCTCATTCCCGCACTCAAGCGCGTGACGCTGTGCCTCAACCAACAACCGCCGCAATCGGAAGGTTTTAAACATTCACGCCCCCTCCAGCTTCGGCCCGGCCGCATAGCCGTCCGCGGTGCGCGTCAGGTAGTCCATGTCGACCAGCAGCTTTTCGACCTTTGGCAGTGGCGTCTCGTCCCCCGCAATGATTGTGCTTGCCTGTTCACGGAGCGCTGGTTCCAACAGCGGGCCGGCGATGTAGCCAGTCATCATGCACTGCGCGAGGTATCCCTTCTCGATCAAGTGCCGGGCCATGACCTCGCCCATTGGGTTCGGCTTGCCGAGTAGGATGTCCTTGGCCGCTTCACACATGCAGCGTTCGATGTCCTCGGGACTGGGCTGCGGCTTCTTGTTGGTCGCCCTGGCACGCACTGGCGCCGATTCCGTCTTTTCGTCGGACAAGGCGTCTCGCATCAGCCTCGCCGGTCGTGCATAGATCTCCAGACGCTCTCGCAGTTCAGCCCATGCCGGCCACCACATCGAGTGATCGGCCTGCGTCTCCAGGACGTGGCGGACCGCAGCCGCTGGGAAGGTGCACAGCTTGTCGGCGTAGATCCCGATCTGAGCCATGACGTCGTCGTCGTGCATGTCCTTCGCCTTGGTCGTCAGCTTCAACGCTCCCAGCAAGGCTTCCACCTCGTCGGGATGGGCAGGCGCCAAGTACTCCTCGACCTGGGCCAAGGCGCGATGACGCTGTGCCGAGGTAGGACTGCCCTGGATCCGATAGCCGACCAGATCGCGGTCAAGCGTCGCCTCGCTGCCCCCGAACGTCTCGACCAGCGCGAAGCCGTCGAACCGCGCCGGTAACACTGCCGGCTTTTGCGCTGGCTCCGCGATTTTGAGCTGCTGCTGCATCACGCACTCCTTCCACGTTCTCCGCCGACCACTCGGCGACAATGTTGCGCAGGGCATCGGCCTGCATTCTGCTGGGTTGGTTCATGGCGGCACTTGCCGCATCGACGATCACACCCAGAGGCACACCGGTCGCGATCCAGTTATCGACCAGGATCGGCGCATCATCGGCTTTGTGAATGAACGCCACACTGCCCACGGCCTTGACCACGCTGTCGCGAGTAAGCTTTCGCTTGTCGAGAAATGTTGGGGTGATCAGCGCTCCACCGATTTCGGCTTTGACGGGTCTCGTGCAGGCGTCTCGGTCGACCACGTCTCCCGCATCGGCGGATCCAGCAGTATGCGTTTTTTGCATATTGCTTTCGTCAACTGGGACCAATTCGCGTGCGGAGGTGTTTACTTTTTCGGGTTCGGTATCGTCGTCTTGCTGATCGGTACGTTTAAGATTTTCGCCATCCGATGAGGGGTCAGAAGTTAAACGCTGGTCGTCCCCCAATTCGTCGTCGCGCGCGCCCGCGCTTATCTCAGTAGTAAGAGAGTCTATACTGGTGTTATCTGGTGTTATATATTGTCCCGCATCTGTCCCGGACCCGTCCCGCATCTGTCCCAAATTTTCGTTATTTGCTGTCCCGGAACCTGTCCCATCAGGCGTCCCGCGATCTGTCCCACGATATCTTTCGAAATCCTGATAAATGTTATAATTTCTGATACTTATGACGATTTGACCTGTCCCGCTTTCCGTTTCAATTCGCGTTTCGATCATCGTTTCAGATTTCAGCAAATCGATGTACCGTTTGACCGAGGATTTGCTCCAATTCCAGACATCGGCCATACCGCGAATTGCAGACGACAATTCACCCCGTTTCAGCGTCACTAAGGCACGAGATTTTGACGTGACGCGATATCGCCCGTCGCGCCATTTCGCCTCGGAAAGAAGCCACAACCAGGCCTCCAACTCCGTGTAAGGTTTCCCATTATCGAAGAGCGGATGTTTGAACACCCCTCGATCGACGGTAAAAAGGCCCTCACGATTGTTCATGCTGCCCTCCGATGACGCAGGTCTTCCCCCGCGTCCGATATCCGTTTAGGTTGCGGATGATGCGACTTCCAACCGCGATACTGGCGCTGCTGATCGCCTGCCTGTGTGCGTTTCCGGCCTCTGCCCAGGACGAGGCATCGCCGACCGTTCTGGCCGGCACAGCCCGCGTCGTCGACGGCGACACGCTGGAACTGCAGGCAGACGGCGGAACCGGCGCGCGGATACGCCTGTTCGGCGTTAATGCGGCGGAACTGGATGACTTCCCGAATGGGCCGATTGCCCGGGCAACCCTGCTGCGCATCGTGGGTGACAGCGCATTGACCTGCGAAGTGCGCGGCGAAAGCTATGGGCGCATTGTCGCTCTGTGCCGCCTGCCGGACGGGACGGACATTGGCGAAGCGCTGATCCGTGCCGGTCACGGCCTTTCCGCACGCACCTTCCTGCGCGGGACGGACGAAGGGGACGTTTACGAAGCTGCGGAAGTCGACGCGATCGACGCTGGGCGCGGCCTCTGGCGGGAACACGTAGAACCGGACTGGTGGGAAAGCGAGTGGGGATTCTGGCTCAAGCTCTTCATTTCGGCCGCCGTCCCCTTCGCGACGATCTTCCTCGCCGTCCGCTGGGGATATCGCAATGCGAGGCGCCTTTATGAAGACGCGCAGAAGGACCACCGCGACCGAATTACCGCTGCCGTCTTGGCGGAGTTGTGGGTGAATCTTGAGACTCTTCTGCGGTGGTACCGCGAAACATTCCGTGTGATTTCGAAAGATCTCAATACAAAGGGTATGTACAACAAGTTTTTGCTGCTTCAAACGGGCCCTATACCCGCCACTTCGATTTACGATGGATCCGGTGGGGAGATAGGTCGATTGGACCCAAAATTGGCTGGTGCAATTATTGCTCTGACCGGTATCGTGCGCTACGAACCACGTGCGATCGAAAGACGCGTCCAAGAACTCAACGCATCGAAACACGTGACTATTGACGAGTTGGTCAATGTATTTGTCGATGGATCTCAACTCATGGACAAGGTTACCACCCGAGGAGAGGTCTTGTTGGTCGGTCTGGAACGTGCCGACGCAGACAGCCGTGAAATAGAAGGTTGGAAGAAACTCCTCGCAGACTGGCGAAACGAGCGCGTCCATCTCTCCCATTTCATCGCGGCAGTGAGGGTACCGAAGTTCTCCGACCAGATTCCTCCAGAATGGAAAGATAGTTAAGCCTCTCACGCCGCATCTCCCCCATCTGACGGTTGACCGTATGGACCACGCCGCAGCGCCTCATGGTGGGCGCGGTGTTCCTGGGCGATGGCGTCAAAGTCGATGCCGGCGACCGTTGCGGGTTCTCCCCGGCTTCGCAGGTCGAGCTGATAGCGCAGACAGGCCATGCCCTCTTTCGTTCGGGGTATGCGAAAGACGTTGTCGCTCATGTGTTTCCTCCTGCTGCGGACAGGCTAGCCGAGCTACCGATCCGGCTCGGGCAGATCGCACCGGTGTGGACGTCTGGCACTTCGTTTCCGATTGCGGTCCATCCGTTGCGCGCCTCTCTGGCGAACAGCTCGCAGTACGGACCGTCGAACAGCGTTTCGATCCGTTGATACTGTTCCTCTGGCTTCTGGCTATGGGCGCGGCGTGGCGCGCGGATCTCCTCCAGCGGGTTGGACTCCATCCAGTCGCGGACAGATCGCACCCCCTCCGGCACTGTGCTCACCTCGCGCAGTAAGTCGTCCGGCGGTGCTTTCCTCAGGGATGGGTTGCCGCGAGTACACAGCAGGCAGGGTTCCAGGTTCTTCCGTGTGCCGTAACCGGGGCCGAACGCATACCTGCCCGTCTCCGGATTGTATTTCCGCCATTCCCAGGCGAGGCCAGCGAACTCGAACCCCCAGGCCTTATAGACCTCTGCCCAACGCTCCATGAGCGGCCACGTCACCCAAAGGAAGAGCGCGCAATCGTCGGCCGCCAAATCGTCGACCGGAATAGCGGCGATCTCTTCAACGGCCATTGTGTCGTAGTGAGCCTCGGGGCTCTTCTCCATGCCCTTTTCGGATCGTGCCTTCCACGACCACGCGGGGTCAGCCATGATGACAGGAAACCCGCCATGCACGCGCATCGCCACCATCTCCGCGTGGGTCAGCGTCCGGAAATCGACGCGGTAGACCGTCATACCCGCACCTCTGCATTTCCGGTACGAACCGCCTCCAATGCTGCGTCGAGTTCATCGGGGAAGAGATCCGCGACGGCTTTTCGCGCATGACGCGTCGCGAAGTTGTTGGCGCGATGGATTCCTGCGTCGAACGTCAGATGGCAGCGCTGACACATTGCCGCCAGGTTGTCGTCATCACAGTTCTCCGGAGTTGGATCGAGATGCGCTGTCGTAAGCACCACTATGGACCCGGTAATGGGATGCGGATTGCCATGCTCCGCTATCTGGCAAAACTCACAGACGCCCTTTGCCCGCTCGAACCGGATACGGTTGGAAATCTCCTTCCAATTCGGCGGATAGCGATGCTTGTTCTCGGGGCGGATCGGCATCAGCTCCCCTCCCCCTCGGGCAGAGGAACCGCTCCGATTTCTCCCCATCCGTAGCCGGCGGCAAGGATACACAGCAGTCCATCACCTTGGTCTACTACCAGCGTCCAAGAGCCAGCCTGAAGGTTCTGGTAAAGGAACATGCCGGCGCCATTCACTACGACAGCTCTGTGTGTGAGGCTTTCGTGCCAAGCCGTGCGCAGATAGTTCTCGACAGACTGGGACTCGGCACAGTTTGCGTTGATGGTCAGCCGCAGGACCGGAACAGGCGGCTGGGGCCTCGCGTCTTGCTCCGGATACCCCTGCGCGGATGCGCCTTTCGCAAGTAGGATCACGCACGCCATGCTCACGACAAAGACAGCCAGTAACATCAAGGCCCACAGGCGCTCTCTCCGCTCACGGTCTCGTTTGGTCTCGCGTTTCATGATGCTGTTCCTTTCCGTGCGTCGCGCTGTAGGATTTCCAGGCGCATCATCCGCAGCGTCCGGCGCTTCAGCAGGCCGCGCAGGCGATGCGTCTCTCTGGTGTCCTGCCTCGTTATGGCGTCCTGAAGAGCACGGCGGTCCTTTCGGTTCCGGCGATCCATGTCCTTCAACTGCGCCGTGATGTCGGGATGCGTCGTCATGCGGCTCTGCCCCGGTTCTGATCCGCCAACAGCACCATAGCCGCCTCGATCTGGGACAGCGCGTCCCCTGGCGTGCGTGCACGCACGAGGCAGTATCGATGCCCTAGGCCGCCAAGCGTCGCCGCGACTTCCTTCTGCGCATCGGACCGGCGCCCATTCTCTGCCTTCATTTCGATGGCTAGGACGCCGTGGCGCGTGAACAGGATCAGATCAGGCGCACCGGGGCGCATGCCAAGCCGCAGCTTCTTCTTCTGCGCGTTGCGCGCCTTTTCCCCCCCTGCCCCGGCCTCGTTCGGAACGTGCATGACGTAGACGTCTCGGGCGATCCGCTCCCGTTGGATCAGGTGATCAACCACGGTGGCCTGCAGCTCGTCTTCGCTGAGCGCCGGCAGGATGTCGTCGAAGGCGTTCATGATCGCCTCACGTGCGCGTGCGCGACGGAGACATCCCGATCGCGTGCATATACGTGTCCAACAGCGCGTCTTCCTCGGCCCGGTCGTCTGGGTCCTTCTGACGCAGCTTGATGATCTTCTTGATGGTAGGAACGTCGAACCCCTGCCCTTTTGCCTCGGCAAAGACAGCGGATTTGTCGGCGTTAAGGTCCTTGATATCCTCGTTCAGGCGCTCAGCGCGTTGAACGAAGGAAAGTATCCTGTTGCCGGTGTTTGACTCGGCATCGGAACTACTGGCCTCGGGATTGGCATCGCCCGAAATCGCATTCATTTTCTTTCGCTCCGTCGTTTTCTGTTGACCCGATGTGCCGAATCAGACGACACAACATCTTGTCGAGACGGAACGAAACAGCACTAGGGATGGTGTTCTACGTTTTGTCCTGGCTTTACGAAGAGAGACCCGGTGTTGGCGCACCGGGTTTTCTTGTTTGTGGTTTCAGAAAAAACGGCGGCCGGTACGGACGGGGTCATGGGTATTGGCCCGGTTCTTCCAGGCACCGAACATCCGGCACCGACCGCCACAGGACGCACGGGCGGGAGGAATGACTGGCGCGGAGATCCAACGCCTTTTTGTTCCCGTGCGTGTCTCATGAGTTCTCTTTCCTCAATTGCCGCATGCGGCGGCTGACATAGCGTTCGCCCAGCTGAAGGCCTGTGATACGGGCGATCCGGTTCGCGACCGTCTGCGGCCCCTCCCCGTCTTCGATCCCCTCACGAATCATCACGTCCAGGCTGACCCAATGAGCGATCAGGAGGGGCGCTGTCTGTTCCACTGCGTCAGATCGTGAGGTTTGCGGGTTTCGGTAATCCACTGCATGCAGCCGCTGTGCTCCGACAGTTCACTTTGCAGTAGCTCTGTCATCTCCAACTGCTGCCGCGCCTCATCAGGGTCGATCACGAAGTCCTGGCAATGCTGACTGGTAAGCGTTAGCGCAGCCGCAAGACTCTCCATCGTCGTCATTGTGTTCGATGGCTTTGCACCGGGGATGTCGCGAATTTCCTTCCCGAAGACCCTCAGAACCTCGTTCACCCACGCTGGTGGTGCGGAAACAAGCCACTTGATCACCGTGACAAAGCTCATTGCCTTGTACTGCGTGCTTTCACCGTCCGAGAGTTTGGTGATCAGGGATTCCGAGCATCCCAGTTCATCCGCGATAAGGCCTTTGGAGTAGCGCTTTCCATGCCCGACCCAGCGCGAAAAGCTTGTGCCGACAACGATTCGGATACTCTCCTCTGTGCGGTCTTTCTCAACCACACCGAATTTAGAGAATGCTTTAGGACCGATCCCGCTGATATCAGGGGTGTTACGCGGTTTCTCAAACGGATAACTCATGCTCTTGTCTCCTGGTTTACGAAAAGAAAAACCGCCCTGCCCTGTTTCGATCAGGGCAACGGGCGGGTTAAGCGGCGGCTTTGATGCCGGTCAAATGTTCGGAGGTGACTGTGATACCAAGCTTTCTGCCCGCGCTGACGATGTCCGGATATCGGGGCGAAGGGATGATCTCCTTCTTCTTCCACTCAGCAACAGCGCTTTGGCTTACGCCCGCTGCGTCAGCCAGAGCTTGCTGGCCGCCGAACATCGCGCAGAGGATGTCGACGTGGTTCCCTGGACGTTTGGGCTTTTTGGGCATCACAACACCTCACAAATATCAGTTTTGCTTGTTTTCTATCAATCTAAATATTGTTTTTACCGATTTTTGTCAACGGAGAGTATCGGTGTTTCCCTTAAGCATTGGCGAGAATCCACCGATAGAGTGGTGCTATGAAACTCGCACAGCGTATAAAGACAGCCCGGAAAGCCGCCGGCATATCGCAAGGTCAACTCGCGGAGAGTCTCAATGTCTCTCAGGGAACGATATCGGGGTGGGAGAACGAAGATAACGAACCCCCTCGTACACGTATTCCGAAACTTGCTGAGGCGTTGAACAAGCACCCTATATGGATTGAGTTCGGAGACTTGTATCCCATCCCCGGCGATTTCGACTATCCGAAAGGCTTGTCGGATAGTGCTTCACAAGCTGTCACAAAGACGATCGAAAAGGGCGGCGACTTGGCAAACAGCTCTACTGTTCGCTCTACTGTATACGCCCTGCTTAGGGAGATTGCAGACAGCCCTTACCGCGAGGTTCACCGCCTCAATCATACTGACCTGTCGGATATCGCGGACTTGGCGGTAAAGGCTTCTTGTGCGGCTTTTGAAGCGGACGACCCGGAACAAGTAATTTCAGCGATAACCCGGCACGAGTTTAAGGAGTTCCTGCGCGCTAGGAAAATCAGGTTCTAGATGCTCGGCTTCATAAAGCGACTGAACCGCGGATTTGAACAACGAGATCTGCAGAAAGTCCTCGATGGGTGCACAGCTGCGGAGCTTGCAGAGTTCTTGATCTACGCCCTTGCCACACGGCTTACGATGGTTCGTCAGTTCGGATACGAGGATCCCGCGCTATATGCGCTTCATGGAAAATCTGACCCGCGATTTGCGGACTTGCTGCGAGAGATGTCCGGCGAACAGCGTGCGATGCCGCGAACGGTAGATACCGAAAACGTCATTATTGGCCTCCAGATCTGGGAAACGACCGTACATTGTTGCGATCGCAAACGGTTTGAAGCTGGCGAGTTACTATGGAGCCAGCTAACGCGCGGAATCGACATCGCTTCTGTGACGCTCAAGCCTCAATACACTATTAGCTTTCAACATCACTTTTTGCTCGAACCGGGGGTCGCGAGCGACCTTCACGAGCACTTTCGTTATCGTGGCAGGCCGCCCGATCCCAACGGGCCTCGTGGCGCCGAACTTCTCTCAAAGCTTCCTTAGGCGGCAGCGTCTTCTTCGTCCAATGCAACCAGCTCCGCGGCTGTCGGCCGGTATGGCATTGGGTCCCGGATCGGAAACTCTAAAGGGATATACCCATGCCCACGGAAGTAGACGGTCGGCTCACCGGTTTCCCGGCACCCTCGCCTCTTCCAGAAGCCGAGCAACCGCTCGTCTTCCACGATACCCCAAGCCCGGTGAAAACCCAGGCTGCGCGTGTAGTCGTGGGCATAGTCGGCTAACCGGAACAGCGTCTTGATGTTCCGTGGCCAGGTCGCAAACCTCTCCCACATCATTATCCCGCCGTCACTGACGGTAGCCAAGCGCAGCCGCATACATCCAACAAGTTCCCCATCCGAGAAGGCGCCTATGTGTGTGCATAGAGGTAAATCATTCCCATCAAACTGCTCAAGTTCGGTTTCCCCTCCCTCTTCCATAAAGACTTTGCGCCTCAACTCGAGAGTTTTCTCGTAATCCGCGAGTCCTGTAATTATCTGAATTTTAACGTTTTCTGGCATATCCTGACTCCTTAATGTAAGCCCGATTTGTGGGGCGAAAGGTGTGTGATGAAAGACCGCTGGGCCGCCGAGGAAGACACCCCGCCCATTGAGGCGCGGCTCGTGCACATGGCTTATTACGGCGAGCAGTGGAGTATTCTTCGCGAGCACGGGATCAGCCCCCGCGACGAGTTTCTGCTTTACGCGATCACGCAGCATTTTGTTGAAACCGGCGTGGGTGTTCAGAGGGCCGGTCTGCACCGCTTCACCAGTCTCGGCCGGACGGTGATTGAAAACAGCCTCAAACGTCTGATAGGCTACGGCGGCGTTGTGGAGGACGGTCGCAAGCTCTTGTATCCGTCCTCTAAGTTTCTCAGGGGCTCTAAAACCTCTGCGGCGGCAACGCGGTCCTTCGTGAGCCATGCGGCCGAAGTCAGCCGTATCGTCGAGGACAAGAGGAGGAATAACGCAGCCCATCAGACACGAGCTGCGCGATTAAGGGAACGTCTAGAGGCGTTACGCGACATAGAGAACCCTCCCAGCTCCTCCTAGTCGATTCGCGTAATGCCTGTATTTTAAGGGAAATTTGGAAACTTGAACACCGATGCACGAAACGTGCACGTACCCTATTGCGCGCAAAAAGAGTGTTGTTACAGTCTATGTACTGATTTGCGCCTTGAAAGTTAACAGCGAGCCGGGGAGCGAGCACAAATGACCAGCGAAACTGATCGATCACCACAACTGGAACCGCGTCGAACCCACCTCTTAGACATTCACCTCTCTGACTGGGCGCATATTGCCTCAAGGCTGGCAGTCGGGGCGATGGTTTGTCTCGCCTTATGGCTCCTGTTTGCCTGAGATTTGATATTAGAGAAATTAGCTCTGCTGATTTTTTTATCAGTTATACTATTGCTTTTATAAGTGATACTGATTACCTTCTCCCTACCAACACGGGAGAAGACAGATGGCTTTGACGCCTCACACCACCTATTGCACGCAGGACGACGGCGGCGCGCGAACCTTCACCTTTGATCTGGTAATCGCAGGGCGCATTGTTGCGCCGGACATTGAGGCTCTAGCCGTCTGCGACTACCAGGGTGACCTTTCCTTTCACATTCAGGACTACGGTCCGGAAGGTGGTCCGATCCCGGAGGCCCAGCATGTCGGTCACGTCTGCTGGACCCCTGCCCCGGCTGAATGGGCGGAAGCGATGTCTTCCCAGCTGCTCCAGCAAAAGGGCCAAGACGCGATCGCGGACATGTATGCGGAGGCCCGTCGAGGCGCGGGGTTAGCGGCATGACCGACGAAGATATTGCCCTCTATACCAAGCTCATTCTTTTGAATCCGAGCGAAACGGTAATTCGAAACGCGATGCGCTTCGCTTTCTTCAAGGGATGGCAGTCCCACCTGAACGGCGAAGATCTTCCGGACTTCAAGCCGGGAGAGGCCGCATGATTCAACCCTCCATCCACCGCTTTGACAGCCGCAAAGACCGCATCATCGATCGCCGCTGGCGCCTGTTCTTTAACGGCGTGATCTTCCTGGGCGTCTTGATC
>Ga0207422_1004590_pt1 | contig 11199 bp, 8 predicted proteins | sample MarCyaLeptolynsp_FD_187757 | JGI IMG/M metagenome (GOLD analysis project Ga0207422, IMG submission 187757) | Marine cyanobacterial communities from Panama - species 1 Leptolyngbya sp. (SPAdes) | ecosystem: Environmental > Aquatic > Marine > Unclassified | place: Panama: Panama City | collected... | reverse complement strand
GCTCGACGCTGTAGATCGGAACCCCGAGCTCTTCGCTCGCCAAGCACGCACCCGCGAGCAATCCGCCACCGCCGACCGGCACGAGCAAGGCATCCAGCGGAGGCTCACCCGCCTCGGCGACGGCGGCGTGCAGCTCGAGGGTGGCGGTACCCGCCCCGGCCACGATGTCCGGATGATCGAACGGCTGAATCACCGCCGCCCCGCTTCGCTCCGCGAGCTCCATCGCCGTGGCCTTGCGCTCGTCCGAGGTCGTCCCCGAAAAGACGACCTCGCCCTCGAGCTCGCGCACGCCCGCGACCTTGATTTTGGGAGCATCGGTCGGCATCACGATCGTCGCCTTGATGCCGTAGCTCTTCGCCGCCAGCGCCACCGCCTGGGCGTGATTGCCCGAGCTGAAGGTGATCACGCCGCGTGCGCGCGCGTCCTCGGTGAGCCGTCCGACCGCGTGCATTGCACCACGGGCCTTGAACGCGCCGATGTGCTGGAGGTTCTCCGCCTTGAGCCACAGCGACGCGCCGGCGGCCGCGTCCAGGGCCCGGTGCCGGATGACCGGGGTCTTCACCACGCGCCCGGCGATCCGCTCCGCCGCCGCACGCACGTCGGCAATGCTCATCGCGCTGCTCACGAGGGCACAGAGCCTACCGCAAGCCGGCCGCCGGACAATGGTGGCGCGTGGCCGGGCTCGTCGCTTAGCCTATCGAGGTAGGTGCAGGCTCCTGCGGTACCAGCGAAGTTGCCTTGGTGGCAGCGCCCGAGCGTTTGGGCGCTGGTCGCGGGGGCGGTGATCGTGGTGATCTATTTCGCCTCAATGGGCGCGGCCGGGCCGTGGGATCCGTGGGAGACCCACTACGGCGAGGTCGCGCGGCAGATGCTGGTGCGCCACGACCCGGTCGACCTCTACTGGCAGGGCGGCAACGGCGGACCGGACGGCAACTACGAGAACACCTTCTGGTCCAAGCCGGCGCTGCCGTTTTGGCTGATGGCGTTGTCGATGAAGATCTTCGGCGTCGGGACGAGCGCCGATCCAGCGGAGATGGTGCAGGGCTTTTGGCCCGAGCTGGCCATCCGCCTGCCGAGCATGCTCGCCGGGATGACCACGTGCGTGTTTCTGGGCTGGGTTCTGTGGCGGTTGGTCTCGCCGCGCGCTGGGGTGCTCGCCGCGATCGTGCTCGCCACCATGCCGCAGTGGGCGATCGTGACTCGCCAGGCGCTGACCGACATGTTCTTCGTCGGTCCGGTGGTGCTCGCCGCGGGCGCGTGGGCGATGGCGTGGATGCAGCCCGATCGCGAGCTCCGCCGACGCGGTTCGGGCTGGAAGTCCGTGCCCTGGGATCGAGCCTACGTCGCGTTCATGGTGATGTTGGTGCTGTTCGTGATCGTACCGCTCGCGGTGATTCACCAGCACAGCTTCGACCCCGTGACGTGGGACCGTGTCGGCAAGTCCAAGAAGTTCGCGGCCGGGCTGCGCGACATTCAGAGCCACATGGCGATCTATTGGGTGCTGCTCGCCGTGGTGCTGGCCGTCAGCGCGCGGTGGAAGCGACGCAGCCAGGCGTGGATGGGCATCCTCTATATCGCGGGGGGCATCTCGCTGATCGGCAAAGGCATGATCGGCCCGGGCCTGATCGGCCTCGTTGTCCTGGTGCACCTGATCGTGTCCAAGCGCTGGCGACTGCTGCTGGTGTGCGGGCTGCCGACGGGCATCGTGCTGTTCGCCCTGGCCGGCTTTCCGTGGCACCACGCGATGCTCCTGTACCGCGGCGAGAAGTTCTACAACGAGCTGATCGTCGTCAACAATCTGCAGCGGTTCTCGACCGGTGAGCAGAAGCAGGCGATCGGCGGGTTCGCCTACTATCTCGAAACACTGGGGCTGGGGGCACTGCCGTGGGCGGCACTGACTCCGCTGGCGCTGTGGGCTGGGGTGCAGGCGTTCTCGCAGCGCATCATCGGCAAGTCGCCCGAGCCGGAGTCCGAACCGGACGTCGAGCCAGACGACGAGCCCGCCGACAAACCAGACGCCGACTCCGATCCCGACGAGCCTGACCCGGAGTCGGAGTCGGAGTCGGAGCCTGAACCCGAACCGGACCCCGCGCCATCAGCCGACGCCGCCGAGACCGAGGCGGTCGAGAGTGACGATCCGCCTACCGCGACGTCACGCTTCATGCTGCTGTGGCTGCTCGCCGCGCTGTTCACCCTCAGCTTCTCGGCGACGAAGTACTACCACTACCTCGTGCCGTGCCTCCCTCCGCTCGCGGCGGTGATGGGCATCTGGCTGGACCGGGTCCTCGCCGGCAAGTCGCGGACCTCGCCGGCGGCCAACGCGATTGGAGCAGTCCTTGCGATCGCGATCGTGCTCGGGGTGCTGCGAGACCTCGAGGCCGAACCCTCGTGGCTCGCTCACCTCACGACCTACCTCTACACCGGCATGTGGACCAAGGGCGGCCCCGACCCGGAGCTCGCCTGGTGGACCTGCGCCCCCTTCATCGTCGGCCTGCTCGCGTGGCTCGTCTCGCGTTACCGGGTGGCCGTGGCCGCGTTCGTGTTCTCGTCTGTACTGACCACGGCGTGGGTCATCGACGACTACGTGCCCGCCGCGTCGGAGAACTGGTCGCAGCGCTCGATGATCCAGGTCTACTTCGACAACAAGACCGAACACGATCGCTTTGTCAGTTGGTGGTTCTACTACCGGGGGGAGACCTTCCTGACCAAGAAGGATCTGTGGGTCATGAAGGACCACAACCCCAAGAAGCTCCGCGAGTTCATGCAGGCATATGCGGAGGAGCACGCGGGGCAGGGCGCTTCCATCTGGGTCGCCACCGTGACGCCACATATCAAGCGCCTCAAGAGCCAGCTTCCCTTGTCGCTACGGGAGGGCTACGAGGTGATGTACGAGAGCTTCCACTACACGCTGGTGCGGATCCGGATCCCCTAGCTGTAAGGGGCTGTAACGAGAGCGAAACCGAGCGGTCAGCGCTGGGCCCAGGCTTCGATGGCCGGGACCAGCCCGTCCGCGACGGACTCGGTTGGCGCAAAGCCGAGCTCGGTCCGCGCACGCTCGATGCTCGCGCAGCTGTGCCGAATGTCGCCCGGGCGGAAGTCCTCGTACACGGGTTGGAGGCTCGCACACGGGGCGCCGCGTTCGCTCATCCCGTCACGGAGGATCGCGAACAGCTCGTTGAGCGACGTTCGGCGCCCGAGCCCGACGTTGAACACCTTGCCTCGATGCTTTGCCGCCGATGTCGCCGCGAGGAGGTTGGCCTGCACGACGTCCGCGACCGGACAGAAGTCACGTGATGTCTCGCCGTCGCCGTAGACCACCGGGCGCTGCCCGGCGGCGAGGCACTCCAGCCACTTGGGAACGACCGCGGCGTACTGACCCGCAGGGTCCTGCCGGGGGCCCACGACGTTGAAGTACCGCAGGGACACGACCGGAAGCGCGTACGCAGCGGCCATCAGCGACGCGTACTGCTCGCCCACGCGTTTGCCCAGTGCGTAGGGGGACAGGGGCACGCCGATCCGGTCCTCCTGCTTCGGCTGGCCCGGATCGTCGCCGTAGACCGCGGCTGAGGACGCGAACACGACGCCTCGGACCTGGGCCCGCCGCGCGCCATCGAACACGTTGAATGTGCCGTCGACGTTGACCGCGTGATAGAGCGCCGGATCTTCGAGGGAAGCCGGCACGGAGCCGCGCGCGGCGTGATGGAGCACGTAGTCCACGCCCTCGAGGGCGCGACCCACCACGGCTGCGTCGCGGATGTCGTCTTCGACGAGCGAAAACGCGGACCAGGCCTCCTCCCCGACCGCGTTCGCGATGGTCTCGAGGTTCGCCGGTTTGCCCGATGACATGTCATCCAGCGCAACGACGGCGTCGCCACGCCGAAGCAATGCCTCGACGAGGTGCGACCCGATGAACCCCGCTCCGCCGGTCACGAGCCACCGCATGCGAGAAGCCTATCAGGCTTACATCGTGCTCCTGCACGACTGTGCGGCTCCGAATCTCCAGCCATCGCAGGGGAAATGAGAGCGGCCCTGCGCAGGCCTTTCGAGCACAGACCTGTGCCCGAAGCGCCGCGCGTCCCGATTTGATTCTTCACGCACAGAACCTTGCCGCGCTCAAACCAGGACGTTACTAACGACGAGCAGCGGGGTGGCCGTGTGCCAGGGCAAGGTGCCCGCCTCGTGTTGCTGTCAGTCGTACGGGCGTCGGGCCCGTGCGCCCCGCCCCCATCTCCTTACCGTGACTGGTTTAACGCGCTCGCTCACCGCGCCCTTCGGTGTCTCCGGCAGCCGCCGAGCGGTCAAGCTGGGCCTGGACCTCGTCGTCTTCGCCTTTGCGATCACCGCGGCCTACGTCGTCAGGTTCGAGCAATGGCCGACCGGGGTGCACTCACTGCAGCTGCTGCTGTTGCTGCCGGTTCTGCCCGCGCTTCGGTTTGCTTCGGGGCAGCTGTTCGGGATGCACCGCACGAGCTGGCGCGTGTTCGGCATGCGCGACGTGTTGCGACTGCTCGCTGCGGTTGGCGTCGTGTCGGTGGCTCTCCTCGGGCTGCGGCTCGTGATGCCGTGGCTCATTCCGGAGGCGACGGTCATTCCGCTCGGCGTCATCGCCCTCGAAGGGTTCCTCGTGCTCGCCGGGACCATCGGCGTTCGCCTCGCCGTGCGCGTGGGTGATGAGCGGTCGGCACGGCGTCAGCTTCCGGAGGCGGAGTCGCAAACCACCAGGCGCGCGCTTCTGGTCGGCGCCGGTCGGGCGGGAAGCATGGCGGCCCGCGAGCTCCGGCGGCGTCCGGATGCCGGGTACGTTCCGGTGGGCTTCGTCGACGACGATCCGACCCGTGCCGGCCTGGCGGTGGAGGGCGTACAGGTCCTCGGCACCACGCATCAGGTGGCCGAGCTCGCACGCAGCGTCGGAGCCGAAACCATCATTCTCACCATGCCCTCGGCCGGTCCCCGCGCGCGGCGAGCCGTGATCGAGCGTTGCCGCGCGACCGGGCTGCCCGTCCAGACCGTGCCCGGCTACTACGAGATGCTCGGCGGCAAGGTCGGCATCACCAAAGTTCGCCCGATCCGCATCGAGGACCTCCTGGGTCGTGGGGTCGTCGAGCTCGACCAGTCACTGCGTGGCCGGATGAGCTCGGAGTTCACGGGCAAGCGCATCATCGTCACCGGAGCGGGCGGCTCGATCGGATCGGAGCTCGTTCGGCAGCTCGCCGATCTCGAGCCCGAGCGGCTCGTACTGCTCGAGGCGAACGAGAACAATCTGTTCGAGATCGAGCAGGAGATGCTCGGCCGCATGCACGACGGGCTGGTGCCGTGCCTCGCCGACATTCGAAACGCCGACGAGATCGATCGGGTGTTCGCGGAGCATCGCCCCCACGTCGTCTTCCACGCCGCGGCCTACAAGCATGTGCCGATGATGGAGGCGCATCCGCCCAAGGCGATCGACAACAACATCCGTGGCACCCGAACGCTCGCCGAGGCGGCGCATCGCTACGGCGTCGAGCGCTTCCTGCTCGTGTCGACCGACAAGGCGGTCAACCCCACCTCGATCATGGGCGCCTCCAAGCGCGTCGCCGAGATGGTCGTGCACGGCATCGACCAGCGCAGCGACACGATGTTCTCCGCGGTGCGCTTCGGCAACGTGCTCGGTTCCCGGGGCTCGGTCCTGCACACCTTCCGCCGCCAGATCGAAAACGGCGGCCCCGTCACGGTGACCCACGAGGACATCACCCGCTTCTTCATGACGATCCCCGAGGCGGTGCGACTGGTCATCCAGGCGTGCGCCATTGGAGAGGGCGGCGAGGTCTTCCTGCTCGACATGGGCGAGCCGGTACGCATCCTCGACATGGCGCGCCAGATGATCCGCCTCGCCGGTCTCACCGAAGAAGACGTGCCCATCGAGATCACCGGGCTGCGCCCGGGCGAGAAGATGTACGAAGAGCTCCTGCGGTACGGCGAGGACGCGCAACCGAGCCAGGCCGAGGGCATCATGCTGGCGACGTCCGCGACGGTCGATCAGGTCAACCTCACGCCGTGGGTCGGCCGCCTCGAGCGCGCCGCCGCCGACAACGACATCGAGACCATCCGCCAAATGCTCGCCAGCGGCACGGGCTACCGCAGCCCCAACGGGGTTCCCAATGTCGTCCGCAAGGCCGAGTCGGACCGTCGCAGCGTCGCCGGCTGAGGGCGTTGTACCCTCGAGAGGTATGGCGGCCGCTTCGCGACCGTGGTGGATCAAAGCAATGGTGCGTGAGCCGGAGGCCCGCGCATGAGCGAGTCGCTGCCCACGGTCAGCGTCTTGATCCCCTGCTACAACGAGCGGGAGTGGATCCAGACGTGCCTGGATTCGTTGCTCGCCAACGACTACCCCTCGGATCGCATCGAGTTTGTGGTCATCGACGGCGGTAGCGACGATGGCACGCTGGACATCATCACTGACGTCTCGCGCGAGCACCCTAACGTTCGCGTGTTGCCCAATCCCGTGCGACTCAAGCCCCACGGGCTCAACCTCGGCATCGAGCACACGACCTCGGAAGTGCTGGTGCGCGCCGATGCGCACGCGCGGTACCCAGAGAACTACGTGCGCCGGCTGGTCGAGGACCTCGACCGCTACGAAGCCGATAACACCGGGGGCATTCGCGACACGTACATCGGGGGCAGCCGGATGGCGCGGGCGATTGGCATCGCCATCTCGCACCGATTCGCCGCAGGCAACGCGCACTACCGCACCGGGTCCAAGCGCGTGCGCTTGGTCGACTCCGTTTTTGGGGGGTGTTACCGGCGCGAGGTCTTCGAGCGGATCGGGAACTTCAACGAGCACCTGATCCGGACGCAGGATCGTGAGCTCAATCGGCGTCTGCTCGCCGCCGGCGGCAAGATCGTGCTCGATCCCGAAGTGCGTTGCCTCTACTACCCGCGCGGCAAGGCTTCGGACTATTGGCGCTGGAACTTCAATGGAGCCTACTGGCTCTTCTACGCGCGCCGCTTCACCGACGTGCCCATGGTCTCGTGGCGCAACCTCGCCCCACTATCGCTCGTCGCGTGGCACGTCATGGCCGTCGTGGCCCTCGGTGTGTTGCCGCCGGTGGGAGTGGCCGCCTTGGCCGTGGTGGCCTTGTACTGGGCGACGAGCTTGGGCGTATCGCTGCTGGCAGCGCGCCGGCACGGTGACCTGTCGGTCGCCCCGCACCTCATGTTGGCGTTCGCCATGACCCACTTCGGCTACGGGCTTGCCTCGTTCCAGGGCTGGCTGCGCGCGGCGGTGTCGGGGAAGGTCCGAGGGTGAGCGCGGAGCTCACGTACTACCGAGGGCGCGTCGGGCTGCACGCGGTCCTCGAGGCGCTCGGCGTCGGTCCCGGTGACGAAGTGATCACCCAGGCCTACACCTGCGTTGCCGTGCCCGAGGCGATCATGGCCAGCGGCGCTCGACCGGTCTACGCCGACGTCGAGGCCGACGGCGTAAATCTCGATCCCGATTCGGTCCGCTCCCGTGTCGGACCGTCCACCCGCGTTATGGTGGTTCAGCACACCTTCGGACTTCCCGCCCGCATGGATGCGCTGATGAAACTGGCGGCTGAGCACGACATCGCGGTCATCGAGGACTGTTGCCACACCGTGGCTGGTCGTCTCGATGGTCGTGCGCTCGGGAGCTTCGGCGCGGCGGCGTTCTACTCGTACGAGTGGGGCAAGCCCATCGTCGTCGGGGTCGGGGGGTCGGTGCGGGCGAACGAGCCCGAACTCGCCACGCGGTTGCGTGCCAGCCACGAGCGGTTGCGTACACCGTCGCTGAGCCGGCAGGTCCGGCTGGCAATTCAGTATGCGGGATTCGGGGTCGTGTACCACCCACGGTTGTACTGGCCGGTGCGCAGCGCGTTTCGGATGCTGTCGCGCGCGGGGGCGGTCGAGGGCAACTACAATTCGGATACCGGGAGTGAACCCGACGAGGAGTTCGGCCTGGATATGGCGCCGATGCAGCGCGTCTTATGGTCGGTCAAGCGGCACGGCGCCCGCCGAGATGCGGCGCATCGGCGAGACGTGGTGGCGTGTTACCGAGAGTCGATGGGGCCGGTCGCTGGTCAGTTCAAGGAGCCGGCCGATTCCGACGTCGTGTATGCACGCTACCCGCTTCGCACCAAGGACAAGCCGGGACTGCTCCAGCGCGCGCGCAAGGCCGGCTTCGAGCTCGCCGAGTGGTACGCGACGCCGATCCACCCGCTCGAGGGCCGCGACCTCGAGGCCGTGAACTACGAGCCGGGCTCGTGCCCACACGCCGAGGCGCTGTGCAATACGGTGGTGAGCCTGCCGACGCACCGCCGGGTCAGCGAACGCTACGCGCGCCGGGCCGGCCGCTTCCTCGCGAGGGGCATGCAATGAGCGAGCTTGCAATTCGGCAGCACGACGCGGGCCTGGACCGCGGGCTGGCGCGCCGCGTCGCGAGGCTGCACATTGAAGCGATCCACGAAGGCTTCTTGAGCTCGCTGGGCGAGCCCTTTCTCGTGCCGCTGTACGAGGGCTTGGCGACGTCGCGGTCGTCCTTCCTCATCACGGCGCGGGATGGCGACGACTTGGCCGGCTTCATCTGTGGCGCAACCGACACCCGACGCGCCTATCTCGACTTCGCGACTTCGCGCGGCGCCCCTCGGGCGGCACTGCGCCTGCTCCCGCGGCTGCTCTCGATGAGCACGGTACGGCGCGTCGCCGAGACACTGCTGTACCCGACCAAGCGGACCGAGGTCGAGCTGCCGCGTGCCGAGATTCTCAACTTTTGCGTGTCGGCCAACCGCCGCGGCCAGGGCGTTGGCAAGCGCCTGTTCCGGGCATTGGTCGACGAGTTCTCCCGCCGGGGCGTCCCCGACATTCGAATCGTGACCGGAGCCGAACAAAAATCGGCGCAGGTGTTCTACGACCGCGTAGGCGCCGACCGGATCACGGAGCTCGAAGTGCACGAGGGCACGACCTCGATCGTGTACACCTACCCCGTCTCCGGAGCCGCTCCCGGTCGGACGGATCAGCAGATTGGACGAAGCGATGCCTGAGCCGCGACGAGTACCCTTCTTCGACTATCCCCGCCTGTACGCCTCGCAGGGCAAGGAGATGATGGACGTGATGCACGAGCTGCTCTCGCGCGGCGCGTACATCATGCAGAAGGACCTGCGGGAGTTCGAGGCCACGTTCGCCGAGTTCGTGGGGTCCAAGCACGCGATTGGCGTCGGCAACTGCACCGACGGTCTGCAGCTCGCGCTGATGGCCTGCGGCATCGAGCGTGGGGACGAGGTCATCCTGCCGTCGCACACGTTCGTGGCCACGGCCGGTGCGGTCAATGCCGTAGGCGGCGTGCCGGTGTGCGTCGACTCGGGCGCGGATCACATGATCGACCCGAGCACCATCGAGTCGGCCATCACCGACAAGACCAAGTTCCTGATGCCGGTGCAGCTCAACGGGCGCGTCGCCGAGATGGACCCGATCATGAAGCTGGCCGAAAAACGCGGCCTGACCGTGGTCGAGGACGCGGCCCAGGGCCTCGGCGCCTCGTACAAGGGCAAGAAGGCGGGCACATTCGGCAAAGCCGCTGCGTTTTCGTTCTACCCGGCGAAGCTGCTCGGTTGCTTCGGCGACGGCGGCGCGGTGGTGACCGACGACGACGACGTGGCCGCCAACGTTCGCGCGATGCGAGACCACGGGCGCAACAGCGAGGGGCGCATCGCCCAGTGGGGCATCAACTCGCGGCTCGACAACCTCCAGGCGGCAGTCCTCAACCATCAGATGAAGGCGTACCCGGACACCATCGAGCACCGGCGCAAGCTCGCCGCGCGCTACCACGAGGGGCTGTCGGACATCGCCGGGCTGCACCTGCCGCCTCCGCCGGACTCGGACCCCAATCACTGGGACGTGTTTCAGAACTACGAGATCGAGAGCGACCGTCGCGACGAGCTCAAGACCTACCTCGCCGACCACGGCGTCGGCACGCTCATCCAGTGGAATGGACAGCCGGTGCACTCCATCGAGGAGCTCGCCGTGCGGGGCGAAGCGCCCAATACGGAGCGTATCTTTCAGCGTTGCCTGCTGCTTCCGATGAACCAACTTCTTTCCGAAGAGGACGTGGACCACGTCGTCGCGGTGATTCGGGAGCTCTACGGTGTCGCGTGAGGGCTGGCCCGAGGTGGTCGAGGACACGGAAGGCCTCGCCCGTAGGATTCGCCGGCACGCGGTCAACATGACGCGGGCGGGCAAGAGCTCGCACGTCGGCTCGGTGCTCTCGATGGCCGACATCATGGCTGTGCTCTACGGACGCATTCTGCGGGTCGACCCCAACGATCCGCAGCGCGCCGATCGAGATCGTTTCGTGCTGTCGAAGGGCCACGCTGGCGCCGGGGTTTACGCCACGCTCGCCGAGTGCGGCTTCATCTCGACCGAGGAGCTCGCCACGCACTGCCAGAACGGCTCGCGCCTGTCCGGGCACGTCTCGCATAAGGGCGTGCCGGGCGTAGAGCTGTCGACGGGTTCGCTGGGGCAGGGGCTCTCCGTCGCCACCGGGATGGCGCTCGCCGCGAAGCTCGACGGCAAAGACCATCGGGTGTTCGTCGTCCAGAGCGACGGCGAGTGCGACGAGGGCTCGGTGTGGGAGGCGATCTTGTTCGCCGGTCACCACGAGCTCGACAACCTCACCGTCGTCGTCGACTACAACAAGATCCAGAGCCTGGCGCCCGTCGCCGAGACCCTGCGCCTCGAGCCGTTCGTCGACAAGTGGGAGGCGTTTGGCTGGGCGGTCAAGGAGGTCGACGGTCACGACCACCACAAGCTGACCGAGACCCTGAGCGCGATGCCGTTCGAGAAGGGCAAGCCCAACGTGGTCATCGCCCACACGACCAAGGGCAAGGGGGTATCGTTCATGGAGAACACGGTGTTGTGGCACTACCGAAGCCCCCAGGGGGACGAGTTCGAAGCGGCGATGAAGGAGCTGGAGGACTGACATGCGCGACGACTTCATTCGCCAGCTTCTCGAGATCGCGCGTGACGACGAGCGCATCATGCTCGTCACCGGCGACCTCGGCTTCTCGGTGCTCGACGAGTACCAGCGCCAGCTGCCCAAGCAGTTCCTCAACGTTGGCGTTGCCGAACAGAACATGACCGGCGTGGGTGTCGGTCTGGCGCTGTCGGGCAAGATCGTCTTCACCTACAGCATCGGCAACTTTACGACGC
>Ga0207422_1004588_pt1 | contig 11202 bp, 8 predicted proteins | sample MarCyaLeptolynsp_FD_187757 | JGI IMG/M metagenome (GOLD analysis project Ga0207422, IMG submission 187757) | Marine cyanobacterial communities from Panama - species 1 Leptolyngbya sp. (SPAdes) | ecosystem: Environmental > Aquatic > Marine > Unclassified | place: Panama: Panama City | collected... | reverse complement strand
TGTTTCCAAAACAATCTCTGACAAACAGACTACTCAGCTACGAGCCAAATCCATGGAATTCGACGACCCGAGCCTCGTGGAATCACTAAGTAAACTTAACGATGTTTATTCTTCGCTCACTGCTCTGCAGTCAAAAATCGCAAAGCGCGACAACTCCGAAGGTAATTTGGAAGCATGCGAGAAACACCTAAATGAACTTGAAGGGGTCGTTAATGCTCAATAGAATCTCTCTCATCGTCAGCTTCGTACCAACGAATGCATTTGTGTTCGCCTCCGGCATTTTTGCCAGCATGGGTGCGAGTCTGACTACCGCTGAGTTACCTACCTCGACCAAGGACTTCCATATCTTTTTTGTTTATGGCTTCGACATCGCCGTAATGCACTGGTTGAGGATAGTTTGTTTTATGGCCCTTGGAGGGTCACTATTTTTGTTGGGAGTAGTAGTTGAAAACGCGACTCGCGGTGCGGACTTCATGCGCACAGATACAACAACAATTTCTGAGTACCAGCGTTATCGGAGCGGATTGGTTCAAAGGCACAACACTATAATTGTAAGTTGCATTGTTGCAGTTATCTGGTGTTCTGTAGGAGTCGTAAATTTGTCATTTATAGCATGATCTCCAGCGGGAATTGTCAGCGCAATCCGCCCTGCCCGGTCGATTTGAATCGATCTAATCGATTTGGATGAACCAGAATCCTTTTCGCTATTTCAAGACATCACCTGAGATTATCCAGCTTGCGGTGATGATGTACGTACGATTTCCGCTATCGCTGCGAAACGTCGAAGACCTGCTCCATGAGCGTGGGATCGATATCTGCCACGAGAGCGTGAGGCACTGGGTAGATCGATTTGGTCCAATCTTCGCTGGAAAGGTCCGCACCAAACGCGCGTCATACATGCGCCAACACACTCAATGGCAATGGCACCTGGACGAGGTCTTCGAGAAGATCAACGGGGTCCAGCACTAACTCTGGCGGGTATTGTCAAAGGAATCGAAATTGATACTCGGAGCGTCGGTTATCGGTGCCGTTGGCACAGCAAAAACCTCACAAAATCAATGCACGTGTAAGTCATGCGGCCGACGCAAATATAGTATTTAGATTTCCTCTGACACCTCCCCGCCGCGAGTTCGAGCATGTTTCTTGCCGCGATTTTTGAAGCGTTGAATTGATTCAAACTTCTATGAGGGAGTTGTCAGTGGAAAGTGAGCTTTAACCGCCCTACTCTAGGTTCGGTTTATGGCCAAGAACCCCTTCCGCTATTTCAAAACGTCGCCTGAGATCATCCAGCTCGCGGTGATGATGTATGTTCGTTTTCCGCTTTCATTGCGCAACGTTGAAGACCTGTTACATGAACGCGGGGTGGATATTTGCCATGAGAGCGTGAGGCTTTGGGTCGATCGATTTGGTCCAATCTTCGCCGGCAAGATCCGAACGAAGCGCGCTTCCTACATGCGCCAGCAAACTCAATGGCAATGGCACCTGGATGAGGTCTTCGTGAAGATCAATGGTGTGCAGCATTACCTTTGGCGCGCCGTTGATCATGAAGGCGAAGTGTTAGAGAGCTACGTTACAAAGACCCGAGATAAGCCCGCTGCGCTTAGGTTTTTGAAGAAAGCCATGAAACGGTACGGATCGCCAAGAACGGTGGTCACAGATCGACTTCGCTCGTACGGCGCCGCAATGAGAGAGATTGGAAATGACGACCGCCGGGAGGTCGGTCGCCGTCTCAACAATCGAGCTGAGAACAGCCACTTGCCCTTCCGACGACGAGAACGGGCAATGTCTAGGTTCAGGCGAATGTCGAACCTACAGAAATTCGCTTCGACCCACGCTTCGTTCCACAATCACTTCAATCTAGACCGCCACATCAACCGCAGAGCTCGCTTCAAAATCATGAGAAACGCCGCCCTCTCCGAATGGCGCCAGCTTCTGGCTGGATAAAATCCCCTACTCCGAACGATGCTGGAGACGGGTTCGCATTAGACTGACAGCACCGCCACGCAGTCTGGCTGTTTTCAAGGAAGATGTGAACTCGGAGTTTTGCGCCGATCGCCGAACTGGTGAGTTAAATTCGATAATTCCCCAATATGAGAAATTGCGAGAGTTAGTCTGAGAACACGCTGGCACTCCGTGCTCAAATTTTAGTCTAGGACTTCTCGAACAAGCGGTCCGAACGGGCTGTTTCCCAACATAGTAAGTTGCGCACTGGCCGACGCCTCGTTCACAATCTCGGAAAGACGTGCAACCGGGTGCACAGCGCGTCGCAATGGCCTCGTCCCTTTTGGCATTGCAATGATTTCTGCAATCGCTTTGGGCACATCCAACGGATCTGTTTCACCACCCGCCCCCGGCGGTATCGTTCCCATCAGGGCCGTAAGCTGAGGATATGCGGCTAAGAGGGAATCCGATGTTCGCGATTTTACAGCGATGGAGAGTTCTTTCTGGTTTTCCCAGATTTTGGTTGGATACCCACCCGGTTGAATGATTGTTACTTCAATGCCTTGCGAAACCGTTTCATATGCGAGTTGCTCGCTCAGTGCCTCCAGCGCGAACTTAGTCGGCGAGTAGTGTGCGTATCCGGGCAAAATAAGACGCCCGAGCTGCGAGGAAACGTTGAATATTTGCCCACCGCCAGCTTCACGCATAGACGGCAAAACGGCCCGGATAAGCCGTTGTGGTCCAAAAACATTCGTATCGAACATCAAATGAGTCGCCTGCATGTCCTGGACTTCGATCGGGCCGGCTATGGCGATTCCGGCATTGTTGATGAGGACGTCAATCTTGCCACCGGAAGCGTTTAGTGCGGCAGCAACACCCGCTTCGATTTGTTCATCGGAAGTGACGTCGATTTCCAGCACAGCGATGTCCAAGCCATCACTTTCGGCAATTTGGACGAGTTCTTCAGCCTCCGGACGTGGAAGATTGCGCATGGATGCAAAAACTTTTGCTCCGAGTCGTGCATAGTATTCAGCGCCGACTCGACCGAACCCCGATGAGCAGCCGGTGATCAATATGGACCGACCAGAAAGATCAGGTTCCTGTGCTTCGCCCTGCCCGACTGAAGGTCCGGCGACCAAACCACTTGCCAGCACACTCGCGCCAACCATCAAAGCGCGCCGAGAAAACTTCAATCTGTCAATCATGTCTGGTTCACCTTCTATCATTGCGCGACCGCCGCGCGCACCTATCTCAAACGATTAATATGAACTTGTTCATTAAACAGTGGAATGTCAATAGATGGTTGCCTTTTGATGGCTTCGCTCGGCCTCAAATGCTCGAAGACTTTGTGTTCCGCACGCAGAAATTGTCGGAGAAAGCTGCATCGCTGCCGGTTCGCCGGACGCATCCACGCAATTGAACATTGCTCAGCTTGGGAAACACGCAAACACACGATCAACGTGCCCAATCTCCACTCAAGCCGAACCCGCTCAATCTTTCAGGGCGTAGGCAATGACGTAACCGCCCTGTCCGTCCACAACCGACTTCGAATCTGTGTAGGTGCCGGTGGCCGGATCTCGTGGGTATCGCCAGCCAGGATTGGGAACCGTCACAATGACATACTGCTTTCCCGTCTTCTCCGACAGATAACTCATTGGGGTCGCTTGACCGCTAGATGGCAACTCAGCGGACCATTCGACTTTGCCCGTGCGAACATTGAATGCGCGAACCGTGCTATCCATTGTTGAGCTCAAAAAGGTAAGTCCGCCACGAGTCGTCATCGTCCCAGCGCGAATGGGAGCTCCCACCTGGAACGGCAACCCTGTCCGCCAACCGAAGGGACCAGATTCCTTCATGCTTCCAACGGGACGACTCCACAGGAGCTCATTCGTGTTCAGGTCGATCACGGCAATTCGTGACCATGGTGGTTCGAAACAGGGAACTTGTGTGTTTCCAAAAAATGGAAAGACAAAGCGCGACATAAACGGGATTGGCACGCCATAATATTTCACCCGCGCGTAGTCATATGGATCATTGGGATCAGGCTCTCGCGGTTCAGGCATAGGGGCTTCGGGGTCCATGCGCACGGCGGGATGATCCGGACCGAGTATGGCAGCAGCTTGGGGACCCGCCTCTGCGACTTGTTCGGGGGTCGCGAGAATTAGGCGACTCGCGAGCATCATAGGAGCGGCGACAAGTAGTCCATTATCGGCATCAACCGAGACGCTACCCCAGTTAAATCCGCCGAAATTGGCGGGATAGTATAGACTCCCTCCGGGCGTTGGCGGCGTCAAATGTCCCTCATAGTGCATCATTTGATACTCAATTCTGCACAGCATCTGATCTAGCGGAGTGAGGCCCCACATATCTTTCTCATGCCTATAAGGCCGAAAGTTTGGAAGTGAGGAAAACGGCTGGGTTGCAGAAAGATGGTCGCCAGCAAGATCGACTTGAGGAACGGGCCTTTCTTCAATGGGGTGCACGGGGCTTCCATCGCGGCGATCCAGCAGAAAAATCTCCCCCCGCTTGGTCGGCACTGCGACCGACGGCACAAGCTGCCCTTCCAGCTCAACATCGACCAAAACGGGCTGAGCCGGCACATCGTAATCCCAGATATCGTGATGCACAGTTTGGAATTTCCATGCGGCTCTTCCGGTTTCAGCATGAATTGCTACAACCGCTGCGGACCATTCTTCGTCGAATGGGCGGCGCTCTCCGCCGAACCAATCCGGATTGGCATTGCCGGTTGGGGCGTAGATCAGATCGAGCTTGGGGTCATAACTCATGATCGACCAGACGTTGGGGGTACCTGGCGTGTAATATTCGCCTTCAGCCGGTTCCCCACTATAGTCTGGATTTCCGACATCCCAGGCCCAGACAAAAGCGCCCGTAATAGCATCAAATGCACGAACAACGCCCGACGGCAGACCAAGCTGCTGATTGTCGAGCACGAGCCCGCCGACGACGAAGACATCGCCCGCGACCAAAGGCGGGGAGGTCAAATAGTACTCATTGGCTTTGTGAGGGCGCAGGCCTTTCCTCAGATCGACCGCGCCAGCTTCGCCGAAATCATTGCACGCGTCGCCGGTTTCGGCATTAATCGCCATGAGTCGCGCATCAATTGTGCCCATCACAATACGTTTTTGGCACTGCCCCTCATAGGATGCGGGCGCTTCGAAATAGCTCAGTCCGCGGCACGTTCTTGCATACTGATGTTCACCGGGCGGTTCCGATTTCGAATCAAACCGCCAGAGCTCAGCACCCGTCGCGTCATCTAAAGCGACAATTATGTTGCGTGCGGTACAAATGAATAAACGCCCATCAACTTGAAGCGGCGTCATTTTGAAATCGTCTTCGACGTCGGTTCTGATACGCCAGACTTCTTCCAGATCACTGACTGTATCGACATTGATCTGATCGAGTTCAGCAAATCGCGATCCGCCATCAGAGTTTCCGTATTGACGCCAATCGGTTGTGGGGGCTTCCGCTGAAACCGACCTGACGGTGCCGGTTGAGTTTTTGGTATAAGGTTGGATGGCTCCGATCAACAAAATCACAGCCGAACTCGCCAATGCACCACCGAGCCATTTCCGATAGTTTGGAATCCCAAGCACGTATCTCTTCTCAAGCGTTGCGCGATACCAGGGCATGAAGAACCAACTGGCGACCACCAACCATGCAGCCAAGCGAGGAAGCAGCGCCATGAAGTCGAACCCAGACTCACTGATGGCCCATATAAGTGTGATCGCAACGATGCCCGTGTAAACTTGCGGCGCCCAAATGTGACGCCGAGCGATCAGGATCGAGACAGCTAACGTCGCTATCCCTGATACCAGATAGTACCAAGAGCCGCCGAGATACGCGAGCGCGCCGCCCCCGAACGTCAACAGCAATCCAACGATCGCTAAGAAAATAATGAAGACCCAATGGGCAATCCGAGAAATCATTGTTTGCTCCCGCGCGTCGAGCACACGTTTATGCAGGATGGATAGTATGGCCGCCATCCATGATGATGCTTTGGCCGGTCATAAAGTCGCTATGTTGAGACGCGAGATAGACCGCGATCCCTTCCATATCTTCCAAAGTTCCAATTCGGCCGATTGCTGATCGACGGCGTGCAGCGTCTTGAAGTGGTTTGCCAGCTTGCAAGGACATTTCAGTCTCAATAAATCCGGGAAGGATTGCGTTCACTCGAATTCCCGCCGACCCAAGCTCCACCGCGAGGGCTTGAACGAGACCGCGCACAGCCGCCTTTGTCGTCGAGTAGCCGGCGGCTCCACCGGTCCCCATAATCGCCGCGATGGACGAAGTTACAATTAGTCGACCGCCCTTGCCGCGCGCGAGCATGTGCTCAGTTACCGGTGCCCAGGTGTGGACGACGCTCATTAAATTGAGATCAATTGCCGACAGCCAAGTTTCGCGGTTTGTCTGGTGAGAGGCCCCTCTAAATCCACCGCCGCCCGCATTTGCAAAACAGCTATTGATATGACCGAAACGCTCGATCGTTCGTTCGAAGGCAGCCTGTACGGCTTGTTCGTCAGTCACGTCACAAACGAAAGACTCTACGTCTCCACCGAGCGCTCTTAGCTCTTCTATGGCACTGTCATTTTTGTCGCCATTTCGGCCCCATACGGCGACCCTTGCACCGCATTTAACGAGGCCACGCGCATAAGCTAATCCGAGCCCTCCGTTACCGCCTGTGACAAGCGCAACATGCCCCGTAAGATCAAACATTTGCATTTTTAAGTTCCATTACCCGAGAAATTCTTCGAAGATACGATTGCGTCAGCAGGCGCGGCTTGAAGGCCAATTAGATTGCCGTCTGGGTCTCTGCCAAAGACAATTGTTCCTCCGTCCATAGCTTCTGGTTCGGTGGCAATTGTTCCGCCTGCATCAACGAATTTGGACATAGCAGCATCGAGATCGTCGACATCAAAAACGATTAAATTGTACCCCGTCGCATCAATTGGCCGAGGCGTGGCCGGTAACTCGGTGGGATGACTGACATATTGAGAGATTTCCAGCTCAATGTTCCGGATTTGGAACCAAGCCATTTTGATCTTTGAGCCTTCCAATCCAGAAACTGCGTCAATCTTCTTGCCGCCAAAGCCGCCAGAGCCACCAATCCGTCGAGGGTCTGGTTGATCCAGGAAGGCAGAATAAAACTCCGCGATGCGATCAACGTCTGGCGAAGCGAGCGCGACATGGCGTATTCGGTATTCGTTTTTCGGTGGTTCCGGTAAGTTCAATTTCTCAATATCGACATGCTCAATTTCGATAACAGCGCCGTCTAAGTCTTCGACATACCCATAATAAACCGGGTTGCGAGAACTCAACTGAACAAGCTCGGGGTCTCCGATCACTTTCGCCCCTGCAACCAAAAAGTTTTGGTAAGTTTGAGTTGATTGCGCGACTTGATGACAAACATGAGCAATTCCCGGACCTTGCACGGCCACGGCCGCAACGGTCATGTCTCGATCGGAAAACTGCATCAATCGAACTTGCGCGTTTGCAGAGCGAAGCATGCGAGTCTCTACGACGACATTTTCACGCCCACTCAGCGCGTCGATGGCCTCGCTGTCTTGCAGGGTTTGGTCTTCGACCACGCTCATGTTCGCCGTTTCGTAAAAAGCGGTTGATTGCTCAATATCCGCAACCACGACTCCAACATAATTGAGTCCTTTGACAACAGAGTCTGGGCTCAACTGTTTTGGCTCACTTGCGCCACACGCAGTTGCCAGAAGTGTGGCGGCAAATCCCAGCAATAATTTTTGCAATTTTCTCTCCCAAAGATCCGGCGGAACAAAGGTCATGATATCAGCGCCACCAGCGCTGACCCGCACATTTATCAGCAACGTGTTGCTCAACTACCGCTGCAACGAGTGTCGCTTAACAGCAACAATTTTCACCGTATTATAGATCTTTGGAAAATTAACAAGGGTTGCCCCTTGTTTTTTGAACCAGTTCACGCATGATAAGTGATACTAAAGTCCAATAAGGTTCGATAGTATCCGTGGGAGGAAAACAAAACTATGACCATTAAACGCAATTCTTTTGCTCGCAGCGCGCTCAAAGCGGGTGTAAGTCTTTCGCTGCTCTCCAGCATCGCAGTTTATGCAAACGCGCAAGACCAGGATGAACCCCAAGCTCGTACGCTCGACACCGTCTATGTGTCTTCCGCAAAGCGAGAGCAAACCCTTCAGGACACACCTATCGCAGTCACCGTAGTGAGCGCCGACACACTCGAGCGAGCTGAGATTCAAGACATTCTCGATCTCCAATCGGTGGTTCCATCTCTGCGGGTAAACCCGTCAGTGACGCCGCTTGGCACATCCTATTCGATCCGCGGCTTTGGCACGGCTTCCAACAATGCCGGCATCGAACCTTCGGTCGGTGTATTCGTTGACGGTGTTTATCGGTCTCGCTCGTCCGCCGCGCTGTCCGACTTTGGCAATATTGAGCGCATCGAAGTGCTGCGTGGACCTCAATCGACTTTATTTGGTAAGAACGCGTCTGTTGGCGTTGTCTCTATCATCACCAAAGCGCCAGAGTTTGAAACAGGCGGCTCGGCCGCCATCACGCTGGCGAATTACAATATGGTGCGGCTGAACGGGGATATGACCGGCCCAATCAGCGACACGGTCGCCTTTCGGCTCTCCGGTTCATACAACAAAGGCGATGGCTATGCGACAAATCTGACGACAGGAAATGATGTCAACGATCGGAATCGCTGGGCCCTTCAGGGTCAGCTCTTGTTTGCACCTTCAGACGATCTCAGCATTCGTCTAATGGCGGATTATGACTCGATTGATGAAGTCTGTTGTTACCAAGCCAATATTGTCGCCGGTGGGACAACTACGGGCCTGATAGCGGCGCTAGGCGACATCGTGATCGAAGATCCATTCTCCTTCGAGTACTATGCCAATTTCGACCCAACGGCCGAAATTACGAATGGCGGCGTTTCGGCATATGTGGAAAAATCATTCAGCTTCGCGGATCTGACTTCGATCACCGCCTATCGTGAAGTTGAAACGGATGCGGTGTTCGATATCGATCAGTCATCCGGAGACATCCTAAACAGCTTTAACGCTGGAACCACCGAAACCTTCACACAAGAAGTTCGATTGACTTCCAATGCCACAGATGCCCCCGTCGACTGGCTCGTTGGCGCCTATTACTTCGATGAAACCATCGATTTCCCCGGGGGCCTTACGTTTGGCGCCGACACGCGGACATTCTTCGAAATTGCATCTGGGGGAGGCTTCGCAGCACTTGAAGGGATACTCGGTTTGACACCCGGCACGTTCCGCCAAGATGGTGAAGGGGTCACGGAATTCAGAGGACAAGACAACAAATCTTGGTCGGTTTTCGGAACGGCTGATTGGCATCTAACTGATCGGCTGACTGCTACCCTTGGACTTGGTTACATCTATGATGAAAAAGATGCCTTTGTTTCTCAGCTTAACACAGATGCCTTTTCTCAAATTGACCTGGTGGATTTGGGCTTCCGACTTGGATTGGTCGGTGTTGGAGTTGATCCCACGGACCCTGCAGCGATCGCGGCGTTTCAAACGGCGAACCCAACTGTGTACGCTGCCATTGTCGCGGGCGCCCAGGATCCGTCAAGCAACCCCGCGCTGGCTTTGGCGGGGCTGCAGACTCTGCCTCAAACACTCGCCATCCCAAACGCTGTTGAGGACGGTCATTCTGAAGACGATGAGCTGACATATAATCTGCGCCTCGCATATGATCTCACGGACAATATCAACGTCTATGCGTCTTACGCCACAGGCTTCAAGGCGACAGCTTGGAATCTTTCACGCGATTCACGCCCATCCGCAGATGATTTCATCCCCGGCTCGCCGATCACCAACCCAGCGCCGTCTCCGATCCGTGACGCCGGACTGGCTATCCCAAATCTTCGAACAGGTAGTCGCTTTGCAGGACCTGAAATATCAGAAGTGTTCGAGCTCGGGTTGAAAGCGGAGTTTGACACGCTCGCAGTGAACCTGGCGGTCTTCGAGCAATCAGTCGAAGATTTCCAAACCAATGTTCTTACCGGAACGTCAGGTCGAATCCTCGCAAATGCTGATAAGCAATCATCAACCGGTTTTGAGATCGAGGCCAACTGGTCCCCGATAGAAGACCTTCTCCTTTCCTTCGCAGGTACCTTCATCGATGCGGAATATGATAGCTTCCCAGATTCAGCCTTTGGTGACCTGACCGGGCGCACCCCGGCCGGCATCCCAGATGTATCGACGTCGACAGCGGTGCAATATGGATTTGATGTAAACGGTCTCGACGCATTTGTGCGGGCCGATTGGCAGCATTCTGAAGGGGCTGCATATACCGATTTTGCGACCGTGCAGGATTTTATTGGGTTCACCCGAGACTTTGACTTGGTGAACGCCGCTGCCGGCTTCACGACCGAAAACGGTATCTACGTTAGCGTTTGGGGCCGAAACATCTTCGAAGAGGAATATTTCAACAACGTCTTCACACCGTTGTTTGAAAGTACCTCCCTCGCTGGTTACCCCAATCAACCGGCAACTTATGGTGTGACAATACGCAAGTCATTCTAATCGCGACTCCGTAACTAGAAGACCGGGCAGAAGAGTTTCCTCCCATTCTGCCCGGTTATTTTTTTTCGAATGGGTTTTTGCGCGCGATATAATCGTTTCGGGCTTTGAGGACTGCCCCTAGGATCATCGAAACGGTAAGGTCTTCTAATTGATCGCGATCCATTTCCCCCCGAAGCAAATACTCGCCTGCCGATGCAGGGATCCCATAGGAAACTTCGGTCGCCGCTTTAGCGACCGGCATGGGCATATCAAAAGTCTCTGAGACGATTTTTGCCATATAGTCCACGCTTGATTGACGGTCATAATATGTCGGGTCTCGACCGTTCGAAACACTTGGCTCTGACTGAAGTCTCTCGATGATAAGGCCGCGTTTTTCGATATACTTGAGATACACGTGCGTGATCGACCGAACCAGTTGTTCAAAGCTGGTCGCTTCTAGCGACGCTTCGTACTGAAGGCGCCGCAACTCTTTGAGCTCTCGTCCATAAAGCTCTTTGAGCAGTTCGGTCACGCTATCGAAATAGTTATAAATGAGCGACTTGCTGACATCGGCTTCGCGCGCGATTTTCTCCAACGTCAATCCAGTGATACCATCATTGACGATCAAACCTGCGGCGGCGTCGAGGATCATCCCACGCCGCACTTCTGGTCGATAGCGTTTTCGTATCGCACTTTCTGA
>Ga0207422_1004587_pt1 | contig 11204 bp, 10 predicted proteins | sample MarCyaLeptolynsp_FD_187757 | JGI IMG/M metagenome (GOLD analysis project Ga0207422, IMG submission 187757) | Marine cyanobacterial communities from Panama - species 1 Leptolyngbya sp. (SPAdes) | ecosystem: Environmental > Aquatic > Marine > Unclassified | place: Panama: Panama City | collected... | reverse complement strand
GTACTGAGCGAAGACCAGTCGGAAGAGTGTCAGTGACCCAATAACGGCAGTCCAATACACGACGCTGTATTGTGTCGATCCATAGACCATGTAGGAGACAAAAAGGATATTCAGGATCGTGACAGGCAGCGAATACCGGGTCGAGCGGTAGAAGATGCCTTCTAAATGCAGCGCCAGCGGCTTTTCGTATTTCTCTAGATCGCTAGGGTCCGGCTCCTTGGCAGGGTTCGCGAAATTTTGGTCCTTCTGAACCATGAGAGGACAACCACCCGTGATAGCCATGCGTGCGGAAACGCGAAAAAAGAGACGTTGTTGGGAACGGTATTGTCAGATCAAATGTCGCGCAACCTAAATGGATCGTAGTTTAGACGGCGACGAAACCGCCGAAAGCCGCATCACGATGGGTCGGTACTAGGCTCTCCCAATCCGCCGCGCGTCGAGGGCGCCCTGCAGGATGAAGCTGGCGGCCATTTTATCGACGGCCTGTGCGCGTTTGGCTCGGGTCATATCGGCCTGATCGATGAGTACCCGCTCGACCGCAACGGTGGAGAGCCGTTCGTCCCAGAAGGCGATGGGGAGCGTCCAGTCGGGCCGTCCCGCTAGGTTTCGGGCAAACTGCCGCGTCGACTGACAACGTGGGCCTTCGGTGCCGTCCATATTGACCGGCAGGCCGAGGATTAGGCCCCCGATACGTCGGTCTTTGATCACAGCTTCAAGGGCAACAGCATCCTTTGTGAACTTGCCTCGCCGCAATGTCTCAAGCGGAGATGCGACCATGCCGCCGGGGTCCGCGATCGCAAGGCCGATCGTCTTCTCGCCCAGGTCGAGACCTAAGATCGCAACGCCACTCGGCAGATCATGAATGCTGTCCAGGATCGTCATGTCTTTCCTTAGGCGGCAAGGACACCGGAAATCAAGCGATTCCGGCGTCTATCGTGCTTGCCGATAGTGTCTGCAAAATGATAGCGTCCGCGCCGGTTCCAAGAAGGGCCGTTCCATGCATTTTCAAAAAGGTTTCGTACCATGTCGATTGATGTCGATACCGTCCGTAAAGTCGCCCACCTCGCGCGGATTAAGGTGGATGAAAATCGCCTCGCGCCCCTGGCAGACGAGTTGAACGGCATCGTCAATTGGGTCGAGCAACTAGGCGAGGTCGATACCGATGGCGTGACGCCGATGTCGTCGGTCGTCGGAATGGCGTCCGAATGGCGTAAGGACCAGGTGAGTGACGGCGGCTATCCAGAGCGTGTGACAGCGAATGCTCCGGACCCGCAGGGACACTTCTTTACCGTGCCGAAAGTTGTGGAATAGGGGTGGGGCTATGACAGATCTACTCGACCTTACGCTGGCGGAAGCTCGCGACGGCCTTCTCGCCAAGGACTTCTCCTCCGTGGAACTGACGGACGCTTATATCGGCGCGATGGATAAAACCCGTGATCTTAACGCGTATATCGTTGAGACACGGGATAAGGCGCGTGAGATGGCGGCAGCCAGCGATGCACGCATTGCCGATGGTTCGGCAGGTGCATTGGAGGGCATCCCGCTTGGCGTGAAGGACCTGTATTGCACGCAGGGGATCGGCACGACCGCGGCATCACACATTCTCGATGGCTTCGTGCCGCAATATGAATCGACGGTTTCTTCCAAGCTGTGGGACGCCGGCGGCGTTCTGCTCGGCAAGATGAACCTTGATGAGTTCGCCATGGGATCGGCAAACACGACCAGCTATTACGGGAACGTCCTAAACCCTTGGCAGGATAAGAACGATCCGTCGCGCCGGCTCGTCCCGGGCGGGTCGTCTGGTGGATCGGCTGCGGCCGTTGCAGCCCGAGCGGCATTGGCGACGGTTGGGACCGACACCGGTGGGTCGATCCGTCAGCCCGCTGCCTTGACCGGTACCGTTGGGATCAAGCCGACCTATGGTCGCTGCAGCCGATGGGGCATTGTCGCTTTCGCCAGCTCTCTGGATCAGGCCGGCCCCTTTACCCGGACGGTTCGGGATTCTGCGATCATGCTGGGTGCTATGTGCGGGCATGATCCAATGGATACGACCAGTGCGAATGTGCCGGTTCCGGATTTTGAGGCAGCGGTCGACGGTGGCGTAAAGGGACTGCGGGTCGGAATTCCAAAGGAATACCGCCTGGATGGCATGCCGGACGAAATCGAGGCACTGTGGCAGCAGGGAATTCAATGGATGCGCGAAGCGGGGGCGGAGATTGTCGATGTCAGCCTGCCGCATACGAAATACGCACTCCCGGCCTACTACGTTATCGCGCCGGCTGAGGCGTCATCGAACCTCGCGCGGTATGACGGCGTGCGCTATGGCCTACGGGTCGACGGCGAAACGCTGGATGAGATGTATGCCAACACGCGGGGTGAAGGCTTCGGGGATGAGGTGCAGCGCCGTGTCCTGATCGGCACCTACGTGCTCTCTGCCGGGTATTACGACGCCTATTACCTGAAAGCCCAACGGGTGCGTACCCGGATTGCCGAAGACTTCACGAAGGCCTGGGAAAGCTGCGACGTTCTGCTGACACCCGCCACGCCGTCGGCGGCCTTTGGTATGGACGAGAAGCAAGACGACCCGATCCAGATGTATCTGAACGACGTCTTCACGGTACCCGCCAACCTGGCGGGTCTTCCCGGTATCTCGGTTCCTGCGGGGCTGGATGGGAATGGGCTGCCCCTTGGGCTTCAGGTCTTGGGCAAGGCCTTCGACGAGGAAACCGTTCTACGCACGGCCAGAGTCGTTGAAGAAGCCGCCGGTCTCACCGCGACCGCACAGCTGCGCGCCTGATTGAGTCTGGGAACGTCCTACCGCGACCGAACTCGTCACTACGATCGTTCATTCGTAGACCGGTCCACAAAAGCATCAATGGCGGCCTCATATAACTCTGGGGCCAGGGTTTCGGCATCGCTCACTCGGATTCCCTTGGCCTTTAAGGCGCTCAAAACGAGTCCTGAAAATGTTGCTATCGTCCCTATGGCAAGTACTCCCCCCACGATTTCGGCGTTCTTGCCGAAGTCAGAGAAGATGACCCACAGGCAGCCTCCAATGGCCAAAGTAACGATCAAAATTATTGGTCCCGCTTCGCGAAGTTCTGCGCGCCGTGCAGCGGCGGTCGACAAGCCATACTTAAATGGATGAATTTGGATTGGTTCAGGGCGCTGAAGCGAAGTTCGCGGGACAGAGGCTAAGGGATCGATCGGTGGATCAATGAATCGAAGAACGATTGCACGAAGAATCCTAAGGAGAAGGTTAACGACTAGAATTACCGAGGCGCCTTGCGCAATGGCGAACGCGGTGAACAAAGCGAATTGCACAAGCTCTGGCGCTTCGCCAGAGAAGTACTCGGTCACAATTTGCAAGGTTGCTTCGTGCAATGGGCGGACAACTGAAAACATGCTGAAAAACAGAATGGCCATCACGACATAGCCGATCCATTTGAGTGCTCCGCCAAAGAATCGATCGAACTCTGTATCCTCAAGATCGGGCTGTGCGATCCGCAGAGCTTCTTCCACAGTCAGCACATACCCCGGCCCATTGTCTGTCGGCCAATAGAGGACTCTGTCTTGGTCGTCGACGAAGAAGCCGTCGACTTGTTGTTCACCGGGCTTGGTGCTGAGAAACCGGTATGTGTTCATCGTTAGTCTAAGTTGTAGGAGGTGGAAGTTATCCTGCCTATCGCGTGTAGGCGTATGCATCAAGGAGCGCGCATAGTCTTGCCACTTCCTGCGCCGCCCGGTATTCGATCCTCAAGTTAGTTCAGCCGTAGGAATGGGCCGTAAGATGACGTATCGGATCAAAGGCAAAACGGGCGAGTGGGAAGTCGTGATCGGCATGGAAGTTCATGCCCAGGCGGTGACGAACGCGAAACTCTTCTCTGGGTCCCCGACCGCGTTCGGCGCGGACGAGAATACGCAGGTTTCCCTGGTGGATTCCGCGATGCCGGGCATGCTGCCGGTGGTGAACGAGGCGGCAATTCGGCAGGCCGTCCGTACGGGCCTCGCGCTGAACGCCAAGGTCAACAAGCGCTCTGTCTTCGCGCGCAAGAACTACTTCTATCCCGACCTGCCGCAGGGCTATCAGATCAGCCAGTATGAAGAGCCGATCATCGGGGAAGGGGAGATCGAGATCGACTTGGACGATGGTGAAATCCGCACCATCGGGATCGAGCGTCTGCACATGGAACAGGATGCGGGCAAGTCGATCCACGACCAGGTGCCGGACAAGACGCTGATCGACCTGAACCGGGCCGGTGTCCCGCTGATGGAGATCGTCTCGAAGCCGGATATCCGATCCCCCGAAGAGGCATCGGCCTATGTCGGGAAGCTGCGTTCCATCCTGCGATATATCGGCGCCTGTGACGGCAACATGCAGGAAGGCAGCCTTCGGGCCGACATCAACGTTTCCGTCCGTAAGCCGGGCGACCCGCTTGGCACGCGCGCGGAGGTTAAGAACGTCAACTCCCTGCGCTTTATTCGCCAGGCCGCCGAGGTCGAAGCGAAGCGCCAGATCCGCCTTTTGGAAAGCGGCGAGGAGATCGTTCAGGAAACCCGTCTCTTTGACCCGAATAAGGGCGAAACGCGGTCCATGCGTTCCAAGGAAGACGCCCACGATTATCGCTACTTCCCGGATCCGGACCTGCTGCCGATCGAATTCGATGATGCATTTATCGATGCCTGCCGCGAAGGGCTGCCGGAACTGCCGGATGCCAAGAAGCATCGCTTCATGGAAGATTACGGTCTTAGCGCCTATGACGCGGGTGTTTTGGTAGCGGAGCGGGACACGGCGGAATATTTCGAAACCGCGGCAAAGACCGGGGGTGATGCGAAACTCGCAGCCAACTGGCTGACGGTTGAGCTGTTCGGTCGCCTGAACAAGACCGGCCAAAGCCTGGCGGAGATTAGGGTCGATGCGACAGGGCTCGGTGGCCTTGTGAAGCTGATCGCGGACGGCACCATTTCTGGCAAGATCGCCAAGGATGTCTTTGACGAGATGCTTGAGACCGGGACCTCCGCGGCCGAAATCGTCGAAGCGAAAGGCTTGAAGCAGATCTCCGACACCGGGGAACTGGAAGGCATCGTCGATCAGCTGTTGGCCGACAATCCGGGGCAGGTCGACGCCTATAGCGGCGGTAAGACCGGCCTGATCGGATGGTTCGTCGGTCAGGTCATGAAGGCGACCAAGGGCCAGGCGAACCCGAAGATGGTGAACGACCTGCTGAAGTCGAAGCTGGACGGGTAGGAACGCGCCTGCCGCGCGGGGGGACAGAGATGCGGACAGACGGATACTCGGTTCTCTCAATTGCGACACACTGGATTAGCGCTGGGATCGTCCTGCTGCTCTTTTTTACCCATGAGGACCGTGTCGGCACTGGCTATTGGATCCATGTTAGCCTCGGGGCGGTGCTGGGCGTGTTTCTGCTGTGGCGGGTTTGGTATCGCGTACGCCGCGGGCTGACCGACAAGCCGGATCAGCCAATCTTCCTCAATCTGCTGTCACGCGTCGTCCTGATCGGAATGCTGGTTGCCATCGTCGTTGTGACGCTGACCGGATATCTCCTGCCCTGGACCGTGGGTGAGGCAATCGATGTGGCAGGCCTATTCGAAATTCCTTCTCCCATGATGCGCGATGGCGACCTGCACGGTCTTGTGGAGGAAGTGCACGAGATTTCCGGCCACGCTTTTCCCATCCTGTTCCTGCTGCATGTTTTGGGCGCCCTAAAACATGCCCTGATCGACAAGGACGGCGTTTTTTCGCGGATGGTAAAGCCGGTTTCCGACGGGCGTTAGACCTATTCCCGCGGGATATCGGCGCTAAACGTCGTATGGAAGACCTGTGTTTCGCCCTCGAACGCCGTGATCGTGTGTTCGATTTCCCAGCGATCCGCGAGCCCACGCATCACCGAGGACGTCTCCGTTCGAACCGACCAATCGCCCCGCGCCATGCTGCGTTCCCAATCGATGCGGACAGCGGCGCTGGCCGGATCGTCGGGATGGATGGTCGTGCGCTCCCAGAAGCTGTTTCCGGTGGTGAGCCCCGTGTGGTGATCCAGGGTCTTCGCACGCTCGGACGAGATATGGAGCACCGCTTCGCCCGTCGCCTCATCCTTTACCCATTCCTTTTTATCGACCTGTTCCTCCAGGGTTTCGACACGCCGCAGCGGCGCGCTTTCCGGTTCGCCGAATGGCATATAATTACGGTCGATGGCACCGGTGTAGCAGGGCAGGGATAATTTTCCGCCGTGCACGGTGAGAGAGAACGCTTCCGCCTCCGGCCACATAAAGGGCCAATAGCTGGAGGACAATGACAGCCGCAGCGTATGGCCCGCCGGCATCCGATAGCTCATCTGATCCAAGTCTAAGGCAATGTCATAGACCTGTCCTGGGACCAGATCTTCAGGATGCTCCCGGGAAGACCGTTGGCGAAGGTTCAGCATCCCATGCCCGATCAACATAACAGACCCGTCCGGACGGACGTCACATAGTCGCGTAATAATCTGAGCCCGGGGTTTGTCGCAGCGAAGTTTCAGGGAAAGACGCGGCGCACCAAGGATAATGCGGTCCGTATCCGCCGCGGGCAGTTCGAAGGTGAGGGATCGGGTATCGTCTTCGGCCTGATCGCCCGGTAGCTCGCCGCATCCGAAGCCGAAGGTGAAAAATTCGCCTGCGCCCCGCCCGCATTCCAGGTCAAATGGAATGTTAAGATCGACTTCACCCGGCTTGCTGTCCATAGCCAGTCCGCCATCGCCGGTAAGTGCTAGAGTCTCCGGTTGTACGTGAGGGGACGGCCAATCCTCCAGTGCCAGCCAGAAGCCCGGCCGGTGGGGTTGGGTATCCGCCGGTTGGATCGAATCCATAACATAGGTGCGATAGGCAGGGTCCAGCTCAACGCCGGTGTCGACGCCCTTCAGCCAGCGATCCCACCAGCGCAGCGCTTCCTTCATGTAGTCCGTGGCCGGGCCGATATGGGCGATATGCGGATACTTGTGACCCCAAGGCCCGGCGATGCCTTTCACAGGAGTGGAAAGGTTTCGAACGAGCTGATCCATGGCGTTGCGGTAGCCATCGTTGTGCCCGCCGACAGCCAGCACTGCTGCCTGGAATGTGTCGTAACTCTCACAGACGGAACCATGTTTCCAATAGGCGTCGCGATTGGCATGCCGCGTCCAGGGGACGGATAGCATCGGCGTGCGTTCCAGACGTTCCAGCCACATTTCCCGCCACTTATCGCCAACCTCAGCCGGGTCCGGCGGCATGGAGAACCAGGAAAGCACCGTCGAGGCCCAGCCTATATTCTCTGAAAGCTGGATGCCGCCCTTGTAGTGAATGTCGTCGGCATAGCGATCCACCGTGGTGCCAATGCTGATGACCGCCTTCAGCGGCTCGGGGGCCAGGGCCGCCAGTTGCAACCCGTTGAACCCGCCCCAGGAGATTCCCTGAATGCCGACCTTGCCGGTGCACCAAGGCTGCTCGGCGATCCAATTAATGATATCCACACCGTCCTGGAGTTCACCTGCCGAGTATTCATCGTCGAACAGTCCCTGGCTGTCACCGCAGCCGCGCCGGTCCACCCTGATGCAGGCATATCCATGGCCCGCGAAATAGGGGTGCATCGTCTCGTCGCGAACCGCCGTTCCGTCGGTCTTGCGGTAAGGCAGGTATTCCAGAATTGCCGGGACAGGGGTTTCCGTGGCGTCGTCCGGCATCCAGACCCGCGCCGAAAGCCGCGTGCCGTCTGGAAGCGGGACAGGCATATCCGTCTGTTCGGTGACCGTCTTGGGGAAGTGATTGACGATTTTCATGAGGGCTCGCCTTAGAGGAGGGTTGGACTTCTTCGATGCTAGCCGCGCCGCGATGCTCCGTCATCCCCGATAGACGAAGATAGCATCACCGCACTTCGCGCATATCGAGCCAATCCCGGAACTTCCAGTACCGGCCAATTAGCGGTACGAACCAGGGTGCGCCGGAATAGAGCGGTTGGGTCTTGAAAGGGATATCCTCAAAAGCGCTTTTGGGAGAAGCGGGATCGACGATGCGTTGCGCCAGCTTCATCCCAAGCCAGCTCATCAGATTGATCCCGCATCCACCATTGCAACCGATCGAGTAGTGGATGCCGTCGTGCTCCCCCATTTTGGGAAGGAAATCGAATGTAAAACCCATTAAGCCGGACCATGCATGGGTTACGGTCACGTCGTCGAGTTCCGGGAACACCTGCGCCATGTTTCTGTGCAGGATTTCCGCACTCTCTTGTGGGCCGACCGGCGCAAATTTCGCCCGACCGCCAAAGAGTATGCGGGTTCGGTCGGGACTGGGGCGCGCGAAGTAGATGACGCGCTTCGCATCAATCACGGTACAGAGTTTTGGGAGGAGTGACGCGACCCGGTTCTGCCCCAGGGTCTCGGTTGCAATGATCGTGCTGGAAATCGGCACGATCCTGCGCTGATGCCAGGGGGAGGCAGCATCCGTATACCCATTGGTGGCGAGAGCAACTGCGCTTGCTGTTATCGTGCCTTTTTCGGTCGTGACAGTCTTCGTTGGTCCCACCGCATCAATGGCGGTAACCCGCGCGTGCGACACCAACCGCACCCCTGCCGCTTCGCAGGCGTCACGGATTCCCTTGTGGTACAGCGAGGGATGGATCAGACCCGCATCGTCGTTGTACATGCCGCCGTAGTAGTAACGGCTGTTAACGTATTCGTCCTGATCTTGGCGTTGAATGATAGAGAACCGCGCCTGCCCGTCGCGATTGTATTCCGTCATTTTCCCTTCGATCTTGCCGAGGGATGATGGGGTGTGGGCAGCCACGAACCGGCCCACCATCTGGAGGTAACAGGGAATGTTCTCTGCCTCGACGAAACTCTGGAGATTTTCAAAGGCTTCGTCTGCTTCCTGCAATATTCGATCGGCCCAGGGTTCCCCGACCAGTGCAGCGAGATTGATCTGCTTGCTGACGCCAGCCCTGCCTGAGATCAGCCCGGCATTTCGACTGCTGGCGCCAGAGCCAATGTCGCCAGCCTCCAAGACCACAACATCCCGGCCGGCGCGCGCCAATTCCAAGGCACAGCGAAGCCCCGCATATCCACTGCCGATAACGGCGACGTCGCAGGATTGCGGGACGGAGTCGGTGTTGCCGGGGCGAGGGGAGGCATCTTCCCACCAATAGGGGCGATCCGTGAAGTCGGGGGCTAGAATAGACATATCGCGAGGATATTGTGCTCTGAGCATAGCGATTGGCCAGGAACCGACATGAAATGCGCGGGTCCGCGGTGCGATTTCCTGTCACAGCCCTGGCGTGGGAATGTGCTCACACCCATATCTCCGACACATTCTGAACTTTCGGAGCGATTGCAAAATGGATGTTTCGCGTTTGGTAAATGGGTTTTTGGGCAGCGGCGGCCTGAGTGGAGCGGCGCAGGCGGCTGGACCTGCGGCCGGTAACATTGCGGACCGTGCCTCGCAGGCTATGAGCGGCATGCCGGGCGGATTGGCGGGTGGCGCCGCCGCAGGTGGCCTCGTTGCCCTTATGCTGGGAACGAAGACCGGCCGGAAGATGGGTGGAAAGGCTTTGAAGTACGGCGGCATCGCGGCAGTCGGCGGTCTCGCCTACATGGCTTACCGAAACTACAAAACCAACCAGACCGGAGGGGCGCCTCAGCAGGCCGCACATCCGACGCAGCAGCACGCGCCAATTCCGACTGCCATTCCTGACGCTAGTTTCGATCCGGCGGGCCAACAGGACTCGATTGGCGAAGATATGCGCCTCGGCCTGCTGCGCGCGATGATATCGGCTGCCAATGCCGACGGGCACATTGATCAAGCCGAACACGCGGCGATCCGTCAACAAATCGAAGCGTCCGATCTGGCCGGCGATGAGAAGGGCTTCCTTTTCGACGCGATGGGACAGCCATCAGACCCGATTGGCATCGCAAACTTGGCAACAAACGAAACGCAGGGAGCCGAACTCTACGTCGCATCGGTACTGACCATCGATGTCGATACGCCCGAGGAACGCCGCTATATGGATCGACTTGGTGACGCGCTAAGGCTGCCTGATGCTCTGCGTGCGCAGTTGGAGGCTCAGGCCCAGCAGGCCAAGGAGGCAGCGGTCAATCTGTAGGGGCGAGTGGACTATGCCGGGTGGTAGAGGATTTCTTCTGCAGACCGGAAGTTCCAATTCGGCTGACTGTTCTCGTTCGCGTCCAGCACAAACAATTTGTCATGCCCCATTGCAGGGCCATGAGGCGAATAGAGGTTCAGCAGGCTGTCTGTCTTATCGACAACGGATAGCAACAGAAGGCAGTGGGTAACCGACTCGCCATTGGTGGAGACCGGGTATCCTGACTTCACGGTGTGCAGGAAGTCGCGGGTCGGATAGCGGAGCATGCCAAAACACGCAGTCGGTCGACGCTGATCGGCGATGGTGTGAACCATCCTCTCATACACCTTCTGGCACGCGGGGTATGGGAGTGCGCTTAACAAGTTGCCGGTAAAGTCTTTGTCGTACATCTGAGCGATCGCGGTCCCCACGACGGTGAACCGCCAATCATCCTCCGGCGTACGCTCGAGGAGCAGCAGACAGGGCAAAATGGATTTCAGATGGAAGGGGTCCACCATGGTTTTCGGCAGAAAACCATTGGCTCCCCGGTTCTCCTCAAAGAACCCGAGCATGAATTTTTGATCTGCGTTTCCGAAGAATTCCGAATCAATGGATGGTTCGAAAACATCGCCGGAATGGCTGAAATCCACGCGCTCCCTCCCAACAGGATCGCTTAATTTCCGAAGTCTATAACAGAATCGGACCGATCGGGACAGACCCCAAAAGAAGTGTGGTATTGGGGTCCGCTCTGCCGTTGAACTTATAAAAGGGTTACGGGGTAGTTGCGGCAAAGAGTCGTCAACGGAAAGGGATTCCATGGCCAAACTCTCGGATCGTCAGGTTGCCGAACCGATCCGGGGATTGGCGGATTGGGGTCGCCATCCGTTACATCAAGACAAGCATGCACCAGACCGGACATGAGCGCGCACATGCGGTGTTGGTACGGGGGAAAGATCGACACGGCTATTTTGAGCTATTCGATGGCCCAAAGGGGACGTTTGATCCCGATGACATGGCCACACGACAACGGGCCATCGAGATCAACGCCGCCATAAACTACCGGTAACGAAGCTTCGACGCGACGCGCGTTAGGAAATCCGTT
>Ga0207422_1004583_pt1 | contig 11220 bp, 9 predicted proteins | sample MarCyaLeptolynsp_FD_187757 | JGI IMG/M metagenome (GOLD analysis project Ga0207422, IMG submission 187757) | Marine cyanobacterial communities from Panama - species 1 Leptolyngbya sp. (SPAdes) | ecosystem: Environmental > Aquatic > Marine > Unclassified | place: Panama: Panama City | collected... | reverse complement strand
ACGGATCATGCGCGGAGGAGTTTATAAACCTCGCTCTTCTCCTTACTCCTTTAGAGGCTTAGGAATAGAAGGCCTGAAAATGTGGGCAACTATGGCCCGGGAATATGGGATCAAGATTATCACTGAGGTCATGCAATCTTCTCAGATCGAGGATATGTATGAGTACATTGACATTTTCCAGGTAGGCGCTCGCAATACCCAAAACTTCAATTTGTTGGATGCCCTGGGAGAAGTTGACAAACCCATTTTGTTGAAGAGAGGCATTTCTGGTACTATCGAAGAACTCCTTCAATCAGCTGAATACATCTTCTCGGGGGGAAATGAAAAGATCATGCTTTGCGAAAGAGGCATCCGAAGCTATGAAAAGGCTTACCGGAATACGATGGATATAAATGCCATTGCCATGCTTAAGGAAAAATCGCATTTACCTGTGATTGCAGATCCATCTCATGGAGTCGGTTTGCGCAATTTTGTAGAGCCTATAGCACTAGCATCTGTCATGGCAGGAGCAGATGGTGTGATTTATGAAACACATCCTATTCCGGAAAAAGCCTTCTCGGATGCTCAACAAACCCTGAGTTTTTATGAATCTTCAGAATTAATCCGTAAATTGAGCTTAGCTTTTTCCCTAATACAAGACAATTTTTAAAGCTGAAAGGCTTTTTCTGGCTACACACTCTATCGAAAGTATGTCGGGTGACTTTTGTCCGAACTTTCGTCCTAAGTACAACCTTTAAAAATAGCTAGACTATGAAGCTGTTCACACTTATATGGATACTAATGATGGGAGGAATAAGCCTCTACATGGGAATCCTTAGTATCGTCAAGGGAAAGATTTCAACCATTTCCCCGCTCGAATGGAAATCCAAAAGTGAACATTCATTGCCCTATTCCATTTACGTCCTCACTCCGGTATTTCTCATATTCGGAGCCTTAATGCTTAGTCTCTATTTCTTTGCATAGGTAAATGTTATAAATTTGCCTCCCCCATGTTGACTAAAGCAGAAATAGAAAATATCCACATCAGCCTTGTTGTGAATGAGGAGCAGGTTCTGGCCCTCAGAGTATCCAAAAACGGTGCCCTCAATCGTATGGGAGATGGCAGCGATGATCCCAAAATGCGGCTGATGTTTATGAAACGCATCGAAGAACCCCTCTTCGATCGACTCATGGAAGTCCTTTCCGTTGACTTACTTTCGATGGTAGGCAGGTACACCTTCCCCGATCCCAAAGGAGATCTTACCCAATTGCTCATTACCCTGGAAGGAGATAATGAAGCGGAAACAGGCTTCGAGTTTGTATATGGATCTGACTCAGAAGGTCCCCCTGAAGAGATCATCGATTTTGTAGAATATGCCGTTGAACTCAGCGATCCATACTGGGAGGATTTTCTCTCTCGCAAACTTCAAGGTTCTAAAAAACCCTGAATAGGGTTTCCCCCTCTCAAACTGTCTCATTTTCAGGCCGAGACTTTACGCACATGAAAGTCTGCCAGCCTGTAAAATGATTCGGCTTCTTTAGGTGTTTATACCTCTATTTTTATGTAATTTTGGCGAAATTGCTTTCTGAATAAAGCTCAAGCAAAACTTATGCAACTCAAGATACATCCCAATTCTTCCCTTCTTTGTATTGTTCTCGCGGCTTTCCTCTTTTTCTCCTGTAAGCAGTCAAGTACCAGTGACACCAGTTCTGCAGTTGCCGGTACAGCTACACCAGCAGTAGAAAAAGTAGACAATCGCCCCATAGACAAGAACTACGAAATTGGCGTCAAGCTGAATAACTATAGCGAACCCAAAATTTATTTGGGCCACTATTATGGCAATACCAATCGCCTGAGAGATTCGGCGGAGCTGATAAATGGAAGCTATGTTTTCAAAGGAGAAGTTACCCTTGAGCCAGGCATGTACCTGGTGATTCTTCCTCCCAATAATCGTTATTTTGAAATGATTGTGGACAAGGATCAGCACTTCAATATTGAAACCGATACTACTGACCTGATCGGTAATCTTAAGATCGACGGTTCCATTGACAATCAGATTTTCTACGACGATATCAATTTCCTTTCAGAGCAAAGAGCCTTGATTACGCCTTTGCAGCAAAAGTTTCAGCAAACGCAGGAAGGAAGTTCAGAATATGAAGAATTAAAAGTTCAGATGGCAGAGATTGATTCTGCGGTAATGCGTCAGAGAAGAAAACTGACCGCTGAGCATGGAGAGAAATTCTATCCGAAGTTTCTCAAAGCTATGGCGAGGATACAGGTTCCAGATGCTCCGGCAGGTGCTGAAGAAAGCTGGCAATTCTATTATTATAGAGGCCATTTCTGGGACGATATTGATTTCTCAGACGGTCGAATGTTGCGTTCGGTGGTTTTGGGGAATAAAGTCAAAGAGTACATGGATAATCTGACGCCCAAGCATCCGGACTCTGTGAATAAGTCTATCGACCTCATCCTGGGCATGGCCAAGGAAAATGATGATGCCTTTCAGTATTTCGTAGCCCATCTCCTCAATACCTATGGCATCGAGAATAAGCAAATGGGCATGGATGCAGTCTTTGTGCATGTAGTTGAGAAATACTACCTCTCTGGTGCCGCCTGGTGGGCCGATTCTGCTCAGCTTGCCAATATGGAAGAAAGAGCTTTGGCTTTGAGTCCTAATCTAATCGGGAGAAAAGCTCCGGACTTTACGGCTTTCGACGAGAATAATCAGCCTCGAAGTTTATACAGCGTCAATTCGCCCTATACCATCCTGTATTTCTGGGATTATGATTGTGGGCATTGCAAAACAGTAACTCCCCAGCTCACAGAGATTTGGCCCAAATACAAAGATAAAGGGGTTGCGCTTTATGCTTTGAGTATAAATGGAGATATCGGTATCTGGAAAGAAAAGATTCAGGAATACAATCTCACAGGAGCTGTGAATGTGCAGGACCACAGAAGACAATCTGGTTTTGACGGTATGTATGACATTCGCTCTACTCCCCGGATATTCTTACTGGATAAGGACAAGAAGATTCTCTACAAGCAATTTGCTGTGGAAGATCTGGAAGGAATTCTGGAACACGAATTCGAAAAAGAAGAGGAAGAAACAGACTAAAGCTCCGGCTTATCTAAGATATACAGGCGGCGATACTTATCGTCGCCTTTTTCTTTTAATTTACCACCTATGATTCTGGAAGTAGCGATTCTCAATATAAAAGAAGGCATGACAGAAGCTTTCGAAAAGGACTTTGAGCAAGCCTGCCCTTTCATCCAAAATAATCCCGGCTATATTTCACATGAACTTCAACGCTGCATAGAAAATGCGCATCGGTACATTCTTTTGGTGAAATGGGAAAGCCTGGAAGATCATGAGGATGGATTCAGAAAATCTGCGAATTATGGTCCCTGGAAAAAGCTGCTTCATCATTATTATGATCCTTTTCCGATAGTCGAACATTATGAAGCGCTTTGAGCCGAGGCTAACATACTTCTAAGCATATAAAGCAAGAGCCCCGCTCGTAAGGTCCAGGCAATGGTTCTGATCCAATTACTGCGAACCAAAGCCTGAATGGCTTCCACCTCAAAATTAAGGGTGATTTTATTGTGTAAAGGGACCTGAATAAAGAAGGTACTTAGCCAAATTAGCCCGACCAATCCTAAACCGATCCAACACCAAAGGGGGGAAATTCCTTCACTTCTTTGTAGTACTAATAATACTGCTGTACCCAACTCAATCAACATAAGTGGTCCGACTATCGGACTGATCCAGTTTCTATGAAGGATCTCATACTGCTGAAAAGAAGATTCTCCGACATGTGCAAAAAGCGGATAATGGAGCCATTGGATGATCCAGATTATTCCGCACATCATCAAAGTCGAAAGCAGGTGAAGCAGGAAGAGGTCTCGCATGTTGATCGGGTAATTTTATTGAAGTATATTCGTATTTAACTCATAATTAACATTTTTCCCCGCAACTTTGTCTTCGATTCTGGTGTATTTATGAGTATAACACATCTTTCCGCGACTATGAGATCCCTACCGATACTTATCCTTGTGATAGCCATTCTGGGCAGCCTCGAATTGCATGCGCAAAAGAGGGCCAATATCCTGGATCACAAAGACCGCATCCGGGTCAAAGAAGTTTCCGTTCTAAACTCCCGCTATCGCGAAACGAATCTATCCATTACACCGGATGGCAAATACCTCTATTTTATGTCTCTGAGAGGAGAACAAAGATGGTCAAGTAGTTTCATGACCTTTAAAGGGGATTCCGTCTATGATGGGGACATTTGGTATAGCACCAAAGTAAACGGACAATGGCAGCGGCCTCAGGTTCTGCCTTATGGGATCAATACCTTTAGCGGAGAAGATGAGCCTCATATCAGCACCGATGGGAACCGGGTCTATTACCAGAGTTGGTATGAGAGCAGAAGTCAGAATACGGGAGGTCCATATTATGTAGCACAAAGAAAAGGGAAGTCCTGGTCCACTCCGAGAGGATTAGGAGGTGGAATTGCTGAGTTTTTCAGCTTCGTTCCTGCTACAGATGGGATGACCATTTCTCCGGATGAAAGGCGCTTTATCGTGGCAGCAGGAATGGAGTATGACAAACCCATGGACATTTACATGAGTAAGCGAACAAGTCAGGGATGGGGATATATGAAGCGACTACCGATAAGTACAGATAAAGATGAACGTTCTGTTTTTCTCGCATCGGATGGGAAGACGCTTTATTTTGCTTCGAATGGATATGGAGGTTTAGGAGGACTGGATATTTTCAAAACCACCCTCAATAGCGATGGGACCATGGGCGAAGTCATCAACATTGGTGAGCCCTTTAATTCCCCGAGAGATGATTATGGATTTATTTTGACGGGAGATGGAAAGGAAGCCTATTTTATCAGGGACGGCAATATTCAATTTGCAGATCTTAGGGAGGCTGATGAAAGAATAAAGCCTGAAGTACTCATTGTAAACCATACCTTAAAAGGAAGTGTAAAGGATAGTGCAAGCTGGGTAGGGCTGAAAGCTACTGTTCAATTGTATAATGCACGGACCAAGCAATTTGTACAGCAAATCAGCACCTCTAGTTCCGGCAAGTATTCGATCACTCTGGCAAATAAAGATCGTGTATATGATCAGGTAATTTTGGTTGATGGATATCCTGCTAAAAAGAGGAGGATCACGGTTAAAGCTTTGACCTATTCAAAAACTATCCCCAGCAATTTCCTCATGGGTAAACCCCAATCCGAGAAACCCCAAATTGCTGAGGCAAAACCACAACCCAAACCTCAACCGCCCAGGCCAAAGCCTACACCCAAAGAACCCGTACAAGAAAAACCGGCAGAGAAAAAACCGAAACCTGCTCCCAAGCCTATTGAGCAAATGGGAGATTTAAAGGGTACAGAGCAAAAAATTGCCGAAAAGAAAATAGAAGCACCTAAAGCAAAAGAAGTTGAGGTGCCTGTTGATCCCTACTCTTTTGAAGGAGTTGCAGAAAATAACCTCATCCTGTTATTGGATGTATCTGCATCTATGAAGCGTCCGGATAAATTGCCGCTGCTCAAAAAATCCTTTGCAAAAATGCTGGGACATATGCGAGCAGAGGATAGAATCTCCATAATCGTTTATTCAGGTGAGGCAAGAGTGGTTCTTGAAGGAGTTTCTGCAGCCCGTAAACAAACCATAGAGGAAACGATTGATCGCTTGAGATCATCTGGAAGTACGAAAGGAAAGAATGCCTTAAAACGAGCCTATAAACTCGCCGAGCAATATTTCATCCCGGGCGGCAACAACCGAATCATCATGGCAACGGATGGATACTTCGATGTACCTTCCTTGTATAGCATTCCAGAAAGGAGTTCCAATCAGGGAGTAGCTCTGACTGTATTCTCTTTCGGGAAGCTTAAGCAGAGTAAAATCGAAGAATTAGCTGAGCTGGCTGATAAGGGAAAAGGAAACTTTGCCAACATCACCCGCAGCAATGTGGATGAGGCTCTGCTAAAGGAAGCTAAGGCGGTTATGAAATAATCTATTGCAGAAAAGATATATGCCTAAGGGACAGCTTAATACCTGTCCCTTTCTTCTTTATAAAGCTTTAGTATAAAAAATATGGGTGTCGATCTGCGCTTACATTTTAAAAAGGATAGAAGAAAAAAAGGGACTGAGATCATAGGCCTGAACAGAAGCTTTTTCGCAATGGTGGGAGAAGGAAAATACAGACCGAATCCTGCCATAGATGAATTATCTCGTGTTATTAAAATGGACTTAAATTTTCTCCTAGAACTTCCCGAATACAGCGATCCGGAGGATGCCCTTTATTGGTCTGAACTTGCAGGAGTAGATTCGAGTCATGCAAAGCAGGATACCTGGAAATCAAATAAGTTTATTCAAACTAAATATCTAAGCAAAATGGTAGCTGATATGATAATAAACATGGATCTTCATCCTGAATATCATCAGCAAATGCAATACGATAGAGTTTCCTGGAAGGATTATTTTGGAGAACGCTTAAAGCACGATTTAAACGAACTTTTACAAGACTTAGAAAAAATGGAAAAGGAAGGATTTAAATGGGTATCCTCCGAAGTGTCCTAGCATTCTCCCTAAGTCCCAAATGGCCTATAAAAGACGAGTCCTTTCTTTTGCTGATGGGAAGGTCGACTACAAAATAATTGTCATTCCGACCTTGCGGAGGAACCTAACTCTTCACCACAGCTTTTCCATACTAATGATAACTTCCATAAAAGGGGCTCTTCGTGTCAATGGAGGTGGTTCGACTACGCTCACCATGACACAAGTGTATAGATTCGATAGTTAGTCGCGTCCCAAAACAAAAAGGCCTCCCAATGGGAGGCCTTTTTTATCTGCTAAGAATAAAGTGAATCTCTATTCTTCTGCTTTTGCATCATCAGCTGCCTCTTCAGCGGCTTCAGCAACTTCCTCAGCAGCTTCTTCTACTACTTCTGCAGCAGCTTCAACTGTTTCCTCTGCAACTGCTTCTACTACTTCTTCAGCAGCAGGAGCTTCCTCTTCTACGGGTGCTTCTTCCTTCTTGGCAGCTTTCTTCTTCGCTTTCGGCTTTGGAGCGTCTTTGTTCTCCTCAGCTTCCATTTGCGCCTTCAATTGAGCCAGAGCATCGATATCTCCAAGGGTAGTAGTACTCGCTTTAGCTGCAGGAGCTTTTTGCTGAGACTTACCTTTGGCATTAGGATTCTTAGGCTTCTGACGAGACACTTTTGGTTCTGGAACTTCTTCTTCTTTCCAGGTATGCAGGTGAGACATCACCAGACGCTTGGCATCTTTGTTGAATTCTACAACAACAAATTCTGCGCGGTCGTCTGCTTTCAGTTCAGCCTTGCCTTCCTCAACTTTGAGGAATTTCGTAGGAACAGTTCCTTCAACACCGTACTCAAGCTCTACAATACCGCCCTTCTTGTCGATACGCTTGATAGTACCTTCGTGCTTGGAACCAAGGGTGAAGATAGAAGCGAAAGTTTCCCAAACGTCTTCTGTGAGCTGCTTGTGTCCAAGGCTCAGACGTCTGTTATCTTTGTCAATATCCAAAACTACTACATCGAGATTCTCATCAACCTTCACATACTCAGAAGGATGCTGGAATTTCTTGGTCCAGGAGAGGTCGGAAATGTGAACAAGTCCATCAACTCCTTCTTCCAACTCAACAAAGAGTCCGTAGTTGGTCATGTTTCTTACCAAACCAGTGTGCTGGCTGGCAACAGGATATTTAATTTCAATGTCAGCCCATGGATCGTCTTTAAGCTGCTTGAGTCCGAGAGACATCTTGCGATCTTCGCGGTCGATGTTCAGAACTACAGCTTCAAGCTCCTGACCTTCTTTGAAGGTTTCTCCAGGGTTTTTGATGTGCTGAGACCAGGACATTTCGCTGGTGTGAATCAGTCCTTCCACGCCGGGAACAACTTCCAGGAATACTCCGTAGTCAGCTACAGTAACAACTTTACCCTTGATCTGAGATCCTTCTACCACTGTATCAGGCAATGAATCCCATGGATGAGGAGTAAGCTGCTTCATACCCAGGCTGATGCGTTTTTTCTCATCATCAAACTCGAGTACAACTACATTGACCTTCTGGTCAAGCTCAAGCACTTCGTCTGGGTGGTTGATACGTCCCCAGGAAATGTCTGTGATGTGCAGCAGTCCGTCTACGCCACCCAGGTCGATGAATACACCGAAGTTGGTCATGTTTTTCACAGTACCTTCCAGTACCTGACCTTTTTCCAGGTTGGCAAGGATCTCCTTGCGTTGTTCTTCGAGTTTAGCCTCGATAAGGATTTTGTGTGATACAACTACGTTTTCGTAAGCGTGGTTGATTTTCACAACTTTGAATTCCATGTTACGCCCTACAAATGCGTCGAAATCACGCACAGGCTTAACATCGATTTGGGATCCAGGCAAGAATGCCTCGATGCCGTTAATGTCAACGACGAATCCACCTTTGGTACGTCTCATTACGAGACCATTCAGGATAACATCGCTCTCCATAGACTTGTTGATAAGTTCCCATGAACGCATGTTTTTGGCGCGTTTGCGGGATAGCAACAATTGTCCATTCTGATCTTCCACCTTTTCGATGAAGACTTCTACTTCATCTCCGGCTTTCATTTCAGGGAGGTCGCGAAATTCCGAAATGGGTACAATACCTTCAGATTTGAATCCGATGTTCAGAACTACTTCTTTTTCACCGATACTTACTACGCTTCCGTTAACGATTTCATTTTCGTTAAACTCACGTAGAGTACCTGCGTAGAGTTTTTCCAACTCTGCACGTTCTGAGGCGGAATAGTCGTCTTCGTCTTTCCACCAGTCATCATCATCTTCTTCATCTGAGGATGCTACTTCTACCAATTCTGCCTTTGAGATAGGCGCTTCTTCGGGAGTAGCTTCTTCGGCGGGAGTTTCTGCAGCCGTTTCTGGCTCCGTGGTCGTTGTTTCAGGAGTAGTCTCTGCTACTTCTGGGGTTTCCTCGTTGTTTACGAGATTCTTGTCGTTTTCTTCTACCATGTCATATAGGTCTCCTTTCTGCCCAGTTTTACTGAGGCGGCTGCAAAGTTAGTAATTATTTAGGGTTTATCAATATATATTGACAAGAAGGCGGGTAATAAGGCCTAATTTCGCAAAATGTCCTCAATATTTCTCAGCAAAAGAAGGGAAACAGCTGATTTTGAAGTAGATGAGAAAAGGAATAGGAAGGAATTCTGCTCTTTTGTCCATTTACCTTACAATTACTACTCTTTATAAGGAATCTTATACAATCGAAGATTTTTATGTTTGTATTTATACGACAAGGGATGCAAATTTGGGGGTTAATTAATTTTTCAGGTAAATAACAAACAAAAAAGCATGCCTTATTTATTTACTTCAGAATCCGTATCTGAAGGACATCCCGATAAAGTAGCAGATCAAATATCAGATGCGGTTCTCGATGCAATGCTGGCTCAGGACCCTGATTCCCGCGTAGCTTGTGAGACATTGGTTACCACAGGACAAGTTGTTTTGGCTGGAGAGGTTACGACTAAAGCATTTGTAGATCTTCAGGACGTAGTAAGAAAAACCATAGAAAGGATAGGTTATACTTCTGATGAGTACCAATTTAGTGCAGCATCTTGCTCCATCATGTCTGCCTTACATGAGCAGTCGGCTGATATTGCAAGAGGAGTAGATAGCGATGAGGATGCAAACAAGGATCAGGGAGCAGGAGACCAGGGAATGATGTTTGGTTATGCGACGAAGGAGACTGAAGAATATATGCCCATGGCATTGGCATATTCTCACCGCCTGGTAGAGGAACTGGCAAACATCAGAAAGAATGAGGCTCACCTTATGCCGTACCTAAGACCTGACTCAAAGTCTCAGGTTACCATTGAATATGGAGACGACAATCAGCCAATCCGGGTTCACACGGTCGTCCTCTCTACACAGCATGATGATTTTGTTAAGCCTGAAAATGACTCAACAGCTGCTCAGGTAGCCGCTGATACTGCCATGCTTGCCAAGATTAAGGAAGATGTAATTAATATACTCGTTCCTCGTGTTATCGATGCAAATCTTCTCGATGAAAACACCATCTACCACGTTAACCCAACCGGTAAATTTGTGATCGGTGGTCCTCATGGAGATAGTGGATTGACCGGAAGAAAGATCATCGTTGATACTTATGGAGGAAAAGGTGCTCACGGAGGAGGAGCTTTCTCTGGAAAAGACTCTTCTAAAGTAGATAGAAGTGCCGCTTATGCTTCTCGTCATATTGCCAAGAATCTTGTTGCTGCAGGAGTAGCTGATGAAATCCTTGTTCAATTGGCCTATGCGATTGGAGTTGCTGAACCAGTTTCCATCAACATCAATACCTACGGTACCAGCAATGTAGAATTGAGTGATGCTGAGATTGCTGAAAAAGTGAAAGATAATTTCTCCTTTACACCAGCAGCTATCGTTAAGCATCTTGGACTTAAGAATCCTATTTTCTCTGCAACAGCAGCTTACGGACACATGGGTCGTGCAAGCTTTGACCAGGAAGTAGAGACTCGTTATACAGAAATAATCAAAGACGGAAATACAGAATCAACCGTTCGCAAGACTGAAATGAAGTCAGTCAGCTTCTTCCCCTGGGAGAAACTGGATTTGGTTGACAAAATCAAAACGGTATTTGCCGCAAATTTTAAGAAAGAGCCTGTATAAGGCTCACGCTTTCAAAAAAATCCGATGCGAGATCACTCTTGCATCGGATTTTGCGTATATAGAGCATTCATTAATCAAAAACATGCAGTACCCAAAGGTCTTTTACCTCCTTGTCCTCCTTAGTCTTCTTTTTTCAGCTTGTGGAACAGAAGAAAAATCCGAGGGGAATTATCAAGCCGAACTCAATGCAGGAGCTGTTGAGGATTATCGCTTGAGTGTAGATCAGGATTGCCCCGGAGGATTAAGGGTAATCTGTAATTCGGGTTTAAGCTTTGCTCCTTTGGGATTGATGATCGCTGATCTGCATGCCGTTGGGATAAAGGAAGTAGAAGAAGCTGATTCCCTGGATTATGAAATGGGCTATGTCCGCCTAAATAGAAGCTTTGATTTCGAAGATGGTTTTATCCTACTGGAAGGGGATGCACTGACAGAAGATGGTGCTACTGACGAAGATATTTCAGCCAGTAAGCTTTCTCGTATCCGAATTGAGGCAAATGGGTTCACAACTCCCGATGGCGTCCATACCG
>Ga0207422_1004580_pt1 | contig 11222 bp, 8 predicted proteins | sample MarCyaLeptolynsp_FD_187757 | JGI IMG/M metagenome (GOLD analysis project Ga0207422, IMG submission 187757) | Marine cyanobacterial communities from Panama - species 1 Leptolyngbya sp. (SPAdes) | ecosystem: Environmental > Aquatic > Marine > Unclassified | place: Panama: Panama City | collected... | reverse complement strand
TTTCAGGTAACGATGCGGCTGGCGCGCTCGCCAGCTTCGTAGAATCCTGCCCCCGCTTGCTGTCGCGCGACGACGCCAGCGGCCTCACTCGCCAAGACGACTGGCGGTCGGTCTGCCAAGCGGCTCAGGGCTGGCCGAGCGGGCAGGCCGAGCGCTTCTTCGACGATCGCTTTGCGCTTGTCCGGATTGGATCGGGTGAGGCCTTTGCTACAGGCTATTTTGAACCTGAGATCAGCGGAAGCCGGACTCGCCGGGCAGGGTTTGACGTGCCCGTCTATGTCCTGCCTGACGATCTGACTCGCGCCTGGCCTTCCGATGTGCCCGCTGCCGAACGCACCGGACGTGCGCCGCTGGGCCGATATGACGGAGCTGGCAGTTTTGTTCGCTATTATGAGCGGGCTGAGATTGAAGATGGCGCGCTCGCGGGCAAAGTGCCGGTGATTGGCTGGGCCAAAGATCCGGTCGAATTCTTCTTCCTCCAAATCCAGGGCTCTGGCCGTCTGCGCACGCCAGAGGGCGATGTGATCCGGATTGGCTATGCCGGACAGAATGGCCGCGAATATGTCGGCATAGGCCGCGTCATGCGCGAACGCGGATTGCTGGGTGATGGACCCGGACAATATGCCGGATCGATGCAGGGCATCATGGCTTATATCCGGGAAAACCCGGCGGAAGGCCGCGATCTGATGCGGCTCAACAAAAGCTGGATCTTCTTTCGGGAATTGACCGGCGACGGTCCGCTTGGTGCGCTCAACGTTCCGGTTAGGGCGACACATTCAGTCGCAGCGGATCCCAAATTTGTGCCGCTTGGCGCACCCGTCTGGCTCGACCTCGATCGCGATGTCGCCGACGGATTGTGGATCGCGCAGGATACAGGCGGTGCAATCAAGGGTGCGAACCGCTTTGACACATTCTGGGGCGCTGGTGAGAGAGCAAGAGACATCGCGGGCGGCATGACCGGGCGAGGCAATGCCTGGCTACTTCTGCCCAAACCGGTCGCCCGGCGGCTGGTTGACCAGCCATGAGCGTTCCACGCGGGTTGAACCCGGATGAGGCGGCGGCATGGGCTCGCCTGGCGCATAGCGTAACGCCGCTTGAGGGCCGCACCAAACCGGTCTTGCCCAATGAGAGCGCTGCTCCAGTTTCCCAACCGCCCAAGCCCGTTGCTTCTGCGACGACAAAGCCCAGACCTGCAAATCCAAAGCCTGCGAACGCGCCACAATCATCGCCGGGGGCGGGTCTAGACTCTCACTGGGATCGCAAGCTCAAGACCGGGCGCATCGTGCCCGATTATACGCTCGACCTGCACGGCCACACGCTCGATCAGGCCTATGCCCGGATCACGTCGGGGCTGGATCAGGCCTGCGCGATGCAGGCCCGCGTGGTGCTGGTGATCGCGGGACGTCCGCGCCCTGTTGATCCGGCGGATCGCGCGCATCGGCGCGGTGCCATTCGATCAAAGCTGCTCGACTGGATTGCCGCAGGCCCGCACGCCAATTCCATAGCTGCGATACGCTCGGCGCATCGCAGCCATGGTGGGGAAGGGGCGCTTTACCTGGTGCTCAAGCGGCCGCGCTGAGCGGGCGCCTTCAGACCATCAACCACACGCCCATCATGCGATCGGGCAGGAATGAGAATGCGCCGGGGATCACGAGCGCGCCGAGATACATGCCGACCAGATGCTTGCGATGGGCGGCAAAGTCGCGGCGCCGGGCCGTTCGCACCACCTGCCACGCTCCGATCAGCGTGTAGGGGACGAAGATGTGGATCCAGCTGAAGTCCGTGCCGCCGCGGACAAAGGTGATGGCGATCGCTGTCGTGACCATCAATCCAACCCAGACCCGACCCAATACCTTGTGCAGCTTGGTGCCCTTGGGGGTGAGCAACAGATAGGCGCCAAGCGGGACAGCGGGGATGACTGTCATCACATGTATCGTGATCGCCCAATTGCGATGGTGGGAAAGGTCTGGAGCAAGCCCCGTCGCCCAGCGGAACAGGGCAATCGCGATCGCCAAGGTTAGCACGCTGCCAGCGACGGACACGGCGGCGCGGGTCAGGGGGGAGATGTCAAACTGGCCTTTATCGGTGCCTGGCAGAAAGCTGCCGAAGGTGAGGGCGGTCATGGATTGTGCTCCGTCTGGGTTGGCGATGGAGCAACAATGGCCGATGCCGGTTGGCGAGCAATCGCGCATGCAGGAATGGGCAGGATCCTTCGTGATTGGTCCGCAAATCTCCGGGTTTGCCACTTTACGAAGCGCGAATGGGCGCTAGTTTCGACGCCATGGGTCAGGTCTCATCGACATCACCAGCATCACCGGGGCGGCAATTGGCGCGTAAATTGTTGATCGATCTGGCGATCATGACGGTGATTGGCGTGTTCCTTGCGCTGATCGGTCCGCTGGGCAGCATCAATGATCCGCTTGCGATCCGGCTGATGGTCTGGCTCGGCCTGTCCTATGCCGGATATCTGATTTACTCGCCGATGGGATGGCTGGTCGAGAAGGCGGCGCAAACGCTCGACCTGCCGCGCATCTGGCTGTGGGTGGCAGGCGTGATGATCGCCACTGTTCCGATGGCGGCGGTGGTCTGGTCGCTCAATCAGATGCTGGCGCCGGTCTATCGCTTTCCGGCGCCTGAAGAGGCGCTGGTTCACTATGGCTATGTCCTGATCATAGGCGGCGGAATTACGCTGTTATTCCATGTCATCCAGCGCCCCTCTCAATCAGCGCCCGTCCCTCAGACCGAACCTGAAGTGCGCGCGCCGGCATCTCATGCACGGTTGGTTGATCGGCTTCCGCCTGAGCTGGGCAGCGATATCATCGCGCTTGAAATGGAAGATCACTATGTCCGGGTGCACACCGCGCTAGGGTCGGAAATGGTGCTGCTGCGTCTGCGCGATGCCATTGGTGAGCTGGAAGGGATCGAAGGGCTGCAGGTCCATCGGAGCTGGTGGGTCGCGCGCGGCGCGGTTGAAAGCGTCATTCGCGAAGGTCGCAATGTCCGGCTGCAGCTGGCGCGCGACATCCAGGCACCCGTCAGCCGGGCACAAGTGGCTGAACTCAAAGACGCCGGCTGGCTCTGATCACTGCGATCGATTGGTGATAGGTCAGGGCTCCGGCCTTGTCCTGCAAGTTCGTGCGCGGCATCCTCATTGCCACGGGCGCAATGATGTAAATTCATTGGGGAATATCATGAAAAGCAAGATTCTTTCGGCGGCTGCCGCATTGGCAGTCATGAGCACGGGATTCGCACCTGCCCCGGCGCATGCAGGCAATGATCCGTTTATTGGCGAAATGATGATGGTCGGGTTCAATTTCTGTCCGCGCGGTTGGGCGGAAGCCAATGGCCAGCTGCTACCGATCAGTTCCAACAGTGCGTTGTTTTCTCTTCTCGGCACCATCTATGGCGGCGATGGGCGCAGCACATTTGCTCTGCCGGATATGCGCGGTCGTGTTGCCATTGGCGAGGGAACCGGACCGGGTTTGACCAATCGTCCCATTGGCTCACGCAGTGGGTCTGAAGAGACGACGCTCACAATTCTCAATATGCCGGCTCACAACCATGAAGCGGGCGCCGGAATTCCGGTCGGTACGCTCAATGACAGTGCTGCTGCCGAAGCCAATGCCCGCAACAACAATCTCGCTCTCGCACTGGCTGACACCGAACTGGGCACGTCCAACCTCAGCATCGATGTCGAGCTGAACGGCAACAATCAGCCGTTCAACAATATGCAGCCTTACACCACCGTGACGTGGTGCATCGCCTTGGTCGGCACCTTCCCGGCACGGTCTTAGCGCCGCTATTGTGGCCTTAGCGTCAGCGTGTCCTGAGCGTGCTCAGCGATCGCGCTGTCGCTAAACCACCAATAGGCCTGAGCATCTTGTGACGCCCAGATCGCGTTCTGATCAGCCAGGTTTGCGTTGAAGGTCCGTCCGACCACGCCGCCGGGCAATACTGCGCGGACCTTGTCCGGATCGTTGAGATCGGCGGTCATCCGCAGCGATGCGAACCATTTTGAATCGAACGGCTGATCATAAGGATAGAGCGCGCGCATCAGCGTTTCGCCCGAGCCCGGCATTGCAAGGCTGCGATTGCCGGTCCAGCGTCCTGCGATCCCTTCAAGCCGCAATGGACCACTGAAATGGATCTGGTGGAGTTTGCCCCATGCCCAGGCGTCACGATCGCTGCCATAGGCCTCTTCGAGCCGTTCCAGCGCGGCCTGGCCGGCCCGGCGGATCTGCGCGTCGCGGGTCTCATTCGCTTCGGTGCGCGTGTCGTCGAACCAGGGTGACGTGCCCTCGGTCACCAGCGCGTGAAAGCGCTGCTGCCAGACATACCAGTTGGACAGATAGGCCGCTGTGGCCTCTTCGCCGAGCTCATCCTCAAATGTCGCCTGGGCGAGCTGACGGCTGGTTTCCTGGAACAGGGTCGGAGCGATCGCGTCTGCCTCGTCACGATGGTCCCAATCGGCGAGGATTTGCGCGACCTCTTGCAGCTCCTCACTCTCGCTTGCGGCCAGAGCATTGGCGAAGATCGGTGCAAGATCGCGGGCGTAGAGATTGAGCGTATCATATTGCGCGTCCCACACATCCTCGGCGCTTAGTTCATCCGCCGCCATGATTTCGCTGATGCGGCGATATCGGAAATCGGGTGAGGCATAGGTGGTGTAGACATAGGGATAGTCGGCCGGCGCGGTCATGTGGTTGGCGGTTCCGGTCCATCCGCGCTCCGGGTCGATCTCGCCAGGCATGCTGTCAGCGGGGATCTCTGTGCCCCAATTGTCGATGCTGTCGGTGATCGGGAAAGGGCTCATCCCGTCGCCGCGAAGGCGAATTGGAGCCGCTCCGCTGGCGCGCCTCGCAACACGGCCTGTGACATCGCCGATCACGAAGTTGAGCGATACGATCCGCGCGCTCTCGACCGCCGCCAAGGCCTCTTCGATCGTCGAGGCGCTTGCCAGCGCGTCGAGGCCGAGATCGGGCGACATATACTCGACCGCTGCCCAGCGAACCGAGAGCACTTGGCCGTCTGCGGCATCGTGATTGATCACTGGACCGCGGTCTGTGAGCCTCACCGGCAGTTCGAGAGTGCGATACCCGCCTTCGGCTTCGACATCCTTGATCCGGATGGTCTCAGTCACTGTCTCGAACGGGATCGATTGCTCGCCCTCGAGATAGTTCGCAGGATTGTCGGGATCGATCGTCTCTACATAAAGATCGACCGCGTCGGCATAGGCGTTGGTCACACCGAAGGCGACATTCTCATTGCGACCGATGATCACGCCGGGAAGGCCGGTGCTGACCCCGATAACCCGCATCTCAGGAGTGATCAGTCCAACCGGGTGCCACGGCCCCGGCAAGTTGCGGCTGTCGAGATGCGGATCATTGGTGACCACGGCTGCGGGCGAGCCGTTCTTTGCCCCACTGATCGCCCAATTGTTGCTGCCGCCCATGCCCTGTTGGCGCCAGCCGCCTTCGGTCCAGGCTGCAAGCTTGGCGGTGCTTTCGCCGCTGCGAGCGGTGCGCTCTGATGTGCTCTGCGTCGCCGCATCGTCCGGATTGATCACAAGCGGTGCGATCTGGGCGAAGTTCTCAGCGCCAATCGCTTGGATCACTTGGTGCGCAATCAGCTCCCCATCGAAGTTGGCGGCGCTGCCCCATCCGCCGAAATAGGCTAGGGCCAGCAGGTCAGTCTCGGTCCATGGCTCAGGCTCAAAGCCGGCCAGGTCAAACTCCATCGGATGTGTGTCCTGGCGGGTCTCGACATAGGCGTTGAGCCCTTCGAGATAGGGCGTCAGCAGCGCGCGCGAGCGTGGAGACAGGATCTCTGCCTGACGCGCGGCGATGCGAGCAAAACCGATTGTGCGCGATTCTTTGTCGAGATTGAGGATGGCGTCCTCGCTGCCCGGACCAAAGATTTCCGACAGCCTGCCGGTTGCCGCGCGCTTGGCCACTTCGAGCTGGAACAGCCGATCTTGCCCAGCGACAAAGCCATGCGCACGCACGGCGTCGGCGAGATTGTCAGCATAGATATAGGGCGTGCCACGTTCGTCGCGGATCACCCGAACCTCGGATGAAAGCCCGGCCAGAGACAGCTCTCCATTGGTCTGGCGATCATTGTATGATGGCAGGAACAGCCACGCCGCCAATGCCGCCAGCAATGCCACAATCGCCAGGCCGGCCAGGATCTTTAGAATAATCCGCACGCAACGCTCCTCTTCGTCAATGGGAGGGTGTGTTAGAGCGCTCGCCGCGAAATTTGAACCGGTCTCTTGCCACCAATGAAAAGGCCCCCGGCATCGCTGCCGAGGGTCCTGTTCATTTGGATTGCCAGCCAGGCTTAGGCGAGATCGAAACGATCCGCATTCATCACCTTGGCCCAGGCAGCCACGAAGTCGTTGACGAACTTCGCTTCATTGCCGCTTTCGGCATAGACTTCCGCCTGAGCGCGCAGCTGTGAGTTGGAGCCGAAGATCAGGTCAGCACGGGTCGCGCGATATTTCTCGGCGCCTGTTGCCCGGTCTGTGCCGACATATTCCTCATCACCGCTGCCATCGACGGGTGCCCACTTGGTCGACATGTCGAGCAGGTTGGTGAAGAAGTCCGGCGTCAGCTGCCCAACGCGATCGGTGAAGACACCGTGGCCAGTATTGCCGCTCACGGCGCCCAGCGCACGCATGCCGCCAACCAGAACGGTCATCTCGGGGATCGAAAGGCCCATCAGATGTGCCTTGTCGACCATCAGATCTTCGGTCTTCACGCTGGCCTTGGTCCGCAGATAATTGCGGAAGCCATCGGCAAACGGCTCAAGCGGATCGAAGCTTTCGCCATCGGTCTGCTCATCGCTGGCATCGCCGCGACCGCCGGTGAACGGAACGATCACGGCATGGCCAGCATCGGCGGCAGCCTTCTCGACCGCGGTCGAACCGGCGAGCACGATCGCATCAGCCATCGACAATTCGCCACGCAGCTCGTCAATCTTGGCCAGGACCTTGCCCAGCTCATCAGGATCATTGGCCGCCCAGCCATTTTGCGGAGCGAGACGGACGCGTGCGCCATTGGCACCGCCGCGGTGATCCGAATTGCGATAGGTCGAAGCCGAAGCCCAAGCCGCTTTCACCAGCTCGCTGACCGTGAGGCCTGAACCGAGGATGGCCGTCTTGAACCCGTCGACAGCCGCGTTTGACGGCGCCGAACCGGCTGGGATCGGATCCTGCCAGATCAGGTCTTCAGCGGGCACTTCAGGGCCGAGATAACGGACCTTCGGACCCATATCGCGGTGGCACAGCTTGAACCATGCGCGGGCGAATGCGTCGTCGAGCTGCTCCGGATTGTCGTGGAAACGCTTCGAAATCTCAGCATAGGCCGGGTCCATCTTCAGCGCCATGTCGGCGGTGGTCATGATGGTCGGGACCTTCTTGTTCGGATCACGTGCGTCTGGCGCCATGTCTTCCGGATCTGGATTGACCGGCGTCCACATTTGCGCGCCAGCCGGGCTCTTGGTGAGCTCGTAGTCATATTTGAACAGCAGGCGGAAATAGTCGTGGCTCCACGAGGTCGGATTGTTCGACCACGAGCCCTCGATGCCCGACGTGGTGATGTTGCCAGCGTCGATCTCACCTTGGTCGGTCAACCAACCAAAGGCCTGCTTTTCAAGCGCTTCGCCTTCGGGGCTGTCGCTGAACGTGTCGGCCGGAGCAGCACCGTGCGCCTTGCCGAAAGCGTGGCCGCCCGCGGTGAGAGCAACGGTCTCTTCGTCGTTCATCGCCATGCGAGCAAAGGTTTCGCGCATATCGCGCGCCGAAAGCAGCGGGTCAGGATTGCCGCCCGGGCCTTCTGGATTGACGTAGATCAGGCCCATCTGGATCGCCGCAAGCGGGTTTTCCAAAGCCATTTCCTTGTCCGGCTGGATGCGGGTCTCGGCGCCGGTATCCACCCACAGCGATTCAGTACCCCAATAGACAGTCTCTGGCTCGTAGACGTCGGCACGACCGCCGCCAAAGCCGAAGACCGGGCCGCCCATCGATTCGATGGCGACATTACCGGCGAGGATGAACAGGTCGGCCCAGCTGATATGCTTGCCGTATTTCTGCTTGATCGGCCAAAGCAGGCGACGCGCTTTGTCGAGGTTGCCATTATCCGGCCAGCTGTTGAGCGGCGCAAAGCGTTGCTGACCAGAGCCACCGCCACCGCGGCCATCGCCGGTGCGATAGGTGCCGGCAGCGTGCCAGGTCATGCGGATGAAGAACGGACCATAGTGACCATAATCGGCGGGCCACCAATCCTGGTTGTCGGTCATCAATGCGGTGAGATCAGCCTTGAGCGCGTTGTAATCCAGCGCGTTGAAGGCTTCGGCATAGTTGAAATCGTCACCATAGGGATCGGCGCTGCGGCCTTCGGTCACGAGGATGTCTACAGCGGTGGTTTCTGGCCACCAGTCCTTGTTGGTGCGGCCAAACAGCGAACGAGTGCCTTCGTCGCCGTGAAATGGGCAGCCGCTGATGTCTCCAGTCTTAGCGTCCATGAGAGTCTCTCCTCCAATACGAATCTTGCGGGGTTAAAACACTTTATGCTGGCTCAATGACGGTTTTGCGCTGATCCGTCCAATCGATTAATGCGCGCTTATTGATCGATTGAACCGCTTAAGGATCGGGCCGAGCAAACCGCCATTTTTCCTCGTTCTGCCAACGCTCAAAACAAGAATTCGATCCAGTTCTATTCGGCTTTGCGAGCGATTTTTGCGCCTGGTGGCAAGACCTCGATACTGGCCCGATCAAGCTGAGCCAAAACCTCGTCCCACTGATAGGCCGGTTCCCAGCCGAGCTTGGTGATGGCCTTGGACGGATCATACACTCGGTCCAGACCCTGAGGCAGGCTCCATCCGCGCCGATCAAACTCGGCTGCGAGCTGGGGAATGCGGGCGCGGATGACTGATTCCGCATCGCTCGCCAGCGCCTCGCAATCATCATTGGAGAAAGGCGTCGCGCCAGACAGGATATAGCGCTCGAATAAAGCGCTCTGATTGGTGAGCGCGAGCGCATGGCCATTTGCGACATCGCGCGCGTCCACGCCGCGATGCAGGCGATATGCAGCCATGTCGGGTGCAGGCTCGGGAATGCAGCGCGACATGCGCATGACCCGCACCGTCAGAGCATCACGTGCCGCCTCTTCGAGCAAGCGCTCGGCGGCCAGATTGGTGCGGTGATAGATGCTCTTTGGCTGCGGCACAGTCTCTTCGTCGATCCACGTGCATGACCCGCGCTGGCTGGCATGGCCATAGAGCGCGGTCGTGCTGGTGTAGACGAAGCGCCGAACTCCCGCTGCTCGTGCGCATTCGATCAGGGACTGCGTGCCTTCAACATTGATGCGTTCGAATTCGGAATCAGGGACCACGCCGACGTGCGGGGCGTGCGGCCCGGCAGTGTGGATCACCGCGTCAGCTCCATCGAGCAGCGGCTTGACCACGTCCGGATCGGCGCAATCGCCAATCACATGCGTGGTCGAGAAGACATTGCGATCAATTCCGATGATATCATGGTCTTGGGCGAGGGCGCCATAAATTGCGCGCCCGATCCGGCCTGATGAACCAGTCAGGACTATCCGCATTGCGCCCTATGCAGCATCTTATGGTCCGCCAGCACAAGCGCCATCATCGCTTCGACGACCGGGGTGCCGCGAATGCCGACGCAGGGATCGTGCCGTCCCTTGGTGCGCACCTGAGTCGCTTCGCCATCAGAGGTGATCGAATCCACCGGCGTCAGGATCGAGCTGGTTGGCTTGAACGCGACACGGCAGACGACCGGCTGTCCGGTCGAAATGCCGCCAGCTGTTCCGCCCGCATGATTGCTGGCATAGACTGGCTTGCCATCTTCGCCGGGTGACATCGCATCGGCATTTTCTTCGCCCGTCAGGCGAGCGGCTTCGAAGCCATCACCGATCTCCACGCCCTTGGTCGCATTGATGCTCATCATCGCCGAGGCGAGATCGCTGTCGAGCTTGCCATAGACCGGCGCGCCCCATCCTGCGGGCACACCTTCTGCCACGCATTCGACCACCGCGCCGAGCGACGAACCGTCCTTGCGGGCTTTCTCAACCTTTTCTTCCCAACGCTTGGCCGCCCAGCTGTCAGGACAGAAAAAGGGATTGCGAGTGATCTCGTCATAATTGATCGTCGAACGATCGATCGCATCGCCACCCAGCTCGGTCACATAGGCAGTGATCTTGACTTCGGGGATGATCAGGCGCGCCACGGCCCCCGCTGCCACACGTGCCGCCGTCTCGCGAGCTGAGCTGCGTCCCCCGCCGCGATAATCGCGGATGCCATATTTGGCGTCGTAAGTGTAATCAGCGTGGCCCGGACGATAAGCCTGCGCGATCTCGGAATAATCCTTGGAGCGCTGATCGGTGTTCTCGATCATCAAATGGATCGGTGTGCCCGTCGTCGTGTCCTCAAACACGCCTGACAGGATCTTCACAAGATCGGCTTCCTTGCGCTGAGTCGTGAATTTGCTCTGCCCGGGCTTGCGGGCCTCCATAAAGGGCTGGATGTCCCTGGCGGCGCGCAGCGACAGGCCCGGCGGGCAGCCGTCAAGGACCACCCCCAAGCCAGGACCATGGCTTTCGCCCCAGGTTGTGTAGCGCAGCATGCGCCCGAACGTGTTCCAACTCATGGGGAGAGCCTTAGCGCAATTGCTCGATCTGTCGAGAAGCGAGCGATTTTCCTACACTCGGACACGACGATATGTGGTTGGAATGATGTCAAACGATGCGAGTCCCATTTGCCCAAGCGATTCCTCCTCCAGGACACTGTTCCATGTGTTCCATCCTGCAGGATTTCCGCCTGCCCGAAACGCGCCAAAATGCTTGCAAAACCCCCCGAAGCCGCTATGTGCGCCGCTTCTCGGCGAAAAGCTGAGAAAACCGTGCGGGAGGCTGGACCCAAATCCGGCCGCTGGACCGCTTAACATGAGAGCGTCTTGGCTTCCTCGGCGAAGCGGCGCTCGACAGTGCGAAAGGAAGGCCACATGGCCAAGAAAATCGAAGGCTATATCAAGCTGCAAGTGCCAGCTGGTGTCGCAAACCCGTCACCGCCTATCGGCCCTGCTCTGGGTCAGCGCGGCGTCAACATCATGGAATTCTGTAAGGCGTTCAACGCTGCCACGCAGGACCTTGAGAAGAACGCCCCGATCCCAACCACGATCACCGTCTATGCGGACCGTTCGT
>Ga0207422_1004579_pt1 | contig 11223 bp, 8 predicted proteins | sample MarCyaLeptolynsp_FD_187757 | JGI IMG/M metagenome (GOLD analysis project Ga0207422, IMG submission 187757) | Marine cyanobacterial communities from Panama - species 1 Leptolyngbya sp. (SPAdes) | ecosystem: Environmental > Aquatic > Marine > Unclassified | place: Panama: Panama City | collected... | reverse complement strand
TCCGAAAACGTTTGGATCCTTGAAGGTGCCGCGCGCCCGATCGTAAAGCGTGAAATATTCTGCGCCCGGGAACAAATGAAAATAGCCGGCGATCCCGACCGAGGCCACCAGCACGGCGCTGATTGTGTAACCGTTCTGAATAATGCGGAACCGTTCCGGTTTCTCGGCCAGAATGGCAGCATAGAAGATGGCAGTGATCGCCAGAAAGCCGGAAACGGCCATATACATCGACGCATCGCCGAAGTCTTTTGCGAGCGGGATCGAGGCTATACCGCCTGTGATGTAGAGCATCAGGCAGATGATCAGGGGGCCGAACTCGCGGCGCAGTTTCAGCCCGCATGCGAGCCAAACCACGGTCAGCAGCGCCATGTAGAGTTCGTAGGGCGCAGGTTCTTCGATGACGAAACCGGACAGGAACGCTGCAAGCCAAAGCGCGCCGTTACCGACGCTTTTGACAGGCAGGCCAATTGGCGCATGAGGTGCGCATGCGCCCGGATATCCGGCGGTTGCGCTCAATACGCATTCTCCGTGTTGAGCAGCCGGAATGGTGTCAGCAGGAGGATTTTCAGATCAAACAGGATCGACCAGTTCTCGATGTAGTAGACATCGCACTCGACGCGCTTCTCGATTTTTTCCGGCGTGTCGACTTCGCCGCGCCACCCGTTGATTTGCGCCCAGCCGGTCACGCCCGGCTTGACCTTGTGGCGGGCAAAATATCCGTCGACAACGTCGTCCCAGGTGGTGTTGTCGGTGTGCGCGTTGACGGCGTGCGGTCTGGGGCCGACAAGTGACAGCGTGCCGGCCAGAACGTTGAAGAGCTGCGGCAGTTCGTCGATCGATGTCTTGCGGATAAAACGGCCAACCCGGGTGACGCGCGGATCTCCCTTGGTCACGACCTGCTTTGCATCGGGATCGGACAACTCGGTGTACATGGACCGGAATTTCAGAACCTCGATGATCTCGTTGTTGAAACCATAGCGTTTCTGCCGGAACAGGACCGGCCCCTTGCTGTCGAGACGGATGGCGACGGCCGCCGTGATCATGAGCGGAAAAAGCGCCACGATCGCCATCGAAGCGAAGACGAGATCGAAGACGCGCTTGCCGACCATGTCCCAGTTCGCAATCGGTTTTTCAACGACGTCCACGAAGGGAACCGTGCCAATGAACGAGGTGCCCCGGTTGCGGAAGTGGACCTTGTCAGTATGCGCCGACAACCGGATATCGACGGGCAGGATCCAGAGCTTTTTCAGAAGCTGCAGCACTCGTTTTTCAGCGCGCAAGGGGATGCACACGATCAGCATGTCGATCCGAGCCAGGCGGGCAAACTCCACAAGGTCGCTGATGTTTCCGAGCTTCGGATATCCGGCGACAATTGGAGGTGACCGGTCATTGGCCCGGTCATCGAAAATACCGCAGATACGGATATCGTTGTCGGGCTGGGCTTCGATCTCATGGATCAGTTCCGCCGCCGCAGTGCCGCCGCCAACGATAATGGCGCGCCGTTCAAGCCGGCCGCGGGCCATCCAGTGACGCACGAGTGAATAAACGATAAAGCGCGACAGGCACAGTCCGGTCAGACCGAGGGCAAACCAGGCACCGATCCAAGGATCAGGCAGTCCGGAGCCTATGCCGGTGGTTGAGCGCAGCACGGCGAACATGGCAAAGACCAGTGTCCACCCGGCCGCAACGCGTCCAAGCTGCGAAAGTCCCTGCCGCATCACCGAGACCTGATAAACGTCGGCAGCCTGGAAAAAGGCGAGTGTGAACAGGACCGCGGCAAATGTTGCAAAGAGGGCGGACCAGCCGGCCTCGAGCGCTCCGCCGCCGGTGACAGCCGCCACGCCCGCACCGAGAAGGATCAACAGGACGTCGGTCAGGCGAACGAGACCAGTCAGGACAGGAACGGAAACCCCTTTCCCGCCGAGACTTTGTGCAAGCTGCAACGCTGCAACGGAAAGGCCGTTTTCAGCGGTGGGCAAGGTGTGAAAGTTCTGCGGCCCAATGGCGTCATTGACACTGTGCCTGAACTGCCTTTCCAGATTTTGCCGCAGGTCGATACCGGAATTAACTTCCGTTTCCTGGCGGACAACCTCGGAGGGCTTAAGGGCTGGATTACTCATTATCTGTTGCTCGATCTGGCATAGACGGATTGAGGCCGTGCGCGTGCCGTGACAGTTTCCTTTGCGCCGGAAACGGAAACCTCTTGCGGCTTGAGCCCTTTGAGTTCCTGATAAAGCGTCGTGATCCGGTCGCTCATGAGCTCAACTGAAAATGTCTCGGCGAGACAGCTGCGCAGTTCCTTGGCGTCGGCGGACATGCGTTCCGGTTCCGACAGCGCGTTTTCCATCGCAAGAGTGAGCTTGCCGATATGGCCTGGTTCAATTAGGCGGTCGGCATACTTTCCGAAAACCTCCGGGATCCCGCCGACGCGTGTTGCGATCAGGGGACGTTGCGCGGCAACGGCTTCCAGGATGATGTACGGCATCGCCTCCGCGCGCGAAGGCACCACGACAGTGTGCGCCAATCTGAATGCCTCGGGCGCAGACAGGGCACCGTGAAACGTGATCGACTTTTCCAGCCCGAGTGACGACACCAGATTTCGATAGCGTTCCTCGTCCGGCCCTTCTCCAACAATGTGGGCGCGGGGCGCTGTGCCGGTTTTCAGGCGGATGTTGTAAAGCGCCTCGATGAAGAGATCCGGTCCCTTGAGGTCACGCAACATTCCGATATAGAGGAAGTCCCCTGCATCTTCACCCGCTTGAACAGGTGTGAACTCGGCCGGCGTCAGGCCGTTATAGACCATCCGCGTCCTGGCTTTCGGCAGGCCGACCTTGCTCTCATAGGCTGCGGCCTCGTAATCCGATACGAACACGATCCCGTCGGTCAGGCGGCCAAGGAGGCCTTCAAGCGTGTGATAGACGCGGCCTTCGAACCGGTTCGGGTCGTAGTGCAGGCTGCCGCCATGCGGACAGTAGACGCGGGCAACCTTGTTCCCGCGCATCCGGAGTACCGTTCCGATCAGCCGGGCGTAGGCTCCGCCTTTCGCGCCGTGCCCGTGCAGGATGTCCGGACGAAGGTCGCGCACATGGCGGTAGAGCGCCAATGCCGCTGACATATCCTGAAAAGTGAGCTGCCGCTGCATTGGAAAGCGCGCCAAGCCGAGCGAGAGCCGTGGCCTGATCTCGTCCATCAGCTTGTTGTCGAATACGCTGCCCGTACTGCTGTCACAAATTACGCCGACATCATGCCCGGCTTCCGACTGCGCGGTCGCCAAATCGCGTATGTGACGGAAAATCCCGCCAATAGGCGAACGGACACAATGCACGATCCGCATTGGGGTCGTTGTCATGGTGCAGTTTCCCTGTTCTTACCCCCAGGTTTCTTTTTGAACCCGTGAGGTATTGAGGCTGCACCGTATCAAACGGAGGTGAGTCCACAGTTAATGTTGGGGAGCTTTAGAAATAGCGTTCCCGAACGTAAATCGTGTCTCCAGGACGGATAGGGTCCGAAATGGGAACACGGCCGTTTAGAATTTCACCATTAATCTGGCGGGTGATATCGACATTGGTTTGCTGTGCTCGCGAACTGAAACCGCCTGCCGTTGCGATCGCGTTCTGCACGGTCATGCCAGCGACATAGTTGTACTGGCCTGCATCTTGCACCTCTCCCATGACGAAGATCGGGCGGTATGTGTCGACTTCCACGGAAACGTCCGGATTGCGGATGTATCCTTGCCGCAATTTGGCGGCAATCTCGGATGCCAAACCTTGCTGGGTTTTTCCTCTGGCTGCAACGCTGCCAACAAGTGGAAAGGAAATATATCCTGCTTGATCAACAACATAAGTGTTTGAAAGGTCGTCTTGTCCAAACACGATGATGCGCAGCCTGTCGCTGGAATCCAGGCGATAGGGCTGTGTCAGCGTTTCATGAAACGCCGTTGGCGGCTGTCTGTATCCACTGCACGCGGCAAGGCCCAGGCACAAGGCCAGAACAACAAGCGCTCTCGTTCGCATCAGCGACTCTCCTACATTTCCCGGACAGCATCGCGTGTTATGGTTAATTGAGCGTGAAGAGGGTTTTTGACGTGACTTGTAAAAACAACCGAGGCCGACGCAATGATTAACGCCAGCGAAGGTGCAATTGCAGAAAGCTTAACCGATCGCTTACCCTAATTCGCGATAGTTTGCCGGAATGTGGAGACAAAACCCAATGAATGCTGATCGGCAGACACATCCCGATGACGACTTGGCGCTGGATCTTGGCGGATTGCTGCGTGCGATCGGCCGCGCTTTGGGCTGGCTTTTGCCGCTGACGCTTTTTGTTGCCGCTGCCGTCTTTGTCGGTTTGCAGTTTGTCGCACCTAAATACAAAAGCGAAGCAAGGGTTCTGATCGAAAGCACTGACAACAAATTCCCCGGAGCATCGCGTGGCGTCGAAGAGGAGAGGGCACTTCTGGATGCGGAAGGGGTCGCCAGCCAGGTGCAACTGCTCATGTCTGCGGATCTTGCCCGCAGAGTGGCAACCAAATTGAACCTGGCCGCAATTCCCGAATTTGATGCCAGGGGTGACGGCTCTTTGATCGGTGATCTGCTGACCGCGATCGGTTTGAAAAGCGACACGACGGGCAACAGCGCGGAGGAGAGGGTCCTCAAGCATTTCTACGAGAACCTCGACATTTATCAGCTCGAAGGATCGAGGGTTATCGCTGTTGACTATTCCGCCGAGAATCCCGTTCTTGCCGCAAAGGTCGCCAACACCATCGTGGATGAATACCTTTCCTTGCAATCGAGTGCCAAGCGGGAGACGACGGAACTGGCGTCGGCTGCACTTGAGCCGCAGATCATTGAATTGCGCAAGGAGGTTCAGGCGGCGCGCCAGGCTGTCGCGGATTTCAGGGCACGGGCGGATCTTCTGATCGGGGCCGACAACATTCCATTGAGCCAGCAGCAGCTGGCCGAAACCAGCAGTGACTACTCCGCTGCACAGGCGGCAAAGGCAGAAGCGCAGGCGAAAGCTGACCTGCTCAGGGATTTGCTCAATTCCGGCGGGTCGCTTGAGACGGCAAGCGATGTGCTCAATTCCACTCTGATCCAGAGATTGAGAGAGCGCCAGGTCGAGATTCAGTCGAACATCGCGGAACTGTCGATCACACTTTTACCGAACCATCCGCAGCTTCGGTCGCTGGAATCGCAACTTGCCGACTACGACCGGCAGATTCGATCGGAAGCCGGCAAGATCTTGCAGGGTCTGGAAAACGACGCGAAGGTCGCCAATCAGCAAGCGCTTGCGCTGGAAGCACGTCTTGAGGAATTGAAGACGGCGGCGGCAAGGACCAATGCCGATCAGGCAAGGCTCAGCGAGCTGGAGCGGGAAGCAAATGCAAAGGCTGCCCAGCTCGATCAGCTGATGCTCAGCTTCCAGGAGGCGGATTCCCGGCTTCGTGCACAGGTGCTTCCTGCAGACGCCCGCATCATTTCGCGCGCAAGCGTACCCGTGGAACCTTACGCTCCAAAGATCATTCCAAGCACGATCATCGCCGCGCTGGTGACTTTCATACTTGGCTGTGCGCTTGTGCTGATGCGTGCCTTTCTTTCGGGCAACGCGCTGTACAGGGTCAACCCTGCTGTTGCCTCGACGGCGCCGCAATTGGGCGCTCAGTCTGACCGGCGCGCGCCTTCCGTGGATCCTGCATCAAGCGGGCAGTTCATGAGCGCGAACCTGTCTGCGCGTGATCCTTTGGGGTGGTCGCCCGGATATGGCGTGTCCTCGGCCAGCTATGACCTTTCACCCGACGTGCGGCGCGGGGAGCCGCGTGAACAAGCGGCAGGATCAGACAGCGTCGTGGATCTTGCTGATATTCCCGTATCGCCGCGCCACGCGCGTACCCGCCACAAGGGCGAACCCGTCGATGCCAGGAGCGACTACGATCAGGATGTCTCTCCGGACTGGTTGGACAATCTGCGCGACGGTGAAGATGAAACTCCGCCAAAAGACGAATCGAAACCAGCGATCGACAAGAAAACCGCTTTGGAACCGCTGGCTGACAAGACACCCGGCATTCCCTGGAAGCAGCAGCCCAAGGCCTCGTTCTCCAAGGATATTGAGGTGACTGGCCGTATTGTCGTTTTGAGTGTCGACGACGAGAGCCTGTCGCATGACCTGGCCTTCGATCTTGTGCGCAAGGCCGCCGGGAACGGGGCATCCTCGCTCGTCGTCGAAGTCTTCCCTGATCAGGCGGACAACCGGGCTGCGGAAGGGTTCTCGGATGTGGTGTCCGGCCGCATGCCATTTGCCAAGGTGGTTTATCGGGACGCTGTCTCGAAGGCACATATTATCGAGTCCGGCCGCTTTGCCATCACCGACGACATGGTCAGGTCTGATCGCTTCAGGCTCGCGCTCGATGCGATCAAGTCCACTTATGAAGTCGTCGTCGTTGACCTTGGTGCGATCGACGGGTCGCTTGCAAGCGCGCGGATGCTGAGCTTTGCCGACAGGGTCTTCATTGCCGCGAGCGCTCCTGACCATGGTCACGAGTTGCAAAGTGCCGCCAACCTTCTGGCGCACAATACCGGGGCGAGGGTGGAAGTCCTGATTGCCGGCGACATGACCCCGGACCCCCGCCGGAACGGTGACGGGCACGCGGCATAAACGCTAAAGAACCGGTCTGCGCATCGTCCGCGCTGGCGCGTTCTCTTAAGTGCAAAGTCTGATTTTGATGATGAGCGCGCCCGGGCCGCCGAGCTGCTTGACCTCGTCAAGTCAAGGAAGACGAGCGGGAGAGGATTGAGAATTCACGATCCGCCCGAGGTCGATTTCCAGCGACGCATCTGGCGCACCAGCGGCCAGAGGACGTCCGAGTTTCGCACAGCGGATTTTGCTTGCAGCCGAAGAGCTTCCAGCGTCTTCTTTATGTTGCCTTTCAGGGAAACAGCAAGACGGCTGTCCCTGAGCGGAACCGGTTCTGCCCAGGAGGTTTTGTATCGTTCCTCGCCCAGCCCGAGGTCGAGTTCCATCGTCTGCGGGTCCGAACACGCGTGTTCGATGATTTCCTTGATTAGAACCAGACCGGGGCTGTTGGGCAGCAACGCGTCATGTGCGACGCTGTTGCTATACGCGTGGATCGTACCGCCGCCATTTGCACACAGATAGGTCGCCCGGATCTTGCCGTCCGCCTCCAGGAACCAGAGGTCCAGGACGCGCGCGTCCCCCCCGTCTTTCAATCCAAGAAGCCGTTCCAGGAATTCCCGGGCGGGGCTGTCTGAAAAGACATTCGGAATACCTGCCTCCTGTGCGCGTTTTTCCCGCTGCTCGAGAAAGGCTTCATATCCATTGCGAAGGTCTGCTTCTGTCTCCGCCCTGATCACCCGGTAACCGTCGACTGATTGCAGATGCCGTTGCTTGCGCAACAGGTTCTTGCGGGAGGATTTGCTGTGCGTCTCGCGAAAGAGGGCATCGAAATCATCGGAAAGAGGGCGCGCAAAGATCGGGCTCGGGCTGGGTGTGGCCCCATCAAGAACAAACGGATGCTCGCGCCCGTTCCAGTCCTCGGGAACGTTGTGCAGCAGGAGCAGATCGGCATGCATTTCTTCGCAGACATGTGTCAGGAGTTCGGAGATCTGAGCCTTGGTCACTTGCTTGTAGAAATCGGGGTCCCAGATCGCGGTGTTTTGGTTTCCGTTCTGATGACCGAGGAAGGAAAGCGTTCTGGTGCCGGCCGAACTCCGGAGCCCCAGCGGTAGGACAAGAACAGGTTTTTCGGCAAGCCGGACCGTCACGATCGCAGGCGTAATACCCAGTTCGTTTCCGATCGTTTCGCTCCATGCGGCAAGCCAGCCTGGCGATTGATAGGGATTGCAGAACCCGGTGGACTCGAGCTGTTTCCAATCTGCGGTAACCGCTCGAATGTCATTTGAAATCAGGACTTGAAGGTCGGTCGCAGTCCGCTCGATTTCGCCTTCAGCATCCGGGCCTGGCATTGTCGCATTTGCCGCTGACATAGGGGTAATCCATTTTAAACGATCATTGACGAAAACTTTGGGTTGTGCTGGTCGAGCAGTCTCAGGCTCGGTAGACTTAACAACAATTGTTAAAGAATACGTGCCTTAATGGCGCATAATTCATCAACGGGCACCGCCGCCATATGGGCATTCGTCAAAAAGCTGTTTCGCGCGCATTCCGGGTCCTGAAAGGATCAGGGCTTGGACGTGCAATGGCTCCGTTGACGCAAGGGTGCGGCGCCGTGTTCATGATGCATCATGTCCGCCCGGCCCGTGACGACGAATTTCAACCCAACTCACACCTGGAAATCACCCCGGAATTTCTACGCCTTGCCGTCGAACGCATCCGGGCGAACGGGTATGAGATCATATCGCTGGACGAGGCGGTTGATCTTCTGAAATCGGGCTACGGTCACCACCGCTACGCGGTTCTGACTTTCGATGACGGCTATCGTGACAATCTTGAGGTTGCTTATCCCGTGCTGAGGGAACTGCAGGCACCTTTCACTGTTTTTGTCACCACAGGCCTTGTTGAGCGCACCAGTGAACTGTGGTGGCTGGCGCTGGAACGTATCATCGCGGCAAACGATACGGTTGAGTTCACCCGCGCGGGTGAGGAGAGTGGCTTGCCGTGCGGGACAACCGCTGAAAAGAACGCCTGTTTTGAGCGCATCGTCGATTACCTGACCCTCGAGATAGGCGAGTTCGACCAGAGGAAGATCATCCGGGCCCTTGCCGAGCAGTATGACTTCGACCTTGTAGACCTTGCTGACCAGCAGATGATGACCTGGGACGAGGTGCGCGAACTGGCAAGCGATCCGCTGGTCACGATTGGCGCGCATACGCATGACCACTTTGCGCTCGCACGGCTCGACAGTTCCTCGGCCCGTGCCGACGTCACCAAAGGGGTCGGAATTCTGGAGCGGGAAACGGGTCGGCGACCGAAGCACTTTGCTTACCCGTATGGGAAATCTCACGCCGTCAGTCTGCGCGATGCGGAAATCCTGCGCGATATCGGGTTCTCATCCTCTGTCACCACGCTGCCCGGCGTTTTGCAGTCCGTGAACGCACGCGACCCCATGATGTTGCCCCGGGTGTCGTTGAACGGACGGTTTCAGGATCCCGCTGTTGTCGACCAGTATCTGACGGGCGCTCCATTCGCGCTTTATCGGGCAGCCCGGTGGGCCGCGTCCGGTTTTGGGGTCAGGTCCGGTTTTTCCCGCTTCTTTCCATCCACCAGATGATGGCTCCTGCCGGTATGACCCACAACAGGCCGGCAATCGCAAAATAGACAAAGCGGACGAGATTTGAGGCCTGCTGCAGGGTCATGTCTCCGATCACCATTGCCGTGAAGGCGTAGATGATCACAAAGGTGACGAGAAGGACCATGCCTACAAATTTGCGAAACGAGGGAACCATCGTCGGGTGTGTCCATTTTAGCGATTGATCGGCGCGGAATTCGAGACCGATTGACGCAAAATGTCTCAGTCCGCTTGCCGTGGTGACATTGCACCTATATCTCCGCACACCAAAGGTCAAATCGGCGTGGCTAAAACCGGGACGGGTTTATGAACGTGATTGCAAACGGTGAGGGCGCTGCCGGCGTCCAGATTGCGCCTGCAAAGCTGGAGCGGATCAGACGCAGCCGGGCGATGATCCGCTGGTGGCTCTACTGTGTTTGCCTTCTGATCCTGGCGATGGTCGTCGTCGGTGGTGCGACCAGATTGACCGAATCCGGGCTTTCCATCACCGAATGGAAACCGATACACGGCGTCATCCCTCCGCTCAGCGAAGCGGAATGGGAAGAAGAGCTCGAAAAATATCGCCAGATTCCGGAGTACCAGCTCATCAACAAGGGCATGAGTCTGGAAGAGTTCAAGTTCATCTTCTGGTGGGAGTGGGGGCACAGGATGCTTGGCCGCGTCATCGGGGTCGCTTTCTTTGTCCCCATGGTGGCGTTCTGGGTTGCCGGCCGTGTCGAACCCTGGTTGAAACCGCGTCTTCTGCTTGGGCTCGCTCTTGGGGGCCTCCAGGGTTTTGTCGGTTGGTGGATGGTCGCGTCAGGACTGGTCGATCGCGTCGACGTCAGTCAATACCGGCTCGCGACCCATCTGACGCTTGCGCTGGTCATTTTCGCATATTTGTTCTGGATAGCGCGCCGGCTGACACCACTCGAAGACCCCTTGCCCGAGGAACAGGACCGCTTGACCGGCTTGAGCACCGTCGTTCTTGCCGTGGTGTTTGTGCAGATGTTCCTGGGTGGTCTCGTGGCCGGTTTGAATGCTGGCATGACCTTCAACACCTGGCCCCTCATGGACGGTCAGTTCATACCTGATGGCCTGTTGTTGCTTCAGCCCGTGTGGCTCAACTTTTTCGAAAATGTGCTGACGGTGCAGTTTCAGCACAGGATGACAGCCTACCTTCTGATCGGGTTGGCTTTGATCCTGATGTGGTCAACCTTCCGCGTGAGCGGGCGCAGCTCCCTCAGACGGGCCGGTGCACATCTGGGCGGCTTTGTCGTGCTGCAGGCAGTGTTCGGTATCCTGACGCTGATCTGGCAGGTGCCGTTGTCGATGGCCCTCGTCCACCAGGGATTTGCGGTTTTCGTCCTCGCCGCCTCGGTCGATCACCTTGCAGCTCTCAAGGGGGCTTATCCGGTCAGGGCGTAGCGGCGGGAATGACAAGTCTTCTGACCCGAAATGGCTGCACAAACCTGCGTCATTGCAGGGTTTGATCCACTTCTGTCCGGTTTGGAATTTGCTGTCGAACTTATGTCATTGAGAAAGAGGCAGTATTCCGTTCAGCGTCAAGTTGGGACAAGGACTGTTTCCCGGATTTGTCGTCCCGGTTTGGCGCGTAAGCGGCAAGGCCGGGATCTAGTACGCCGTGTGGCCTCAGGTTAGAAGAAGCGGGAGAAACAAGGGGTTATTGGTTCCCTGCCTTCCGCTGCGCTTCAGCAGGGATGACAAGTCAGCATACGCAAGCGCGCACAAAGGAACCCATTTCGTCATAAACCGGACAGCAGTGGGTTTGATCCTGCAATCCATCCTGCGACTGCTCCTTCGCCTCATGCTTCCGAAACGAAACGATATGGAAGCCATGGTCGCGCCATGGCATGACCGGAAGGAGTCCGGGCAAAGGTGCTTGAACAAAAAATGCCCGCCGGAGAGGCGGGCATCTTGGATCCATGTCAGGGATCTTAGTCGGACAGCGCTTGATCGAGATC
>Ga0207422_1004577_pt1 | contig 11233 bp, 7 predicted proteins | sample MarCyaLeptolynsp_FD_187757 | JGI IMG/M metagenome (GOLD analysis project Ga0207422, IMG submission 187757) | Marine cyanobacterial communities from Panama - species 1 Leptolyngbya sp. (SPAdes) | ecosystem: Environmental > Aquatic > Marine > Unclassified | place: Panama: Panama City | collected... | reverse complement strand
CGATCTGGAAACTCAAAATTTATGCTACTGTGATTACCTTTGAAAAAGTTGACAAGAAATTGATGGAAGAGCCCAAGAAAGGAAAAGTGGTAAGCAGGGATGAGTTTAAAAAGATTCAGGAAGAAAAAATGAAGGAAATGCAAATGGAAATGGGTGGTTCCGGAGGAAACCGCATCATCATCCGAAACTAATTCATTCTTTCTCCCAAAGAAAAAGCCCGCATCACATGATGCGGGCTTTTTTATGTCTAAGCTCTTAAAGAGCTTGCTTTCCAATTAGAAAGAGTAACGCAGACCGATCTGGCTATACCATCTTGCACTTCTGGTTCCAGTTTGGATCAAGCTATAAGGATCTCCATCTACACCATCAAATGCATAAGTAGGAACAGTGGTTTCATTGCCATTGGCATCTTCCTGGAATCCTACGAAACGCAGCAAGCGGAAGTAACCATTGTCTCCAACGAAGAATGACTTACCCCACTCAGGGTTGATCAGGTTAGCTACGTTAAAAATATCGTAAGTCAACTGAACAGTATGTCTCTTGTTTCCAACGTTGAATGAAACATCCTGAGCAATCTTCAAGTCTAATAGGTGCTCGAAAGGCGTTCTTGAACGATTTCTTTCTGCATACTCACCGCGTACAGTGCTCAGATAAGGATCATTTTCGATGAAATCATCTAAAGCAGCCCACTGCTGTGCAGCAGTAGAAGCATCAGCGAATACAATTTCATTCTGGCTTGCAGGAACGTAGATCAACGCTCTGCTGTCTTCACTATCTTCTCCAGTCAGGTTATCACCGTTTTGGTAAACGTAAGAATAAGGCTGACCAGCCTGTCCATTGTAGAACAATGAAACGGTAGTAGCAAAGTTGCCATTTCCATACTCAAAGCGCTTAGCTACGAAAGCACTAATTCTAGAACCAGCATCAAATGTACTTCTGGTTACGAGCGGGTTGTTACGTCCCATAGGAGAAGTATTCTCTCTCCAGTTCGTAGAGTTGATAAATCCTGTTCCATCAAAGAGGGACTCAGAACGAGTGAATGAGTAAGCAATGCTACCCAACCAATTGTCTGCGAAAGGCTTTTGAAGTTGAACAGTGAAGTTTCCAGTATATCCTTTAGAAGTATTGGTTACCAAAGTGATGTAAGAGTAGGTATCATCAACTTCGCCACCGAAGAACAATGGACGATCGTCAGGAGTACCAGAAAGATTTCCTGTAGACTCAGCCTGGTTTACATTGGTAACATTCAAGTCATTAAGTGCTTTAGTGAACATCCCTTCAACTGTCAGGATGTATCCACCAGGAAGCTTTTGGTCCCATGCAAGGCTCGTACGGAAGAACTGAGGATATTTGAAATCTTCAGCAAATAAATCCACATCACCAGAAGGAGAAGTTAGGTTCAAACGGTTTCTCCAATCATCAGGAGTAGCACCGAAAGGACCAAATGAAGCACTGAAGCTGGAGTTCAAACCATTACGGATGAACATACCACCTGGCCATACCCAGGGTACTCTGGAAGTAAAGATACCAGCACCACCACGAAGCTGAGTTTTCTGGTCGCCATTTACGTCCCAGTTAAATCCAATACGTGGAGAAAGCATGATAGCAGTACTAGGAGCTTTAGATGCTTGAGCACCTTTCAAATCATATCCGGCAGCCTCAAGCTGAGGAATGGTTTCGTTGTTGAATGCAGTGTTTTCCAAAGGAGGATCATCGGTGAAGATCGGAATATCTGCACGCAGTCCATAAGAAAGCTTGAAGTTGTCAGTAATATCCCACTCATCCTGAGCGTAGAAAGCCAACTGCATAGCGTTAAAGGTTGGTCCAAGGTTTTCTGCCTCGTCTCCAAATCTTACAGAAGAAGCATCACCAGGATTAGTTGGCTGCTCATGTCCGAAGAGAGAGAAACCAGGAGCTCCGCTCATGAAGAGATCCAGACCAGTTTGAATAATGTTACCATTGTCATCTACCACATTGTCGTAGAAATACCTTGGAGTAGAGAAGATGGTAAAGAGGTTCTGAATTTTGAAAAATTCGTTGTGAGTTCCGAAGGTGAAGTTGTGACGACCTTTATTGATAGTCAGGTTATCAGTAACGGTAAATACATCCTGGAATACAATGTTTGAGTAAGAGAAGTTATCTGTACCAAACAATACCAGTCCGTTTCCATCCTGAGCTTGTACCTGTGGGAATGGATCTCCCAGGATATCACGGTCATCACGAACAGTTGTCAAACTTACAACCAGGTTGTTGAATATGCTGCTGCTGATCGTACTCTTAAGTTCTAACGCAGCAGAGTTAGTAGTTGAGGGGAAGAATACACCTACATTCTCGAAAGGAAGGGTAGTATTACTGGGTCTCAATACATCAGACTCAACTCCTTTTACATAAGAGTAACGAAGAGACATTTGGTTGTTCTCATTGATGTTCCAGTCAAGTTTAGCCAGGAATCTATCAGTAGAGCGGTCAGTAGCATTATTCAAATAACCACCTGGATCGTAGTTATAGGTATTTTGAAGATAGTTTACCAGTTCGTCGATTTTGGCTGCATCAGCAGATCCTTGATAATCAGCAAAAGAGAAAGGCTTAGGTTCTTCATCTCTCTGAATCTCAAAGTTGGTGAAGAAGAAAAGCTTATCCTTGATGATCGGACCACCTAGTCTGAAACCAGTAGTATAAGAAGTAAAAGGATCAAGTTTTGTTCTATTTGCTACATCGTCTCCAGGAGTTTTACCTGCAAGATTCTCATCTTTGTAGAAACCATAAACAGATCCTTCGAAATCATTGGTACCACTACGAGTTACCGCATTGATACTAGCTCCTGCAAATCCACCGTATTTTACATCAAAAGGAGCCAATACAACCGAAATCTGCTCGATAGCGTCTGGAGAGATAGGACTGATACCTGCCTGTCCACCGTTAGTACCAGAGTTAGCAAGACCGAATACGTCATTGTTAACCGCACCATCAAAGTAGATAGCGTTGTAACGGTTATTCATACCTGCAACTGACAATCCACCACCGTTTGCATTTCCTTTCTGAGAAGGAGAAGTACGAGGATCAAGTCTTGCAAAATCCTGTAGAAAGTTACGATCAACAGTAGGAAGGGTGTTGATTGCATCCTTACTTACAAAGGTTTCTGCACCTGTACGGTTACCATCAAAAAGATCTCCGGAACCTGCTGAGATTACAACTTCTTCAAGAAGAATATCCTTGCTACTCATTTTTAGGTTAACCCGGTAAGTTTGACCCAAAGTAAGATAGATCCCTTCCTGAGAAGATTGCTCATAGCCTACGAAGGTAGCGGTTACTGTGTAAGGACCACCCACACGCATGTTCGGGATACGGAAGTATCCTTCATCATTAGAAAGGGTACCATACTTAGAACCAGTAGGACCATGAATAGCAATTACAGTGGCGGCGGCCAACCCATTGCCGTCGTCGCCAGTGACCCTTCCATTCATAGTAGAAGTGGTCGTGCCCTGTCCCAAAGCATTTGGAACAATTCCAATGGCCAGCAAAGCCATAATCAGAATAGTAAAGGCTTTTTGCATGTTTAGTTTTAATTAAGTTAGATAAGATTAAAAAAGAACGAATACATAAATGATAAACGCGCATTTGCCAGTGGCAAATGCGCGTAGTCTTTTATACTAAGTTTTGGTTAGATCTTAGATTAAAATGGACCTTCCTATATATATAAGGTCGCATAGAAGCTTTCCAATAATTTCTACTTGTGTACATGTAACCTTTCGGTGTTTTCAGGTATCACCCTAAAAGACGCCGCAAGCTAGTCATATTTTCGTATTTAGAAAACCCCTGCCCAAGATTTAATTATATCATAACATACTGAAGTACGAAAAGCAGTACTAAAATGTACAAGATGGGATGAACCTCTTTTGCCTTACCTTTAAAAACATTCACCAATACAAAAAACATCATCCCAATTGCGATCCCATTAGCAATGCTATAGGTAAAAGGCATGAAAATTATCAATAATAAAGCAGGAACAGAGCTTTCCAGATCACCCAGGTCTATTTTCTGAATACTTTCCAACATCAATAGACCGACCATGATCAAAACAGGAGAAGTAGCTGCAGCAGGTACAATTCCCGCAACCGGAGCTAAAAATATAGCCAATAGAAAAAATATGGCTGCACTCACGGCTGTCAAACCTGTTCGCCCACCGGCTACAATTCCGGAGCCACTTTCTATATAGGTAGTAACTGTAGAAGTACCCAATAAAGATCCTATGAGAGTCGCACTTGCATCTGCCAGGAGAGCTTTTTCCATGCGGGGTAAGTTCCCGTCTTTATCCAGCAAATCTCCTTTTGCAGCTGTCCCAATAAGAGTACCAAAGGTATCAAAGAGATCCACCAGGGTAAAACTCAGGATTACCAAAATAGCTGTCAAGATCATACTTGCACTACTCTGCCCTGCTGGTGGAGTAAATAAGCCAGCCAAATCCAGCTGGAAGGCGGTTTCGGATAAACTGATTTCTGAGAAACTATATGAATCCGGCAATTGAGTAACGCCCATCGGTATTCCCAACAAGGTAGTTCCAAGAATCGCCCATAACATAGCAAAGCGCACTTGCATGACCATAAGGGCTGTCAAAAGTACAAAACCTATTATTCCCAGCAAGACTGGAGCAGAACTCACATCCCCCAAATCCAGCACAGGTCCTTCCATATTTACTATGCCTGCATTCTTCAAACCAATCAAAGCAATGAACAAGCCTATGCCCGGAGCTATGGCGAATTTTAAATTCGCTGGTATGGCATCAATGATGCTCTTTCGAAGTCCCGTTACTGTCAATAAAATGAATATCAAGCCGGAAAGGAAAACAATCGCCAGTCCTTGCTGCCAGGTATATCCCAGTCCCATAACAACGGTATAGACAAAGAAGGCATTCAAGCCCATACCCGGTGCCTGAGCAAAAGGATAATTGGCCAAAAGTCCGATAAGCAAACTCCCGATCGCCGAAGCAATACAGGTAGCAACCAGAACCGCGCCTGTATCCATGCCTGTTTTACCCAACATTTCGGGATTCACAAAAATGATGTAGGACATGGTTAGGAAGGTGGTCAATCCGGCTATAATCTCTGTCCGGACATTGCTTCCCTTTTGGGATAATTGGAAGAATTTATCCATGAATTCCAGGTAGTAATAAGGTAGTTTTACAATAACTTAATATCGAAGAAGGGCATAAGTAAGTAAAAAAATCTTACTTTTGGCGGAATTTCGATTCAACCTATGATAAGATATTCACTGCTCTTTTTTCTCCTCATCTGCTCAAACCTCTATTCCCAAACAAATGTTGACCTCAAGGATTATCTCCGCCAAAGAGAGGCTTTGATGCAACAGGATAGTTTATATTTTTTGAGTAGAAACACCCTCCTTTCTCCCGAAGAAAAACTACTTCAGAAAAAAATGAAGGAGTACCAAAGAGAAATGCTGGAGTCCTATAAAGCAGAGCATTTCTTTCCGCCCGCTCGCAATTTCTACCAATCCAAAGAGCACATTGAGAACAATCCTTTCTTCAGTCTCATCCAAAACATGCCCAAAGGGGGAATTTTACACCTCCACGACCTTGCGATGACCAATGTTGACTGGATTGTAGAGAAAGCTATAAACACTCCGGAAATGTATGTCTTCTGGGAAGAAGACAACAAAGACTATCTCAAAGGGAAGATGCTTGCCTACAAAAAGGCAGATGCTCCGCAGGGATTTTATCCAGTAAACGAACTGGCTCAACAGCATCCCGATTTCAGGCAGGAACTTAAATCACTCCTTACCTTCGACGAAAGCATAGATGAAGATTCTGTTGATATCTGGTATGAATTTGAAGCCATCTTTGAAAGGGTTTACGGCTTCTGTTATTATAAACCTGTTTTTGGCGAATATTTCTACCAGGGACTCAAAGACCACATCGAGGACAACATCCAGCATATCGAATTGAGAGGTCGCTACGATGACCACCTTTACACCCTCGAATCTCCCACTACGCCACATGGAGAAGTTATGGCCATCATTCGGGAAGCTTATGATAAAGCCCGGAAACTGGATCCGGAATTTAGTTTAAGCCTCATTTGGGCCAATCTTCGCTTTCTGGAAAAAGAAATCATCAACAATGATATGTTCAAGGCGCTTGAAGCACATAAAGAAGATCCGGATTTGATCAAAGGATTTGATTTGGTGGCAGAAGAAGACAATGGAAATCCTACTCTTTACCATGCAGAAGGTTTCCTCAAACTCAATAAGGCCGTTCGAGAAGAAAATCTGGACTTCCACCTCTATTTACATGATGGGGAAAGTTCCTGGATGCACGTTAGTAATATGTATGATGCCGTATTATTGGGTTCAAAGCGAATCGGCCACGGTTTCAACCTCTTTCGTTTTCCAAAATTGATGAAATTGGTAAAAGAAAGAGGAATCTGTATAGAAGTTAGTCCCTTAAGCAATCAGATTCTGGGCTATGTTCGGGACTTGCGTATGCATCCGGCCAGCACCTACATTCGAAATGGACTTGAAGTGGTTATCTCCTCAGATGATCCCCAGCTTTTCGATTACAAAGGCTTATCCTATGATTTCTGGTCCGCCTATATGGCCTGGGAACTGGATTTAGCGACCCTTAAAGAATTGTGTAGAAACAGCCTGGAACATGCCGCTATGGGAGCAGAGGAAAAAGCTAAGGCCATAAAGGTGTGGGAAGAACGTTGGCAGAGTTTTGTCTCCGATGCACTGGCAAACTGGGAGAACAGCTCGAATGAGATGTACCTGAGAAAAAGAAAATCCACCGAAAAGGAATAGATTTACACTCAAAACTATAAGACCTAAACAATTGCTATGAATCGCTTCATCCTTTTTTTCCTGGCATTCATATTTGCCATTTCCTGCACAAGCCCTACTTCTCAAAAATCGGATAAACTCCCGGTAAAACTGGTGCTGGTTTCCATGTTTGAGAAAGGACAGGAGACAGGAGACTTACCCGGCGAGTTTCAGTATTGGGTGGAAAGACTGCCGCTTCAAGACAGCCTGCCTTTTCCCCAGGGCTACAGACAGTTGAGATACAATCCGGATTTACAGGTATTGGGCATCATGACTGGCGTAGGGAACATCCGCGCTGCTGCTTCTATTATGGGGCTTGGAATGGATGAAAGGTTTGATTTGACGAATGCCTACTGGTTAGTAGCTGGAATTTCTGGTGTCGATCCCATGGACGCACCTACAGGTTCGGCCGCCTGGGCAGAATGGCTGGTAGATGGCGACCTTTCTCACCAAATCGATGCAAGGGAAATCCCTGAAGACTGGACGACCGGCTACTTTCCCCTGAGAAAAACCAGGCCCTATGAACAACCTATGCAAGACGATGATGAGGGTGCTGTCGCTCAACTCAATCCTCAAATGGTTGACTGGGCCTATCAGATGACCAAAGACATCGAGCTGGATGATAATGAAAAGATCAAGACCATGCGGGAGCAATACACAGGCTATCCGGTTGAGACGATGAAACCAATTGTCATGAAAGGGGATCAATTAGCTGCCAGTACCTATTGGCATGGAAAGTTATTTAATGAGTGGGCTAATGATTGGGTAAAGTATTGGTCTAAAGGAAAGGGAAACTTTGTTACTTCAGCCATGGAGGAAATGGGAACTTATCATGCTTTGGACAGATTGGAGAAAGCGGGCAAAGTTGATAAGGAGCGCTTATTGGTTCTTCGTACAGCTTCTAATTTCACCATGCAGTGGCCCGGCATTACGGCTCAGGAAAGTATTGCTGGCGAAAAACTGGGCAAAGGATATACGGCCTATATTCCTTCTTTAGAAGCAGCTTATCGAGTAGGTAGTCCGGTTGTGCTGGAGATTGTAAACAATTGGGACAAATACAAAGATCAGCTTCCCGGAACCGCTCAATAAAATCCCATCACATAAAGAAAATCAATCGAGTTAATTGCGGCTCGATTGATTTTTTTTTAATCCAATGTTGACATGCTCCTATAGATTGGGGTCTTATGCTAATGAGAGGACTATTCCTCCTTACCCATCGTAATCATTTTCCATCAACCATTTAAAACACAATGCCGGTCATCACAGGACTGACCCTCCACAATCTGTGGATGTTCCTGGCTGTCCACCAAACACCTATGCCAGGCGCGGAACTGAAAAGCGTATGAGTAAGAATCACCGAGTTAAGGAAAACACAATAACACAACTCACAATGAATGTAAACATGAAAAAGAACCTAATTATTAGCCTTACAGCCGCCATACTACTCTCGATTTCCCCTTTGTTTCAGGCTTGTAGTCATGAGGAAGTCTTAATCGAACGAGCTCCAAATGAAAGTCTCTTCCTTTTTCAGGCAGAAATGGATGACTTTTTTTCCAGTATTGATCAGGCTATTAAAACCAATGCTGCGGGAGACAAATTTAGCCTTAAGCAGTTGTTTAAAGATGTCGTAACCAATAAGTACACAAGTCAGGATGCCCTTGACAATTTTGATCACCAATTTAAAAGATTGAGCAAAGGATTTACCCCAAATAGTAAGTCAGAATACACGGACTTTCAGAAGCTAATTTTCTCTTTTGAATCTTATGAAGAAGCTGTTTCAGTATTAAATCAAAAGATTGAAGAAGGTGAAGGAGATGAAATCCAACTACAATCTTATACAGTAATGGTAGGAATCCTAAACCTCTTCAATGAACATCCAAAAGAATTTGAAGAATTCTTCCGCACCTATGAAGAAGGAGAAAAAAGAGCCAAAAAATGTGGTTGGTGGGAATCCTGGGGAGAATGTGCAGCAGGAATCGCTGGGGGAGTATTAGAAGGAATAGTCGGTGGTTGTACAAGTGTAGGAGGAACAGCTGCAATCGTTGGAGCACTAGGTGGGCCATTTGGTACTGCAAAAGGAGCTATTGTAGGCTGTATTGGAGGAGGCCTAGTAGGCGCTATTTATGGTGGATTAAATGGAGCAACAGGTAACTGTGATGGTTGTGGTGAATAAACATTTTACTTATGGAAAAATTCAATAAAATGACCCGCGTAATCATATTTTTTGCTTACGTAACTTCCGTTCTACATTTCATCAATGATTTTCAGGATCAGGTCCCGTTAATCGAAACATATGAAGGTTGGAGGTTCTATGCAGGAATAACCAGCCTCATATTGAACTTAATCTTGGCCTTAAGTCTTCTATTTTTTTTCAAGCGGATGTTCACCTGGGCCTGGGTAGATTCTTGATGAAAAGAGAAGGGATTATCATTCTAAGGAATGAAAGATTGGCTCTCTAATTATTCACTCAAATAAATCCCATCGGGTTTCAACTCAATCAATCTTTGTTTGTAAAGAGATCCGATGGCTTTTTTAAAGAGTTTCTTGCTGATCCCAAATTTTTGACGAATAGCATCTGGATCGCTTTTATCGGTAAAAGGAAGGTAGCCTTCAGCTTTGCGTAAGGATTTCAAGATTAAATCGGCATTGGGCTCTATACTGGCTACTCCTATGGGTTCCAGGCTGATGTCCAATTTTCCATCTTCGCGGACCTGCTTTACATAGCCTTTGATTTCCTGACCGAATGCCAATTCCCGGGAAAGCTCATTCTTGAAGATGAGGCCTTTGTATGCCTGGTTGACAATTACGCTGACCCCCATATCGCTTTTGCCTCGAACAATCAGATCGACTTCCCGGCCACGAGTGAGTACTCCTACCGGACTTTCTTTTAAGAACGAATCGATACGGCTTGTAGCGACCAGGCGATCACTGAGATTATCTTTATACAGATACACCAGATAGGATTTATTCTGCTGCATCTTGTTTTTCTGATTTTTGAAGGGAACCATCAACTGTTTTTCCACTAAACCCCAATCCAAAAATGCACCTATTTTATTCACTTCTGCGACTTTTAGGTACCCAAATTGATTCAGGGTCAGCAAAGGCTCCTCCGTGGTGGCCACTTTTCTATCTTGTGTATCCCGGTAAACGAAAACCCGGACCATTTTGCCCGGTTCCATATCTTCCAGCAAATACTTATTGGGGAGCAGGACTTCTTCCTCTCCATCCACAGCCTTCAGGAACAGTCCTACCGGGCTGCTCCGATTGATCAATAAATCCTGATAAACACCAATTTCAATCATGTCATTTTCTTCAAAAAGCCCTGCAAGTTGCCAAAAAAGCCCAGCAATGCCAATACTCCGGCTTTCACAAAGCCCTATTCTTTAACAATATTTTAACCTTTCCTTTAGAATTCAGCATGTAGATATCACTTACCTTTGGCCCAGTTCGATTTGTTTTGTGAGTGAAACTACTGGGTTCAAACGTGGAAAAAGGAGTTGAATCAAAATTTCTATTGACTCCTCTTTTAGTAAGTTTGTTGTAAGCCCTTAGTATTTATGAAATTCCCACATTTACTCATTACCTTTTTCTTGCTGTCCGTTTCTCAATTGCTTTTTGCCCAAAAGAGTTCAATGGAACTTATGGGGAAAATCATTGATGAGGAGAATCAACCCTTGAAAGGAGCTACCGTTGTGGTCCTTAATGCGGAAGATTCCATCATGGTCAGCTTTGCACTTTCCAATAAAGACGGAAGTTTTAAGTTTCGACGGATTCAAGTCGGAGAATACCTATTACAGGTAACCTTTATTGGGTATAAAAAAGTCTCACAGGAATTAAACATCGACCAAATCGACCAGGAAATCAGAGACATTGGCACCATCGTCATGGAAGAGCAAGACCTGAGCCTGGATGAAGTAGCTATAGAAGCTGAGCAGACCCCTATTTTGCTGAAAAAAGATACGGTAGAATACAATGCCGGCTCTTTCAAAGTTCAACCCAATGCAGCTGTAGAAGATCTCCTGCGAAAGCTTCCGGGAGTAGAAGTAGAACGAGATGGGACGGTGAAAGCACAAGGAGAAGATGTTCAGAAAATCCTTGTAGATGGGAAGGAGTTTTTTGGAGATGATCCTACCATTGCTACCAAAAACCTTCCGGCGGATGCAGTTGACAAAGTTCAGGTATTTGATAAAAAATCTGAAATGGCTGAGTTCTCAGGCATAGATGATGGAGAACGAAACAAAACCATCAATCTGAAACTGAAAGATGGCAAGAAGCAAGGCGCCTTTGGAAAAATCAGAGGAGGCTATGGTACGGAAGATCGATACGAAGGAAACTTCAACATCAATCGTTTCAGCAAAAAGCTCCAACTCTCGGCTTTAGGTATGTTCAACAATACCAATCAGCA
>Ga0207422_1004576_pt1 | contig 11233 bp, 8 predicted proteins | sample MarCyaLeptolynsp_FD_187757 | JGI IMG/M metagenome (GOLD analysis project Ga0207422, IMG submission 187757) | Marine cyanobacterial communities from Panama - species 1 Leptolyngbya sp. (SPAdes) | ecosystem: Environmental > Aquatic > Marine > Unclassified | place: Panama: Panama City | collected... | reverse complement strand
CCGGCGCCTTGAAGATGCCGCGTTTGCGCAATCCCGCATTGAAGGCCGCATTCCTGGCCGCGTCGGCTCCGAGATAGTCGCGGTAGTTGCGCACGGGTTTGTCGGTAAAGGCGATATCGAACAGGGTCGCGTGCCCGAGGATCTGGTGGGCGTGACCGGCGGCGCTCAGTCCGTCGGAAAATGCCTTTATCAGGGTCTCTCCGATTTCGTAGAAACGCTCATAGGCGCCGGGACGACGCAGAATTTCGAGGGTTTTCAGACCGGCGACCGCGGCAACCGGGTTGCCGGACAAGGTGCCGAGCTGCATCAGGAACCCGTCTGCACCGACCTTGTCCTTGTCGAAATGCGCCATGATGTCGGCGCGTCCCGCTATGGCGGCCAGGGGGAACCCGCCGCCGATGACCTTACCGAGCGTGCAGACGTCCGGCGTCACGCCGTAAAATTCCTGCGCGCCGCCATAGGCAAACCGGAAACCGGTCACGACCTCATCGAAAATCAGGACTATGCCATGTTTGTCGCATTCCGCGCGCAGAGCCTCCAGAAAGCCCGGTGCCGGCGGAATGATGCGTTGCAGCGGTTCCACAATAATACCGGCTATCTCATCGGCATGTTCGGCGATCAGCGACAGGGCGAAGTCGATGTCGTTGAACGGCGCGACAAGCATTTCATCGCGCACGCTTTGCGGAATGCCGGCAGAATCGGGAACGGCGAGCGGGAAGTTGGCAAGTTTCGTCGGTGCCAGGCTCATCTGCGCTTCCGCAGACATGCCGTGATAGCCGCCTTCGAATTTCATTATCTTGTCGCGGCCGGTAAAGGCGCGGGCAAGGCGCATGGCATACATGTCCGCCTCGCCGCCAGTCGACACGTAACGCAGCTGATCGGCGCAGGGCACAGCGCGGCAGATCTCCTCCGCCAGTTCTATGCCGTCGGCATTATTGGCAAAAAACGTCATGCCCTTGCCAAGCTGTTCCTGAACGGCTTCGAGAACTTCCGGGTGCCCGTGGCCAAGCATCATCGGCCCGGACCCGATCAGATAGTCGATATATTCGTTGCCGTCCTCGTCCCAGACATGGGCGCCTTCGCCGCGCGCGATGACAATGCCGGGGTCGAAATTGCCGAATCCACCCGCAGGCAAAACGTCCCTGGCGCGCTGAATCCAGTCGGCTTGTGAAATGTCGGTCTTCATGGACTGCCTCATGCAAATTGGGCGACAGGATCGCCGAGAAGTTCAAGGTCTGGCGTCACGCCGAGCCCGGGGGTCGGCGACAGGGAGATTGTTCCATCCTGCTGCCGGACCGGCGCGCTGGCGTCAAGGTGCGGCGACACATAACCGGACAGATCGCAGACATTCTGTACGGACCGCGGCGGTGTCGCGGTCGCGAGATGCAAGGCCGCAACCGTTACTATATCCGAACCCCATGTGCATTCGACACAAAGTTTGGTGCCAATATGGAGGCAGAGGTCCCGGGCGCGCCTGCTTGCGGACAGTCCGCCGAACTTCGATAGTTTCAGCGCCATGACATCCATGCAGCCGAGCGCATGCGCCTGCAGAAGGCTGTCGATGTCGTGAGCGTTTTCGTCCAATTTCATCGGCAGCCCGGTCGCGGCCCGCACGGCCGCGCATTCCGGGATCGTGCGGCATGGCTGTTCAAGCATCACATCAATGTCGCGCACCGCGCGTCCGACCCGGGTCGCATCGAGCTGGGACGCGCCGCAATTCCAGTCGCCATAGACAAGGGGTCCCGACCCGACCGCTTCACGCACCTTGCGCAGGCGCGCCACATCGGACTGCCAATCGTCGTCCGCTCCAAGCTTGGCTTGAAACTGGCGGATTCCCGATCGATAGGCATCCTCGGCGATCCGTGCCATTTCGTCGGGATCGATGCAGGTAATCGAATGATAGAGAGGAAGCCTATCCGCCTGTTTGCCGCCCAGAAGACTGTAAAGCGGCAGATTGGCCGCCTTCGCGGTCAGATCCCAAAGGGCGATGTCAAGCGCCGATTTGACGTAGCGGTGGTCCTGGAGGTGGTCGTCGCATCGTTGCAGCAGGGCATCCGTGCCGATTGGGTCGGCGCCCAGAAGAACCGGCGCGAGCTCGGCCAGTGCCGGCGCCACCCCGGCGCTGTAGGCCGGTAAATAATGCGGTATCGGACAGACTTCGCCCCATCCCTGCAGCCCGGTATCGGTATCGATGCGCACAACATTGGTTTCGATCGTATCGCAGGTCTTGCCGGCGGCCATGTAGTAGGTTTCGTGGCTGGTGAGCGGGACCTGCCAGAGCGTGATTCCGGTGATCTTCATGATTAGGCCCCAAAGGTTGCTGCGACATCCCCCAAAAGATCAACGTCGGGATCTACGCCGATGCCGGGATGTGCCGGTGGAGTGGCCAGTCCGGCGATGTTGCGGGCGCCCTGGCCGGGTACCGGATCGACCGCCAGATGGGCATGGCAGAGCCAGGATGCCAGCCGGTTTTCCGACGGTGTTGAACTGGCAAGGTGGAGGGCTGCAGTGTCGGCGAGCGCTGAGCCGCCAACATCCTCGATATGCATCTGCCATCCCACCGACACACCGAAATCCCGGATCCGTCGCGCCTTCGTCAAACCGCCGACCCGGTTCGGTTTGACCTTGACGCCCTCGCAAGCCTGTCGCGTCCAAGCGTCCAGATGATCCTGAAACGTGTGCAGGCACTCGTCGAGCAGGATCGGATGGCCGACGCGTCGGGCCACATGGGCGCATTGGTCGAGGGTTTCGCAGGGCTGCTCGATCCAGTCGCGCGCGTCGACCGAATTGAGCACCCGGATCGCCACGGCCGGCGTCCAGGCTCTATTGACGTCGAAGGTCACAGTTTCATTGGCTGGCAACGCGGCCGAAATTGCCTCGATCCGTTCGATGTCCCGGGCAGGGTCGGCGCCGCCAACCTTTGCCGAATGTACTCTGTAGCCTTGAGCGCTTGCCGCTTTGATCAGGGCGATCATTTCGTCCGGCGTCCCGGTCGAGATCGACGAATTGACCGCGACCGGGTCGGCGGCCTCAGCGCCGAGCAGGCGCCAGAGAGGCATGCCGGTTGTCTTGCCGAGAACATCCCAGCACGCCATGTCGATTGCCGATTTCGCATAATTATGGCCGGGCAGGGCCATGTCCATGACCCGGTTGATTGCGTCAAGGGCGAGCGGGTCGCGACCAATCAGAGCTGACGCCAGGGTCTCCAGGCCGGCTCGGATACCAGGTCCGTGTGCGGGAAGGTAGGTGTGGCCCCAGGGGCATCCTTCGCCCCATCCCGACAGACCCTCATCCGTATCGATCCGTACGAATGTGCTGTCGAGGAATTCGAATTTCAGGCGCCCGCCCGACAGGAAATACGGCCGGGTCAGGGGCAGATCCATCTGCCAGACAGTGATGCGGTTTATTCTCATGACCCGGGCCCCCGCTCGGCGGCCGCGTAGCTGACGACCCCATAGCTGGCGACCGGGGCGCCCAGGTTCCCGTAATCCGGTTTGACTCCGAGCCCGGGTGCATCCGGAGCGTATAACCTGCCGTTGCGAGTTTCAGGGCCGGGACGACCGGTCGAGCGGGTGTTGTAATTGTGGAGATCCGTAGAATTTATGAGAAATTCGGGCGGCGTGGACGCTGCGAAATGGGCAACGGCTGCCGTTGTGATTTCTCCTCCCCAAGTGTCCTCGCTGACAACGGGGATGTGGTTGTCGACGAAATAGTCCCGTACTCTGCGCGCTTTCGACAGGCCGCCGAGGTTCGAGATCTTCAGACAGACCATGTCGGCGCTGCGGTCGGCAACAATGCGCTGCGCCATCTTGATGTCGGTCACACACTCGTCAAGTTTCATCGGCAGATCGACGCCCATGCGAACCTGGAAACATTCTTCATAGGTTCTGCAGGGTTGTTCAAGGACAAAATCCAGGTCCCGGGTGGCGCGCCCGACCCGGAGCGCGTCGTCCACGCGCCAGCCCTGGTTGGCGTCCGCGAGCGCTTTTTCGCCGGGTTGCAGCAGCGGCACGGTTGCACGAATGCGTTCGATATCGCCGGCCCATTCGGCGCCGACCTTGATCTGGAACTGCCGGTAACCGGCGTCCCGGTGCCGGTTGAGCTCGATCCGGGTTTCCTCGGTGGATTTCTGAGGCGCGACCCGGTACATGGGCGCGCCATCGGTGAGCTTGCCGCCCATCAACATCCAGACCGGCTGGCCGGTCGCCTGGCCGAGAATATCCCAGAATGCAGCGTCGAACGGTGCCTTCGCATACCCGTGACCAAGGACAATATTGTCCATCAACCTTTCCATGCGAGCGACCTGCCGCGGATCTTCGCCGATCAGTTTCGGCGCGATCAGGCGGGCAATGGCTTCAACGCCTTCGGAATGGGCAACCATATAGTTTTCGCCGCAGGGACAGAATTCGCCGCACCCTGATATCCCGGCATCGGTATCGACGATCACGACCGCTGTGACGGCCGTGTCGATCCGGTTGCCGGCGCCCCATCCGTAGGTGCCGCCGACATAGGGCAGCGCTGCCTTGTAGATGCTGATGCCGGTGATTTTCATTCCATGGTCACCACGATGTTGCCGACATGTTTCTTGTCGATGAACGTCTGTTGCGCGGTGTGAAGGTCCGGCAGCGGAAACGCGGCAGCGAGGAGCGGCTTGATCTCACCCCTTTCGATATAGCCGACGAGATCGGCGAAAACTCCCGGGGGAACAATCGTCGCGCCGGTAAAAGTCAGGTCGCGCAGGTAAAATGTGCGCAGATCCATCTCAACCAACGGACCGGCAATCGCTCCGGCACAGGTGTAACGACCGCCACGGGCCAGAACATCGATGAGGCGGGGCCAGATCGCGCCGCCAACCACGTCGGCGACAATTGTGACGGTTTCGCTGCCGGTGTGTTCCTGGAGTGCTGCACGCAAGTTCTCCGGGTTGCGCGGCAAAAGGGCCGTGGGGCCGGCTTGCACGACCGCGGCGTGTTTTGCTTCGGACGCCATCGCTATGGTTTTTGCGCCGCGCCGATTTGCAAGCTGGATCAAAGCGGATCCGACACCGCCTGAAGCACCGGGAATCAGAACCGTGTCGCCGTCTGCCGCGTTCGCACGGTTCAACATGTTTTCCGCGGTGATATAGGAGGTCGCGAATGTGGCCAGTTCGGCGTCGCTCAGCGTGCTGAGGAGGGGGTGAACGTTACGGACATCGGCAATCGTGTAATCGGCAAAACCGCCATCGGCTTCAGATCCGAAATAGCGGCATCTGTCGAGATTCAGCGGATCGTCCCAATCGCGCAGCCAGGTGTCGATCATCACGCGCCGGCCGACAAGGTCCGAGTCAGTTCCGTCGCCGACCGCAACCACTGTTCCGGCCACGTCCGCGCCCTGAATGCGCGGAAACGTGATCGGGGCGCCGCCCCAGGTCCCGTCATCGTCGTCCGCTCCGCTGAAGGCGCCGCCGGTTGTTCCGTCGGTCACGCCTTTGGAATACCAGGCGGTGCGCGTGTTGACGTCGGTATTGTTGAGGCCGCAGGCGTGCACACGGATCAGGACCTCGCCCGGGCCGGGGCGCGGCGTCGGCCAGTCGTCGTGAAACACCAGCTTGTCCATGTCCCCGTGCCCGGTCAAAACGAAGGCACGCATGGTTTCCGGGATTGTCGGGTCTTGTCTCATATGGCGTCCGTCCTTGGCAGCAGGCCTTGCGGGTCATAGGCGGGTTCACCGAGGACACGGGCGTTGCGCGGTTTGCCTGCGACGATGACCTCCAGCAGGGTACCGGGTTCGGCAGCCACAGGCTTGATGTAGGCAAAGGCCAGGATCTTGCCAACGGTGTGACCATAGGCGACCGATGCGGTCGATCCGACGACCGCGCCATTGTGCAGGACCGCCTCACCACCGTGACCGTCCTCGATGCCGTCGGGTTCGATTTCGAGATAGGCGCAGATCCACGGCAGGTTCTGGTCAAGACTGGCCAGGGTTTCGGCCTTGCCGGCAAACGCCTTGTCCATCTTGACGAAGCGCATCACGTCCGCTTCGGGCAGTGTGACCTCGTTGGTCAGTTCGCCGGCGCCCTTGAACATTTTTTCCATCCGCATGATGTTCATGGCGAACGAGCCGTAATTTGCGATGCCGTGATCGCCGCCGGCGGCCCAGAGCGCGTCGTAAACGTTGAGCATGGCGTCGCGCGGACCATGCAGCTCCCAACCCAGTTCGCCGGCATAGGACATGCGGAACGCCCAGATTCTGTGTCCCGCGATCTGGATCTCCTGCGCGGACATCCAGCGGAATGCGGCATTATTCAGCGCGGTGTCGGTACAGGCGGCGAGCACGCGCCGGGCCCTGGGACCATTGATCGTCAGGGCGGCCCAGTCATCGGACCGTTTTTGGATTGACAGATTTTCACCCCGTAGCCGATGCGTGAGGTGATCGAGGAGGCGTTGCTCGAAGAACATTGCGCAGACCAGATAAAACCGATCTTCGGCCAGGCGGACAATCGTCAATTCGATCTCGATGCGGCCGCGGCGATTGAGAAGGTGAGTCAATGCGATGCCGCCAACCTTGCGCGGCAGCCGGTTCGGGGTCAGCCCGTCAAGGAACATCTCGGCGTCCGGGCCGGAAACTTCGACCTTTGTGAAGGCGGAAATGTCCATGATGCCGACGCGCTCGCGCACCGCCTTGACCTCGGCGGCAAGCACTTCATGCAGTTCGTTGCGCCGGAAGGAATAATGATCGCGCTGCGCGACGCCATTCCCGGCGAACCAGCGCGGGCGCTCGTGACCATAGACTTCTTCATAAACTGCGCCCTGGTCCATCAAGCGCTGGTAAAGCGGACCGGGTTTTACCGGCCGGCCAGCGAGCCGGTTGAAATGCGGGAACGGGATTTCGTGGCGCAGACAATAATCTTCCTTTGCCTTCACGACCTGCCATTCTTTGTTTGCATAGGAGCCGAACCGGCGCGGGTCGTATTCGCGCATCGATATGTCGGCCGCTCCGTGAACCATCCAGCGGGCGAGTTCCCGGGCAAGACCCGGTCCCCAGCCGATCCCGATCTGGGTCCCGCAGCAGCACCAGTAATTGCGGACACCCGGAGCCGGACCGATCAGCGGATTGCCGTCCGGGGGATGGGAGATCGCGCCATGGACTTCGCGCTTGATCCCGAGTTCGGCAAAAATCGGCATCCGGTCCATTGCGTTTTCCAGCCAGGGCATGACCCGGTCATAGTCGGCCGCGAACAGTTCATTCTCCGCCTCCCAGGGACAATGGTCTTCCCAGACCGTGTTAGGATTTTCTTTTTCATAGATACCGATCAGGCCGGATCTCTGTTCCATTCTGATGTAACCGGAGACCAGCTTGTCGTCGCGAATCACCGGCAGTTCCTTTGCCAGACCTTCGAATTCCGGAACTGTGTCGGTTACGAAATAATGGTGCGTCATGGAGGTCATCGGCAATTGAAGGCCGGACCATTCTCCCATCTGGCGGGCATAGGTGCCGCCGGCATTGACGACATGCTCGCAAACGATGTCGCCAAGGTCGCTGGACACCTTCCATTCTCCCGAAGGCGTCTGCTTGATATCGGTTGCGCGGCAGCGGCGGATGATCTTCACACCCAGTTTGCGGGCACCGGTTGCCATCGCCTGGGTCACGCCGGAGGGATCAACATGGCCGTCGTCGGGCGTATAGAGGGCGCCGATCACACCCTCGAGATTATAGAACGGGTGCAACGTTGCAATGAAGTCCGGACCGACGAGTTCGATATTGAATCCGAGTGAGCGCCCGACACTGAGGGTGTGGCGCAGCCAGTCCATCTCATCTTCGGTGTAGGCGAGGCGGAAGGACCCGCATCCGTGCCAGGTCACTGATTGTCCGGTTTCGGCTTCGAGGCCGCCCGAATACAGGCCGATATTGTAATCGACACATTTCCCGAGGCCGAAACTCGATGTGGAATGGGTGATCTGCCCGGCGGCGTGCCAGGTGGAGCCGGACGTCAGTTCCGCCTTTTCCAGGAGCACGATATCGCGCCAGCCCTCGTGGGCGAGATGATAGGCGATGCCGCACCCCATGACGCCGCCGCCGACGATGACGACACGGGCCGTTGCCGGTACCGCGGACGATTGCTCTGATGACACGATCTGAAATTCCCGATGCGGTGAAAATAAGGTTAGACAAATTAATCGTACATTTGTACGATCGTCAATCATGAATAATATGAACGTACCAAAATCAGAAATGCCGGCCCCGCAGGATGTTTTGCGGGAGCTTGCCGTGCAGCTTGAGGACCTTACGCCGGAGATCCGCAAGGCCGCGGCCTATGTGCTTGAAAATCCGAACGATGTCGGGGTCAGCTCGATTCGGGAAATCGCCGATGCGGCGAACGTGAAACCGAACACGTTTGTACGCATGGCGCGAACTGTCGGATTCGAGGGCTACGATGACTTTCGCGAACCGTTTCGCGAGGAAATACGCAACGGCCGCACAAGTTTTCCCGATCGCGCCCGCTGGCTGCAATCCCTGTCCAAGGGCGGAAAGCTTGGCGGTCTTTACGCCGATATGGCAGCCAGTGCGATTGCAAACATCGAGGAGACGTTTGCCGGATCCGACGCCTCCGCCCTGAAGATGGCAGCGGATGTAATTGTCAAGGCACGCCATACCTACGTACTGGGTGTCGGCCTCAATCACACGCTGGCGCGCAATTTTGCCTATCTGGCCCAAATGGCCGTAGACACGATCGAAGCGATCCCGCGGCACGGCAGCCTGGCGATTGACGATCTGGCACGGGCGGGTGCCGGCGATGTTCTGATTGCCATGACATTCAAACCCTATCGCAGCGAAGTGGTCGACGCGGTCGAGATCGCGCGCGGCCAGGGCGTAACGATCATCGGCATATCGGACAGCCCGGCATCACCTATCGTCGTCGGCAGCGATCATGGGTTCGTGGTTCAAACCGATACGCCGCAATTCTTTCCGTCGACCGTCGCCGCGCTCGCATTGCTGGAGACGCTGATGGCCTTTGTCATTGCCGATGCCGGTCCGGACGTTGTGGCGAATATCGAAGCGTTCCACGAACGGCGGCACGGGCTCGGAATTTATCGTGATGTTCCCGGCAGGTGAGGGGAGAAGAAAATGAACGTGTCAACACAGCCCGTTCGCTCGCTCGAAGCGCGGTATTATACAGACCCGGAGATCTTTCGCCTGGAGCAGTCGGGCCTGTTTGCCAGGACGTGGCAGTTTGCCGGCCACGTATCCCAGGTAACGCGACCGGGGGATTATTTTGCCTTTGAGATCGGCGGCGAGAGCCTGTTCTGTCTGCGTGATCGCAAGGGTGCCCTGCGCGCCTACTACAATGTGTGCCAGCATCGGGCGCACGAACTGGTCTCCGGCGCCGGTCACGCCAAGCTCATCGTCTGTCCCTACCATGCGTGGACCTATGAGCTGACGGGTCAGTTACGCTCGGGCCCGAACCTGAAGTCGGTTCCCGGTTTCGACCGTTCGGAGATCTGTCTAACCCCGGTTCGCCTCGAGGAGTTTTGCGGTTTTCTCTTCGTCAATCTCGATCCGGATGCCGAACCGATGGAAGCGTGGTTTCCCGGCGTGCGGGCGGAGTTGAGCGAGTTCGTGCCGCATGCCGACCGGTTGATGCCGCTTGAATGGGTCGAGATCGAGGAAGCCTGCAACTGGAAAGTCTCCGTCGAGAACTATTCCGAATGTTATCATTGTTCTCTGAATCACCGGACCTTTGCCACGGGAGTCGTCAAACCGGAGACCTACGATATCCAGCCGCAAGGCCATTGCCTGCGCCATACGACGGAATGCCAAAATCTCGAACAGATGTCCTACCCGATCGATTTGGCGGCCAATCCGCGGGCAGGCGATTATTCGTCCTGGTACCTGTGGCCATTGTTTTCGTTTCAGGTCTATCCCGGCAATGTCCTGAACACCTATCACTGGCGTGCCGTCGACGCCGACAACGTGATTGTCTGGCGTGGATGGTATTCGATCGACGGCGAGGATTCAGATACGATCAGGCGTCTGGCAATCCAGGATCGGGCGACAACCGTGGAAGAAGACATCCATCTGGTGGAATCGGTTCAGCGCGGGTTGAAAAGTCGTGGATACCGTCCGGGACCGCTGGTCGTCGATCCGAAATGCGGCGTCAATTCGGAACATTCGATCAAGGCATTGCAGGGGTGGATGCGCGAAGCCGTCGCCACGGCCTGATCCCGCCGGATTTCCACCGGGTTCACTCAGCCTGGACGCAAAGACCTGCCTATGGCCATGGCCGCCAGCGCTGAAAAGGCTGTTGCGGCGGCGAAGAACCAGAGCCCGGGCAAGGCCAGGGCCGATGCCACGCCACTGGTCTTTGCGGCGAAAATCACCAGCGCCACCAGCATGACGTCCATCATCGACCATTTTCCAAGAGCCGAAAGCACCTTCAATCGGCGCCGGGGTGCGGCACCGAAGGCGATCGTGAACAGGAGGAACAGCTTGGCTGCGGGAAAGACGAAGGAAAAGATCGCCACAATAACAGCCAGAACCCAGTCGCCGGCACCGTAAAGCCCGGTGACGATATCCCAAAGGGAGGGCGTTTCCTCGAAGAAGAACAGCTTTTCCATCCGCATGAGAGGCATGACGAGGCCGAGCGGAAAACAGAACGCGGACACGAAAAGAAGCGAGGAGATCAGGAACGGCATGGACATTGCCCGTATATCATGGTCTGCGCGCGCATTCCGTCGGTCCGGCTCGAGCGCGCTTGGACCTATCCCATAAGGGCGTCGTCTGTCCAATGCTGAATCTTTATGGCATGCGTCCTAGCGTACCGCGCCTTCCGGCCCGCTCGAAGGCGGGCGCCAGGAGTTGCGGACGGCCTACATACCGAAGGGGCGGGTGTTCTAACCGACGCTCGCATGGCGGCGGGCAGCGATCTCGTCGAGCTCTTCCTGCTCTGCGGCTTCTGCCTCAGAGCGTTCGCGCGCATTGTCGCGCTCTTCAAGCTGCTCGAACTTCTTCAATTCCTCGACCGCTTCGGCAAGCTGGTCCTGGGCGGCTTCCAACTGGCCCACCAGTTCATCGGCGGATGCGGTGAGGTTGTCCCGGCGCTGGATCGCGGCCTTGGCAAAGGTCGGGTAAGCAAAATGCGTGATATCGGAAATTCCGACCCGCTCTTGCTCGGATTTGATCTGGTTGTCCAGTTCATCGGCCATGCGTTGAAACTCGGCCATCATGGTCTCGATCTGAGTGACCTGACGACGTT
>Ga0207422_1004575_pt1 | contig 11236 bp, 9 predicted proteins | sample MarCyaLeptolynsp_FD_187757 | JGI IMG/M metagenome (GOLD analysis project Ga0207422, IMG submission 187757) | Marine cyanobacterial communities from Panama - species 1 Leptolyngbya sp. (SPAdes) | ecosystem: Environmental > Aquatic > Marine > Unclassified | place: Panama: Panama City | collected... | reverse complement strand
CTTGCGGCAAGCAAGACAAGCGAATTAGAACAATGGCTATGACGAAAATTGCCATTTGTGCCCCAGCGACGCCAATCACTCGCGAACATGCCGATGCGCTGGAGCAATTGGTGGCGCAGGAATTCCCCGAGCACAGCCTGACATTCCACGATCAATGCTTTGAGCTGGAGGGTCATTTTGCCGGGCCGGACATTCGCCGCACCGAGGCTTTGCTCGATTGCGCCAATGATCCGGCCTTCGACGCGGTGTGGTTTGCCAAGGGTGGCTATGGTTCGAACCGCATAGCCGAAGCCTCGATCGTGCGGATGAACCAGGCGGCGCGGTCAAAGACCTTTGTCGGTTTCTCGGACTGCGGATATCTGCTCGCTGCGCTCTATCGCGCCGGAATTGGCCAATCGGTGCATGGCTCGATGCCTGTGAGCGCTCGGTCCGAAGGCGGGCGCGAAGCGGTGCGCCGTGTGCTGCACTGGTTCTCGGGTGACAATCGCGGGCTTGAGCCAAGCCTGGACGGCAAGACACCCGCGGTCGCTTTCAACCTCATCACGTTGGCGATGGTGTCTGGCACACCCATGATGCCCGATCTCACCGATCACGTAGTGATGGTCGAGGAAGTCAGCGAACATCTCTATGCGATCGACCGGCTGTTCTTCAATCTCGCGGGCAGCTTGCCGCGCATCGCTGGGCTGCGGCTTGGCGCGATCACCGATGTGCCCGAAAACTATCGCGACTTTGGGCAGGATGCGGAAGAGATCGCGAAATTCTGGTGCGCGAGGGCAGGCTTCCCCTATCTCGGTCGCGCCGAGATCGGTCACACATCTGCCAACAGGGTTGTGCCATTCGGCCTTGCCAGCCCGCCAGCGGGGCAATAACCGCCGCCGCCAAAGGAGATAGACATGCGTGCATTCGTTTTTCCGGGTCAGGGCAGCCAGAAAGTGGGCATGGGTGTTGACCTTGCCGCCGCCAGCCAGTCGGCCCGCGCGGTGTTTGAAGAGGTCAATGACGCGCTCTCGCAAGACCTGTCGGCGATCATGGCCGAAGGGCCGGAAGATCAGCTGACGCTGACCGAGAACGCGCAGCCCGCAATCATGGCCAATGCAATCGCGACCTTGCGCGTCCTGGAGAGTGATTTTGGCGTGTCGCTGGGTGCGGCAGGCGATTGTGTCGCGGGCCATTCGCTGGGCGAATACACCGCCCTGTGCGCTGTCGGTGCGTTCAGCCTGTCGGATACTGCACGGCTGCTCAAACTGCGCGGGCAGGCGATGCAATCCGCTGTGCCAGTGGGCGTGGGCGCGATGGCGGCGCTGCTGGGTGCAGATATCGAAAAGGCGAGCGCGCTGGCCGCTGCTGCTGCTGAAGGCGATGTGTGCGAAATCGCCAATGACAATGACCCGACCCAGGTCGTGATTTCAGGTCATAAGAGCGCGATCGATCGCGCCGTCGGCTTGGTCAAGGATCACGGCATCAAGCGCGGCATCCCGCTGCCGGTTTCGGCGCCGTTCCACTGTTCACTGATGCAGCCCGCAGCAGACCGCATGGCAGAGGCTCTGGCTGAAACATCGCCGGGTGCCCTCGCGCTGCCGGTGTTTGCCAATGTCACCGCGGCGAAGACGTCAGATCCGGCTGAAGAGCAGCGTCTGCTGGTCGAGCAGGTCACGGGCCGCGTGCGCTGGCGCGAAAGCGTGATGGCGATGCGCGCAGACGGGGTGGAACAATTCGTTGAGCTTGGCGGCAAGGTGCTGGCGCCGATGATCGGACGGATCGATCGCGACGCATCGACCACCAGCCTGATCACGATGGAAGATCTCGAAGAGTTTGCGAAGACTCTCTGATGGCCGATCAATTCGCCCGGCATTGGATCGATCAGGGCAACACCGAGCTCTTGTCCAATGTCGCGCCGGGCGTGTTTGATCACGCCATCGATCCTGATCGTCTCGCCAAATATCTCAGCAGCGCGGGAAACTGGATGTGCGTGGCGCTGCATGATGGGCTGGTTGTCGGCATGTGCATGTCAGTAATCCACGATCATCCCGACAAGCCGACCGAACTCTTCCTTGACGAAATCGGCACAGGCGATGATTGGCGGAGGAAAGGGATTGCGCGCGATCTGATGCAAATGGTGTTTGATCGCGCTGATGAAGAGGGGATAGACGAGATCTGGTTGGGGACCGAGCCTGACAATGTGCCGGCACGTGGTCTTTACGAGAGCACCGGAGCCAAGCCGGAACCGGCGATGATCTACTATCTCGAATGGTAAGGGAATTACGATGTTTTCACTGGCAGGAATGAACGCACTGGTCACCGGCGCAAGCGGCGGGATTGGATCAGCCATCGCCATGGCGCTGGCCAAGCAGGGTGCGCGTCTGGCCCTTTCGGGCTCAAATGGCGACAAGCTGCGCGTCTTCCGCGAGCAATTGATCGATGAGGTCGGCGGCGATCACGTCGAAATCACCTGCAATCTCTCCGACACCGAACAAGTCGAAGAGCTGATCCCCGCCACACTCGATACGCTTGGCGGGATCGACATCCTCGTCAACAATGCCGGCATCACACGCGACAATCTCGCCATGCGGATGAAAGATGATGAGTGGGATCAGGTGATCTCGGTCAACCTCGAAGCCGCCTTCCGCCTGATGCGCGCCAGCGCGCGTCCGATGATGAAGGCTCGATTTGGTCGCATCATCAACATCACCAGCGTGGTCGGCGCGACAGGCAATCCGGGCCAGATGAACTACGCCGCAGCCAAGGCCGGGCTGGTCGGGATGACCAAGAGCTTTGCGCAAGAAGTCGCCAGTCGCGGCATCACCGCCAATTGCGTCGCGCCTGGCTTTATCCGCACCGCCATGACGGCTGCCTTGGACGAAAAACAGCAAGATGTGATCAATGCGCGCATCCCTGCGGGCAAGATGGGCGAGGGCGGCGATATCGGCGCAGCCGTAGCCTATCTGTCGAGCAAGGAAGCCGGCTACATCACGGGTGAAACGCTGCATGTGAATGGCGGAATGGCGATGCTTGGCTAGGAGCTTGGGCTAAAGGCCTGTTCCAACACCCGTCAGATTGGCCAGAAAGATATGTCCTGTTGACGATCGGGTACTCGGGCAGGTGAGGGTGCCCAAGCCTGCTTTTGGCCCTCATTTGGCTTCCTGAGCCGTCTGAGCGCCTTTATCCCCAAGGAATCGGCCTCGCACGCCCTCCGAAAGTTTGCCCGGTTTGGCTGCACCGCTACTATCAGCGGAGCAATCCGGCGCTTGATGGGCGATTCCGGCCCCAAAGTGCCACAAAACAAAGGTAATGGGTAAGCAATGAAGGCTACGATCGAACGCGCGACGCTTTTGCGGTGCCTCTCCCATGTTCAATCTGTGGTTGAGCGGCGCAACACGATCCCGATCCTGTCCAATGTCCTGATCGATGCGGACGAGGATGGCGGGGTCAAGGTGATGGCAACCGATCTCGATCTGCAAGTGGTGGAGACCATGTCTGCCGCATCGGTTGAGGCTGCTGGCGCGATCACCGTTTCCGCCCACCTGTTGTTCGACATTGCTCGCAAACTGCCCGAAGGCAGCCAGGTCAGCCTCGAAACCGGCGAAAACCGGATGGAGATCAAGGCTGGTCGTAGCCGGTTCAAACTGCCGACCCTGCCGCGTGATGATTTCCCGGTGATTGTCGAAGGCGATCTGCCAACCTCGTTCGAACTTCCTGCCAAGACTCTGGCGGAAATGATTGATCGTACTCGGTTTGCGATCTCGACTGAAGAGACCCGCTATTACCTCAACGGCATCTTCCTGCACGTCACCGACGAGGACGAGCCGGTGCTCAAAGCGGCGGCAACCGATGGTCACCGTCTCGCCCGATTCACGCTTGCTCGCCCCGAAGGCGCCGAAGGCATGCCTGATGTGATCGTGCCGCGCAAAGCCGTGGCTGAGCTGCGCAAACTGCTTGAGGAAGCGCTCGATGGAAACGTCCAGATTGACCTCTCCGCCAGCAAGATCCGCTTCACGCTGAGCGGCGAAGGTGGCGTTGTGCTGACCAGCAAACTGATCGACGGCACGTTCCCCGATTACAGCCGCGTTATCCCGACAGGGAATGACAAGTTGCTCAAGGTTGATCCGGCCAGCTTCTTCCAGGGTGTTGATCGTGTGGCGACCATCGCCACTGAAAAAACCCGCGCCGTGAAGATGGGCCTCGACAAGGACAAGGTTACGCTGTCGGTCACGTCACCGGACAACGGCACCGCAGCTGAAGAGCTTGAGGCGGAATACAGCTCTGACGGGTTCGAGATTGGCTTCAACGCCAATTACCTGAAGGACATCCTGCATCAGATCGACGCCGATATGGTTGAGCTGCATCTGGCCGATGCCGGCGCGCCAACCTTGATCCGCAAGGATGACAAGAGCCCAGCTTTGTACGTCCTGATGCCGATGCGGGTGTGAACGACGGATTCTCGATACCGCTCTTTCTGGGCGGATTCGCGATCATTTTCCCACTCTTCTGGTTGCTCATAACCTATGTGATTGGTGAGTTTGGGGGCTGGCATCGCTTTTCAGAGCGATTTCCCGACCGTGAACTTGAACCTCATTGGACGAGATTGCACCTGCAATCAGCGATGATGGGGCCAAGCCCTCTCTCAGCCAGCTACAGCAATTGTTTGACTTTGGAGATCTGCAGCACCGGTCTGCGTCTGAGGGTGATCAAATTGTTTGGGCCGTTTTCCAAGCCAATATTTCTGCCTTGGAGCGAGATTGAGGCGGTCCCAATCCGGGTCCTATTTTGGCGGTGCTACGAATTGCGAGCCATCGGGGCAGCACGCGAAGGGTTAGTGCTTTTTCGCTATGCGCCCAAAAGGGTTGCCAAGCACAGCCGTGGTAAGTTCGTTCTCCCGGATGCTAAATCATGAGCGCCCGAGTCCGCATCTTTGGAACCGTCATTTCGACCTACACACGGATCGTGCAGATTACCTGCGAAGAAGCGGGCGTCAGCCACGAGACCATTGCCACCGCAGCGCAATCGCCAGAGAATCGCCATCCATTTGGCAAAGTGCCAGTGGTTGAGGTCGACGGGCTCGAACTGATCGAAAGCGTCGCCATCGCGCACTATGTCGACAACGCGCACAATGGCGGCGCCCTCCAGCCCGATGATCACGCGCAGCGCGCGATGATGGATAAGTGGATCGCGCTGGCGAACAATTACCTCTTCCCGCTGTTTGAACATGGTTTGGTGATGCCGTGGATCATGCATCGCGTTGCCGGTTTTCCCTTGGAGCGCGAAAAGATCGATCGCGCTCTGCCGCAGATCAGCCGGGCGCTGGGCTTTATCGAAGCCGAGCTCGCCAATGACGGTGCCTGGACCAACAGTGATTTCGATCTCGCCGACGTGTTTCTCTATCCGATCCTGCGCGGGCTGGAGCTGACGCCGCAAGGGCAGGTGGGCATTGCGCAATGCGATCGCATCGCAGCGTGGCTGCGCGAATGTGAAAAGCGGCCGTCGATCGCAGCAACACGCTGGGAAAGCGAACCTGATTGAGATAGGACCTTCTGCAAAGAGGAGGTTCCCCAATGAGCGTATCGCAAGTCCATGTCCGCAAGGATGAACTCAACCAGGCTGCAATGGTCGATGTCGACAATGGTGAGCTGGCCGATGGCGCGGTGCGCCTCAAGGTCCAGAGCTTTTCGGTCACCGCGAACAACATCACCTATGCGGTGGTTGGCGATGGCTTCAAATATTGGGATTTCTTCCCCGCGCCCGAAGGCCTGGGCATCGTCCCAATGTGGGGCCACGCCGAAGTGATCGAGAGCAAGTCGGACGAGATTGCCGTTGGCGAGCGGGTCTATGGCTATCTGCCGATGGGCACGCATCTCGATGTGGTTCCCGGCAATGTGACGCCGATGAACTTCTCGGACCGGACCGATTATCGCCAACCGATGAGCCCGGTTTACAACAATTACACCCGGCTTGCGGCTGACCCGGAGCATGATCCCGCGCGCGAGAATGAGCGGATGATTTTCGGACCTTTGTTCAAGACCGGTTTCATCATCGAATATTTCATGCGCAATGAAAGCTGGTTCGGTGCAAGCCAGGTGATCCTTACGAGCGCGTCATCGAAGACGGCCATGGGTCTCGCGAGCGTCGCGCAGCAAAATTCGCCGGGTATCAAGCGGATTGGTCTGACCTCTTCTGGCAATGTCGATTTCGTCAAGGGCACGGGCCTGTATGACGAAGTCCTGTCATACGATCAGCTGGGCGAGTTGGAGGTGACCGACAGCGTCAGCGTCGACTTTGCGGGCAATGCTCGCCTTCTGGCTGGCATTCATGAGCATTTCGGCGACAGCCTCAAATATTCCTGCCTGGTCGGCGCGACGCATATCGACGAACGCAGTGGAGGTCTTGGTGGAGGCGGCGGCCTGCCTGGTCCTCAGCCGACTCTGTTCTTCGCGCCTGATCACTTTGTGGCCTTCTTCAAGGAACACGGCCCGGTCGAAGGCGGCAAAATGGCCGCGGCGGCTTGGAATGCCTTCCTCGATGCGGTCGGCTCGTCAGTCGAGATCGTTACGCTTGACGGCCTCGACGGCGCCAAGTCGACTTATCTCGAAATGATTGGCGGGCATGTCGACCCATCCAAAGGGATTGTGGTTCAGCCGTGATGAGGATGTAAGGGCGGCGGAGCTCTTACTCCGCCGCTTCAGCCATCTCGGCGCGCTGCGGGCCGCGAATGAGTCCGCCAGGCGCTTCACCGGTCCAGCTCCCGTCGCGGAACGTCACCACGCCGTTCTTGATTGTGCAGACATATCCATCGGCCTTTTGCAGCAAGCGCTTGCCGCCTGCTGGCAGGTCAAACTCAAGCCATGGGCGGCCCAGTTTGAGCGCGTCCATATCGATCACGTTGATGTCAGCAAGATAGCCCGGTGCGAGCACGCCGCGATCTTCCAGACCGTACAGCACCGCGGTGTCGCGGCATTGGCGTTTGATCGCGTTCTCAAGCGTGATGCGGTCACCGCGCTTGCGATCGCGCACCCAGTGCTGAAGCATGAAGGTGGGCGATGCCGCGTCGCAGATCGTGCCGCAATGCGCGCCGCCATCTGACAGCGAGTTCACCGTGTCATCGGTGTGCTGCAGCGGGTGGAGGAAGTCGAGATTGCCGTCCGCATAGTTGAGGATCGGCAGGTAGATGAACCCGGTCGCGTCCTCGCGGCACAGCATGTCATAGGCGTATTCCTGCGGGTCAATCCCGGCTGCATTGGCGCGCGCATTGACGCTGGCGGTTTCATCCGGCTCGTAATCGAAGTCCGGATCCATCTCATATTGCAGCGCCCAGCCTTGGGTGATCACCATCACCACGCCGATAATGTCCATTGGTGCTTCGGAATAATCATTGGCTTCGGAAAGCAGCTGCTTCTTGAAAGCCGGATCGAGCAATTTCGCCTTTTGCTCTTCCCATGGCAGGTCTTTGATCGCCTCCCAGCTGGGGCGGAACGCGAACGGGTTCACCGTGCCTTGCCAGGCCATAATGATGCCATTGCCGCGCAGGGCGATCTGGGCGACGATATTGGCGCCATTGTCATTCTCTGCCCGCATCGTCTCGATCTGCTCTTTGAGTGGCATCTCCTTGGCGATGCTTTCAAGCGCAGCGAAGGTCACGGGCAGGCCGGTCTCGCGGCTGAGATTGCCCATCCATTCAAACTCGTTCCAGTCGCGCTGAAGGTCGCTGGCCATTTCGAACACGCCATAGCCGACCCGACCCATCGAGCGGCCGATCGCAACCAGTTCCTCAGGCGTAGCGGTGGTGCCGGGCACCAGCTCACCATCGACCGATTTGTGTAGGACCGTGCGCGATGTCGAGAAGCCGAGCGCGCCAGCGCGCACGCCTTCTTCGACGATGTCCGACATCTTGGCGATGTCTTCTTCAGTCGGAACGGCACCGGGCTGTTCGCGATCCTCGAGCACATAGGCGCGCACCGCGCCATGCGGCACATGGGTGCCGACATCGACCGTGCGGGGTAGCTTTTCGAGCGCGTCGAGATATTCGGGGAAGGTCTCCCAATCCCAGGTGATCCCTTCGGCGAGTGCGGTGCCTGGGATATCCTCAACGCCTTCCATCAGGCTGATCAGCCATTCGTGCCGATCAGGCTTGGCAGGCGCGAAACCAACGCCGCAATTGCCCATCACGACCGTGGTGACGCCGTGCCAGCTCGACGGAGCCATTTCCTGGTCCCACGTGGCCTGGCCATCGTAGTGCGTGTGAATGTCGACAAAGCCTGGTGCCACGACTTTGCCAGTCGCGTCGATCTCCTCAGAGGCGTCGCCCGTCACTTCACCCATTTGCGCGATCAGGCCGTCCTTGACCGCGACATCGCCTGTGAAGCGCTCCGCGCCCGTGCCATCGACAATCGTTCCACCCCGAATGATCAGGTCAAATGCCGGCATTTCCGTCTCTCCCAGTTTTTCTTTGAAACCGGCTTATCACATTGGGGGGAGGGCTGCTACGCTGTTTGCATGACAATGCCAGCAAGCGGACCGGCCAGCTGGGCGCCGGACAGTGACAGTGGAATCACCATCGACTGGGTTGAAGCCAATGGGCTGACATTCGAAGTCGCTCAGGCCGGCGAGGGCGATCATCTCGCGCTGTGCCTGCATGGCTTTCCCGAGATCCATTACAGCTGGCGCCACCAGATCCCCTTGTTGGTCGAGAAGGGATACCGCGTTTGGGCACCAAATTTGCGCGGCTATGGTGGGACATCGCGCCCCGGCAAGGTTCGCGATTACGCGCTCGACCATCTCACACAGGATGTCGCAGCTCTGATTGATGCCAGCGGTGCCAAGAAGGTGATTCTGATCGCGCATGATTGGGGAGCGATCATTGCGTGGATGTTCGCTATCCTCAAATTGCGCCCGCTTGAGCGTCTGGTGATCATGAATGTCCCGCATCCCGCGGTGGGGCGGCGCGAGCTCAAGAACTGGAGCCAGCTCAAGAAGAGCTGGTACATCTTCTTCTTCCAGCTGCCGGTCTTGCCGCAATTGGGGCTGGGGCGGGGTGACAGCCGCGCTGTCGGTCGCCTGATCGCCGATACCAGCTGCAACAAGGAACGCTTCGGCCGCGACGTGCAGGAAATGTACAGCGCCGCCGCGCGGCGTCCTGGTGCTCGCACAGCGATGGTGAGCTATTATCGCGCGTTGCTGCGCCATCGGGATTCGGTCGATCCGGGTGACTTCAGAATCGAGACACCGACTTTGATGCTTTGGGGCGAAGAGGATGTCGCGATCGACATCAATTGCACTGTCGGTACGGAACAATGGGTGCCCAATCTCACGCTCAAGCGCTTTCCCGGAGTGTCGCATTGGGTCCAGCAGGATGCGCCCGAAGAGGTGAACAGCGAGCTTCGTGATTGGCTGCCAAACGCCTGACGCGCGGATGCAACAGAGATGAGATATGGAATCCAGATGACTGATTATCCGAAGATTTTGAGCGCAGCCGCTGCGCTTTCGCTGATGGCGGCGCCAGCACAGGCGCAGATGGAGTCTGGTACGTGGCGCTTGGCGCCTGAGACAGACCTGTCGACCATGCTCGATTGCCTTGAGGCTGCTGACACCACCCTGATTTCCGCGCATCGCGGTGGTCCTTCGCCTGGCCTGCCAGAGAACGGTCTGGAGACGATGGATGCCGTGCTCACCGCGATCCCGGCCGTCATGGAAGTGGATGTCGCGCAGAGCACGGATGGCGTGCTCTATCTGATGCACGATCGCACGATTGATCGAACCACCACTGGCACAGGGGCGGTTGCGGATATGGCCTGGAGCGAGATCGAACCGCTCTTCCTGCGTGATTCCGCCGGTTGGGTGACGCCCTACAAAGTGCCGACCCTTGATGCGGTGCTCGATTGGGCCAAGGACCGCACGGTTCTGCAGATCGATTTCAAGCGCACTGCTTCCTACGAAGATACGATCGCGCTGATCCAGTCAAAGGACATGGCGGACCATGTAATTCTGATCGCTTACTCAATCGGCGCCGCCGCGCGCCTGCATGAGCTCGCGCCCGAGATGATGATCTCGCTGTCGATCAACAAGCCGGGTGACCTTGTCGCGGCGACGACAGCCGGGATCGCCAAGGAGCGGATCGCCGCCTTCACCGGCATCAGCACCGCCCGGCCTGATCTCTACGCCGCGCTCGACGAGGAAGACGTCGAAGTGATCTTCGGAACGCTGGGACGGCCTTCGACTTCGCTCGATGGCGTGTTTGATCGCTTCGGCACGGATGAGCGTTATGCCGAGCTCAGCGTCGGCGGGGTCGACATCATCGCGACCGATCGTCCGCGCGCTGCTGCTGCCGCGCTAGGCGAAGCGGGACGGCTGCCGGTGGCCGGCCAGTGCGGTGTCAGCGGGCCGGCCAGTTAAGCAGCTGCGGCCTGCGCCTCATCCTGGGTCTCGGGCGCATCCAGGAAATCGCGGATCGCTTCGACGCTTTCCTCGGTGTGCGTAAGCAGGAACAGATGTCCTCCGCCTTCAAACATCTGCAGGGTCGCGTTGGGCATCATCGATGCCAGGATCTTGCCGTTGATGGGGCGAACGATTTGATCGTCCTCGCCCATCATGATCAGCGTTTCCTTTGACAGGAATGGCAGGGCTGGAAGGCTGGTCCAGCCAAGCATGCACAGCAGCTGGTAAAAGTAACCGCGCGGTGAAGGGGGCTTGAGCCGTCCGATATGGCTGTCCTTCTGGTGTGCCGCGCCGTCGGCATCGACACCGCCATAGAGCGTTGCGAAATGCTCATTCATGAAATCGGGATCGATGTAGCGCCGCGGATTGGCCATTTTGGTGAAGGCGGCCGGATTGCCCGGCACCATAGCCATACCCGGGGTCGTCGCGATCAGAATCAGGCGGCGAGTACGAGCAGGATGCTGAAGCGCAAAATGCTGCGCCATTGCGCCGCCCCACGACACGCCCATCACATCGACGTGCTCGATGCCATGGCGCCCCAGCAGCTCAGCGGCGGTCCAGCTCATCGTGAAAGGATTGTAGGGAACGATCGGATCGGGCGACTCACCCACGCCCGGCATGTCAAACATGATGAAGCCACGCTCTGGCAGAGCCTCGGTGAGCGGCGCGACCGCTTCAATATTCGCACCAATGCCGTTGAAGAACAGGATCGGCGGGTGATCAGACGGCTCGTCCAATCTCCAGGTGGCCACGCGCAGCGTGCGACCGCCGACATGTTCCATCGAAATCGTGGCGTCTTTCATTGCGTCAGACA
>Ga0207422_1004574_pt1 | contig 11238 bp, 8 predicted proteins | sample MarCyaLeptolynsp_FD_187757 | JGI IMG/M metagenome (GOLD analysis project Ga0207422, IMG submission 187757) | Marine cyanobacterial communities from Panama - species 1 Leptolyngbya sp. (SPAdes) | ecosystem: Environmental > Aquatic > Marine > Unclassified | place: Panama: Panama City | collected... | reverse complement strand
TAGGCACCACATAGGCCTGGATCGGCGACAGCGCGATCGCCGCCATGGCAGCCCGTGCTGGCGCTGCTGTCCGACCACCCGGCGATCCGGTGGCTCAGCCCTCGCGACGCCCTCGCGCGGGTCGCGGTGGAACCGACGGAACGGAGGAACGGGTGACCACGCACCGCTATGAACGCGGCGTCATCCTCGGGGAATACGCCCGCGGCGGGCTCGGCCTCACGGTGTTCAGCGTGCCGCTGGTCGCCACCCCGCTGGCCACGACCATGACCGTCATCTTCGGCGGTCTGGCGGCCCTGTTCGGCGTTTACGTGGTCCGCGCCTGGCTGCGCTCGTCGCAGGCGATCGAGATCGACGGCGACGGCATCCGCCGGACCGGTCCGATGTCGGTGGTCATCCCGTGGCAGGAGCTGGACGCGTTCGAGGTGCGCTATTTCTCGACGCGGCGGGACCGGACGGGGGGATGGATGGAACTGAAGATCGCCGGCGACGGCGGCAAACTGGCGGTGGAAAGCTCGATTGACGACTTCGAGACCGTCGCCCGCCACTGCATGCTGGTGGCCCGACGCAACGGCCTTGAACTGTCCCAGACCACACAGGACAATCTGCGCGCCCTCGGCCTGCTCGGACCGGCCGAGGACAGCGACGACGACACCGACGCGGATGGCGGGTTCGATCCGCGCACCGGCATGCCGGGCGGCGGACGCCTGCGCTGAATGACCAGGGGATTGACCAGGGGGACCTGAGTTTGGATCGCACGACGCCGCTGCTGCGCGTGAACGACCTGCGGATCGGCTTCGATCTGCCGGAAGGTCGGCTCGTCGCGGTGGATGGCGTGTCGTTCCAGATCCGCCGCGGCGCCACCGTGGCCCTGGTCGGCGAGTCCGGATCCGGCAAGTCGGTGGTCAGCCAGGCGATCATGGGACTGCTGCCGCGCCCGGCCCGGGTGCTCGGCGGCGCCATCCTGTTCGCCGACCCCGAGAGGCCCGGCACCATCACCGACATCGTGCGCCTGCCGGTCGACGGCCGCGAGATGCGGGACCTGCGCGGCGGCCGGATCTCGATCATCTTCCAGGAGCCAATGACGTCCCTGTCGCCGCTGCACACCGTCGGCAACCAGATCCGCGAGGCGCTTGAACTGCATCGCGACGTCTCCGGCCGCGAGGGAACAGAGCTGACCCGCGACATGTTGCGCATGGTCGGCTTTCCCGATCCCGACCGGGCGCTGAAGACCTACCCGTTCGAGCTGTCCGGCGGGCTGCGCCAGCGGGCGATGATCTCCATGGCCCTGGTCTGCCGACCGGCCCTGCTGATCGCCGACGAGCCGACCACCGCGCTCGACGTCACGATCCAGGCGCAGATCCTCAAGCTGATCAAGGATCTACAATCCGAGCTCAACATGGCCATGCTGATGATCACCCACGACCTCGGGGTGGTCGCCAACGTGGCCGAGGAGGTGGTGGTGATGTATCGCGGCCGGATCATGGAATCCGGCGACGTCGAGGACATCTTCCGCCGCGCCCAGCACCCGTATCTGAAGGCCCTGATGGGCGCGGTGCCGCGGTTCGACATGAAGCCCGGCGAGCGCCTGAAGCCGCTGCGCGAGATCAAGACGGAGACCGGCCACCTCCTGGCGGAGCGGCCGGCGGGCCAGGGCAAGGCCAAGCAGGACGCGCCGATGCTGGTGGTCGAGGGCATGAGCAAGCGCTACACCATCCGCAAGGGCGGCTGGCTCGCCAGCACGCGCCAGACCGTCACGGCGCTGGATGATGTGTCGTTCGAGGTGCGCCCGGGGGAATGCCTCGGCCTGGTGGGCGAGTCCGGCTGCGGCAAGACGACGCTCTCCAAGGTGATCATGCGCGCGCTGTCGCCGGATGGCGGCCGGGTCACCTTCAACGACGATGCCGGCGCGACGGACGTGCTGGCGCTCCGGGGCGACCGGCTCACCGCCTTCCGCCAGAAGCTGCAGTTCGTGTTCCAGGACCCGTTCTCGTCGCTGAACCCGCGGATGACCGTGTTCGACATCATCGCCGAGCCACTGGTGATCCACGGCATCGGCACGCCCGCCTGGCGGCGCGAGATGGTCGCCGAGCTGATGCGCCTGGTCGGCCTCGACGTGCGCCACCTCAACCGCTACCCGCACAGCTTCTCCGGCGGCCAGCGCCAACGCATCGGCATCGCCCGGGCGCTGGCGCTGAAACCGAAGATGCTGATCTGCGACGAGCCGGTCTCGGCCCTGGACGTGTCGATCCAGGCCCAGGTGCTGAACCTGCTCAAGGACCTGAAGGACAAGCTCGGCCTGACCTATCTGTTCATCAGCCACAACCTGGCGGTAGTCGACTATGTCGCCGACCGGATCGCGGTGATGTGCGCCGGCCGGATCGTCGAGCTGGCCCCGCGCGAGGCCCTGTTCCGCGACCCGGTGCACCCCTACACCCAGGCGCTGCTCGCCGCCGTGCCCGACCCGGATCTGGACAATCCGCTGGACTTCGACGCGGTGATGGACGGCCGGGCCTCGACGCCGAGCGCCTGGCCGGCGCCGTTCACCGTGGACGCGTCGCATGATCCGTCTTTCGTCGATCTCGGCGACGGGCACTTCGTGCGGGCCGACCCGTCGATCCTGAGCCTGAGGCTGGCGTCGTGAGAGCGCTGCTTCCGGCCCTGCTCGTGCTTCTGACGCTCGGTCTTCCCGCCCGCGCCCAGGTCGAGCCGCCGATCCTGGCCGAGCGGGTGGCCGCCGGCGAACTGCCGGAGATGGCGGCGCGCATCCCGGTCGACCCGCTCGTCGTCGATCTGAAGGGCAAGGGCAAGGAGCTCGGCGAGTACGGCGGCACCCTGAACATGGTGATGGGCCGGGCCAAGGATGCGCGGCAGATGGTGGTCTACGGCTACGCCCGCCTGGTCGGCTACGACCCGCGGACGCTGGAGCTGCGGCCCGACCTGGTCAAGGACGTGATCGTCGAGAACAACCGGTCGTTCACCTTCGTGCTCCGCGAGGGCCACCGCTGGTCCGACGGCACGCCGTTCACGACCGAGGACTTCCGCTACTTCTGGGAGGATGTGGCGAACAACCCGGAGATCTCGCCGACCGGCCCGCCGATCGAACTTCTGGTGAACGGCGAGGCGCCGACCGTCACCATCCTGTCGCCGACCCGGGTGCGCTACGCGTGGAGCCAGCCGAATCCGGACTTCCTGGCGGTTCTCGCCGGCGCCCGCCCGCTCTACCTGTATCGGCCGGCGCATCACCTGAAGGGGTTCCACGCGGACCACGCCCCGGAGGACGATCTCAAGCGCAAGGTTGATGAGGCTCAGGCCCGGGGCTGGGCGGCCCTGCACAACCGCGAGGACAACCCGTACAAGTTCGACAACCCGGACCTGCCGACGCTGCAGCCCTGGGTGGTCAGGACTTCGCCGCCGTCGAACCGGTTCGTGTTCGACCGCAACCCCTACTATCACAAGATCGACGGTCGCGGCCGGCAGCTCCCCTACATCGACCAGGTGGTATTCCAGATCGCCTCCTCGGGCCTGATCCCGGCCAAGACCGGCGCCGGCGAAAGCGATCTTCAGGCCCGCTACCTGAACTTCGACGACTACACGTTCCTGCGCCAGGGCGAGGAGCGCGGCAAATACGAGACCTACCTGTGGCGCACCGCCAAGGGCTCCCATCTCGCGCTGTTCCCGAACCTGAACGTGGAGGACGAGGTCTGGCGCGGTGTGCTACGCGACGTCCGCTTCCGCCAGGCGCTGTCGCTGGCGATCAACCGGCACGAACTGAACCAGGTGATCTATTTCGGCCTCGCCCTGCCCGGCAACAACACGATCCTGCCGTCCTCGCCGCTCTACAAGCAGGGCTACCGAGAGACCTGGGCGAGCTTCGATCCGGCCCGCGCCGGGGCCCTGCTCGACGAGATGGGGCTGTCGGCCCGCGACGATCGCGGCGTGCGCCTGCTGCCCGATGGTCGGCCGATGGAGATCATCGTCGAGACCGCCGGCGAGAGCACGGAGGAGACCGACCTCCTGGAGCTGATCCACGACACCTGGCTCGACGTCGGCATCAAGCTCTACACGCGGCCGTCCGAGCGCACCGTGTTCCGCAACCGGATCTTCGCCGGCCAGACCCTGATGGCGATCTCGTTCGGCATCGAGAACGGAATCCCGAGCAACGGCTCCAGCCCGTCGGAGTTCGCGCCGACCGCCCAGACCCAGTACATGTGGCCGCGCTGGGGCCAGTACTACCAGACCAAGGGCAAGGCCGGCGCCGCCCCCGACATGCCGGAGGCCGCCAAGCTTCTGGTCCTCTACGACCGATGGCGGCGGGCCGCCACGCCCGACGACCGGCGCGCGGTCTGGGATGAGATGCTCGGCATCTGGACCGATCAGGTGTTCTCGATCGGCCTGATCGCCGGGGTTCTGCAGCCGGTGGTCGTCAGCCTCAACCTGCACAACGTCCCGGTCGAGGCGATCTACAACTGGGACCCGGGGGCGCATTTCGGCATGCACCGCCCGGACACGTTCTTCTTCGGCCCGACTCGCGAGCGGACGCCGGACGACGTGCTCACCGCCGCCGCCCGGTCGCGGAGATAGGCCATGGGAGGGGGACGGTGATCGATTATCTCGCCCGGCGGATCCTGATCATGATCCCGACGATGATCGCGATCAGCGTGATCACCTTCATCATCATCCAGCTGCCGCCGGGGGATTATCTCTCCACCCTGATCGCCGAGATGGAGAGCCAGGGCGAGGCGGTCGACCCGGCCAAGATCGAGGCCCTGCGCGCCCATTACGGCCTCGATAAGCCGCTGTGGGAGCAGTACGTGCTCTGGGCGCTGGGCATGCTGCAGGGCGATTTCGGCTACAGCTTCGAGTATCAGCTGCCGGTCAGCGACGTGGTCGGAGACCGGGTGCTGCTGACGATCGTCCTGAACTTCGCGACGATCTTCTTCATCTACCTGGTCTCGTTCCCGATCGGCATCTACTCGGCCACCCACCAGTACAGCGTCGGCGACTACGGCCTCACGCTGATCGGCTTTCTCGGCCTCGCCACGCCGAACTTCCTGCTGGCGCTCATCCTGCTGTACTTCGCCAACGTCTGGTTCGGCACCTCGATCGGCGGGCTGATGGATCCGTCCTACATCGACCAGCCCTGGACGATGGGCAAGGTGCTGTCGGTGCTGGAGCACCTGTGGGTCCCGGTCGTCGTGATCGGCACCGCCGGCACGGCGGCGATGATCCGCCGGCTGCGCGCCAACCTGCTGGACGAGCTGCAGAAGCAATACGTGATCACCGCCCGGGCCAAGGGCCTGCCGCCGTTCCGGGCGCTGATGAAGTACCCGCTGCGCATGGCCCTGAACCCGTTCATCGCCGATATCGGCAACATGCTGCCGCAGGTCGTCTCCGGCTCGGCGGTGGTGTCGATGGTGCTGTCGCTGCCGACCACCGGACCGATGCTGATCGGCGCGCTGCAGAGCCAGGACATGTATCTCGCCGGCTCGTTCCTGATGTTCCTGGCGCTGCTGACCGTGATCGGCATGTTGATCTCCGACTTGGCGCTGGCCTGGCTCGACCCGCGCATCCGCCTCGGCGGCGGAACCGACCGATGAGGAGGGGCCGATGAGCGTCGCCGAGCCGCCACGTCCCAAGGCGAAGCATTTCGTCGACGGCGCGCCGTTCGACCCGCATCGCGACGAGGCCCTGACGCCGGAGCAGGAACGCTATTACATGGCGTCCCAGTGGCGGATGATGTGGTGGAAGCTGAAGCGCCACCGCCTCGCCGTCGTCTCGGGCCTGTTCCTGCTGGCGCTCTACGCCTCGGTGCTGATCACGGAGATGATCGCGCCCTACGCGCTGGCGACCCGGCACACCGACCATATCTTCGCGCCACCGCAATCGGTGCAGCTGTTCCGCGACGGCCGCTTCGTCGGGCCCTACGTGCTCGGCTACGACTACGAGCTCGACCTGCGCACGCTCCGCCGGGTCTACACCGAGAATCCCGAGAAGGTTCAGCCGATCCGCTTCTTCTGCAGCGGCGATCCCTACCGGTTCTGGGGCCAGGTGGAGATGAGCTTTCACCTGATCTGCCCGGCCGAGGGCGGCACCCTGTTCCTGCTCGGCACCGACCGGCTGGGGCGCGACGTGTTCTCGCGGATTGTCTACGGCACCCGGGTGTCGCTGACGGTCGGCCTGATCGGCATCGCCGTCAGCTTCGTGCTCGGCATCGTGATCGGCGGGCTGGCGGGGTACTACGGCGGCTGGGTCGATTCCTTCATCCAGCGCATCATCGAGATCATCCGCTCGTTCCCGGAACTGCCGCTGTGGATGGCGTTGTCTGCGGCGCTGCCGGTGACGTGGTCGCCGATCCTCATCTATTTCGGCATCACGCTGATATTGGGACTGCTCGACTGGACCGGGCTGGCGCGGGCGGTGCGCTCGAAACTGCTGAGCCTGCGCGAGGAGGATTTCTGCGTCGCCGCCGAGCTGATGGGCGCCAAGCCCCGGCGGATCATCGGCCGCCACCTGCTGCCGAGCTTCATGAGCCACCTGATCGCCTCGGCGACACTGTCGATCCCGACCATGATTCTGGGCGAGACGGCGCTGTCCTTCCTCGGCCTCGGACTCAGACCGCCGATCACCAGCTGGGGCGTGCTCCTGACCGAGGCGCAGAACATCAACGCGGTGGAGCTCTACCCCTGGATCATGACGCCGGTGATCCCGGTGATCCTGGTGGTGCTGGCGTTCAACTTCTTCGGCGACGGCCTCAGGGACGCGGCGGACCCGTACAAATAGCCTGCGGCTAAACCCGATCCGCCGCGAACACATTTGACAGGTATGCCGGCCTTGCGTCCTCCGGGTGCAGCCCGGCGCTGGCCAGCAGCGCCGGCACGTCGCTGGCGATCCAGTCGGCGTAGTACGGCTCGTGGAACTGCTTGGGGAAGCTGTTCAACACCGGGTCGAGCGCTGGGGTGTCGCCAAGCTGGAGCGAATCGGTCAGCACGAAGCGCCCGCCCGGCTTCAGCACCCGGCGCACCTCGCCCAGGACCTGAACGCGGATCTTCTTCGGCAACTCGTGGAACAGGTAGGTCGCGGTCACCAGGTCGACCGACGCGTCTGGCAGCGGGATCGCCTCCGCCTTGGCCTGATGCCACGTCACCGCCCGGCTGGCCAGCCGTCGCTTCGCCTTGTCGAGATAGGCCGGCGACAGTTCCAGACCGTGCAGGCTCAAGCCCGGTGCCGCCTCCGCCACCGCCTCCAGCATCGCGCCGGTGCCGGTCGCCAGGTCGAGCAGCGTGTAGCCGTCGCCACCCGCCAATCCGCGGGCGCGCAGCCACTCCACCACCGGCACCACACCCTGGCGGCGCATCGCCTGGGCGAGGCCGCCGAACAGGACCTCCACCTGGGTATCGTACAGGTCCGCCGACTCCTCGGTGAGCCAACCGCCGGACTGGTAATGGAAGTTCTGCAGGTAATAGCGCGGATACGCTCCGCCTTCGGGTCCCATGGAAGGCGGCGGCTGCTCGAACGGCTCCTGCGCCTGCTTGCGGCGGCGGCGAAGCGCCACTTTCGGCAGGTCGCGCCAGTATCCCGCCATCTCGCCGACCGCGCCCGGTCGCGGCCGCAGATCGTGCGGCAGCGGGTAGAGCCCGGCCCGCACGTTGGCCGCGTCCCGCGCCATCAGCGCCAGGGCGCCGCGCGCCAGGGCCGCCTGGATCCGCGCGCCCGCCAGGCGGGCCCGCAGCGAGACAGGGCCCCGCCGCCTGGTCGGCGGCTCGATCCGGGAGAACCAGGCCCGGGTCGCCAGGTAGTGGCCGAGATACCAGGCCACGCGGCCACCCTGGCCGAGGCCGTAGCCGAGCAGAGCGCCCGAGGATTGCGACGGGGTGATTGTCTGTGTCATGGGAAAGAGATCGGGTCGGCCGGCGCCGGATCAAGCGGTCCAGGGTGTCGCAGCCCCACCCATGCGCCCTGGATCACGGCGCACCCCGTCGCCCCCTCTTGCCGCACCGGTGTGGCTGTGGCACACCCCGCCGCGTTCCGCCCCGCAGCGTTGGGAGAGATGCGAGATGGCCGACTACCGTACCCTCGACGACGCCGATGTCGCCGGCAAGCGCGTGCTTCTGCGGCTCGATCTGAACGTCCCGATGAAGGATGGGGCCGTCACCGACGCCACCCGGATCGAGCGCGCCGCGCCGACCGTCGCCGAACTGGCGGGCAAGGGGGCGCGGGTCGTCGTGGTCTCGCATTACGGCCGGCCCAAGGGCCAGCCCGTTCCCGAGATGTCGCTGCAGCCGATCGTGGCGCCGCTGTCCGAGGCCGTCGGCCGGCCGGTCGCCTTCGCTGCCGATTGCGTCGGCCCGGCGGCCGACGAGGCGGTCGCGACGCTCGGGGACGGCGACGTGGTCCTGCTGGAGAACCTGCGCTTCCACGCCGGCGAGGAGGCGAACGATCCGGAGTTCGTCGCCGGCCTCGCCAAGCTGGCGGATCTCTACGTCAACGACGCCTTTTCCGCCGCCCATCGCGCCCACGGCTCGATAGACGGGGTGGCGCGCCGGCTGCCGGCCCTCGCCGGCCGTCTGATGCAGGCGGAGCTGGAGGCGCTGACCCGGGCGCTGGAACGGCCGGTGCGCCCGGTCACGGCCGTGGTCGGCGGCGCCAAGGTCTCCACCAAGCTGGACCTGCTGGGCAATCTGGTTTCCAAGGTCGACGTGCTGGCGATCGGCGGCGGCATGGCCAACACCTTCCTGCACGCCGGCGGGGTGGAGATCGGCAAGTCCATGGCCGAGCGCGACCTCGCGGAGACCGCCCTGGAGATCCAGGAGAAGGCGAACGCCGCCGGCTGCGACATCCTGCTGGCGGTCGATGCGGTGATCGCCGACACCCTCGCCGCCGGGGTGGCGACCCAGACCGTCGACATCCTGGACGTCCCGGCGGACAAGATGATCCTGGATGTCGGGCCCAAGACCGCGGCGGCGATCGCCAAGCGGCTGGGGAGCTGCAAGACCCTGGTCTGGAACGGCCCGGTCGGCGCCTTCGAGACCGCGCCGTTCGACGCCGGCACGAACGCGCTCGCCAAGGCGGCGGCGGACCTGACCGACCGGGGTCAGATCCTGTCCGTCGCCGGCGGCGGCGACACGGTGGCGGCCCTGGCCCATGCCGGGGTGATCGACCGGTTCTCCTACGTGTCGACCGCCGGCGGGGCCTTCCTGGAGTGGCTGGAAGGCAAGGATTTGCCGGGCGTCGCGGTGCTGAAAAGCTGACGCGCCGACAATCCGCATCTTCATTGTGGATAACCCCGCCCGAAGCGTTGCGTTTCGGTTACAGTTCGCCTATCCAAGCCTACCGGTCGCGACGAACCGGACGCTTTAAGAGCTTGGAGAGGAAACGTGGGCACCAGTGGCGCGGACGCGACTCCGACTGACCTGACCTCGCATGGCTTGGCCAATCTCGGTCGGGTGAACTGGAACCTGGGTCCGGCACCTCTGACGGAACACGCCATCCGGCGCGGCGAGGCCGACCTCTCGGCCCACGGCGCGGTCGTGGTGAACACCGGCGAGCACACCGGCCGGTCGCCCAAGGACAAGTTCATCGTCCGCGACGCCCAGACCGAGGGCACGGTGAACTGGGGCGGCATCAACCAGCCGATCGACCGCGCCCATTTCGACGCCATGCATGCTCGGGTGCGCGCCTACTACCACGGCCGCGACGCCTACGTGCTCGACTGCTACGCCGGCGCCGATCCGGCGCACCGTCTGAAGGTGCGGGTGGTGACCGAGACCGCGTGGCAGAACCTGTTCGCGCGCAACATGTTCATCCGGCCGCCGGCCGAGGAACTGGCCGGCTTCGCACCGGACTTCACGATCCTGCACGCGCCGGGCCTGACCGCCCGCGGGGAGGCGGACGGGGTGCGGTCCTCGACCTTCATCCTGTGCGACTTCGAGCAGCGGATGATCCTGATCGGCGGCTCGAGCTACGCCGGAGAGATCAAGAAATCGATCTTCGGCGTCCTGAACTACCTGCTGCCGGATCGCGGCGTGATGCCGATGCACTGCTCGGCCAATATCGGGCCGAAGGGCGACAGCGCGATCTTCTTCGGCCTGTCCGGCACCGGCAAGACGACCCTGTCGGCGGACGGCACCCGCACCCTGATCGGCGACGACGAGCACGGCTGGTCGGAAAACGGCATCTTCAATTTCGAGGGCGGCTGCTACGCCAAGGTGATCAAGCTCTCCCAGGAGGCGGAGCCGGAGATCTGGGCCGCCTCGCACCGGTTCGGAACGGTGCTGGAGAACGTGGTGATGGATCCGGTCACCCGCCTGCTCGACCTGGACGACGGCAGCCGAACCGAGAACACCCGCGCCTGCTATCCGATCGACTTCATCCCCAACACCTCGGTCGACGGCATGGCCGGCCATCCGGTGAACGTGGTGATGCTGACCGCCGACGCGTTCGGTGTGCTGCCGCCGATCTCCCGGCTGACGCCGGAGCAGGCGATGTACCATTTCCTGTCCGGCTACACCGCGCGGGTCGCCGGTACCGAGAAGGGTGTGACCGAGCCGCAGGCGACCTTCTCGACCTGTTTCGGCGCGCCGTTCATGCCGCGCCACCCGAGCGTCTATGGCGAGATGCTGCGCGAGCGCATCGCCCGCCATGGCGCCACCTGCTGGCTGGTCAACACTGGCTGGTCCGGCGGCCGCGCCGGCGCCGGCGGCGAGCGCATGAAGATCGCCTATACCCGCGCCATGGTCCGCGCCGCGCTCGACGGCACGCTGGGCGGCGCCCCGGTGCAGGAGGACGGACAGTTCGGCCTGCTGGTCCCCGAGGCCTGCCCGAACGTCCCGACCGAGGTGCTGCGGCCCCGCGGCGCCTGGAGCGACGGCACCGCCTATGACAGCACCGCCGTCGAGCTGCGCGGCCGCTTCGAGGAGAACTTCAAGCCGTTCGAGGCCTTCGTCGACGACAGCGTCAAGGCCGCCGGCGTGCGCCGGGCGGCGTGATCAGACGGCCTCGGTCGCGGCCTTCTCGAACACCAGGTTGACGAACAGGGCCGGCAGGTACCGCCGGGCGATCGGCAGCTTCGGCTGTTGCTCCTGGCGCTTGAGCATGACGAGGTTGTCCTGTCGGCCGAAGACGGTCTCGAACAGCCGGCTCTCGATCTCGAACGGGGTCCGGGAGAGGTCGACCGCTCCGTCCACCGTGATCTTGTAGGCGGCGTCCAGCCCCGATCCGGACGCGCTGTAGTACATGCCG
>Ga0207422_1004573_pt1 | contig 11239 bp, 12 predicted proteins | sample MarCyaLeptolynsp_FD_187757 | JGI IMG/M metagenome (GOLD analysis project Ga0207422, IMG submission 187757) | Marine cyanobacterial communities from Panama - species 1 Leptolyngbya sp. (SPAdes) | ecosystem: Environmental > Aquatic > Marine > Unclassified | place: Panama: Panama City | collected... | reverse complement strand
GCTTCCATGTGAATGATCCGGCGCGCGGTGCATTGGTGCTGAGCAGGGATGACGTGTCTCGGCAATGGACCGGGGTGGCGCTCGATTTATTGCCCGCTGAAAGCTTCAAGCCAAAGATTGAGAAGAAACAACTCAACATCACTCAGCTGTGGTCCAAAATGGTCGGCTTCTGGGGGACGATCCGCAGCGTCGTACTGTTGTCGCTGGTGATGCAATTGGTGGTGCTGGCGACACCATTCTTTCTGCAAATCTCGATCGACACGGTCTTTCCTGCCTTCGACAAAGACCTGCTTTTCATGCTCGCGCTTGGATTTGGTGGGCTCACCGTGATCAATCTGATGGCGAGTTGGCTGCGCTCGCTGGTGCTGGTCACGCTGACCAACGCGCTTTCCTATCAAGTGATCGTCAACCTCTTCCGGCACCTTGTGCGGCTCCCGCTCGACTATTTCGAGAAGCGGCATGTCGGCGATGTGATCTCGCGTTTTGGATCAACGCAGCCGATCAGCCAATTGATCAGCCAGGGCATGATCGCCGCTTTTATCGACGGATTGATGGCGATCCTCACGCTCGCTCTGATGTTCGTCTATTCGCCCATTCTGGGCGGGGTCGCTTGCGCTGCCTTAGCGCTCTATGTCGGCCTGCGCCTCGCCTTCCTCCAATCGATCAAACTGCGCAATCTCGACGTCATCACGACGATGGCGAAGGAAAACTCGAACTTTATCGAGAGTGTGCGCGGCATCTCAGCGATCAAGGCGTTCGGGCAAGAAGGCAATCGCCAACGGCTGTGGCAAAAGAGCAAGGCCGACGCGGTCAATGCTCAGGTCAAGCTCGGCCGGTTGCAATCCGCGTTCGATGCGCTGGGTCAGTTCGTGATCGGGGCTGAACGCGTTGTGTTCGTATACATCGCGATCGGGCTCGCGTTCGACTCTGTTCTTACGGTGGGGATGATCTTTGCATTCCAAGCCTACAAGCAGCAATTTCTCGACGCGGGAATGCGGCTGACCGAGCAGCTGATCAACTACCAGATCGTCAAGGTTCATCTTACGCGGATCGCTGACATCGCTCTGTCTCCCCTTGAAGAAGGTGAGCAGGAGAAGAGCAACGAGGAACCCGACTTTAGCAAGCCGTTGGTGCTTGATCGGGTGTTCTATCGCTACGGTGTTAACGAGCCGATGGTGTTGCAGAACGTCAGCCTCGCCATCACGCCAGGCGAGTTCATTGCGATTACTGGTCCATCCGGCGGCGGCAAAACCACGCTGATGAAGATCCTGATGGGCTTGTTTGAGCCCACACAAGGTGCGGTGCGATTGGGTGATCGCCCGATCTCCTCTTACAAGAAGATCAAATATCGCCGTTGCATCGGATCGGTCGCCCAAGGCGATGCGCTCTATGCCGGATCGCTCGCTGAAAACATCGCTTTTTTCGACCCAGAGATCGATATGGGTAGGGTCCGCGAGGTTTCTCGCATGGCCCAAATCCATGATGAAATTGAGGCGATGCCGATGGGTTACGAAACTCTGGTCGGCGATATGGGCTCTGTGCTTTCCGGTGGGCAGCTGCAGCGTGTCTTGCTGGCGCGGGCGCTCTATCCCGATCCCAAAGTGCTGATCCTCGATGAGGGCACCGCCAACCTCGATGCCGAAAACGAAACGAAAATCCTTGAAACCCTCAAGGCCCTAGAGATCACTCGGATCGCGGTCGCACACCGCCCGGCGACGCTCGAAGCGGCGGAGCGAGTGCTGTCGATTGCGAAAGGCACTCTCACCGATCCGAAAGCCCAAGCACGGATGATGGCACAGCTCGAAGCGGTCAAGGCAGGCGCTGTGGAACCGAAGCGAGCCAGCAAGGAGCCACCCGAGCCTGACGAATGAACCCAATAGCCGAGGCCCTTCCGCACCGCCTTGGTTAGACAGTCTCTAAGGTGCGGAAACAACAAAGTGTGAGGTCGCAAATGTTACATTCAAAGAAGCTGAAACCGAGTGGTTTCCGCTTGCTCTCCCTGGGCGAAATCGAACAGGTTAGCGGAGGATACCAGAGTTGGTTTTTCGTCGATCAGCAAAGGCTCGGTGATATCAATGCGTTCCTTCAAGCCCACGGCGACGGCGCAGGTGGCATCGGCGGAGGCAATCCATTTGTTTCGGCGGGTCAGATCATCCCGCTAACAGCTGAACAATTGGAAGCGCTCACCAAGTACCTAGAGGAGAATTCCGATGGCAATGATGAAAGCGAGGAGGAATTCGTTTGGACCCCTTCTCAGGACCAAGTTGAATTCGTCGATGACAATGGCGATGGTGAGTTCGATGAAATTGTTCTCACTTACAACAAAGAAGATGTTGATCGCTGGTCAGATTTCGCAGCAGAAGCGACCTATTGGACTCAATTATACCTGAAGTTATCTGCCACTACGGTAGGTGCAGGGTTAGGCCTTAACGCGTTTCTTGCCGAAAAAATTGGTATCCACGTTGGTGTTGCCGCCGCAATTCCCTTCATTTCAATGGAGGCCCTCAATCAGATGACAAAGGAGGAGATGATGGACTTCTTCTTCGATGCTGCGCGTGACGTGACGAACTCTCCAGAGACCAGCCCGCTTGAGAATCAGGGAAATAACCCCGGTCCAAGACTGCCTTGGCCATGAGACGAGCGACAACATGAAGTAAGGTCCCGGACGCAAAGTTCGGGACCGTCCAAAATGGCACATTGAGACAACCATGAACCCAATCATATACTCACTTGCCTGGTCAGTGCCTGCGCTAATCCTAACCGTATTGATCAAACTTGCATTCTCAGAAACCATCTCACCGCTCGACTTGGTGGCCAATTTCGGCATCATTTTCGGTGCGATCGCAATAGCTCGCTGGCGCCTCAAGAAGTCAAAAAGATGAGATGTCTTCTGGTCATGCCAAGCCGGTTCTCGGGGGTTTTCGTCGGCTCACTGTCACTTGCGCTGGCGACGCCATCAACTGATAGCAAAGTGGCCGGATCGCAAGCTCACAGCGAAGCCCATAACGCCGAGGATGAGTTCTTGACGATTGCCGATCAGTCGGTCGATGGCCCGGACGCCCCGGTAGCGATATTTGTCCAAGGGGAAGTTCATCGCGACATCGACGGCAATGCGCTACCGTATTCCAAACAAGCCTTTGACCGCCAGCTTGCTCAGTCGATGGCTGCGAATGGCGTTACGGTCGTGAGGTATTCGCGCCTTAATTCTGATTTTTGCGAACATGTTATCGGCGTTGCTTCGCCCGAGTTCGGTTGCACACTACCGTTGAGTGCGCGAATCCATGACCTCCAATTGACTTTGGACAGAACGATAGCTTCGCAAGACGTGAAATGCGTTTGGTTAGCCGGACACAGCTTCGGAGCATTTGTTGCAACTCAGGTGGCTAGGGACAATTTGACGGTATGCGGAGTCATCTTGCTGGGTGCGCTTGCGGAACCCTATGCGGACAACATCTTGAGGCAAATGCGCGAGGACCCCATGCTGACCCCGTATGCGTCGGAGTTCGAGGCCCTTTTCCAGAAAGTTGAAAGCAAGGATCCTAACAGTCTGAGCGCGATCAAACCTCCGGCTGACCTCTTGTTCCATGAGGGCAGAATTCAGCACATAGCTGAAGCGATGAGCTTTGATATGTTGGATGCAGTTAGAGAACTTGATCTGCCAGTCCTGGTTGTCACGGGAGAACGAGATAGGCAGACACCGCCAGAAAACGCCCGCAAATTGCATGCATCCACACCGAATAGTGAGCTTCTCATCATTGACGGCGTCGATCACTATTTCACGGCTGAGAATGAGCGCAGCAATAGCGTTGCACCGCAACTCGCTGAGACCATTTCAGAGTTTATTCATCGCAAGAGCCCTCTGCGATGAAACCTCCCAATCTGCAAACGCACCCGGGCCGGGTCCTCTCGATCAAAAGAGGGGCGCTGTGGAACCGAAGCGAGCCAGCAAGGAGCCACCCGAGCCTGACGCATAATCCCGATAGCCAAGGCCATTCCGCACCGCCTTGGTTAGACAGTCTCTAAGGTGCGGAAACAACAAAGTGTGAGGTCGCAAATGTTACATAGAAAGAGATTGAAGCCGAGTGGTTTTCGAGAGCTGTCGGAGCATGAAATTGAAACGGTCGCAGGAGGGTTTGGGGAGCCTCCAATTCATTTGGCACCTCCAGGAGTGGTGCCTGGTCCAGACGGAAAACCATCTTTCGATCCGGGCAAATCGGTAGAAGACGCTGAAGCTGAAGAGAGGATCAAAGACAAGTTCTACAATGAGTACGAGACGGCGGTACCGATTCAATACACTTTCACAAAATCAGGATACACCATGAAGGGGTACTATGTTGGCGGAAAACAATATTTTGACCGCGACGGCAATGGTGGAGTTGATCTGATCGTAGAACGGGATGCCGGCAACAAGATCTGGTTCGATAACGGGGACGGCCAAGGAATGAGGCAATACTATCCCGGCACAGAGCCATGGGGTCCTCCGAGCAGCGCCTTAGATCCTATTCACGGATCCTAGGTAACGTGTTGGGGAAGAACACGGATCTTCCCCAACATCGCTTGTAGGGGTCTCGCGATTGAACACATGCCAAAGTTCTCTGTCCAAACAGCCGCCAATCGCTTGGCCCTTGCAATAGCTATTGGGGCCATCGCAGTTTCAAGCGCAGCGAATGCTGGCACTTCTGCGACTGAGGTTGCAGTCTCACAGCCGCCGATCCTGGGCGCATGCGATCTGAACACCATTCACATCTCACCAAATGGTGAATGGGTGGTTCTGTCGAGGCTCGAACCGACATTCGGTGAGGTCAGAGATTTCACCACGCCCGATGGTTTCGTCGTCTATTCCATCGAGGGCGACTTAGAGGCAGAAGTGAAGCACCGGTCCATCAGGCCTTTTGTTTTCTCGAATACTCGCAAAGTGAACCCTCTCCGACTCATTCCCATAGGCTGGGACGGCGAGACACTCCTCTTCCGAGTTGGACCTGGAATACTCGCTCGTGGAAAGATCGAGCCAGCAACTAAGCAATGGGAAATCGATGAGCAAGTCCTTGCAAAGGAATGGCGTCGGTTTGCGCTTAGATCGGTTGGGCAAGTTGATGTTACTGCGCTGTATAGTGAGTCCTTTAAGCAGACCGCTCACCATCTCTTGCAAAACGACAACCTCAGGCGGAGAACCGTGTATCTCCATGCCAATGGCGCAAAATTCTCGGCATTAGACTTGGCACATCATCACCAGTTGAAACTGGGTCAAACCTACCACTCAATGCGATCATTGGGGCCCTCGAGCTTCTTCAATCACTTCAATCTCTTCGTAAAAGCCGGAGAGATCGAGCATGACTACCTGGGACGGGTTTTTCCATCAGACGAGTCCAGTGCTAAGAACCGCTTCGCTCGCCCGCTGATCGATCAAGCCAATGGTGTCGCGATCGGGCGATACACTCCGACAGGATGGACGGGTTTGGACCTCGGCAATGCACTGTCCAAGCTTCTGGGTCGCGAAAGCCTCTTGATTAGCCACGCCGCCGCGGCGGGAGACGAGGTGGCTGTGCTGGCCGAGAATGATCGAGAGATGCGGCTATTGGTTTTTGACATCAGCAACCCGAGCAGAATCTCGCAAATCGGGGTCTGTGACAAGATAGCGAATATGAAGGCGACGTTCAAAGCTATGGGTGCCACCATCCCAGAGGAGCCGCTTGGGGCCGAACCGCCTGGGCCACAACCTGTGTTTGGTATCGAACTGCAAGCAGGCGCAGACACAACCGGTGTATTTTACGCGGCGCATAAGGATCCGGGAGACAAACTTATTGTCTATTTCCAAGGCGGCCCAATCAGTTCGCTCTATAACCGCTCTCTTCCGGCACCCCTTCAGCGGCTACGCGGCAGCGGATTCGATGTTTTAGCGGTCGAGTATGCTGGCGGCGTGGGTGCTGGCTTGCAACTTAGCAGAGCACTTGCAGGCAAGCCGCACTTCGGTTTTGGAAGCGATGCTGCTGCGATCAGCTCCTGGATTGAGGCAAACGCGTATCAGTCTGTCTCGATCTATGCGAGCAGCTTTGGGACTGCGCCGGCCATGATTTTCCGCGAACACAACCGCGGCCTGATTGCCCGCTCCGTGTTTGTTGCTCCCCCTCTGGATCTTCCGCCGCCTGAGATCATGGAGATGTCAAGTGGACCTTTGATTCAATCCGAGGCGGGAACTCAACTGCAATTTGAGATCGGGGTTTTTGGGAGCCGCGAGCGCCGCAATGAGTTTGCCGAATGGCTTCGCCTAGCCGCATCATCGTATGACGCATCTGAAGACGATCTCTTCATCTTTGGCGAAATGGACACAAAGGCATCGCTTGAAAGCGCGCCCCAGAACATAACTGACCACGCTCAAATCTTGATTGTTCCACGAATGGGCCACGGATTTCTAGGTGCAGAGAAGAGCACGCAGAATCGGATCATTGATCACCTGTCTGAACGTTGATTGTGGCGCGGCCTCGGCACATTAGATCAAGCGCGGAGTTTGGTCCTTTTTGGGGGTGGATGAAAAGGTGGATCACACTTAGCGAGCGCCACAAAAATTAAACGTTTCAATTGCTTATTTGACGCTAAGGTCCCTTTCGACCGCGCCAGACTTTTCCGTGAGGCAGAGGGTTTTGCGCCCACGCCCAACAAGCCCGGATTAAGCTCCAGTAGCGAGAGCAAATCCCTCATCAAGCCAACCGGTGACGCCGCCAGCCATGACCTTCACTGGGCGCCCCAATTGCGCGAGTTTTAGCGCCCCGCGCGCGGCGCCGTTGCAATGAGGACCTGCGCAATAAGTCACGAAGATCGTGTCATCGCTCCATCGCTTAACCTTGGATTCAATGATCTTACCATGAGGAAGATTGATCGCCCCCGGAACATGTCCTTTTGCGAACAGGTCTGGGCTCCGAACGTCGAGCAGAACGAAGTCAGACGCGCCCGATATCGCAGCGTGGACATCCCAGCAATCAGTCTCAAATTCGAACTGTGCCGCGAAATAGGCTTCGGCTCGGGCACTCGGCGCCGGGCTGGTGGCAGTAACAAGGCTTGGCATGACAATCCTCCCTTTGCGTGCTGTTTTTGGCTACCGTTTGAAGACTTGCAATTGGCGTGAATGGCAATATTCGTATCGATTGTGCCAAAAGCCCGTTCCCCACTTGTGGTTGCCCTGGTTTATGACGGGCTTTGCATTTTTGAGTTCGGAATCGCTCACGAGATCTTCGGGCTGGAACGTCCTGAAATGGGGAACAACTGGTATCGGTTTGAAAGCGCTGCGATCGATCGGGGAGCCTTGCGATCGCAGGGCGGGTTTGACATTCAACCGCATCGCGGCAGCGAGCTAATCGATCAAGCCGACATCGTGATTATCCCAGGATGGAAAGGCGCTGACGTTCCAGTCCCTGAGCCGCTCTGCGCACGATTGCGCGCCGCCCATGCTCGCGGAGCCACTCTTGCTTCCATCTGTTCTGGCGCCTTCGTCCTTGCTGCAACCGGATTGCTCGATGGAGCAAGAATCACCACCCATTGGCGCTACGCGCAGAATCTTAGAGAGCAATATCCCGCTTTGACCGTCGACGAGGCATCGCTGTTCACCCAACACGAGAACATTTACACCTCGGCCGGCAGCGCCGCAGGGATCGACCTGATGATCGAATTGGTACGCTCCGACTTTGGACCAGAAGCGGCCAATTCCGTTGCTCGCAGAATTGTGATGCCCGCTCACCGCTCAGGCGGACAGGCACAGTTTCTCGCCCGCGCGGTTCCAGTTCGCCAGTCGAGTTCGGTTGCCCCTATTGTTGAACGGGTGCGTTCGAGTCTGGAGCAAGATTGGAGCGTCGGCTCCATGGCTATGGCTGCAAACATGAGCCGCCGTACATTCGAACGCAGATTCGTAGAGGCAACTGGGACGGGACCAGGCGAGTGGCTCATTGGCGAGCGCGTTGAAGCAGCGAAGGATCTTCTCAGCGCCTCCGACCGACCCATGGAAGACATCGCAGCGGCCGTCGGATTTGGAAGCGCACATGGATTGCGCCAGCACTTCAAACGCAAAGTCCGACTGACTCCCACACAGTATAGGCGCGCGTTTTCACGGTCGTGAACAATGTCCTTGTGTCAGCGAAATCACTCGACAGTTTGCGGCGCCTCGAAGATGTCCGGTTCAAGCGCCTCGCCAACAACCACATCCTGCCAGAAGACGGTGTTACTCATCACGCCATCATACAGGAGGGTCACCGAGCGCGCCTGGACCCAACCGTTATCAAGCTTCACAAAATCTCTGTACAGCCGCTCATGAAAGCCGCGTGGCGTATCGAACGCGAGATAGCTGATAAATCCGCTCTCTGTGTCAAACCCGAAAAGTGTCTCGGCCCCCTGCGGATCGGTGATGCGCACCAATGCAGTGGCGCGACCGCGAATATCGCGAGAAGGGGCAGAGCTTAGAGTGAAGCCCTCGCTGAGCGCGCGACGGACAATTCCGAAGCCGAAATTGCTCGCCCAATAGGCATCTGCTTGCGCCTTGGGCATGATCCCGCGCTCGGTCCAAGTTGTCTCGCCATCATAGCCGACCTCGAAGATCAGCCGCTCGCCGTCCTTGGCGATGATCCGGACCTTGCCCGATGCGCCATGCGCGGTCACGCGATCCGGGTCCATTTCGCGCCACATGCGATAGTTGTCTGACTTGCTCCTAACAGACCCGGTGCGACCGTCGAAGAACACGGCGGTGCCTGACAGCCGCAATGTGCCTGGCCGCAACCAAACATCGCCGCCGTGCGCTGTTATAGCCCGCTCCAAAGTCGCCCGCGGCGAAGCATCGCCCTCATCGGATGCGGCAGCGGGCGTCAGCGCCAAGATAGCTGCGCCGGCAATGGCTCCCAAGGATCGTATCATCACTCGATCTCCTCCAATTTGTCCGGACATCTTTTCAACCACTCGGAGGTGCCGTATGCAATCACAATGTTGAAGAATGTCGCCCGATTGGCACTCGCCGCGCTGCTCACAGGCGCTCCAGCTTCCGCGCAAGACCAACTCTCGCCGGGGATCTGGACCAACACCGAAGACGTTTATTTCGCTGAAGCTGAAGGTCGCGAGCAACAGCAGAACGTTATGATTGAAGTCGCAGATGACCAACAATGGCGGCTGATTGATGCCTTTGGTGAACCGAAAGGCGAATGGACCAACGAGCCGATTGCGGGACTTGCCCGTCGAGCGGATGGTTCAGGGTGGCAGATCAACGACAGCGAGCTGCGCAAGGCGCGAGGGTTTTCCTGCTGGGTTTCTGCACGCAAGTTCGCCGACAAAGCTGATGGCAGCGCTGACTGGACATTTACCCGAGGGCTGGAAACATTCGACCAAGGAGGCCGCGTGTTCGTGCCTGGCAATGGCGAAGCGCCTGACGTTACGTTTCGACTGCGCAATGTCACTTGGGCCAAGGGCAGCCGCAACCGCCCCTCGTTTGTGCTCTATGTTCACAAAGAGGATCCGGTTCGCGCGGTCAGTTACAGCTGGGCATCGCCCGACGCCGAACTGATCGGGATCAATCTGCGCTGGGTCCAGGGAAGTTGCAGTTTGGACGCTGCGGCGCCCACAGACAGCCAAACGCCCCAAGGACTTGTTGCAGCCGGAGAAACCTGGCGAGAGCTCTACGAGGCGGGCGATTGGGACGCACTGCGCAAGCTGTACACCGATGACGCGGTCTTGATGACTCAAGGCCAAGCGAAAATCGAAGGGGCCGACAGCATCATCGCTTACTTGCAGCGACTGAGCAAAATGGGCGGCTCGGCGCAATTCCAGTTTGCGCCCGAGGAGGCCGTGATCGAGAACGGCCTCGGCATTGTCACCGCCAACTACCGGATGGATATCGCCTTGCCTGGGCGCGAGCCAGTGGTCGTCGCTGGGCGGTCCCTGCTGATCTACAAATGGCGCGACGGACACTGGAAATTATGGCGCGATATGGACAATCTCGCCTCCGATGTGACCCCGGGGATTTTCGAATGACTCGCATCCCCCCGCGCGATCCAGCCGACGCCCTCGGTGGCCCTGAAGCAGCCAAGTTCGCCGAAAGCATGATGGGGTACATTCCCAACTCGGTGCTGACGATGGCGCATTGGCCGCAATTGCTTGACGCGTTTCGTGGGTTGGTGGGGGTGATTTACGGCCAGAGTGCACTTGATAATGGTTTCAAGCGGCTGATCGGGCATGCCACCAGTCTTGCCGCTGGCTGTCGCTATTGCCAAGCGCACACCGGGCACGGGGCAATCGAACAGGGGATCGATCAAGCCAAGATTGACGCGCTCTACGACTTTGAAAATTCGCAGGCTTTCACCGATCCGGAACGGGCTGCGCTTGCCCTTGCTTTCGCCGCTGGCGCTCAGCCCAATGCCGCCACTGACGCCCATTTCGAAAGGCTGCGCGAGCATTTCTCAGAAGCTGAGCAGGTCGAGATCATGGCGGTCATTTCGATGTTCGGGTTTCTCAACCGCTGGAATGATACGCTCGCAACAAGCCTTGAAGACGCGCCGACAGCCTTTGCCTCAGCGGCTCTCGCGCCCAAAGGTTGGGATCGCGGCCCGCACTGAGCTTGGCCGCGCTACTTCCAAGCGACTCCGCCGACCCAATCGCCTGCCACTCCAAGGAAGTGATCGACCTGGATCGACTGCCACACGCCAGCAGCGAAATAAGGGTCGCCCTCGAAAATGGCGCGGGCCTCGGCTTCGTCTTCGGCCTTGATCACCACCATCGAGCCCACCGTCGCATCCCCATCCTTGAGCGGGCCGGCGACAGCAAATTTTTCGATGTTGGCTTCGATGTGCGCGAGGTGATCAGCCAGAAGGCGCTCCCGCAGGCTCGCTCCGTTTTCTCCATCGCGACAATAGAATGCAAAGAGTGTCATGATCCGACTTCTACGCACTCCACCAGCTCTCCGCCAGTGCCGATTGCAGTTGCAGCCCGTCGTCCTTCATATAACGCGCCTTCTCGTGCAGTTGGCGGCACTATCCAGTCGGCGCTACAGGCATCGAGATCCGTCACAGCCAAAGAAACCATTGCATTGCCCGGCGGGAACATCCCGGGATGTCGCGCACGCTCGGTCGCAGCAGCAGGATAATCATCGACCTCGACAATCGGCATCCGATCATGGCTTACCATCGTGATCGTCGTCTGGGTTTCGGGAGCGAGTCCAAACGCATCGTTGATCATGCTGTACGGCAGGGTGTAATCAGCACCGCGGTCAAGGCCG
>Ga0207422_1004571_pt1 | contig 11247 bp, 11 predicted proteins | sample MarCyaLeptolynsp_FD_187757 | JGI IMG/M metagenome (GOLD analysis project Ga0207422, IMG submission 187757) | Marine cyanobacterial communities from Panama - species 1 Leptolyngbya sp. (SPAdes) | ecosystem: Environmental > Aquatic > Marine > Unclassified | place: Panama: Panama City | collected... | reverse complement strand
TCCAGCAATTGCCCGCCGACGCGTGGGTCATGATGCAATGTGGACCCCTCATACCGCCGGTGCCCCTTCGGCCACCACAGGTCGACCTTTTGCGTAAATACGTAAAACGCGTGATCCACCGAACAGTTCAGGGTCACGTCATGCACCAGAGGTTCATGCATCTTTGTCCGCCTTGTAGGTATTTTCCGCCAGGATCCGAAAGCGCGTCAGCGCGTCCGGCCAGAACTGGTCGAGCCAGTCCCGTCCTGCAGCGAAACCGGTCTGCTCAAGCCGATAGATATTTCGGGTGCCAGCCGTCGCGTGTGCAATCAGGCCCGCGGCGCTGAGGAGCTTGAGATGTTTCGAGACCGCAGGACGACTGATGGGAAAATGCGCCGCGATCTCGCCCACCGTCAGGGGACGGTCCGCCAGGAGCGCTATGATTGCCCGGCGCACATCGCTGCCGAGAGCCGCCATCACGGCATCTCCCGGATCTTCCCGGTTTTGCGGCAAGGCGTTGATCAATTCCGCACTCTCCTATTGGTAACCTTCAAGTTACCAATAGAATCTCCGAACGCAAGCGTCATGTTTGCGGCGCCGATGAAAATTCCGTATTTCGGACTGACGAAGAGCCGGGATTTGCAGTCAGCGGCTCAACAACGCAGCAAGCATCGGGTGAGGGAAACTGCGCCGCACGGTCACGGCGTAGAAACTCTCAACGATTTCCAGGTCGAACGGTGCGGTCCGCAGAAGGCCGGATGCGATCTCGTCGGCCAGAACCACGGACGGCGCGATGGCGAGGCCCATATCTTCCCGGGCCAAAAGACGCACCATGGCCATATCATCGACGTCCGCTGCGATCCGCGGCGTCACGCCAAGCCTTGCGACCAGACTGTCGAATCCGGTGCGAATAGAACTCTCCGTCGGCACGACGAGCGGTTCGGACTCCAGCAATTCCTGCAGCGTGTCGTGGCGCAATCGGCCCGATGTTCCGTGAATCGCCACCGACTGTTCGGCGATCCGGTGGGCGGTAAACTCGGATCCGGACGCGCTGTGCGGCGGTTCCGTCGTCAGCACCACATCAAGAGCGAGCGCGTGCAGCGCATCGAACAACACGCCGGCGCTGCCCGATTTCAAAACAATGTCGACATCGGACGATCCAAGCATTGGCCGGAGGAAGTTCAGTTGGAAGTTCCTTGAAAGCGTTGACAGCGCACCCACACGCAGCGGCGGCGATGCGGCACCCGTGCGCTGCAGTGTGGCGATCAGTTCCTGGCCGGTGCCGAAGATCCGGTCCGCGTGATCCAGAACGATCCGGCCGACCTCGGTCAGGATCAATTGCCGTCCGACCCGGTCGAAGAGCGGATGGCCGAGCCGCTCTTCCAGGGTCCGGATCTGCGAAGAGAGTGCCGATTGAGACAGGTTCACGCGCGCGGCCGTGCGCGTCAGATTGCCTTCATGGGCGACCTCGCGAAAATAGCGGAGATGATGATAATTGAGATTGTCCATAGCCGGAAAACACTCGGTTGCGACGAATTATTTTGACACAAAATCATTCTAAAATATCGAACAAAAAGTCCATAAAGATATATTTTTTATTTCACGCTCGAACCTGCATATCCCCACCACACACGACCGAGGGGACAATCATGGACATCATCATCGAGATCGCCGTTACCATGGCGGCGCAGTTCCAAAAGCCGACCCTGGCCTTCCTGATGGGTGGCATGATGCTTGCCGCATTGGGCAGCAAACTGGAAGTACCCGAGCCGGTTTACAAGTTCGTGGTCATGCTTCTGCTTCTGAAAGTCGGCCTCGGCGCAGGCATATCGGTGCGTGAGGCCGATGTGGTCATGCTTGCCGTCCCGGCGCTCTGCGCGGCGGTGCTCGGGGTCGCAATCGTCTTGTTTGGGGGCCGATTGCTGGCGCGTTGGCGCGGTGTTTCAAGCATGGACGCACTGGCAACCGCAGGCCTGTTCGGCGCGGTTTCGGCGTCGACGCTGGCCGCCGGCATGGCGGTCCTGGATGGCGAGGGAATTGCCTATGAGGGATTCATCGGAGCGCTCTATCCCTTCATGGACATTGCGGCGCTCGTCACTGCGATCGTGCTCGCCCGGATGAGCGCGGAACGCCGTGCGGCCGATGTCGTGCAAGGCGACGGCACTGCGACCATGACAATTGGCGGCAATATCGGACGCGGCGGACTTTCCGATGGCGTGGACGGCGCCATGGTGCGGAATGTCGTTGTCGACACGTTTCGCAGCCCGGCGATCTCGGCCCTTCTTCTGGGCATTGCCATCGGCCTCTTCGCCAGGCCGGATGCGGTTTATGAGGGTTTCTACGAGCCCTTGTTCCGCGGCCTCTTGTCGATTCTGATGCTGATCATGGGAATGGAAGCATGGACCCGTCTGTCGGAGCTTCGCAAGGTTGCGCATGCTTATCTGATCTATGGTCTTGCCGCTCCCGTCGTACACGGCCTGATGGGCTTCGGCCTCGGACTGGTGGCGCACCAGCTGACCGGGTTTTCGGCGGGCGGTGTCGTGCTCCTTTCGATCATGGCAGCGTCGAGCTCGGACATTTCCGGCCCTCCGACAATGCGCGGCGCGTTGCCGGAGGCGAATCCGTCCGCCTATGTCGGCACCTCCACCGGCCTTGGAACGCCCGTCGCCATCCTGAGCATTCCGCTGTTCATGGCCCTGGCGGACATCGCAATAGGATTTTGAGCGAAGGTGGAGGTTGCCAGGAAAGTGTTACGATTGCGAACCAATCCGCGCCCCTTCGGCGAGCCATCATGACAACGGCGTTGGTCGGAGGTTTCCTGACGTGATTAACGACCTGTTAACAATTGTTAACATACTTACACGATTGAGAACAAAACGTTCCGTAACAGCAGGGAATGAACGTGACCAGGGACGACGTGAATGCGCTGATTGGCGCGATTGTTATCGATGTCGAGGATTGCAGCATCCTGGAACTTGTCGATGTCCAGACTTTTCCGGGACCGCCGGAATGGTGGGAGTTCAACTATCGTTCCGATGCACCCAATCTGAGCGAAAGCGATCGCCCACGGGGGATCCCTGCCGGTCTGATCGGCAAGTCCGACCATTATGTCATTGCCTCCTCCAGGGAGGAAGCCCGATTGCAGGCCCCGCAACTGCATGCGGACTATTGCGCAAGTCATCCGGATGGACTGTCGGTTGCCCGCATTTGGTGCTGAGTTCACGCAGATATGATCCGTCGGGCAGAGCGCGGACCGTGCCGCTCACAGTCCCTCTCCGGTCCAGCTGTCGCGATCGTATTGCCTAACCTGTTGCGAAACAGAGCGAATTTGATCATTAAGGCACATCTTTCAATTTCGTGATTCGCGAACGAACTGATCGCGCTCCAGGCGAGGTATGCACATGGGAATGGGCATTGAACTTGATGCTCTTGTCGGGGCGGAGAGCGAACAATCGCCAAACCACGACACGAATGAGGTATCCGGCCTCCTGAGCGGTGTCGTTCACGATTTCATAGTCGGGAACATCGCAAATCTCGTCAGTTTGGAGCCGACTGATCCGGGACAAGGCAACCTCACCAACGAAAAGGAGGCACCCTCGAACGCCGAATGGGCGCGTCGAAACTCCGCCCTCACCACTCTCGTCATCAATCTCGTCGCGGGCTTTGCCGACGACATCATGGACGCATTCGATATCGAATTCAGTGTCGACGAGGAAGTGCTTTCGGCCGTTTCGCAGGAGGTCGAGAAAGATCTTTCCTACCGGGCCGGTCCCGGCGAGGATTGTGCATACCAGGCGGGTTATTTCTGTTACCGGATGTCCAGATTGAAGCCGATCAAGATTCAATTGCCCGGCAATGTGTTGAAGCTCGTCGACAAGGTCGCGCTCGAATCGGAAGAATTCGACCGTCTGCACTATTGCGTCCACGAGACCGAGTTCCAAAACACACTGCAGTTTCCCATCAATGAATATGTGTCGATTTTTGCCGGATTGATGCTGATGAATTCAGTGAAAGCCGATCGCAGCGGCAGCCCGTTCTATTTCGCCGACGCAGACAAACTTGACGACTTTGTAAAGATGCTCAGTGAGAGCGATCTCGGAAAGGATGGGGTCCGGATAATCCTGGAAATCCTGTTTGAAAACCTGCTTGCCTCCTACGCAAGACCGCTTGATCTTTCCGACTGAGGATATTACCGCCGGCCGCGTTGCGAGAATTCCACTGTTTCGACCATGAACTGAATCATTCCAAACCGGCGCCGACAGTCGGTCCGACAGCGCGCCGTTTGCCGATTTCCATCCTGAAGAAAACACCACACCTGGACGAGGACACCGCTCCCCCATTGCGTCATACTGTCGGTGGTACCCGGCAACCTTTCCGGCGAGGCAGTGACGCAAAAAGGAGGAGGAACGTGTACATAGCAGGATTCGTGATTCCCGTTCCCGAAGAGAATCTGGATGATTATCGGAAATGGGCTGAGAATAGCGCGGCCATCTTCAAAGAGTATGGATGCCTGGAAATCGTCGAATCGTGGGAGGACAACGTCCCGGACGGCACACATACGGATTTCCGGCGTGCGGTTGACGCGAGGGCCGGAGAAAAAATCGTGTTTTCCTGGCAGGTCTGGCCGGACAAGGCGGCGGTGGATGCAGCGGAAGCGAAGATGCGTGTCGACAAGCGTCTCGAGATTTCCGGCGCAATACCTTTCGATTCCACCCGTCTCATCTATGGCGGCTTTGAGCCGATTTACAGGATGGGGCGGGCCTGAGAGAGACGTGCCGTCAGCCCTCGGCAACCAGCCCCTGCGCCTGGATACCGGTGATTGCGCAGGTTTCGTCATTGTCGGATGTGTCGCCGGTTATGCCGACGGCACCGATGATATCGCCTTCCGCATTCTTCACCAGAACGCCACCGGGAACCGGCACCAGGGCGCCGTCAGCAAGCGTATTTACCGCATTGACGAAAAAGGCCTGGCCCTGGGCTCGCTCGAATATGGCGCGGGATCCGATGCCGAGCGACAGCGCCCCGTAGGCCTTGCCATGGGCCATCTTGAACCGCAGGTTGCTGGCGCCGTCCTGGCGCTGGAAGGCAATGACATGGCCGCCCGCATCAAGCACCGCAACCGAAAGCGGCTTCAGTTGCAGCTCCGCAGCTTTTTCAAATGCCTTCTCGATAATCGCGTTTGCCGTCGGCAGAGATATCTTTGCGGTCATGTCGACCCCTGTTTTCGGGTTGGCGTCAGCGATAGAGCGCTTCCACCAGGAACATCGGAATTGCCGGGATGTAGGTGCACATCAACAGGACCGTCAACAGGACGGTGACGAAATAGATATTGACCTTGGAGACTTCCCAGATGTTGGCCCGGGCAATCGAGCAGGCGGTGATCAGCACGCTGGCGACCGGCGGCGTCTGTTGCCCGATGGCAAGGTTCAAAGTGACGATAAGACCGAAATGTACCGGGTCGATCCCGACCTGCTGGATCAGCGGAATAATGATCGGAACCACCAGGATGATCGCGGCGGCCGAGTGCAGGAAAAACCCGATCACCAGGAAGAACACGTTCAACATCAGCAGGATGAGATATTTGTTTTCGGTGATCGCCAGGATGCCCGCGGCCAGTTCCTGAGGCATCTGGGCCCGGGTCAGGAAGCCGCCCATGAGCACGGAGGCGGCAACCAGAAGCATGACGACAGCGGTCTGCATGCCGCCGTCGAGCATGGCCGCGCGCAATTGTTTCAGATCGACTTCACGGTAGTAGAGACCGACGGCAATCGAGGCCAGTACTGCCAGACCGGCCGCCTCGGTGGCTGTGACGAAGCCGCCGAAAATGCCACCGAGAATGATAACCGGCAGCGTGAAGGTCGGTGCCGCCTCAAGGGCCGTGTCGCGAAGATTCTTGAGATTGAACGTGGTCTCGACCGGAAAATCGTAACGCACTGAAAAATAGTATGCGACGCCCATCAGACCGGCAGCGCCGAGCAGACCGGGGACGATCCCGGCGACGAACAATTGCTCTACCGAGGTCTCTGCCGACACGGCATAGAGAATCATCGGAATCGAGGGCGGGATTATGATCGCCAACGAGGCGCTGGACGAGGTGATCGCAGCCGCGAAGGGTGCGGTATAGCCGCGTTTTTTCATTTCCGGAATCATGATCGAGCCCATCGCGGCGACATCTGCTACGGCAGAACCGGAGATCTCGGCAAAAAACAGTGACACGCCGACATTGACCATGGCGAGGCCACCGCGCACAAAGCCGATCAGGGCGGCAACAAAATTGATCAGGCGGCGGGTGATCCCGGTGGCGTTCATGATGGCGCCGGCCAGCACGAACATCGGGATCGCGATCAGCGAAAACTTGGTCGATCCGTCGTACATGTCGAGCCCGACGGTCACCAGACTGTCCACGCCCTCGGTTGCAAGCAATCCGATAATGCCGGAAATGGCAAGCGCGACCGCAATCGGCACGTTCATGCAGATCATGACGACGAGCGCAGCGAACATCAGGACAATCAGCATGGCTCAGGCCTTCCCGGTTTCTTCGGCGTGATCGCCATGTTCCAGGGAGATGCCGGCCATGACCGCGCGCCAGTAGGACGGCAGCGACAGCAATTCGGCGACAATGAACAGAACCGCGCCGATCGGAATCACCGACTGGGTAACCTGCACCGGCATCCAGGTCAGGGACACCAGCGTGTCGCCTTCAAGCACTTCCAGAATGACAAATCCGGCCCAGGCGAGGAGGATAAAGAATCCGATTACCAGGACTTCACCGACAATCACGCCGAACTGGCGCATCGGGATCGGCAGCGCCAGCATCACGCCGTCGAAGCCGATATGGCGTCGTTTCAGGGCAGCCAGCGCAGCCCCGTAATAGGTGATCCAGGACAAAAGGACAGAGGCGACCTCGTCGTACCAGGACAGGGAATTACCGGCGATGCGGTAAATGACGGCGACGAGAACAACAATGGTCAGGACGATCATCAAAACGATGGTCACCCATTCCAGGATACGCTGAAAGGCGCTGGATACGGCGGTCATGAAAGTCCTGAGATAAAAACCGAGCGTGTTGAAGTCCGGGCCGACGCAGCACGCGCCGGACCGGTATTTCGATATCGCTTATTTGGCGAGGCCGAGGACCGTCTCGATCAATTCGCCACCGCCGTCGACCGAAGACGCGAACTCGTCATAGATCGGCTTCGAGGCTTCGATGAATGCGTCCTTGTCTGCCGTATTGACCGTGATGCCGCCCTCTTTCAAATTGTTCAGGAGGTCGGTTTCAAGCTTGGCCGCGAGTTCGTAGACAAAGCCCTGGGTATCCTTGGCCGCGGCGATCAGATCCGCCTGCACATCTTCAGGCAGTTTGGAGAAGTGTTTTTCCGAAACCAGAACGTAAGCCGGTGTGTAGACATGGCCGGTTATGGACAGGTACTTCTGCACTTCCTGGAACTTTGCGCTCCAAATCTGCGCATAGGGATTTTCCTGACCGTCGATCACGCTGGTCTTCAGGGCCGTAAAGACGTCGGAAAAGGCCATCGGCGTCGGATTGGCGCCATATTGCTTGAACATCTTCACGCGCCAGGCGCCTTTCGGCGTGCGCAGTTTGATGCCCGCGAGATCGGCGGGTTTGTCGATCGGCCGTGTGTTGTTGGTGATGTGGCGGAAGCCGTTTTCCCAAAGCGCCAGGATACGATAACCGTTGGCCTTTGCCGCCGGCTGCATGACCGTGTCGAACAACTTGCCTTCAACCTTGGCCATATGTGCCCGGTCTTTGATGATATAGGGCATCTCGAAAATGCCGAATTCGTCGGAAACCGATGACATCACCGAAGACGGCAGCGAGAAATGGACCTGACCAAGTTTCAATTTCTGCAGAAGTTCCTTGTCCTTGCCGAGTTGGCTCGAACCGAAAGACACGACTTCGGCGCGGTCGCCGAGTTTGGCGTTGGCGCGTTTGACGAATTCCTCGACACTGGCTTCAAACAGCGATCCCGGTTTGCCGACATGGCCGAACTTCAGGGTCAGTTCCGCGGCAGACAGTGGCGATGCCATCAAAGCGGCCAAGCCTGCACCCAATAGTATGTTTCTTATCATGACGTCCTCCCGATGCCGTCTCTTTGAAGGTCCGGCCCTGCACGAGACGGCGGGATACAGGGCTGCATTCAGTTACGCTCGATCTGGTCCTATTCCGCCGCATCCGGCAGATTGGACGCCCGCGCGGCCTCTTCAGCCAGGTAATCCAGGGCCGCGCCGACACCGCCCGCCTGATGCGGGACGCCGGCGACCTTCAGACCGAGTTCGACACCGCACAGGGTGCCCGACAGCATGAGATCGTTGAAATCGCCGAGGTGGCCGATACGGAATACTTTGTCCGCAAGCTTGGTCAGGCCGTTGCCGAGCGACATGTTGAACGTTTCGTGGATGACCTTGCGCAGGGCGTCGGCGCTGTGACCTTCCGGCATGCGCACCGCCGTCAGCGAGCTTGAATAGTGCGCCGGTTCGGTGCAATTGACGTCCAGTCCCCAGGCGCGTACGGCGCGGCGCGTGGCTTCCGCATGACGGTCGTGGCGGGCAAAGACCGCATCCAGCCCCTCCTCGTGCAGCATGTCGATCGCCTCGGCGAGGCCGTAAAGCGCGTTGGTTGCCGGCGTGTAGGGAAAATAACCGGTGCGGTTGATCTTGATCATGTCCTCCCAGTCCCAGAACGACTTGACAAAACCGGAGGATCTGGCGGCGTCGCGAGCCTTGTCGGACACCGCATTGAAGGACAGGCCGGGCGGCAGCATCAATCCCTTTTGGGAGCCGGCCACCGTCACATCGACACCCCATTCGTCATGACGATAATCGATGGATGCGAGCGACGAAATCGTATCGACCATCAAAAGGGCCGGATGACCCGCCGCGTCGATAGCTGCACGAATCGCGGCGATTGGCGACACGCAACCGGTAGACGTTTCATTGTGGACAACGCAGACGGCCCTGATGGAATGGGCCGTGTCCCGACGCAAAACGTCGGCGAGCCGTTCGGGATCGGCGCCGCTTCGCCAGTCCCCGTCGAGGAATTGCGGTTTCAGACCAAGCTTCAGCGCCATTGACTTCCAGAGGGTCGCGAAATGACCGGTTTCGGCCATCAGCACCGTGTCTCCCGGGCTGAGCGCATTGACGAGGGCGGCCTCCCATGCGCCGGTTCCAGAGGCGGGAAAGATCACAACCGGGCCGTCGGTTTTGAAAATCGTCTTCATGCCATCAAGGCACCTGGTGGCGAGATCGCCGAATTCCGGGCTGCGGTGATCCATGGTCGGATTGTCCATCGCCCGCAGAATCCGGTCCGGGACATTGGTCGGCCCGGGGATCTGAAGAAAATGCCGCCCTGGCCTGTGAGCCGGCCGGTTATGCCCCGGATTCGCGTTGCCCGGACTTTGCAAATTCATCACCAACCGTTCCTCTCGCGCCACTTCTTTCGCAAAACCGGTGCCCGAATTCCTTGGATTGTCGTTCTCAAACCCGGTTTGCGCCAAATCGATCTTGGATGTAATTATGAATTATGTATTTATAATTCTGTCAAGTCCGAACTGACGAAGGAGTGGCTTTCGTCGCGGGCGCTGTTAGGTTTGACCCCATGAAAACAACGCTGATGCGCCCGGGATTCGCCAACAAAATACACGACGCGATCGAGGGTGAAGTGCTTTTTGACGCGTTCAGCCGCGGGCGCTACGCAACGGATGCATCCATTTATCAGGTCGCGCCGGTTGGCGTGGTTGTGCCGAAGACCGTTGACGATGTAGCCGCCGCTCTCGCCGTGGCCCGGGATGAAGGTGTCAGCGTAACCGCACGCGGCGGCGGGACATCGCAATGCGGACAGACCATCAACGAAACGCTGATTGTCGACACCTCCAAACACCTCAACCGGATAATCGAACTGGATGTCGAGGGCCGTCGCGCCGTCGTTCAGCCCGGGGTGGTGCTTGATGAACTGAATCGGGCGTTGAAACCCTATGGCCTCTGGTATCCGGTCGATATCTCGACCTCGTCGCGGGCAACAATCGGCGGGATGACCAGCAACAATTCGTGCGGCGGCCGCTCACTGCGATACGGGACGATGCGCGACAATGTCCTGTCGCTCGATGCCATTCTCGCCGACGGACGCTCTCTGCACTTCGGCCCTGTGGCCCGTGATCTGTCCGGACTGAACGAGGCGCGGACCGATGCCGGCCTGATTCGAGACCTTCTCAGGCTCGGAGAAACAGAAGCCGACGAGATTGCAAACAGGTTCCCCGACGTGCCGCGGCGGGTCGGCGGCTACAATATCGACGCCCTGGTACCGAACGGGACGGACAATAACCTTGCCCATCTCCTGGTCGGATCGGAAGGCACGCTCGGATTCTTCACCAGGATCGAGTTGAAACTGTCACCGCTGCCCGTGCAAAAGGTCATGGGGGTTTGTCATTTCGGCAGTTTCTACCGCGCGATGGACGCGACACGGCATCTGGTCGAGCTCGAGCCGATGGCGGTCGAACTGGTCGACCGGACGATGATCGAACTGGCGCGCGAGATCGCCATATTCCAACCCACTCTTGACACTATCGTGCGCGGAGACCCCGACGCCCTGCTGATCGTGGAGTTTTCCGAGGCCGATGCCGCCGCAAACCTGCACAAGCTCCGCGACCTGGCCGATGTGATGGAAGAGCACGGTTTCGCGTTTTCCAACACGGGCGACACATGGGGCGGGGTCGTCGACGTTGTCGAACCTGCCCTGCAATCGGCTCTGACGGAGGTGCGCAAATCCGGCCTCAACATCATGATGTCAATGAAGCAGGAGGGCAAACCTGTCTCGTTCGTCGAGGATTGTGCTGTACCGTTGACGGACCTGGCCGACTATACTGACAGATTGACGAAAATCTTCGAACGGCACGACACCAGGGGCACGTGGTATGCCCACGCCTCCGTCGGTTGCCTGCATGTGCGCCCGGTCCTCAATCTGAAACTGGAAAAGGACGTGAAGGCAATGCGGGCGATCGCCGAAGAGGCCTTTGCCATGGTGCGCGAATACAAGGGGTCGCATTCCGGCGAACATGGCGACGGGATCGTGCGCTCGGAGTTCCATGAAACGATGTTCGGGAAGCGTATCGTAACGGCCTTCGGAACGGTCAAGAACCGGTTTGACCCAACGGGCTTTTTCAACCCGGGCCGGATCGTCGACCCGCCGAAAATGGATGACCGGTCGTTGCTGCGCTACGATCCGGACTATTGTGTCCCGGATTTCGCCACACA
>Ga0207422_1004564_pt1 | contig 11270 bp, 7 predicted proteins | sample MarCyaLeptolynsp_FD_187757 | JGI IMG/M metagenome (GOLD analysis project Ga0207422, IMG submission 187757) | Marine cyanobacterial communities from Panama - species 1 Leptolyngbya sp. (SPAdes) | ecosystem: Environmental > Aquatic > Marine > Unclassified | place: Panama: Panama City | collected... | reverse complement strand
ATTATCTCTACTGGGTTGCGATAACCTTGAGTGTTATCTTAAAATTTGTGGAACATAAACATTCGGGCATGAATCACTGCATACCATCGATTCTACACTCTATATATCAGATGCAGCGAGAGGTCATACTACAGTATCTTGAATATCTGTGCTGGCTTGTGTCAATACAATGTGATGATTTTTGCCACGAAAATTGACATTAAAAGATACAGACTCCCAATGTGGCGGTAGTTTAGGCTGAACAGCTAAATTACCATCGCGTATTTCAAGCCCGCAGAATCCAAAAATGACAGCCTGCCAAACGCCACCACAGCAAGCTGCATGTATTCCTGCATCGGTATTCCCTTTAACATTATCAATGTCGGTGAGTGCTGCATGAAGCCAATCTTCATAAGCTCTTTCAGTATGACCTAACTTTGCTTCGACCCACGCATATACTGCCGAACTCAATGACGACCCATGATCAACAAGATTAGCATATACTTGCCAATTCTTTTGTAAATAGTCTTCATTCCCCAATTGCTTGCCTAGCAACGCAAGCAGCATCACAACATCGGCTTGTTTGATGACTTGCAATTCTTGGACAGCTTCTGGCCCAAGTGTCCAGTACAGATTAGCAGTTCGCGGTGTAAATTGCTCAATAGGTATTCGGGGTAAATTAAAAAATCCATCGAATTGTTCTAGAATATTATTGTGCGTTGGGATATACATCTTAGCTGAAATCTGTTGCCAACGCGACAGCTTCTCTGGTGTGATTTTCAACTTCATTGCCAGACTCTTGGCAATTTCTGGATATTTACGTTGCATCCAAGAAAAAATATTGATAGCTTTTGCCAGATGCCATTTGACCAAGTAATTTGTATAAGCAGGATTGTTGATGTTTTCATGGTACTCATCAGGTCCAATTTGTTTGGTTAGCTCAAAGTGCTCTGATTCGTCTTTGTACTCAACGCGACTTTCCCAGAAATTTGCTGTATCTAAGACTATTTCTGCACCATAATTTACCATCCACGCATCATCGCCAGACCATTGCCAGTATTGGTTCACGGCATAAGCAATATCCGATGAAATATGTTGTTCGTTTTCTCCTGTCCAAATACGAATGAGTTTTCCAGATACATCCCCGGTAACCCAAGTGGGCGTGGTTTCATAACCTGTATCAGCACTCTCCCACGGGAACATCGAACCTTCATATCCAAGACTACGTGCTTTATCTCTAGCACCTTCTAAGTTATGATAACGATACATCAAGAGATTTTTTGCAACATCAGGAAAATTCAGCGTAAATAGTGGTAACATGAACAATTCTGTATCCCAGAAAACATGCCCCTTATACCCGTACCCACTAAGAGATTTTGCGCCGATGCTAATGTTTTCATTGTTATGCGGTGCAGCAATCAAAAGATGGTAAATGCAGAAACGTAATGCTCGTTGGGCAATTTCATCTCCCTTGACTACGATGTCTGCCTGCTTCCATAAAGCATCCCAGTGAAGAATATGCTGCCTTTTGGTATTGTCATAATTGCTTTTGAGAGTGGCAATGAGTATTGCATGGGATATTGTCTCGGTAGATTGCGATATTTTATCGGCAACAATCACATTATATTTGATAACTGAAGTTGTCTCATATTGAGATAAGTTGACATGAGCAGTTTGTGTTAGCGCATCCTCGCTGTATGTAGCTTTAACAGTCGCAAATTTCTCATAGTCAATTTGTAGTGATGATGAGATCGAACACCGATATTTCCCATCTGAAGTTTGTGCTCTGATTTGGATGATTTTATCCAAGACATCTTTTTGTATGTTTTGCCAATGCTCTATCTGATCGGAATTTGGAAATCCCGCATCAATCGAACTTGAAATTGTGATGGTATGACTACCCTCGGATAGAGGAGTTATTGACGCTTTAATGCAAAGTAAGTTCGGCTGAACAATACTGGCAAAACGCTCAAATTGTAGTTTGATCAAATCTTGGTTCGGCGATAGCCAAAGAATTTCTCTGGTCAATATCGCGGTTTTAAGGTCAAGCGTTCGCTTATAGCCGACGATTATGCCTTCATCTTGACGAAATCGGGAGTTATTAATCTCTATGTTTAAATGCAGTGGGTTTGGCAAAGATATGAGTTCAGGGATTTCATCCTCATATTGATTGAATATACCGCCAACAAAAATTGCAGGATTGTCGTTCGAATAGCCTTCCTCAAATGTGCCTCTAATACCGAGAGAACCGTTGCCAACTGTAAATAAGGTTTCGTAGTGATTGAGTTGTTCGGGGAAAAACTGCTTTTCTACGATTTGCCACTGACGCTGCTCAAACTGAGACAAGCTACAATCTCCTCAGGTCGATGTTTCACTAAATTGAGTATACGATTACTGGTTATCCTTGACCATTCAACCCAATAATCAATATTTGTATACTTAAACAAATTGTTGAATGAGGCTTTCTTAATGAACAATGTTACAGAATTTAGTTTATTGTTCCCTTCTGGCAAACAGCAGACCAATAACCACTTTGCACATAATTGGGCGGGAGATTTGCATATTGAAGGGTTATTGGACGCGTTAAGTGTTGATCCGATCTATCGTCCATCGAACCATGCTTTGCTATCAACTCTGGTGACAGATATTGAAATTATTCGTTATCGGCAAGATGTCTTGCGGGATTTGATGTCTAACGAAAAACTAGCTACTAGATTACCAGAGGTGCTTGAGGTTATTCAAACACTCAAGGGGTATACGCATATTGGGAATTGGCGTGAGCCTCAATTACGCTTAATTGCGTGGCGAGTTGGGGAGTTGGAGAGCTTCGTCAATTGTGTTGTGATGTTACATGAGTTGCTATCGGCTGTTGGTGAAAAACTCCAATCAACGGGGTTAGTTCAGTTACGTAAATTTATGTCTGTTATTGTTCAAGATGAAACATTTCAGAAACTACAACTCGAACTGCCCGATATGATTCAGCGAATAAGAGGGAATACATCTGTCACAATAGGTGTCAACTTGAATGACCGATTACAGCCTGTAGAAGCGACTCTGTTATCTGTTAATCAAGAAAAATTTACCGGTTCTCGCTTTATGTTTCGATTATTCGGTAAACCGCGATTGAACAATCAGGATGGCGATGAATATGAAGGCATCAGCCCACTTCATAGTGCCATCAGAATTTTTCAGGAACAGTCCTTCAAGGCACCTATCCATGAAAAAGAAAGCCCGTTACTGATCCCATTGTTTAGAGATTTAGCTGAAATACTAGAGCAAAGCTGCAAACCGATTGCGAGAGCTTTACAACAATATACAGGCTTTAGTAGTGCGCTTTTGGTACGCCTTGAATCTGAAATTGCTTTCTACTTGGGTGGAATACAATTGAATAAACGCTTATTAGCAATGGGCTTGCCAATGGTACAACCGGAAGTACTGCCGATAGCTGATCAGATTTGCCATTTGGATGGTCTGTACAACATTGATCTGGCATTGCAGCAGAGTAATCCAATGCCAATTGTTGATAACGATGTTCAGTTTGACGAAAATGGGCAAATTTTCATTCTGACAGGACCAAATCGAGGGGGTAAAACGACTTATATTCGCGCCATCGGTTTGGCACAGATTCTGATGCAAGCTGGTTTATGCGTTCCTGCTTCTTCAGCACATATGAGTCCTGTTGATGGAATTTACACACATTTTGCGACAACCGAAAACCCTGAGGTGCATGCGGGTCGGCTTGGTGAAGAAGCCAAACGGGTCTACGAAATATTTTCTCAAGCCACACAGAACAGTTTGATCTTATTGAATGAATCCTTTGCCAGTACCAGTGCGGAAGAAAGTTTATTTCTAGCCCGAGAAATTGTATTGGTAATGCGTGTATTGGGGGTTAGGGCAATTTTTGCAACCCACCTTCATGAACTTGCCGCAGATATTGAATCCATAAATACTGAAGTGGATGGTACTAGTCGTGTTATTAGCATGGTTTCGCTTGTAGAGATGGAGGAACAAGAGAATGGCGAAGTATATGCTAAAAGAACCTTCAAAATTGTTCCGGGTGAGCCAATGGGGCAGAGTTATGCACGCGAAATTGCAGTGCGCTATGGTATCAGCTTTCGTCAATTAACTGATATGCTGCGACAACGTCAACAAATACCAACAAAAAGTGATTAGTTCCATTTGAGATCGCTGCGTTCTTGCCAATAAATCGCTGGTTCTTGCGTGATTTGAGCGAGGGTGGTCGCAGCTTCTTCATCCCATATAACGCCGTGTGCTTTGATATTGGACGCAAGATGTTCAACTCTTGCAGCACCGCTTAAAACAATCGTTGCCCAAGGTTGCGCTAGAGCAGCCGCAATCGCCAGTGCATCAATAGTCGTATTGAGTCTAAGAGCTTGTTCTTCAAGGATTTGCATCGTTGCGGAAAAAGTAAGGTTTCGATTTCGCATAGTCAATCTGCCATTTGCAACAACCTCTTTAATGATGACAGACATACCGGAATTCGATGCCTGCGAAAGCACTTCTGAAGTGGATGTTTCCAGCAAATTCCAAGTCACTTGTACTGTATCGAATAAGGCTAAACCATCAGTTTTTACAGACAGAGCTTTTTTCAAAACCTCTGCTTGGTTAGTACCACTAAGCGATAAGCCAATGAAGGTGCCAGTTTCTTTTAATTTGGATAATTCATGTAATACATCCCAATTATCTAAAACGCCTGTTTCGAGTGTGGCTGAGTGGATTTGATATAGGTTGAGGTAATCTCCAAGATTGGTTTGTGTTTCTGACCATTGTCGTCTTAGAACAGTCAATGAATGTTCCTTGACTTCGTGTTTTTCTGCCTCAATTTGCCACCCTGCTGTATAGGTGTATCCCCACTTTGATCCTACTACGACATCAGATGGTGCTATATTTCGAGAGTGTAACCAATTAGCAAGAAATACTTCTGCGCGTCCATAGGAACGGGCAGCATCAAAATATCGAATACCATTTTCCCATGCTGCGTCAAGCACCTGATTTGTATGTTCCTGCATGGATTCAACAGAATAATCTGTTTGCAAATCTTTTGCATGATCCAATGTAATATAGCCGGGACGACCTAACGCCGCTAAACCTAGACCGATTGTGGGAATATTTGTGAAGAGACTGTTAAACGTAGTTTGTCGCATGAGTTTTAGCCCAGAGCAGGTTCGCAATGTATTCCAGAGTATGTTATCGTTAAAAATATAGCATGCTCCGATGCATACCTCAAATGCGACTACAAACCTGTTCTCTTTATGATGCAAACAAAACTGACCATATAGATCAAGGAACAAACAAAGCACATGGCTGAGAAAAAGAAAAATGATGCAACGAAAGATTCAAAAGTGGGAGTCGATCCTTATCTCGTAATTGTTTCTAATCGCGGTCCCTTTTCGTTTAAGCAACTTGATGATGGACAGTTATCAATCAATCGTGGGGCAGGTGGCTTGGTAACTGCCTTAAGTGCGTTGGCACAGCAGCATGATGTTCTTTGGGTTGCCGCAGCATTAGGTGATGGGGATGTTCAATGGGCAGAAGAAAACCCAACAGTGGCTAATGTCCAAGGAATTGACCTAAAACTAATTATCCCGGATGCTGACGAATATAATCGCTACTACAACAAAATCAGCAATCCTTTGTTGTGGTTTATCCAACACCAGTTGTGGGATTTACCTAGAAATCCACAGATTGACTCCGATACATGGGATGCTTGGCACAATGGGTATGTCGCCATCAATCGTCAATTTGCTGATGCGGTTGTAGATGCTGTGAAAGGGTCAGATCGCCCTGTGATCGTTTTCCCGCAAGATTACCAATTGTATATGGTGCCTAGTTTTTTGCGTGAGAAATTAGGCGATCAAGTTCAAATACAGCCGTTCCTTCATATCCCTTGGCCCAGCCCGGATACATGGCGGTTGTTGCCGAAGGAAATGCGCGATTCGATTTTGTCAAGTTTGCTAGCTTCAGATCGCGTTGGCTTTCAGACACGAAGTGATGCGTTTAACTTTATCCAGACTTGCCGTTTTTATCTTGAAGATGCACACACATATGGCAGTCGCGTTTCTATTAATTATCAAGACAGAAAGATTGAAGCAAAACCCTATCCAATTTCAATTGATGTGGAAAAAGTGAAGTCGTTATCTAATGATCCACAGACAAATATCTGGAAAAATCAAATTGCGGGATTTGTGGGGAATCGTCGATTAATTTTGCGCACAGACCGTGTTGAACCAAGCAAGAATATTTTACGGGGATTGCAAGCATATCGTACTCTTTTAGACGCACATCCGGAACATTTGGGCAAAGTTGTGATGGTGGCGTTGCTCGTTCCATCGCGGATGGGTGTGGATGAGTATCAATCCTATTTACGTGAAATTATGTCTGAAGCAGGCTTAATCAATGCAGATTATGGTGATGGTATCTGGGAACCTGTGCGAATAATCCTTGGAGACAATTACTATCGTGCTTTGGCAGCTATGCAGATGTTTGATGTGTTGCTAGTAAACCCGATTGCTGATGGTATGAATCTTGTTGCGAAGGAAGGTGTGCTTATCAACGAGAAAAACGGGGTTCTAGTGTTATCTGAACATGCAGGTGCGTTCTATGAACTAGGGGACTATGCCCTGACTGTATCCCCATTTGATATATATAGTGCATCTGAAGCATTGCACGAAGCATTGACGATGCCAGAAGATAAACGCCGTAATTTTGCGGATAAACTGCGGCACATTGTTGAAAGTGCTGATGTGCGTCAATGGTTTTACAATCAAGTTCAAGATGCCTTGAAAGCAATGACTGCTTCTGCAGAGGAAAAGAACTAGGGTATTTTGCAGTTTTTATAGTAACGCAAGACCTAAGACCTCGATATGCCAAGATGCCGAGGTCTTAGCTTGTGATTTAGCGGTCAAGTTTCAGGATCAGGATTGCTAATGGAGGAATGTCTAAAGTTAGGCTTTGGCTAAAGCCATTCCACTCAATAGGTTCGGTTGTTTTCCCCCCGCTATTACCAATATTCCCACCACCGTAGATACTTGCATCACTATTGAGCATTTCTGCATAGAATCCGGTTTCTGGTACACCTATCCGATAATTCTGGCGTGGTACAGGAGTGAAATTAGCTGCGACTACGACGAAATCTAGTGGGTCTTTTGCATAACGGATAAAAGTGTAGATGCTGTTTTCTGCATCATTTGCATCTACCCAACGAAATCCTTCTGGGATGAAGTCTTGCTCATAGAGTGCGGGTTCATTTTGGTAGAAATCGTTCACATCCTTGACCCATTGGTGCAAGCCTTGATGGGTGGGAAGCTCTAGGAGGTGCCAATCGAGGCTGCGTTCCTCACTCCATTCGCGCCACTGTCCAATTTCTTGTCCCATAAACATCAGCTTTTTGCCGGGGTGCATCATCTGATAGCCTGTTAAGAGACGCACAGATGCGAATTTCTGCCACCAATCACCTGCCATTTTACCCATGATCGAGCCTTTTCCGTGAACAACTTCGTCATGCGATAACGAGAGAACAAAGTTTTCACTGAACGCATACATCATAGAAAATGTAACTTGATGATGGTGAAATTTGCGGTGCACCGGGTCTTTTTGCATATATTTTAAAGTGTCATGCATCCAACCCATATTCCATTTGAGTGTGAAGCCCAAACCACCAACATAGGTTGGACGGGAAACCATCGCCCAAGCCGTAGATTCTTCTGCTACGGTGACAACCCCAGGATAGTCGGAATGAACAACTGTGTTGAACTCTTTCATGAAATCGAGTGCTTCGAGGTTTTCGTTACTCCCATATTGGTTGGGTATCCAATCTCCGCCTTCTCGACCAAAATCAAGGTAAATCATGGAGGAAACAGCATCAACACGAAGACCATCTATGTGGTATTTATCGAGCCAGAATAGGGCGTTGGAGATGAGGAAATTGCGAACCTCATTACGTCCATAATTGAAAATCTTCGTTCCCCAATCGGGATGTTCACCTTTTCGTGAATCTTCATGTTCGTAAAGATGAGTGCCATCAAAGTAACCTAGTGCATGACCATCTTTGGGGAAGTGCGCTGGAACCCAATCAAGAATAATACCTATTCCATTCTGGTGACAATGATCCACAAAATACATGAAGTCCGTTGTTGTTCCGAAGCGGCTTGTCGGTGCATAGTAGCCAGTAACTTGGTATCCCCATGACGCATCTAGTGGGTGTTCTGAAACAGGCATAAGCTCCAGATGGGTGTAGTTCATTTCTAGTGCATAATCAACGAGTTTATGCGCGAGTTCCCGGTAGGTTAGCCACTCATGTTTATCATTACGCATCCAAGAACCTAAATGGACTTCATAGATACTCATGGGTTGTTCAAGCGGATTGGACGATTTGCGTTCTTCCATCCACTCATCATCACTCCAACTGTATTGATCGAGATCAACGGCGATGGAAGCCGTCTTAGGGCGTTGCTCTGCGAAAAATGCGTAAGGATCAGCTTTTTCTATCATATAGTCATTGACTTGAGATTTTATCTCAAATTTATAGGAGGTATATTCTTCAAGCTCGGGGATGAAGATTTCCCAAATACCGTTGGCTTCATGCTTATACATTGGATGAATACGACCATCCCAGTTGTTAAAATCTCCGGTGACACTCACTCGTAAAGCGTTTGGTGCCCAAACTGCAAAATTAATACCCTTCACGCCATCCACTTCACGCAAATGAGCACCGAATTTTTCGTAACTTTTAAGAAATCGCCCTTCGCCAAACAAATAAAGTTCATATTCAGTAATCCAAGGCTCGAAAACATAAGGGTCATGTAGAGAGACAACGATAGATGGGGGATATGTTATCTGATATTGATAGGATAACTTATCAAGTGGTTGATTGATTTTGGCTTGGAACAAACCGGACTCGTGTATCTTCTCCATTCTAACAGTTGATGCGTTACTTTCGATGACCACATCAATCATGGTAGCATTGGGATCAAAAGCACGGATGATTGATGTTTTTTCATCAAGTTGATGTTTTCCCAATACATCAAATGGCGCACCATGGTAACCATATACAATTGCATTTATTGTGTCTTCTTTTAGGTTGAGAACAGTCATTTGTCATCTATCCTGATTGTTATGTTGAGGATGAGAGCTACCCCTAAATAGTAGCGCAAAACCAGCCAATCGTATAATGATCGGCTGGTAAATGAGGGCGAAATATTATTGACCTATGCTACAGAACTGTTTCTGCAGACGGTATCAGGTCAAGATTTTCGCCAACAATTTTAAAGGCTTCGAGTGCTTGATCAAGATGGTCTTGTGTTAAAGTTGCTGTATAACTTGTTCTGAGTAAGCTGCGGTTGGGTGGTGTGGCGGGTGGAATAACAGGGTTAGTGTAAACTCCATTTTCGATCAGTGCTGCCCACGCCAGACCAGTACGATATTGCTCCCCTATGATAATAGGAATAATGGGGGTTTCGCTTGCACCGGTATCATAGCCTAACTTGTTTAATTTTGTACGCATATAGTCTGCGTTTTTCCAGAGTTGTTCGACACGTTGAGGTTCATTGTCAATAATGTCGACGGCTGCTAAAACAGAAGCAACATTTGGTGCAGGTAGTGCGGCTGAAAATATCATGAAGGGGTTATTGTTTACGGATACAAATTCCGTAAACCAATCGAGTAACACGGTTATTTGTGATATTTAAGCGAAGCGAAATAAAAGAGAGCCGTAATTATGGCTCTCTTTGTGCTTTAGTCTCGTAGTAACCTAGTGTTATGCTTTTGACATCTCTGTGGATTTGTGTTCGTATGCGAGTGACTCTTCAGTCGTACGATCAAAAATGTGCATGTTGTCCATATTCATAACTAAGCCAAGCTCACCACCAATTGTTGCGTTGGTGCGTGGGTCTGTACGCGCAATGAATGATTTGCCACCTTTTTCAAGGTAAATAATCATTTCATTACCCATCTGTTCCACCACTTCTACACTTGCGGTCAGGTCAGTTGGGGTAATGTTGGGTGGTGTGAAGTCACGGTCGTGAATATCTTCAGGGCGAATACCGAGGATAACTTCTTTACCAACATGTGCTTTATATGGAGTTGCCAATTTTGGCGGAACTTTGATTTCAAACACGCCTGTGTCAACAGTTAGCGCGTCGCCATCGCCTTTTAGCGTAGCATCGAAGAAGTTCATGGATGGGCTACCAATGAATCCTGCAACGAATACGTTGTGTGGATTGTGATAAAGATTGTATGGGCTGTCAATTTGTTGCAGCTTACCAGCGTTCAACACACAAATGCGGGTACCCATCGTCATAGCTTCAACTTGGTCGTGGGTCACATAGATGAATGTGGTTTCAAGGCGTTGGTGCAATTTGCTGATAAATGAACGAGCTTCAACACGTAGTTTCGCGTCTAAGTTAGAGAGCGGTTCGTCCATCAAGAAAACGGCTGGTTCACGGACAATTGCACGACCTACAGCCACACGTTGGCGTTGACCACCAGAGAGCTGACGAGGGCGGCGATCCAGAAGATGTTCAATGCCAAGACTTTTGCCTGCCTCGCGTACACGCTCATCGATAATTTGTTTGGGCGTTTTACGCAACTTCAGACCAAATGCCATGTTGTCATAAACAGTCATGTGAGGGTAAAGCGCATAACTCTGGAATACCATCGCAACGTCACGATCTTTTGGTGCAACATTGTTTACGACGCGATCTCCAATCAGAATACGCCCATCGGAAATTTCTTCCAGACCAGCTAACATACGCAGACTGGTGGATTTACCACAACCAGAGGGACCAACAAATACCAAAAATTCTTTGTCAGCAACTTGGATGTTAAGGTCGGAAACAACCGTAACATCGCCATATCTTTTATAAACATTTTCAAAGGTTACACTTGCCACAAATATCCTCCAAGTCAATTTTCAATTGATATTTATTATGAAAGTCAAATAGATTATGCACATTGCACAAATATTTTGCGTTTTAATATTGACTATTCGATTGAGATTATAATCATTATTTACCGAATTGCAAAAATTGGTTCTAGTAAATTCTACGAACTTTATTTATACAGGTCATGGATTTATAGATTCTAAAAGGAAATTGCCATGCCGGATAATATCAACGCGGAAATCATTGCTGTTGGTACAGAGATATTGCTTGGTGAGATTACGGATACTAATTCAGTCTATATCGCGAGGATACTTCGTGACCTAGGTATTAATATCTATTTTATGACCTCAGTCGGTGATAATGAGGATAGGATTGCTAGTTCGATTCAAA
>Ga0207422_1004563_pt1 | contig 11271 bp, 10 predicted proteins | sample MarCyaLeptolynsp_FD_187757 | JGI IMG/M metagenome (GOLD analysis project Ga0207422, IMG submission 187757) | Marine cyanobacterial communities from Panama - species 1 Leptolyngbya sp. (SPAdes) | ecosystem: Environmental > Aquatic > Marine > Unclassified | place: Panama: Panama City | collected... | reverse complement strand
ATCAGCAGATAGAACAACAACCCCGCAATGGATGCAGCCGCCGCCCCGCGTACCGCACCACCGAGTCGTGTGCCAGCCCGTGAGAGGCGCACCGCTACAAATCCCGTGCCGATCATCGTCAAAATAGTCAAAATAATGAAAAGAATTGGGCTTGCTGTGGCACCTGTCGCTAGTTCCGCAACATAATTGCCCGGCAACACTTGCGTCAATGGATACCAGAGTATCGCCACCAGAAGCAACCCCCCGCCGATCCCTGCCGCAATCATGCGGTTGATGTGATGACTTCCCTTGCTCATGTCTATCCCCCTGAATATGACAGATATTTCTAGTATAAGGGAATTTTAGCGAACTGCGCAGAAAAGAATCGTGGAGGAATCATTGGTGAATCGACGGGTTAGGTAATATGAAACTGTTTTACAATAAGCATAGTGGCAATTTTATTTGGGGAAGCAATGCAAGATAATCAACTTATCTCTGATCTGATAAAAGTCGAATTTCATCCAGACTCTCTGAAAAATCTGCAAGAAAATAGTATCGAAACATACAGTCAGTTATTCGATTTATTGCATGATTCTTCTGCGGATATTGAACTGAGGAAAACTGCGTGTCATGCAGTTTCGAAATTGTACAAATCAATAGATAAGCAGCGTGTGGCTCCGGCATTACTCGTTGCACTCCAATCTGATAGAGTGGAATTGCGGCGAGATGCGGCTAAATCGTTGACATTCCATTCAAAACGCGCAAAAGAACCATTGATCGAGATCATTCAGAATAAAAAAGAAGATCAATCGGTCAGAATTTATTCGATACTAGCACTTTCATATGTAGAAGATTTGTCTATCTTTTCTATCTTCCTCAAAATCATCAATGATGTAACCGATGACCTTGAAGTACGTTGTTTAGCCCTTGAAAACTCTTATATGCACGCTGATGAAAATAGTATCAAACACTACGTAGAGCTTCTATCCAATGAATCTCCTAACATCCGCTTTTGGGCAGTATTTGCACTGGTTAATATAGCAGGGCATCAACATGATATTTCTGATGCTCTACCAAAATTGGATGAGATCGTAGCAAATGATCATACGCTACCTGAACGGTGGGGTTGGCATGTGGATCGAGAAGCAATTGAAGCATTGGAATCTATTTACTTCCGACCATATCGCCAATTTTTCATAGACGAAGATGGCGAGCAGGATGAGCATCGTTGGAGCGTGTGTCTGATTAGCCCTGCACATGAATATGACCGCTTCATGTATTTCAATCGCTCATATCAGGCAGGTTTTGGCTATACCATTGAACCTGAACCACCCATTACACTCAAAATAGATGTAGATTGGCTCAAAAACCAAATCGAAGAACATTGGCAAGATGCCAATTTTGATGTGCGCCGCCAATCGCAAGCATATACTCTGAGTTGGCTCTTGCAAATCGACGGATACAATTTGCTTGGGGGATTGCATCGAGATGATTATGCCATTGTTTTGACAGGGCACCGAACTGCTGTTTATGAATTTGCTGCGTGGTATAGAGGGATTATCAAGGAGCATAAATTGTTCCTGTACGGTTGGGCTGATCCGGGAATACATCTTAAACATGATATGACTGTCGAACAAATCGAAAAAGCAATCAGAAAAGAAAACAAAACATTCAAACAAGAACTCAAGGAAGCGGGGAAATAATGCTAAATCGATGTGTGTTATTCTACTTTGTATGGATGCTTATTTTAACAACTGCTGTCAGCGCACAAAACGAAAACCTCGCCCCTTACGAAATCGCACAACAGCGCATCACTGAAGCACAAGCGACGAACGCTACATTTCTCAATCTGGCATTTCTTGGTTTAGAGACACTGCCCCCGGAGATTTGGTCATTGACCAACCTTGAAACCTTGCTAGCGGATAATAATGCTTTGTCTAGTCTACCCGCAGAAATAGCCACATTGACGAATCTAAAAATCTTGCGCTTGGGGAGTAATGCCTTGACCAGCCTCCCGCCCGAAATCGCGCAACTAAGCAACTTACACACGCTGCACATCGACAGCAATTTACTGACGACACTCCCTACTGAGATCGGGCAACTCACACAATTGGAAATATTGTGGATGCACGACAATGCGTTCACGAGTGTGCCACCGCAGGTCGGGCAACTGAGTAATCTACGAGAATTATCTGCCGGGCAAGAGACTTTAACCACCTTGCCACCTGAGATTGGTCAACTCCATAACTTACAAAAACTGTTGCTGTACGGCAGCAATTTGACAGCACTCCCGCCTGAGATTGGTCAGTTGCATAGCTTGGAAGCGTTGTGGCTCAATGAAAATTTGTTGACACAATTACCCCCGCAAATTGGCGGGCTAATCAATCTACAATATTTGAATATCGATGAAAATCAACTAACTTTGCTACCCCCAGAAATCGGCAATCTCAGCAATCTTGTAGACTTGACGCTAAGGGATAATGCGCTGAGTACACTCCCCACGGAAATCGGCAATCTGGGCAACCTAGAGCGGTTGTTTTTGGATAACAATCAAATTAGCAGCTTACCATCGCATATTGATCGGTTGCTCATGCTAGAAATACTTGACCTCGATAACAATCTCTTGATGACTTTGCCATCGGAAATCGGCGGGATGCGAAATTTGAAATATTTGTACCTAGAAAATAATCAGTTGGAGGCACTACCAGCCGAAATCGGGCAGTTATCCAATTTGCAGGTGCTCTCAGTTTATAATAACCAGTTAACGGAGCTTCCACCCAAGATAGGCGACCTCTTTAACCTCACCACGTTGCAAATCGCAGACAATCAATTGACCCTGTTACCACCGGAAATTGGCAAGTTGCAAAGCCTATGGTCATTGAATATAGCGAACAATCAACTGACTGCTCTGCCAGCCGAAATCACACAGCTTGATCAACTCTGTTATTTGACAGCAACCGATAATCAACTAACGCAGTTGCCACCTAATTTCAGCTTACCTGCCAATTGTAACGTAGGGCAATATCGCTTTGATAGTAACGTGGATTGATCTTCACTGTTGGCATTCCGATTTTTCTATCGATCAGTAAAAATCGGAAGGAGAAGCAAAAGCGAAAACCCAAGCCATAAGCAAAAACTAATTGCTTAAATAAGCAAACCCTTGCATCTAAACAGTCTGCCTGTTATGGTATGGAGCATGGATAAAACACAACGCACACAAACAATCATATGTTGTTGTATGACCCGGTCAATTATCATCCACTGAGGTCAGTTGTGCTGCGTATTATCGAAATGTGATCAACAGCCAATCCTCGCGGTTGGCTTTTTTTATGCGTTGTTCGATTGGGGTCAGTGCGATCAGCATTGATTCATCACCCTGAGATGGCATAATTCATCTCCAATAGACTATCTACAAAATATCCGTTTATAAAGGAGCAGCAGCATGAGTGACATCAACAGTCGTGGTTATAGCAATCCTGATGTTCTGGTTTCGACCGATTGGGTCGCAGATAACCTGAATAACCCCGATGTTCGCATTATCGAATCCAACGAAGACCCTCTTCTGTATCCTTCCGGTCACATCCGTGGTGCGGTTGAAGTCGATTGGACAACAGACCTTAATGATCAGGTCATGCGGGATTATTTGGATAAAGCAGGATTTGAAGCACTCGCCAGTCGCATTGGCATCACACCGGAAACAACGGTCGTTTTCTATGGGGATAAGAATAATTGGTGGGCAACATATGCCTTCTGGGTTTTCCAATTATTCGGTCATACCAATGCCAAAATCATGGATGGCGGGCGTTTGAAGTGGCTCGGTGAAAAACGCGAATTCACACGCGACAAACCAAGCTACGATGCAACAACCTATCATGCCCCCGACCGCGATGATAGCGTTGTCCGCGCTTTCCGTGACGAAGTGATGCAACATCAGCAAGCGGGTGGTCAATTGGTGGATGTCCGCAGCCCTGCTGAATTCTCCGGTGAGAAATTGCACATGGAAGGTTATCCACAAGAAGGTACTTTACGTGGTGGTCACATCCCCGGAGCGAAAAGTGTGCCTTGGTCACGCGCTGCCAATGAAGATGGCACCTTCAAAGATGCCGATGGCTTGAAAGCGATCTACATTGAAGAACAGGGCTTGAACCCTGACGAACCGACCATCTCCTACTGCCGTATTGGTGAACGCAGCAGCCATACATGGTTTGTGTTGAACTTCCTGCTGGGCTTCAAAAATGTGAAGAACTACGACGGCTCATGGACAGAGTGGGGCAACAGCGTCGGCGTTCCTATCGAGAAGTAAATTAGAGGGACTTGTTGGTATCGGCTAACATGGGGTTTTGTATGATCCCACCCGATTAACCGAATTCAGGGGCAACCGTTGCTGTATTGGCGTTGCCCTTTACCTCAAAATTAACAAACCATAGACCACACTCCATAACTAACCTCAGTTATGGATAAAAGAGTATCTGTATCTTATCCAATTTTTGACGATAAATAACGCTAGTTTAAAGGCTCATAGTCATTAGCCGATAGCTTAAGGTCAAAAGATTCAAGCTAAAAGCTATTTGCTAATAGCCTGATCTTCCAACGGATTGCTTCAAAAAGCATGATCTCAGATTGGATGTGTTTAAACATACCTCAGTTTAACTAAACTCACGCTTATGGTCGTGGCGATGGTGATGCAATAGCTTCTGCTGTTGTTTCTGGCGTTGGACTAACCAATGAGCGCGTTTGTGTCGGCAAGGCAGTCGGTGATGGAATCAGTGTTGCTGTCGGGACAGGGGGTACATCTATCGCTTTTTGCAGCTCTGCCAAATTCAAAGTAGCATCACATTGGAAGGCATCCCGGGGTGCCCATGCCAGAACTTCCCCCGCGACAGTCGTCCGCAGCCAATTGCCTGTTTCATCCTGTGCATTGACGACAAATAGGGTTTCATCATCGTCTATTTGGCTGATAACCTGATGCGAAAAATCAGGACCTTCGCGCAAAGCTGTATCTTCGGTAACAGTACACGCAGGTTCAATGACGACAATATCAACAGTTTCTTGGATGCTGTTGCCTGCTTCATCCTCTGCATAAAGCGTCAGGGTGAAGGGGTGTGCAGCAATGCCACTAATGGGTTCCAGCGCAAGTTGCGCATCATAACTAGCTTGCATCGGCGCATTGCTGAAGCTCTCCATGCCATCAATCCGCACAAAAACCGCACCGGGCACATTCCACGATAGCGTCAGGCTAGATACAAAATGGCGTGTGAGTTGCGTCGGTTGCACAGTGAATGATCCGAGTCGCACAGGTTGATAGATATTCACAGTTTGATTCGCTGCATCGGAATTTTCGCCATTGATAGCGCGTAATTCGATGGAAACATCACCAGACAAATCATTCGTGCCGATTTCATAGCTCGCACGACTGCTCCCAAGAACATCCGGGATGGCAGTACCATTCACAAGGAGTGTATAACTATCTGCATCAAGAGCTTCCCATTGCAGGATGATTGGGCTACCTTTTGCAATTTGTGTACTGTTGACTGTGAAGTTTGCAATTTGTGGTTCTGGTGGTGGGAATAAGACCCCGCCCATAATCACCAGCAGAATAATAATGGCAGAAACTGCAATACCCGCAGCAGAAATCGCCGCCCACGTTGGCATCATCGGGGTGACCGTGACCTTACCTTCAACAACTGTCACAAACCCTGATGCGTTGCGTGATTTTGCCTTCAAGCGAAACGGCTGGTGAGATTCCGAACCGATAATTGGGCGTTGGGTTGCGCTAATCGTACCACGAATCTGCACCCGTTTGCCCGCGACCAGTTGAACGGGCGAGGGAGGTAAATTGAATGATAAGGGGGCTTTGGGTGATTCACCTGTTAGATCGATCTCGAGTGGCAAAGTGCCTTGATTATGCAGATACATCTGGAACTCTTCGCCTGTTTCCAACTCTGGCGTGGTCAAGGCGACTCCAAAACCACTATACGGTTCAATATTGACAGTAATTGGGACTGTTTTGGCATTGAGTGTTTTATCTTGCGGTGTGACAGTGAGCGTCACGGCATAACTGCCAGGTGCTGTATCAGCGCGCCGCACAGGACGCACATTCACCAGAATATAAGCTGTATCGCCGGGTCCAATTTCGAGGCGGGGATGATTCATGCGTACCCATTCTTTGGGCAATCCACCAACGGATAAGGCGTAAATATGGGCTTCGCTAGTGTAATTGGTAATGCTCACTTCTACAGAATTGCTGGATGCGGGCCACACGGATAGCTTCAGCTTATCCAGCCCAACTTCAAACTCTTCTGTTTCGACACGGCTTTCCTGCGTGTCTTCTTCTGTAACAGCAACAGGCATCGTCGGCGAATCATCCACTGTCTGGAAGATCATGCGTAAATTGCCAATCTGGATTTCTTCAACCCCATCCAATTGATGTGGCTTGTTGCTCTCGATCCGTTTACCATCAACAAAAGTACCGTTGGCAGAATCCAAATCAGTGAGTCCGATTTTTTCATCATCGCGGGTGATACTGAAGTGATAACGGGAGATCGTATCTGTATCGAGCGCAATCGTATTACCGGGCGCACGCCCAACAGAAACCGTATCAGTTTCTAGCAAAAACGAATCGAATCGACCATCGGGCCAAAATACATCAAGCCGTGCATATGCCATCGCAACTTACTCCGTAGTGAGTCGTTCCGAACACATTGTAGCGACTTAACGTGTGTTGGCAAAGTCTTATGCGTGTTTGGTAGAGGAATCGGTGGGCAACTCCCTAATCCAAACCCGACTGTGGCAATCGAGTTGGGTCAGCCTGTAGCGAACTCCCGAAGACATCTTGCACAATTTCCGATAGCTTGGCGATGGCTCCGCTAAACATGGGCATCAGCAGCATAGGGCGTAACATCCGGAGCAACTCACTCATGAACTTGAGTAGCTTGTGCGTTGTGCGTTGGTGAGGGGTGCGATCATACAACCAAAATAGTGTGATGAGCAAATAGATGGCATACAGTGTGTTGGACATATGCTCTGCTTGCTGATCTTGTGGCGCATCAATCGCTTTAGTTGTCACAGTCATGATGATCTGCATCATGGGGTCATACCACTGTTCGTCACCCGTGAAGGCAACTGTTGACTGCGGTTTCATGGCGGCGGCAAATAATGCTGCAACTGTTTCCCGATTTGCTGCAAATTGCTCTAAGCGTGCGACCATCAGGGCATAATACCGTTCATCAAGGCGCGAAGTAGGCAAGTTAAAGTCGGCTAGGGCTTCCCCTAAATCCAGATAAAGTGCCTGTGCAATTTGTTCTTTGCTGGAAAAGTAGTGATAGACTAACCCGGTTGAACAATCCGCCGCGAAAGCGATTTCTCGTAGGGTTGTTTGTTCATAGCCGTCTTGATGAAATAATTCTGTAGCAGCATCCAAGATACGCTGACGGGTTTGCTGTCCTTTTTCTGTCAATGTTTGGTTATCTACGAGGTGCATACCGTATAAATTTCTTAATGTACACTGCGTTCAATATATCATGAACATTATGAACGGTCAAATGAGCATATGCTGAAGGCGTAGGAAAAAGCGTGTTGATAATTTATCCAATGAAATTTCGGACGTACTGCTCGGCTTCACTGTAGTTCAGTATCAACGAATATAAGTGAACAGTCGTAAAAAATTCAAATGATTTGTTACCTCTTTGGAAAAAGGTAACATCAAAAAAATTTATAATGGTTCACATATTATCTTCAGAGTGTAATCTGTAAGGGCGCAACGTGATGCGCCCAAACCTTATACTGTTTCTTTCTCGATGGCAGGTGAGCCAACCAGCCCAAGCTCCTGCAAATATTGGCGGATCATCAAGGCGGCGGTAGTGCCTTCACCGGCTGCTGCTGCGGCTTGCTTGGTGCTACCTGCACGGACATCCCCTGCTGCGTAAACGCCTTGCATACTGGTTTGTAGCGTGCGATCTGTGGTCACGAATCCCCAACGATCCCGTTCGATTTCTTCTGGCAGAAAACTTGAATTTGGCGATAATCCGACGAAGACAAACACGCCTTCAGTCTGCCAATCGACAGTTTTACCAGTTTCGCGGTTCAACACTTCAACATGATCCAGCTTACCATCTTCACCTTTGACAAAACCCTGAACTGCGTGATTTGTCACCACACGCATATCATCTCGTTCTGCGACCTTCTGCTGCAAAATCGCGCTGGCTTTGACTTCTGGCATAAATTCTACGATGGTCACATTCTTGGCGAACTTCGTCAGGAATAAGCCTTCCTCGAAGCCACTATTACCACCGCCAATGACCAACACATCTTTATCCCGATAGAAGGCGCCATCACAGGTTGCGCAGAAATGGATGTTCGACCCGATGAAATCGCTTTCCCCGGGTACATCTAAGCGTTTGTATTGGCTACCCGTCGCAATCAGTACAGATTTTGCGGTGTAGTCATCACCACTGGCGGTTTTGACGTGTAAATATTGCCCTTCGCGGATAATATCGGTTACAGCTTGTGCTTGTAGCAATTCTGCGCCAAAACGTTCCGCTTGGTTAGCCAGCCGATTCGAGAATTCTTCGCCGCTAATACCTTCATCAAATCCGGGGAAATTTTCCAGCGAAACGGTCACTGCCGCTTGCCCTCCCATGCCAGCTTTTTCGATGACTAGCGTATCTAAACCTTCACGGCTGGTATAAACAGCAGCCGTCAAGCCTGTGGGTCCACCACCAATGATGATGACATCATAGAAGCTGCGGGAGGCTTTTGTATGCAACCCAAGTTGATTGGCAAGTTCAGCATTCGATGGTTCTACGAGAATCTCACCATCCGGGAAGATGATAGTCGGGACGCTACGATTGCCATTGTTAACTTCTTCCACATAAGTCATAGCGCGGGCATCTTCTTCGATGTTGACCCACTGATAAGGGATTCTGTTTTCACCAAAGAATTGTTTCGCCCGCTTACAATCGGGGCACCATGTTGCCCCATACATCACAATTTGCTCGCTCATCGCGTTTCCTCGCTTGTGCGTTAACAGTTATCGTTGTATTTATTCTGAATCAACTATGATGCGAAATCTTACCCGATAACTGTCATGACTCACGGGTGACGAATATCCAGAGTGTGTATAAAATAGGGCGCATTGTCGACCTGCTTTTGCTATTAGGAGTAAATCTCGATGAGTCAGTCGCCCGTCCAACCTTCCCCCCAAATCCAGGGGGTGTATCATGTGCCTTTGCGAGCTTTCAGTGATGAGCGTGGGCAGTTTATGGAATCCTTCCGGCGGGAGTGGTTCCCGGATGTGAATTGGGAGAAACTCCAGAGCAATCGCTCGGTCAGTAAACCGGGTGTTTTACGTGGGTTGCATTACCATTTTAAGCAAATTGACTATTGGTTTGCGGCAGCCGGAACAATCCGTGCAGGTATGGTTGATCTACGCCCGCACTCGCCTACATACATGAAAACCGAATTGCTGGAGTTGGGTGGCAAGAACCCTATGGGTTTATTCATTCCGGAGGGGGTTGCTCATGGATTTGTTTCCCTCTCCGATAGCACACTGGTATACGTGGTCAACAACTATTATGATGGGGGCAAAGACGAATTTGGTGTAGCATGGAATGACCCGGATATTGGCTTGGAATGGGGAATTGATGAACCATTGATTTCACCACGCGATGCCCAGAATCCTTTCTTGAAGGACATTGCAGCCGCGCAATTACCGCAACCCTAGCGTGGGTTGCCTCTGGAACAAGTGAAGATGCTATGTCTGAAGAATGGGTTAAATGAGTTATGAGCCAGATAGCTGCTGCTGAAAATATAGTGATACGAATGCTGCCAGAACGCTGGCAGTTGATCCAGAATTCAAGTGAAAAACCGCGTGTTTTGCTGGAAGCAAAGCCCGCAGAAGATGTGCGTTATACAGTTGATTTTGGTAGTACGCGCCGCCTGCCCACACAGGGACGTTTGCATTCCGCCGATGTTTATCAGGTCATTGTCGGGTGGTCGCAAGAGGCGCAATCGTGGCATTTGGGTTTAATCCTCTCCCGCGAATTGACCGCTACACGCGGCAGCCGATGGTGTGAATTGGCACGTTGGCCCGACCCCGATCAAACCGTGTTTATCGATTCCGCAACAGAAACCGGGGCAAATCTGGCGCGCGTTCTGGGGAAGCCATTTTATCGCGTTGATCCTCAACCAATAGCCCCCGCGCAGCCCATGCCATTACCTGCTTTTCCGCTCAATTTTGGGGTGTGGACCATGGGGCATGGTGATGCCAGTGGTCACCCGGAAGAAGACAAGCTGTTTCTTGTACGGTCACAAGACTGGTTACGCAACCGCTATTGGCGCATCTTCTGGTATTGTGTGTGGACGGTTGCCTATCTGATCTTATCAATTGCGACCCTCACGAGTGAAATCGCTTTGCCCAATGCTGGAACCTTATTGCCTGATCCGCGCTTGCTGCCGTTCTTGGGTTTGCTAACAGCCGTTGTCTTGCTTTTTATGATTGGACGCAGAGCCTACGAGATTTATTCTCAGCCTGATACCTTCATGATTGATACTACGCAAAATATGATGAGTGCGTGGCGAGGGGATCGGCAAATATGGTCCGTGAATGGTTTGGATGTGCGCTCTGTTTATGTGACAGAGGTTGTGAAGCGCAATGCAACTTCTACTGCCATAGAACACGGCGAGTTGAATATCCATCTTGGGGGTGGCGACTTCCATTTTATTTTACAATTGGAAGATGGTGAAGCAGAACCCAACACCCGCCTGAAAGAGCCAGTCAAGCGAACACAAGATGAAGTCGTGCCCTTGATGGCGGATAACGTCAATACAGACTTGCAAGCCGCCGCCCTGCACATTGCCACAGCGTTAGGCGATATACCTGCTTGGTATGATGTGCGCGTGAAGTGGTGGTTATCATAATACTTAATCAAATCTGAAACTTCAAACATGCACTGTGCATGTATAATGGGGGTTTAATCCGTACACAACACAGAATCCGCAAACAAGAAAAGGGGGTAATCACCAATGTCTGATAAATCCAAAAAAGGCGAAGAACGGCTCTCTAAAACAGGGGCTGTCCCCCGCATCGAATTTGAAAATCGGGAGCGCAGACACGTTTCCCATGTACCCAATCCACCTGAAACATTACCAGAATTTCCAGAAGATGGCGCATCAACTGGGTTGGTTCACGTTGTCAGCGAAGACACAGATCAATCAGCAAAGGGTGATGATGATTCACCTACCGGACAGTAAACGAGGAACTCATGAATATACTTTGCCATTTGTTATCCTGTC
>Ga0207422_1004561_pt1 | contig 11274 bp, 21 predicted proteins | sample MarCyaLeptolynsp_FD_187757 | JGI IMG/M metagenome (GOLD analysis project Ga0207422, IMG submission 187757) | Marine cyanobacterial communities from Panama - species 1 Leptolyngbya sp. (SPAdes) | ecosystem: Environmental > Aquatic > Marine > Unclassified | place: Panama: Panama City | collected... | reverse complement strand
AATGGCTTCAGGAACCTCACGGGCCTTACCTTTACCAAATCCAACGCGACCTTTTTGGTCACCCACAACAACAAGTGCTGCGAAACCAAAACGACGACCACCTTTTACCACTTTGGCCACACGGTTAATGTGAACCAGCTTTTCAATCAATTCGCTCTGTTCGCGATCGTCGCGATTTTGGCGATTGTCTCTTTCTGACCGAGCCATGTTCTTCCTTCCTTAGAAATTCAAACCAGCTTCACGCGCAGCGTCAGCCAGGGCTTTTACACGACCGTGGAACAAGAAACCACCACGATCAAAAACCACTTCGCTCACACCGGCGCTCTTGGCACGGTCTGCGATCAATTTACCAACTTGGGCCGCAGCGTCACTGTTGCTGCTGACTTTCAGTTCTTTTTTCAGATCAACATCCAAAGTGGATGCTGCGGCGACGGTCACACCTTTTTCATCATCAATAACCTGAGCATACATATGCTGGTTAGTGCGATGGATGGACAACCGAAGACGTCCTGCTGCTACCTTGCGAATGTGCGTGCGCACACGTTGCCGGCGGCGATCAAATAATTTTTTACCATTAGCCATAACAGAACCCTATTTCTTCTTGCCTTCTTTGCGGAAGATATATTCGTCAGAGTATTTGATACCCTTGCCTTTGTAAGGCTCTGGCTTACGCCATTCACGAATTTCAGCCGCAACCTGGCCAACTTTCTGTTTGTCGATACCAGAAATCACAATCGTTGTCTGGTTCGGACATTTCACGTCGATACCTTCAGGCACTTCAAATTCAACGTCATGGGAATAACCCAGTTGCAGTTGAATGTTTTTGCCTTTCATGGCAGCACGATAACCAACACCGTTCAGTTCCAGTGTTTTGCTGAAACCATCGGTTACACCTTCAACCAGGTTGTTGACCAATGTGCGTTGCATACCCCACATAGAACGGGCACGTTTCGTGTTACCAATCGGCGATACAGAAATTTCACCGTTTTCCAATTTTACATCAACCTCATCCATGAGCGTCAATGCCAACTGACCTTTAGGTCCTTTGACAGTCAGATCACGTCCGTTGAGGTTTGCATCTACACCCTGTGGTACAGCCACAGGCTTTTTACCAATACGAGACATCAGCAAATTCCTTAGAATACTGTACAGATGATCTCACCACCGACATTTTCAGCACGCGCTTCACTGTCAGAGAGAACACCTTTAGGGGTTGATACAATGGAAATACCCAGACCATTACGCACACGCGGCAGGTCAGATACAGAAGAATAAACCCGACGACCCGGCTTTGAAACACGTTTGATTTCACGGATCACTGGATCACCTTCGTGATATTTCAGTTCGATACTAATTTCAGGCTTAGCAACATTGCTTTCATCACGGGTATAACCACGGATGAAACCTTCACGTTCCAACACATCCAGAACACGTTGACGCATTTTGGAAGCCGGAGAGCTAATTGCCTTTTTGTTCGCACGCTGACCGTTACGAATACGGGTCAGCATATCTGCGAGAGGATCACTCATTGACATCTGTCAGTCCTCCTTACCAGCTTGACTTCGTCACACCGGGAACCTGACCAACAGAAGCCAGATCACGCAATGCGATACGAGACATTTTAAATTTACGGTAATAACCGCGTGGACGACCTGTCACTTCACAACGGTTACGCAACCGTGTTTGTGCACTGTTCCGAGGCAGTTTAGCCAGTTGCAAACGGGCCATGAACTGTTCTTCAGGAGACAGGTTCGGGTCTTTCGCGGCTTTTTTCAAAGCTTCACGCTTAGCAGCATATTTTGCCACCAGACGTTCGCGTTTTTTATTCTTTTCAACGGCGCTCACTTTAGCCATTTAAGTTTCTCCTACCGTTTCAATTAATTTGAAAACGGCATTTGGAAACCTTTGAGAAGCGCTTTGGCTTCTTCATCGGTTTTCGCCGTTGTACAGATAATGATGTCCATACCCCGAACATCGTCTACTTGATCGTAGTCGATCTCAGGAAACACCAGTTGTTCTTTCAGACCCAGCGCATAGTTGCCGCGTCCGTCGAAGCTTTTGCCGTTCACGCCACGGAAGTCACGCACACGAGGCAATGCAACCTGGATCAAACGGTCCAGGAATTCATACATTTTGTTGCCGCGCAGAGTTACTTTACAACCCAAAGGCATGTTCTCACGAACCTTAAAGCCCGCAATGGATTTCTTGGCGCGTGTCACAACAGGTTGCTGACCGGCGATCAACGCCATTTAAGAAACAGCTTTTTTCACTTTTTTAGTGTCATTCACTGCTTCGCCAACACCCATGTTCAGCACGATTTTTTCAAGTTTCGGCAGCTGCATAACGTTTTCATAGTTAAATTCGCTTTGCAAAGCGCCTTTTACGTCGTTTTCATAAACATCACGCAGACGAGGACGATAATCAGCCATCGATTGTCTCCCCTGATTTCTTAGCAATACGAACCTTTGTGCCGTCTTTTTCAATTTTGAAACCGACTTTGGTTGCGTCGCCTGTTTTTGGATCTTTCAGAGCCAGGTTCGATACATGAACGGAGGCTTCTTTCTCTACAATACCGCCAGGGTTTGTTTGTGTTGGGCGTGTATGACGCTTCACAACATTGATACCCTTAACAACGGCACGACCGTCCTGAGGCAGCATCTTGGTGATCTCACCAGACTTGCCTTTGTCTTTACCGGTCAGAACGATGACTTCGTCACCTTTCTTGATTTTATATTTTACGGCTTTGCTCATCACAATACCTCCGGTGCCAATGAAATAATCTTCATTTGTTTCGCACCACGCAGCTCACGAACAACCGGGCCAAAAATACGAGTACCGATTGGTTCATTTTGTTTATTAACAAGAACAGCTGCATTGCGGTCAAAGCGAATTGACGTTCCGTCAGGACGTTTCACTTCTTTGGCCGTACGTACGATTACGGCACGATGCACCTGTCCCTTTTTAACGCGTCCGCGTGGAATTGCTTCCTTAACACTGACGACGATGATGTCTCCGACACCGGCGGTTTTCCGTTTGGAACCACCGAGCACCTTGATGCACTGGACCCGGCGGGCACCGGAGTTGTCGGCAACATCTAGGTTGGTTTGCATTTGAATCATTGGTCTATTCCAATTTTCTTATTTTACGCGATGTTGAAATTGCCTTTAGGCGCTTTCAACGACTTTCCAGGTTTTATTTTTCGAAATCGGACGACATTCTTCGATACGAACAACATCACCGTTTTTGAAATTATTGTTTTCGTCATGCGCATGGTACTTTTTGGTACGACGCACAACTTTTTTCAACAAAGGGTGTTTAAAACGGCGCTCAACCAAAACAACAACTGTTTTGTCGTTGGCATCGCTAACCACTTCACCCTGAAGAATTCTTTTAGGCATATCCGGGCTCCCGATTACGCATTCGCGGCTGCTTCAGCAGCACGCTTTTCGTTAATAACTGTTTGCAGACGCGCAATTTCACGACGTACAACACGAATCTGCGCAGTATTTTCCAGCTGACCGGTTGCCTTTTGAAAGCGCAGGTTAAACTGCTCTTTTTTCAGGTCCAGAATCTGGCTTTGCAGATCATCTACTGACTTTTCACGAAGTTCAGATGCAGTACTCATCACGAACTCTCCTTATTCACCAAGACGCGTTACGAAACGCGTATGAATTGGTAATTTGGCGGCGGCACGGTCAAAGGCTTCACGAGCCAGATCAAGTGGAACACCATCCATTTCAAATAAAATACGGCCAGGCTTTACACGGCATGCCCAGTAATCTGGGGAACCTTTACCTTTACCCATACGAACCTCTGCAGGTTTGGAGGATACTGGTACATCTGGGAACACACGGATCCAGATTTTACCCTGACGTTTAATGTGACGTGTCATCGCCCGACGAGCGGCTTCGATTTGACGCGCTGTGATTCTTTCAGGCTGCAGAGCTTTCAGACCACAGGACCCAAAGTTCAGCGCAGTGCCACCCTTTGCGTTTCCGTGGATCCGGCCTTTATGAGCCTTGCGGAATTTTGTTCTTTTTGGCTGAAGCATCTTTTTTTACCTCAATTCCTTTAGCGGTTTTTACCGCCGCCACCGGCGACTTTTTGCTGATCGTTGATCCGCTTGTCACGGGCCATTGGATCATGTTCCATGATATCGCCTTTATAGATCCATACCTTGATACCGATCACACCATAAGGTGTATGGGCTTTACTCTCGGCATAATCGATATCAGAGCGCAGAGTGTGCAGTGGCACACGACCTTCACGATACCATTCTGTACGGGCGATCTCTGCACCACCCAGACGGCCGGCGCTGTTGATCCGAATGCCCAGTGCGCCAAGACGCATGGCATTTTGCATGACCCGTTTCATGGCGCGACGGAAAGCCACACGGCGTTCCAACTGCTGAGCCACATTGTCAGCCGCCAGCTGAGCATCCAGCTCAGGCTTGCGGATTTCAACGATGTTCAGGCTCACGTCTGCTGCTTTGGTCAAACCGGCAATTTTCTTGCGCAGTTTTTCGATATCGGCACCTTTTTTACCGATGATCACACCAGGGCGCGCAGAATAGATTGTCACACGGGCTTTTTTGGCTGGACGCTCGATCACTACGCGGCTTACCGCAGCAGCTTTCAGGTTTTCCAGAACAAATTCACGGATCCGCAGATCTTCGTGCAACATGTCGCCATAATCTTCGCCTTCAGCATACCAGCGGGAATCCCACGTACGGTTAATGCCGACCCGAAGTCCAATTGGGTTAACCTTCTGACCCATTATGCTTCCTCCTCAACCTCGCGGACCACGATACGGATCCGGCTGAACGGTTTCAAAATTTTGCCAACCCGGCCACGAGCGCGCGGACGGAAGCGTTTCATGACCAAAGACTTGCCCACGCTTGCCTCTGCAACAACCAGGTTGTCTACATCCAGACCGTGGTTGTTTTCCGCATTGGCAATAGCGGATTCAAGAACTTTTTTCACATCTTTGGCGATACGACGTTTTGAGAATGTCAAATTGGCCAGAGCCGCATCAACTTTCTTACCGCGAATAAGACCGGCCACCAGGTTCAATTTCTGGGGGCTGATACGAACCATGTTGGCTACTGCCAAGGCTTCGTTGTCGGCTACGCGACGAGGTGCTGAACTTTTACCCATGACGCTTACCTTTTCTTCGCTTTTTTGTCTGCACCGTGACCGTAATAAGTCCGTGTAGGTGCAAATTCACCAAGTTTATGGCCAACCATTTCTTCTGTTACGTAAACAGGAATAAATTTGTGACCGTTATGAACATTAAATGTTTGTCCAACGAATTGTGGCAAAATAGTTGACCGACGTGACCAAGTCTTGATCGGTTGGTTTTTACCAGAATCTGTCATCTGCTCTGATTTTTTCAGCAGATGCATATCGACAAACGGACCTTTCCATACTGAACGTGCCATCTGTTGTCTCCTTAGCGCTTCTTACGCTCGTGACGAGACCGCAAAATATAACGATCTGTCGACTTGTTACTACGTGTGCGTTTACCTTTTGTCGGTTTACCCCAAGGTGTCACAGGGTGACGACCACCAGAGGTCCGGCCCTCACCACCACCATGTGGGTGATCGATCGGGTTCATGGCTACACCACGTACAGATGGGCGTTTACCAAGCCAGCGTTTACGGCCAGCTTTCGCCAGTTTAATGTTCTGGTTATCCGGGTTGGATACCGCACCGATTGTGGCCATGCACTCGGCACGGACATAACGTTGCTCACCAGAAGCCAAACGCAGCAGAACATAACCGCGGTCACGACCAGTCACCTGGACGTAAGCACCGGCAGAACGGGCCAATTGACCACCCTTGCCTGGTTTCAGTTCTACATTGTGAACGATGGAACCCACTGGAACGCTATACAAAGGCATGGCGTTACCTGGTTTCACATCAGCTTTTTCACTTGCGATCACTTTATCGCCAACGCTGATACGCTGTGGCGCCAGGATATAAGCCTGTTCACCATCGGCATAATCAACCAGTGCAATAAAGGCTGTGCGGTTTGGATCATATTCCAGACGGGCGATTGTGCCTTCTACGTCAAATTTACGACGCTTGAAGTCAACAATACGGTAAGTCCGCTTATGACCACCACCACGACGACGTGCAGTGATACGACCTGTGTTGTTACGACCACCATTCTTTGTCAGGCCTTCTGTCAAAGATTTAACAGGCTTGCCTTTATGAAGGTCGGAACGGTCAACCGTAACCAGCGTACGCTGACCCGGTGTTGTTGGGTTATACGTTTTTAAAGCCATGGTCTAGAGCCCTCCTGTCACGTCAATGGACTGACCTTCAGCCAGCTTGACCAGCGCTTTTTTGAAATCGCTCCGTTGACCCATGTGGCCGCGGAAACGTTTAGTTTTACCTTTCACCCGGATGGTGTTCACAGCTTCAACCTTCACATCAAACAAAGCTTCAACAGCTTCTTTGATTTCTGGCTTGCTGGCTGTCAGCGGCACACGAAATACAACTTGGTTATGCTCAGATACCATTGTTGATTTTTCCGTGATGATCGGGCTCAGGATTGTATCGTAATGTTTTGCTTCACTCATTTCAGCCTCTCCGTCAGGCTTTCAACGGCTGCTTTGGTCAGAACCAGTTTCTCACGACGCAGAATGTCATAAACATTCGCACCCTGAGTTGGCAGAACATCCACATTCGGAATGTTTGACGCAGCGCGCAGGAAATTTTCATTCACTTCAGCACCATCAATAAACAGTGCGTTGCTCAGGCCCAGTTTTTCCAGCTTACCAACCAGATCTTTGGTTTTGCCAGCTTTCAAAGCAGCATCTTCAACCACAATCAGGTTGCCACCGGCAGCCTTGGAAGACAGAGCTGTTTTCAGACCCAATTTGCGAATTTTTTTCGGCAGGCTGTGCTCGTGAGAGCGAACAACCGGACCAAATGCACGGGCACCACCACGGAACTGGGATACTTTACCGTTACCATGACGGGCAGTACCACCACCTTTTTGGCGACCACGACGTTTTGTCGTACCGGTCACTTCACCGCGGCTTTGAACTTTATGTGTACCGGCACGGCGTTTCGCCAGCTGCCAGACAACAACACGCTGAAGAATATCCGCACGCTCTGGCAGGCCATAGATGCCCTCATCCAGATCGACGTCGCCAGCTTTTTTCGCATCAAGCGTTAATACATCGGCTTTCATCGGATTATTCCTTATTCTCTTCTGCAGCAGCTTCAGGTGCAGCTTCTTCTACAGGAGCCGCTTCATCAGCAGGTGCTTCTTCAGCTGGAGCTTCTTCTTTCACTGGCTCTTCGATTACACGAAGCGCAGCAGGGAACGGAGCGCCTTCTGGCAGAACCTTTTTAACCGCATCATTGACCAGAACCCAACCGCCTTTGGCACCAGGTACGGCACCTTTAACCAGCAGCAGGCCTTCTTCAACGTCTGAACCCACAACCTCAAGGTTTTGAGTAGTCACACGCTCGTCACCATAGTGACCGGCCATTTTCTTGCCTTTGAAAACTTTACCAGGATCCTGACACTGACCTGTGGAACCATGCGAACGGTGAGAGATCGATACACCGTGTGTCGCACGCAAACCGCCAAAGTTGTGACGCTTCATGGCACCGGCAAAACCTTTACCTTTGGATGTTCCAGTTACGTCAACGAACTGACCATCAACAAAGTGATCAGCTGTCAATTCAGCACCCAGTTCAATCAGACCGTCTTCCTGAACACGGAATTCAGCCAGTTTCTGCTTTGGCTCAACCTTGGCTTTGGCAAAATGACCGCGCATTTGTTGGCTGGTACGTTTTACCTTGGCTTGACCAGCACCCAACTGAACAGCGGTATAACCGTCTTTTTCAGCTGTTTTCTGAGCCACAACCTGCAGGTTGTCCACATGCAGAACGGTTACGGGCACATGCTTGCCGCCTTCGGCGAAAACACGTGACATGCCAACTTTTTTGGCGAGTAGTCCTGTGCGCATATCCCTTAACCCTGCAGTTTAATTTCAACATCAACACCAGCCGCCAGATCCAGCTTCATCAGCGCATCAACGGTTTGTGGTGTTGGTTCAACAATATCCAGAAGACGTTTGAACGTGCGTTGCTCGAACTGCTCGCGTGATTTCTTATTCACGTGAGGAGAACGCAGAACCGTGTACTTCTCGATCCGAGTTGGCAATGGGATCGGGCCGCGTACGCTGGCGCCTGTCCGTTTTGCCGTATTTGCAATCTCGCCGGCAGCCTGATCAAGAATACGGTGATCAAAAGCCTTCAGTCGGATGCGAATATTCTGTGTTTCCAACATAATCAAATACGCGGGCCATATGACCCGCGCTCCTCAGTTATCTTTATTTATTCGATGATTGATGCGACGACGCCGGCGCCTACTGTGCGGCCGCCTTCGCGGATCGCAAAGCGCAGACCGTCATCCATGGCGATCGGAGCGATCAGCTCAACATCAACAGTCACATTATCACCAGGCATCACCATCTCTGTACCTTCAGGCAGAGATACAACACCCGTCACGTCAGTTGTACGGAAGTAGAACTGTGGACGGTAGTTTGTGAAGAATGGTGTATGACGACCACCTTCATCCTTCGTCAGGATGTAAGCTTCCGCCTTGAATTTTGTGTGTGGTGTGATTGTTCCAACGTGGGCCAGAACCTGACCACGCTCAACTTCTTCACGGGCAACACCACGCAGCAGCGCACCAATGTTATCACCAGCTTCACCGCTATCCAGCAGCTTGCGGAACATTTCAACACCAGTGATCGTTGTTTTTGTGGTCTCTTTGATACCAACAATCTCGATCTCTTCACCAACGGTTACAACACCGCTCTCAACACGACCGGTTACAACCGTACCACGACCGGAAATGGAGAACACGTCTTCAATCGGCATCAGGAACGGCTGATCTTTTGGACGATCAGGCTGTGGAATGTAAGCATCAACTTCAGACATCAGTTCAAGAATTTTTTCTTTACCGATGTTGTCGTCACGGCCTTCCAGAGCAGCCAGAGCAGAACCAGCAACAATTGGAATATCATCACCAGGGAATTCATATTCGTTCAACAGTTCACGAACTTCCATTTCAACCAGTTCCAACAACTCTTCGTCGTCAACCTGGTCAACTTTGTTCAGGAACACAACGATCGCAGGCACACCAACCTGACGGGCAAGCAGGATGTGCTCACGTGTCTGAGGCATTGGGCCGTCAGCAGCGTTCACAACCAGGATCGCACCGTCCATCTGCGCCGCACCAGTGATCATGTTCTTCACATAGTCAGCGTGACCTGGACAGTCAACGTGCGCATAGTGACGTGCGTCTGTTTCATATTCAACGTGTGCTGTTGAAATCGTAATACCGCGCTCACGCTCTTCTGGAGCTTTGTCGATATTTGCATAATCTGTAAATTCAGCACCGCCCTGCTCTGCCAATACTTTCGTAATCGCTGCAGTCAGTGTCGTCTTACCGTGGTCAACATGGCCGATTGTACCAATGTTACAATGCGGCTTATTGCGTTCAAACTTTTCTTTTGCCATAGCTTTACATTCACCTAAATTTCATACATGCCTTTGGACCATTATCACCCGGCCATGCCATTCAATTAAGTCAAGCAAATGGGACTTCGCCGCATTCACCGCACCCACACTGCCCTATTATATAATAGTGCAATCAGTCCGTTTCAATGACCCAAGATGGAGCGGGTGATGGGAATCGAACCCACATAACCAGCTTGGAAGGCTGGGGCTTTACCACTAAGCTACACCCGCACTTCAGTCATCTTACATTTCCCTTAAACATATCCCCAAAACTCAATAAACATAAGGAATATGGTGGAGGGGGTAGGATTCGAACCTACGTAGACAATGTCGGCGGATTTACAGTCCGCTGCTTTTGACCGCTCAGCCACCCCTCCGGGAATGAACTGACCCAACGAAATTTCGTTGGCTGTGACGACGCAATATGGACATTTATTGGGGCTTGTCAACGTAAATTTTACAAGAAAAAAACTGATCCTTTGCCAATACATAGCTAAAGGCCGGTTTCTGGTCTGTTCCGGGCCTTATTGATCAAAAAGGTTGCTCTTGGAACTGGCCTCGCTTATAGCTCTGAATATGGCCAGAAAAAAACCCACAAATCACGGTAATCGCCCGCCCAAAAAAGGCGGCCAGAAACCACGCCCTCAATCCATCGACACCTCAAAACGGGAGAGTGCAGCGGCGAGACCCTCCAGCAACGAGCTCTGGTTATTCGGCAAACATGCCGTACTGGCCGCGCTCAATAATCCGGAACGCCATATCAAACGGCTGGTGATGACCCGTCGTTCCGCCGATGCCTACAAAGGTGAAATCAGTAATCTGCCGAACCTGAAAGAAAACCTGAATGCCGAACTGGTCGATCAGGATAAATTAACCCAACTCCTACCGCCAGAAGCCCTGCATCAGGGAATCGCCGCCCATGTCGCCCCCCTGCCCGGCAGACATATCGATGACGTCTGTGAAATCATCCCCGATCGAAAGAACCTGATTCTTTTATTGGATCAGGTCACTGATCCCCATAATGTCGGCGCCATTATCCGGTCCGCTGCCGCCTTTGGTGCCAAGGCCATCATCACCACCGACCGCAACGCGCCAGCAGAATCAGGCACACTGGCCAAATCTGCCTCAGGTACCCTGGAACTCCTGCCCTGGGTTCGGGTCACCAACCTATCCCGCGCTTTGGACCAACTGGCTGAGATGGGCTATTGGCGTTTGGGTCTCGACGGCCATGCCAAACAAAGCGTTGAACAGATCGATATGGGTAATAATATCGCCCTGATTCTGGGTGCAGAAGGCAAAGGCATGCGCAAAGGTACCGCTGATCATTGTGACGCCCTGATCAAACTGCCCATCAGCGAAAATGTCGAAAGCCTCAACGTGTCAAACGCCGCCGCCGTGGCGCTTTATGCGTTGGGACGATAATTTTTTTAAAGAGTGTCATTTTAAGCTTGATTTTACTCAAAAGCCGCACTAGGTTGCGCCTACTTTCTTACAGAGAGCCCCTATAGCTCAGTTGGTAGAGCAACTGATTTGTAATCAGTAGGTCCGCGGTTCGAGTCCGTGTGGGGGCACCACTATTTCAAGCAAACAAGCATTTATTGAATTATCCCACTTTTTTGGGATAACACTCTTAAACATCATCTAAATTGTTTGAAGAAAATCCTATTACGATAGTAATGCTTCTCGTCTCAAAAGAGCTTTTGGATCAGGGTCTTTGCTTCTGA
>Ga0207422_1004557_pt1 | contig 11281 bp, 11 predicted proteins | sample MarCyaLeptolynsp_FD_187757 | JGI IMG/M metagenome (GOLD analysis project Ga0207422, IMG submission 187757) | Marine cyanobacterial communities from Panama - species 1 Leptolyngbya sp. (SPAdes) | ecosystem: Environmental > Aquatic > Marine > Unclassified | place: Panama: Panama City | collected... | reverse complement strand
TTCACCTATCGCGCGGAAGGGCATTCAACCTCTGACGATCCGACCGGCTATCGCAGCGCGCAGGAGCGCGAGGAATGGCCGCTGGGTGATCCCGTCATGCGTTTGAAGGACCATCTGATCGCGCTGGGTGAATGGGACGAAGATCGCCAGCAGGCGATGGATGCCGATTGTGCGGATCGCGTGAAAAAGGCGACCAAGGAGGCTGAGGCCAATGGCATTCTCGGCCATGGTCTGCACCATCCGTTCCACACCATGTTCGAGGACGTGTTTGAAGAGCTGCCTTGGCATCTCGAAGAGCAGGCGGCCCAAGCCACTCGCGAACGCAAGGTCAAATGGCCCGATCATCACCCCATGGATGGAGCCGGGAAATGAACGCTCAGACCGAAACCAAGGCTCCGGCAGAAGCGGGTGACGAACGCCGTATCAATATGATCGAAGCGATCAATGACGCGCTCGACATCATGCTTGAGCGCGATGACGACGTGATCGTGATGGGCGAAGATGTCGGCTACTTTGGCGGCGTGTTCCGCTGCACAGCTGGCCTGCAGGAAAAGCACGGCAAGACCCGCGTGTTCGACACGCCGATCAGCGAATGCGGCATTATCGGTGTCGCGGTCGGGATGGGGGCCTATGGCCTGCGCCCGGTCCCCGAAATCCAGTTCGCCGATTACATCTATCCTGGCCTCGACCAGCTGATTTCTGAAGCAGCACGGCTGCGCTATCGCTCAGCCAATGATTACATCGCTCCGATGACGGTGCGCTCACCCTTTGGTGGCGGCATTTTTGGCGGGCAGACTCACTCGCAAAGTCCTGAAGCGATCTTCACCCATGTGGCTGGCCTAAAGACAGTCATCCCGGCGACGCCTTATGACGCCAAGGGCCTGTTGATCGCGGCGATCGAAGACAATGACCCGGTGATCTTTTTTGAGCCCAAGCGGATCTATAATGGTCCGTTCTCGGGCTATTATGACAAGCCGGTCGAGCCATGGAAGAAGCACCGCGATAGCGTAGTGCCTGAGGGCTATTACCGCATTCCACTGGGCAAGGCGCGGCATGTCACCGAAGGCGAGCAGCTTACGATCCTGGCCTACGGCACGATGGTCCATGTTGCTGAGGCGGTGTGTCAGGAGAAAGTGATCGAAGCCGATATCCTTGATCTGCGCACGCTGATGCCGCTCGATATCGACGCGATCGAAGCATCGGTTGAAAAGACCGGCCGCTGTCTGATTGTTCACGAAGCAACCCGCACATCAGGTTTTGGCGCCGAATTGTCGGCACTGGTGACCGAGCGGTGCTTCTACCACCTCGAAGCCCCGGTCGAACGCGTCACCGGCTTTGACACACCCTATCCTCACAGCCTCGAATGGGCCTATTTCCCGGGCCCGGTCCGCATTGGCGAGGCAATCGACAAGATCTTAAAGGACTGACCTGATGGCCAAGTTCACATTCAACATGCCCGACGTAGGCGAAGGCGTTGCCGAGGCAGAAATCGTCGAATGGCAAGTCAAAGTCGGCGACACGGTCGCCGAAGACCAACACCTTGTCGACGTCATGACGGACAAGGCAACGATCGACATTGAAAGCCCGGTTGACGGCACCGTCGTCGAAGTCGCTGGCGAAGTTGGCGATACAATTGCTGTTGGATCGATGCTGCTGGTGATCGAAGTCGAGGGCGAAGAGCCTGCCGCCGCACCAGAAACCCCTGCAGCCGATCCAACGCCAGTCGCTGAGCCGGCTCCAGAGCCCGATCCTGAGCCTGAACCGACTCCTGCCCCCGAACCCCAGCCAGAGCCTGTTGCGTCAACAGAACACGTTGCCACGGCCTCTCAGAGCAAGGTTTTGGCGACACCCGCTGTTCGCAAACGCGCACAGGACCTTGGCGTCGATCTTTCGCAGGTCAAACCGGCTGAAGATGGCCGCATCCGCCATGGCGATCTCGACCAATTCCTCGCTTACAATTCAGGCGGAGGATATTCTGCCGGCGGGGCGACGCGCGCGGATGAGCCCGTCAAGGTGATTGGCCTGCGCAAGCGAATTGCCGCGAATATGCAGGCATCGAAGCGCCACATCCCGCATTTCTCCTATGTTGAGGAGATCGATGTGACTGCGCTTGAGACGATGCGCGCTGATCTCAACGCCAACCGCGGCAACAAGCCCAAGCTGACCATGCTGCCTTTGCTGATCACTGCAATCTGCAAGCTGATCCCGCAATTCCCGATGATCAATGCGCGTTATGACGATGAAGCCAATGTAGTGACCCGTCACGGAGCGGTCCATCTGGGCATGGCGGCGCAGACCGATGCAGGCCTGATGGTGCCAGTGATCAAGAATGCGCAGGCGCAGAATATCTGGCAGCTGGCGCGCGAGATCGGCCGTCTGGCCGAGGCCGCACGCGATGGCAGCGCAAAGTCGGACGAATTGTCTGGTTCTACGCTGACTGTGACGTCGCTTGGTCCGCTGGGCGGTGTTGCGACAACGCCGGTGATCAATCGTCCCGAAGTCGCCATCATCGGACCCAACCGCATCATCGAACGCCCCATGTTCGTTTCTGATGGCAATGGCGGAGAGCGGATCGAGAAGCGCAAGCTGATGAATATTTCGATCAGCTGCGATCACCGCGTAGTCGACGGCTATGATGCTGCCAGCTTTATCCAGGAGCTCAAGAAGCTAGTCGAGACGCCAGTTTTGCTCTTGTCTGATTGAGTAGTAGGGTGTGGGCCTTGGGAGAACATCCATGGCCCATAATCCAGACGTAGACGCCTATATTGATCGCGCGGCAGACTTTGCGCAGCCGATCCTACGCCATGTGCGCGACGTGGTGCATCAAGCACTGCCTGACGCAGAAGAAGCGCTCAAATGGGGCGTTCCCTATTTCACCGTCAACGGGAAGAACGCGGTCGGCATGGCGGCTTTTACCAAGCATGCGTCAGTTATTGTGTGCAGTGACGAAACCGCTGGCGGCGGGATGGGCAATTTCGGCAAATTGGCTAGCGTGGATCAATTGCCGCCGGACACAGAGCTCATCCAGCAGTTCCAGGATTCTGCGCGCAAGGTCCAGGATCCGAAAACTTCGCGGCCCAAGCCCAAACCGGCACTCGACACGCCCGATGATCTCGCAAAGGCAATCGATAATGCGCCGGGCGCGCGCGAGGTGTTCGACAATTTCACCCATGCCCAAAGGCGCGACTATATTGAGTGGATCGCGTCAGCAAAGCGCGAGGCCACGCGCGAGAAACGCGTGGCAACAGCGGCGGAGTGGATCGCCGAGGGCAAGCGCAGAAACTGGAAATACGAGAACTGCTGACAGCTTTTTTGCAAGACACGCAAAAAGGTGGCCCAGACTTGTTGACAGCCCAAGATGCGGGGCCTAATGGCCCTGCTTCCCGAGCAGCGCAGAACAATCAGCGCCGCGATACGCGGGTGTAGCTCAGTTGGTTAGAGCGCCGGCCTGTCACGCCGGAGGTCGCGGGTTCGAGTCCCGTCACTCGCGCCACTTTCTTCAATCGAAAGTCTGGTCAATCTTGCGCGCTTAACGCAGCAAGGTTCGCTTCGTGTTGCGCCTTGTCGATCTTGTAGCGCGAAACGCAGTAAAGCCCTGCCAGATAGAGAACCAGAAGCGACGGCGCATAGAACGCTCCGAGCGACCAGATCGTGTCCGGATCAACCGTTCCTGGCTCGGAATTCTCCGGGAAGGCAATAAAGGACAGGATCAGTCCTGCAGCCAGAACTCCGAAGCCTTGCGTGGTCTTTCGAGTAAAGGTCATCGCGGCGTAATAGACGCCCTCGGCCCGGCGGCCGGTCTTGAGCTGGTTGGACTCAACCAGGTCGGCGATCATTGAATAGGACACGGTCTGAGTCGCGATGATCAGCGACAGGTCGATAACATTGATCCCGACCACGAGCGGGAACAGCAGGGGGTCGCCATTCTCGGGCATCAGCCCCACCAGTCGCAAAAGGATGGGCATGGGCTGGATCACGAACGCGAGCAGACCCAGCACGATAGTGGCCTGCTTCTTACCCAGCCTGCGAACCGCGAAGGGTCCGATGAAGAAGGCAAGGGCGGCAGAGAAGAACACCAGGCTGGTCCAGATGAAGATCTGGAACTCGCTGAACTCCCAGAAATAGTTGAGCAGCAGGAACACCAGCGACGCATTGAGTCCAAGCGCGACCGAGAACAGGACATTCGCGCCGAACAGTGCAATGAAGCTCTTCTCGCTCAGCGTTTCGAACATCTCCTTGAACAGACGGGTAACGCTGAAGGGCTCGCCAGTTTCGACAGGCTGCGAAAGGGTCGGGATGCGTTTGTGCGTACCCAAGGCCGAGATCATGATCACCACGAAGATCATGATGCCGCCGATGATGCCGTAGGTTTCATAGCCTGATCGATCGAGCATGCCCGCCGGTCCGGTCAGGATCACGCCGAACATCAGCACGCTCATCAGATTTCCGCCGCTCCATCCAAAGAACAGGCGATAGGACTGCATGCTGGTTCGGTCTTCGTAATCGGTTGTCAGTTCTGGCAGCAGCGCGCTCGAGGGCGTCTCATAGAAGGTGATGAACGTGCGGATCATCACCGCGATCACGGTCAGGTAAATGAACAGCCCGACCTGGCTGAGATCGGGCGGGTTCCACATCAAGGAATAGCTCAAGGCAACAGGAATCGCTGCGCCATACATGAAGGGGTGGCGGCGCCCCCAACGCGATTTGAGATTGTCTGACCAATAGCCGACCAGCGGATCGCTGATCGCATCACAGGCGAGCGCAATGAAGATGGCGAGGCCGACAAGCCCAGGCTCCAAGCCGATGACATTGCCGTAAAAGAACAACAGGAAATAGTCGAAACCGTTATTCTTGATTCCGAATGCCGCAGCACCGCTTCCATGCGCCAGCTTGAGCCAGACTGATGGAGGATTGGATGCTGGGCTGCCCGCAACGCGCGCAGTGCTTGCCATAAATTTGCTCTCCCAGACCGGACGCTAGGGCATGCCGATCCGTGTTTGCAATGTTGCTGGTCGAATTAGGAACGTCTCAGATCTTAAATTCACTGCCCATGCAGCATCATGCTGTGAATTGAGACGACAGTCCGGCTCGGCTCACTATTGCGCGTCGCGAAGCAAGCGCACACAGGATAGATCAGAGCATGGATCACACCGAAACCCTCTCGATGAATTGGCGCAGCCTTGCCTATGCAATGTTGGTGCTGGGTTGTCTGATTCCGCAACTCTATCTCTGGTCAAAAGGTGTCGAGCGCCGCGCAGTGGGCTGGCTGGCGGCCTTTGTGATCGCGATTGGTATCCAGGCCATTCCGATGATTATCGGCTTTGCTGGCGCTTACAATATCTGGCCTGGGCTGACCTTCCTGCCCACCGATATGATGCTGTTATTCGGCCCGCTGCTCTATTTTCACGCGCGGCAGCTAATGTTCGGGGAAGTGCCGCAAAGCCACTATCTCCTTTTGGCTCCAGGAGCGCTCTACTGGCTCTATCAGCTATGGGCCTTCACGATGCTGGGCGACTATCGCGCCAAATGGGCATTCAATGACGCATTTCACGAGCCTGTGATCATCCCTTTGGTGCTCGCCATCGCGATCGGTCTCGGATTGTGGGCTTTTGTCAGAATCTGGCTGATGCGGCGCGAATATGTCGTCTGGCTTGATGCCAACCGTTCCGACGCGGACGATTTCGAACCGCGGTGGATCACACACTTTCTCGCGATCGGGATCGTTATGGTTTCGCTTTGGGCGATGGAATCGGTGATTTCCGAGGCTTTGGGCCTGAACTATTTCGAGCAGTCCTGGTGGGACCTGCTGGTCCTATTCCTGGTATTGCTTCTGTCATTGGAAGCATTGGCACGGTTAGAACAACCATTCCCCAAAATGCATGCCCCCGACGCCGTTTCGGTTGAGGATTTGCTTGAAGTCAACACGCCCGAGCGCGACTGGGGTGCTGAGGGAGATCGGCTTCGCGAGATGGTGATCGAGCATGGCTGGCATCTCGAGTCCAGCCTTTCGCTGCAAACATTGTCGCGGCGATTTGGCATGAATCAGGCCTATGTTTCGCGAGCGCTGAACCAAGGCCTCAACCTCAGCTTCAGTCATTTCGTCAACGGGCTGAGAGTGGACCACGCCAAGGCGATGATCATGCGCGAAAACGTCAACCTGCTCGATGTGGCTCTGTCTTCCGGCTTTGGTTCGAAAGCGAGCTTCAATCGCGCGTTCAAGCTTCATGCCGGCTGCAGTCCCAGCGAATACAAACGTCTCAATTCATAAATTCTGCGTGAAATTGGTGATTTGCGCCGACTGAGTGGCGGGAATCTTGTTTTGATTGGGCAACTCAAGGAGACCCAAATGAAACCCCTTTCCCTCGCACTCACAGCTGCAGTCATTCTCACAATGCCTGCCAATCTTGCAGCGCAGGATATGCCCGGCAAGCCAGCCAGTCCCTCAGCAACCTCCTTGCTCTCGGCTGAGCAGGTGCGACGCGATGTCGAGCTAGCCCGCGACGTCTATTCGCGTGTCCATCCCGGTTATGCTCGCTATGCGAGTGTCGCAGAGATGGACCAGGCCTGGGCGGCGATCATTGCCCAGGCGGAAGCGCAAGGAAGCATGACCTTGCCCGAATTCTATCTCGCGGTGGAATTGGCGCTCACCTTGATCCGATGCGATCACACCAAAGCCGAATTGCCTGAATTGCTTGCGAGCGCTCGCAAGACCGATCCGGTCTACCTGCCGTTCCGATGGCTATTGATTGAAGGACGCGGCATGATCGAACTGCCGGGCGAGGGTAGCGCTCTGAAACGTGGCGATGAAATACTCTCGATTGATGGTCGATCACTTGCGGACGTTGTGAGCCAAGTGGCGCCCTATGTTCCCGTGGATGGCTTCACTGAATGGTCGCGCAATGGAGAGATCACGCAGTCGCGCGAGTTTATGGGAGGGGCCGTCGATCACTTCGGCGCCTTGCTGTGGGATGTGCCAGCCATGGCGCAACTTGAGGTCCGCTCTCCCGACGGATCAACCCGCAAAGTGAGTGTGCAAAGGGTCGGACATGATCAGTGGACTGATATTGGTGACGAAGCGGGCCAGTCAGCCAATTTCAAGGACGCTGTGTCGTTTGAACGGATCGGCGAGGATGCCGGGCTGCTGACCATCGACACATTCGTGAACTACCGTTCGCCGGTCGATCCACAGTCGCTTTACGGCCCCGTTTTCGAGAGCTTGCGTGCGGAGGGTCGAGACACGCTGATCCTGGATTTGCGCAATAATGGCGGGGGCTCGACTGATGCGTCGATCGGGCTGGTCGCAAACCTGGTCGACACCGCGCGCCCTTTCATGACTGAATTTCGCGTCGCGACGCTGGATCACAGCCCTTGGAAAGGATTGCTGACGACCTGGGACCAAGCCGCGCTCAATCCCGATCCCCGCGGCTTCATTGCCAATGATGACGGCAGCTTCACGCTGCGTGACGGGATTCTGGAGGACACCGGTGTCGTGCAACCCACCGATGTGGCATTTGACGGACGGCTTTTGATCCTAACCAGCTCGAACAATTCTTCTGGCAGCACCAACATCCTGGCGCACCTTTCATCGCGTCCAAACACGGCGACGATTGGGGAGAAGACTGGGGGCAGCGCCGAAGGACCAACTGCCGGAGTGATCTTCTTCCTTAACCTGCCTGAAAGCGACATCACCTTGCGGGTGCCAATGTTCCGCCAATGGAACAACGTCGAAAGCTTCGAGCCAGGACTCGGTGTAACCCCTGACATTGCTGCGCCAATGACAGTTGAAGCCTTCCTCGCCGATAAGGATCCTGCTCTTGAAAAGGCGTTCGAGATAGCCGCGGACGGTTGGGAAAGGCAGCCCGTTGAGACTCAAGTCCCCTCCGCCAGCATCTCGGATTTTGCGCCCCTGATTGGCGAAGATTGGTCGGGTGAGCTTGAATATCTCAATTATGGCAGCGATGAGCGCTCGACCATTCCGGTTCGAATGATCGCGCGCGAGCTAAAGAACCGCTCGATGGCATATGGTTTTCTCTATCCGGGCGAAGAGCACAAGAATGCTCGCGACAAACTGCGCGTTTCGCGTGACGGCACCAAACTCAACGGCATGACAATCACACGACGCTATTTGGATCAGGATGGAGCGCTTGTCTTCGTTACTGAAGGCAAGGGACGGGACGACAATCGCCCGGCCGACATCCGGCTTACCTATGTGATCTCTGCCAACGCATTCACCAATCGCAAGGACGTTCGATTCGACGGTGGTGAATGGATCAATCGCAATGAGTACCGCCTTTCGCGATAGGCTCTGACTTGAATACTTAACCAAATGGTTGACATTAGAGTTTCGACTCGATACTAAACCATATGGTTGAATTTGAGTCACGCAGCGAAGATGTGTTCCGGGCTATCGCCGATCCCACCAGACGGGCGATGCTGGAACGGCTGACCGCAGAAGATCTGACTGTCGGCGAATTAGCCGAACCACTCGATATGAGCTTGGCCGCTGCCTCGAAGCACCTCGGCGTGCTTGAGGGGGCAGGTCTTGTGACGCGAGAGAAACGCGGGCGCGAACGCGTCTGCTCGTTCGATCCGTCCGCCTTGTTGACGGTGCGCGACTGGGTCGAGCGCTATGTCGGGTTCTGGAACGAACGGCTCGATGCTTTGGATATTGCGATTAGGGAGAGCAGGGATGACTGATTATGGCAAGCTGACCGGACCGGCGGAGCTCGAATTCAAGCGCCGGTTTGAAGCGCCTCCCGAAACGGTTTGGCAATTTCTGGTCGATCCCGAGAAGCGCAAATTGTGGTTTTGTGGCGGATCGACCGATGATTTCGTAGGTGGCAAGATCAAGATGGATTTTGACCATCGTCGCATCTCTGAATCGCCGCCACCGGAGAAGTATGCTTCGGAAGAGGTCGCGCAGCACGAGGCGGAAATCCTCGAATACGAGCCCAATAAGCGCCTGGCCTTCACCTGGTTTGAGTCAGCCGGAGCAGAACACAGCACTGTCGAGATTTCGCTGCGAGCAATTGATGACAATGCGACCGAGCTGCACCTGGTCCACAAAGGCGTGGTCGGTCGCGAAATGCTGCTCGGCGTCTTCGCCGGTTGGCATGGCCATTTCGATCTGCTTGGCGAAGTCGTAATTGGCCCTCGCAAGTCGGATTTCTGGATCAGGGACCAGCAGCTCGAAGCGGAATATGATCAGCTGATCTCGTCGTCCTGAGGCGCTTCTGGCGGGCTCCATTTGCCCGTTTCCATCCAGATCAGGAATCGACGAAGCGGCAGCAGCCAAATCAGGCCGAGGACTATGTAAACGATTGTCTGCGCCCACCAGGGCAATACCCATAGCGCGTCAGCCAGGTAGCGGGCGATCAGCACGCCATAGATGATCAGCGCGATGAACAGTCCGATAATTCCGACCGGGATCCGCCAGGATGGTTCTTCGCGCATCAATCCACTCCGTAAAGGCGGGTAGGGGTCACAACAGCATCGAGCGCGATGTCATGAGGCTCGGTTGGCAAGTGCTCGCACAATTGCGCGTCCCAAGCCATGCCGATCGCCATTCTGCCCGGATGGTCGGCCAGCCAGCGATCGTAGTGGCCACCGCCTTGGCCCAATCGGTCGCCTTCTTCAGTGAAACCAATCAGCGGAACAAACAGAACGTCGGGCTTCACCGTTTTGGCGTCGCCTTCGGGCTGCAGCATTCCGAAAGGGCCGACTTCGAGATCGCTGTCGCCGAAGGGATCGCTGTGCGCCGCGAATTCCATTCCTGCTTCGCGAGATGCGAACCGTGGAAGTACTATTTGGTGGCCGCTCTCATGGAAGAATTTGGCGTAGCCAGCGGCCGGCGCTTCGAGGGGATTGGCGTGGTAAAGGCCGATCACCGCATCAGGTCCAATCTTGGCCAGCAGGGGGGCAGGCGGGCGGTGGAATAGCAATCCGCGGATCGAATCCGGCTGCGCGGCAACATGCTCTTTGCGTGCTTGCCTAAGCGCCTTTCGCAGTTGAGATTTGGTTTGCCGGGACAAGCGGAAATCTAAGCCTTCTGAATTTTGGGACTCTGTGAGTTCAAGCAGTGAAGCGTGAGCGCAAAACCAAGCGTTCAAGCAGCGATGCGTTAGCGCAACAAGAGTGACGGAACCACCATGGGTCGTTACCAGAGAAATCCTCTGACGCCAGAAACGTCAGGTGGGCGCCGTATGCCCAAGTCCCCAGGACGAACCCGTTAACTCGAACAGGGACAGCTCCCTAGGATTGCTTATAGCCTCAGGGATATTCAAACGGCTCGTGCCGGGCAGTCCCGCCGCTTTGCGATTTAGGGTGTGAAGCCGGTGCGCTCAAGTGCCAGCGTCAGCTTGATGCGCCGTTTCCTTCGAGCGCCTCCGCGCATAATTCGGCCCGGCTCGCCAATTCCTCAAGCCTGGCGGCAAGGACATCCTCGCCAAACATGTCGACCTGAGCGCTGTCACCGGCCTCTTTGAGCGCGTTCAGTTCCTCGATCAGCGCATCACGTTCGTCAGTCAGCTTCTGTTCGCTTTGGCGCAGTTCTTCGATCTCGGCCTTCAATTCGGCCTTTTTGCCCGCTTTGCCCTTATCGCCATCATCGGCCAGCGGCGCTGGCTCTGCAGCCGGGGGTGGGGCGGACTTCGCTTCGTCGAGTTCGTCAGCGAGGAAGAGCGCCGTGAACAGCAGGTTCTGCGTTTCCTGCGGCGTGTGAGCCTCTCCAAGGGCAGAATAACGCTGATCGATCATTGAACCGAGCTTGGCGATGTGCGCTTCCTGCCCGTCAGGGCAGGCGACGGTGTAAGAGCGGTTGCCAATGGTAAGTTTGACCTGACTCATTGATCCAGCTCCGAAATGACAGCGTCGAGTTCGCGCAATGTGTCAGCGACTTCCTCGCGCAGTTTTTCGTGACTGTTGACCAGCGCAGTCACCCGAGCCGAGCCTTCCGCTGTGGCTGCCGGATCGGGTTCAGACGCGACCGGCAAGGCTCGGGCAGCGTCAATACGCGCCAACGCCGCTTCGATCCGCGCAATTGCTTCGTCAATTCGAGCTCCGCTCATGATTAGAGGGATACCAACAAAGCGAAATGCTCGCAAAGCGTTGCGGCGTCCTGTTGATAAGTGATCAAACGCGCACGATTCGATAGGTCGATGGGGGTTGCGGTCGTGATCGCCTTGACCTGTCTGGACCCGTCAGCAATGGCATTCCCAAACACCGAATCGCCGCGGAAAATCAGACAATGCGGCGAGCGCTCAATGAAGTGCTAACCGCAGGA
>Ga0207422_1004556_pt1 | contig 11296 bp, 11 predicted proteins | sample MarCyaLeptolynsp_FD_187757 | JGI IMG/M metagenome (GOLD analysis project Ga0207422, IMG submission 187757) | Marine cyanobacterial communities from Panama - species 1 Leptolyngbya sp. (SPAdes) | ecosystem: Environmental > Aquatic > Marine > Unclassified | place: Panama: Panama City | collected... | reverse complement strand
AAACCGGAGGGGTTGCGAACTATATCGTCCAGCGACGGCTTGAACGCGCCTACTATCAGTTGGCGTCGGTTCCAGAGGGCGCAAGGCGCATCAAGGAGGTCGCTTACGGTGTCGGCTTCAACGATCCAGCGCATTTCAGCAGACTGTTTCGCCGTCGATTTGGCATTACACCTCGGCAGGCCGCAAGTCTCGATGGGAAAGGACGATTGACGAAGCTTCAGCAGGAACTTCCAAAGAGCGGACGGGTCAATCTGAGCCAGCTGACCGAATGGTTCCAAAGTATATGAACTTAAGATTTAACTCTTGACGAGTTAGGTGGACGGATAACCTGGCATGCTGGTTTTGCGGTCGTTGGTTTTTCAATTTGACAACCATCAGGTCGGAGACCTGCCTCCAAGTTAGATTGAGACCACCGTCTATCGACAAACTCATCATGCACCGTGCTACATGGTCCAATGATCGGCAACCGCAAACTATGGACCACGATTGCGCTAGGCAATCTCTATGGCCTGGTTCTGTTGGATGAAACAATTTTGAGCGTAGCGTTGTCCTCCATTCGTGAGGACCTACATCTGTCCGCGACATCGACTCATTGGATTGTCAACGCCTACATGCTCGCTTTCACATGCCTTGCTGCCGTTGGCGGGAAATGCATGAACATCTTTGGTCTCAGGCCAACTCTGATTGCTGTCGGGGTCGTCTTTGCAGGTGCCTCGCTCGCAGCTGGGTTTGCACAGGACGGAGCAACATTGCTGGTGATGCGGGTTCTGCAAGGCATCTGCGCGGCGATCTTTTTACCCATTTCGTCTGCCGGTGTTATCAGCATTTATCCCAAAAAAGAACATGGAAAGGCGCTCGGCATTCTCGCGTCTGTTGCGACGGTGTTTCTCGCGGCTGGTCCGGTCTTGGGCGGTGTCATTGCTGAATTCATCAACTGGCGGTGGGTTTTCTGGATCAATGTACCGATGGTCGTGGTGAGCGTCACCACAGCGTGCATTGTTTGGAAAAAACTTCCTCACGAAAGCAGTTTCCCGAATGTCGATGGCGTTGGTTTGACCTTGATGATCGTCGGCATGTTAGGGCTGACATTTGGCTTGATGGAAGGGGTCGACTATGGCTGGAGCAATCCCGTCATCATCGTATGCATTGCAATCGGCGCTTTGGCCTTAATATTTTTTTGGCGCTTTGAGAGCTCCCATTTGGATCCGCTGATTGACACCAGTCTGTTTCGACGCCCGAGCTTTCTTGCAAGCGAGATTACGGTTCTCGTTGCTCAGTTCTCAAAGATCTCCATCGCGTTGTATGTTCCTCTCTATTTCATCGACGAGCTCAAGATCACACCCGGGCTAGCGGGACTAAGTGTCCTTTGTGCAGTCGGTCCGTTTCCTATCGTGTCTCCTATAACTGGGAAAATCGCAGATCGACATGGTGCTCGTGCGCCAATCGTTCTGGGCGCGGTTGCCTTAATGGTGGCCAGCTTTGCGGTCGGCCTGGCAATGTATGTGGAAAGTTTCTGGATCCTTGTGTTCGCCCTTGTCCTATGGGGTGTGGCAATTCCATTCAACTTCATTGCGCCCCACAGGCTCTTGACAGTCTCTGTACCGGTTGAGAAGCAGGGGGAACTTAGCGGTTTGAATATCACCTCTCGACTGGTCGGTTCGACACTCGGTGTCACGGCTGGAAGCGTATTGCTGAGAACAGGTTTGGGATTTCCCTCGATTTTCTGGTTAAGCGGAATGCTCTTTGTATTGATTGCAGTCTTTTGCTTTTGGGCCCTAAGGGAAGCGCCCCCTGGAAGAACAGAGTCATCTAAAAATCTTCGCGGACGCCGGAGAACATTGCCAGTTTAGTGGAAAGTAATCCTAGGCCCAATGATCAATTAAGAGTTCACCGACCCTCTCCCCGTAGACTGATCCGGTTTTGATTTGGTGACTTTCTTCTTTTGAAGGAGATACTGATGAAGCATAGATTTACAGAAGCAAAGATTATCGACATCTTGAAGAAACACGAGGCGTGTATTTCGGCCAAGGGGCTTTGCCGCAGGCACGGGATGTTGGACGCAAGTTTCTACAAATAGAAAACCAAATTCGGCGGCATGGAAGTCAGTGAGGCGCGGCGTCTGCGGGACCTGGAAGCTGAGAGTGCAAAGCTGAAGAAGCTGGTTACAGACCTTTCACTGGACAAGATGGCTCTGGAGGACGTTCTAAAGAAGATCTGAGCTCTGAAGCCCACCGCAAGGTGGTCGAACGCTTGAAAGCGATTGGCCTGAGTGAGAGGCGTGCGTGCCGCCTTGCACATGCGGCACGGTCAAGCGTGCGGCATCGCTCCAGGCGACGTCAGGAGACGGCATTGAGACAACGCTTGCGGGATCTGGCCGGCCGCCACACGCGGTTCGGGCATCCGCGCCTACATATCCCGCTGCTGCGTGAGAGGTCCCCCTTTCGGGCATCGCAACACAATATCCTGCCGGGCAACGGGGCCAACCACAAGAAGGCCAATCGCATCTACTGCGAGGAAAAGCTTCAGGTTCGCAAACGCAAACCAAAGCGAAGAATGGCTGTGATGCGTCAGCCTATGACGGTGCCGAATAGAATCAACATGAGACGGGGCGCGAACTTCCTGCAAGATCAGCTGAGCAATGGACGACGCATCTGGGGACTAAACGTTATCGATAATAACTCGCATCAATGTCTGGCAAGCTTCGTCGATACATCGATCAGCGTCGTGCAGGTCCAGGCCTTCTTCTGCCCTGAACTGGCTTACACCAGACTAATTCGCAAGAGGAGTGCAAAACGGATTGGATACCGCGACATGAAAATGCAATCTCTCAAACACTAACTCACTCCTGGCTTCAGCCCAAGGAGAGGGGCGATGTCACTTTTTGGTCGGACCACTATGCCGCCTTACTTCTTCTTTTTCTTTCGCTGCTGACCAAGCCCCATTTGCTTTGCCAATGCCGATCTCGCTTCCGCATAATTCGGAGCGACCATAGGATAGTCGTGCTCTAGTCCCCATTTTTCTTTGTATTCCGCGGGCGTCAAATTGTAATGCGTTCTAAGGTGACGTTTCAGAGATTTGAATTGCTTGCCATCCTCAAGACAGATGAGGAAGTCAGGTGTGACGGACTTTTTAATTGGCACGGCGGGCTTGAGAGGTTCCGGTTCTGGTTCGTTTGTTGCTTGCACTGTGTCTTGCAAGGCCTTGTGCACCGCCTGAATCAAATTCGGTATGTCCGCCGTTGCGAGCGTGTTGTTTCCAACATATGACGCTACAATATCAGCTGTTAGGTCCAAAAGGTTCGTTTCAGATTGGATGTCTGTCATGTCTTTATACCTTTAGCTGGTATTCGTTGTTTTCGCGGATCGCTAGTGGCAAGTATACGCAAAGGAGATTCTTGGCAAATTTTTGAGTTGCAGGGTGTTAATTTTTCTTTCAAGCGGTGGTGGGTAGTCGCGTGCCAATGCAGCGTCCGCTTCGAACTAGATGCCGAAACCAAGCATCACAGCGACGTCAACAGTTGTTGCGCGATTTGAAGGTCAACGTTGGGTTTGTCGATAAATCTGAAACACGAGCGAATGCTGTGCACCCGAGGTATGCGCTCACACGTGAGGATAGCACTACTATTGAGCCGAATGACCCGCAATGGGACAAACTTGAGGCTATGAGCAAGGCTGCAAGAACGCACGCATTAGCCTGGGTTTCCCAGTCCGACCTATGCGGCGATTTGATCGATGACGCCGCTTTCCGCGAGCAGTTTCAAATGTGGCTTTCGCTGATTTGGTCTCGCGGCGCCGAGGTTGCTTTGTCGCGGTATCTGGATGGGTGATTTCATATCTGCGAGCAGAGGAAACGCCTTTAGTTAAGGAGGAAAGAACAATTTGGGATCGGGAGCGGACAAGATACATCGCTCACCCTTCTCAATCACACGCGAACAAGTTGGCAATGCCAGTTTAAATCATATGCGCGGGACCGTTTTCTTCTTCTGCCAATCGTTTTAGCGCCATCCTATCAAGTTTGCCACCTATTGTTAATGGAAGCGTATTCAATACCTTAACTAAATCTGGCGCTTTATAGCCGACCCGCTCCCGCGCGAAGTCTATTACTTCACTGACGCAAAATGATGCGACGCCTTCGACTAAACTCACGAATGCCCAAACGTCCTCGCCATGCATCTCGTCTCGCACCCCAACCACCACTGCTGCCTCTATGGCTGGATGCAGTGTTAACGCATCTTCGACCTCTGCCGGGCTGATATTTGAGCCATCATGCACGATGATCTGTTTCTGGCGCCCCCGGAACCAAAAATAGCCGTCCGCATCACGTTGCATCAGATCACCTGTGTCGAGCCAACCGTCCCGAAAGGCAGCTGCAGTCGCCTCTGGATTGTTCCAATACTCTGTCATCATGCTTGGACTTTTCACCCAGTGTCGACCATCCGCCCCCACGGGGACCTCCTCACCGGCCTCATTGCGAAGCTCTGAAACATAACCCGGATTGTTCAGTCCCACCGCACCGGCCTTTTCAGCGCCTCCGTGCGTGTTGGAATGCGACGTTCCCATTTCTGTCATCCCATAGAATGATCCAATCGGTACGCCAGCCAGGGCGTCGAATTTCTTGACCACCGTTTGCGACGGCTTGTCTCCACCCACCATCATCGTTTTCAAAGAGGCAAAGTCATCTCGTACTGCGCCGTGCGATTCCAGCAACGCCGCCAACGGCGCGGGCAGGATTTGCGCAACCGTCGGTCGCGTCCGCCGCAATAACCTCAATAGCTCGTTCGGTTCAAATTTCCTTGCTATGTTCGTCTTTGCGCCGGCCCAAAGTCCCGCAAACGTCAGTCGTAAACCAGCGGTATGGGAAATCCACGAGGCAGGCAACACCACGTCCTGGGAACACAAACCCAACGCCTGCGAATTGCTGGCGACCATACTTCCCATACTGGCATGGCTATGCGTTACTCCTTTCGGTTTACCAGTGGTTCCCGAGGTGAAAAAAATGAATGCTGGAGCCTCCGCCTGAATTTCGGGCAGGGCTTCTTCACACTCAGCGTCGATAAGGTTCTCAATGGCAAATGTATTGTCTAGTTTGCCTGCATGGACTATCACCCCCAATGGCAGTTGCGATACGCCAGTGACCGTGGAAATGTCATGGGCGCGCTCACTATGTACCAAAAGAGCGGCAGGTGTTGCCACACCAAGTGCATAGTCAATATCCGCGGCTGAATAACGATAATTGAGCGGCATCGCCACCAACCCCGCTCGCATGCATGCCAGATAGTGGATCACCAGTGCCGCTCGGTTCGGCATTATCGATGCCACCCGGTCCCCCGGCATCAGTCCCAGGTTCAGGTAACTCCGAGCAAGCCGGGCGCAGGCGGCATCAATCTCTCGCCAAGTCAGAGCTCCATCCAATGCAAAAAGCGCGGTCCCGTCGGGGTTTGCTGACAACCCCCCGCGAAGCAAGTCTGTCAAATCCGCCGATGCAGATAATGGCGGCACAGATATCGGCATGCACTTCTCCTTAATTCAAATTTTTCTAAGCTGTAGACTACACTGCACAGTCGCGGCAAACCCCGACATGTGCGAAAATCTGGGCCGAATTGAGCGGCGAACCACTACGACACACTTAATCTCTTTGTTCGACACTGTGGGCGCAACTGCCTACAAATTTCGCGCTCGAAGCATCAGTTGGCGACGCTCAAAGACGGCATTGGGCCGTTGGGTATGTCTGTTCCCCGTCAGCGACCATGAGACAAATCGGTCAAATTACTTAAGGAGGATTTCTGGCACATCGTAGCCCGCCAAGGGAGCGAAGATGAGACAGAAGTCCGGGCCGGAAGGATCGGCCGAGAAGCATGTGAAAGACATTCGCAGGAAGACGCGGCGCAAGTTCTCTTCCGAGGAGAAGATCCGCATCGTGCTGGAAGGCTTGCGTGGGGAGTATTCGATCGCCGAGTTGTGCCGCCGCGAGGGGATTGCGCAGGGCCTTTATTACACTTGGTCGAAAGAGTTCCTGGAGGCCGGCAAGAAACGGCTTTCAGGTGACACCGAGCGGCAGGCGACCTCTGGTGAAGTGACGGATCTCTAGCGCGAGATGGGAGACCTGAAGGAAGTCGTGGCCGACCTGACGCTGGAAAATCGAATTCTCAAAAAAAGCGTGATCGCGGATGGGGAGGATATCGAATGAGATATCCCGCCTCCGAGAAGCTCGAAATCATCTGGTTGGTCGAGGCCTCGCACCAGCCGGTGAAGAAGACACTGGAACAGATCGGCGTGTCCCGGCCGACCTTCTACCGCTGGTATGACCTTTATCGCCGCTTCGGCGAGGCCGCACTCGCGGACCGGCGCAGCGGCTCGGGCCGCGTGTGGAACCGCATCCCGAATGCCGTGCGCGAGCAGGTGCTCGAAATGGCGCTGGACGAGCCTGAATTGTCCCCCAGAGAACTGGCGATCAAGTTCACTGACGAACGCCGTTACTTCGTCTCGGAAGCCAGTGTTTACAGGCTTCTGAAGGCCTGCGACCTCATCACCAGCCCGGCCTTCATCGTCATGAAAGCCGCCGATGAGTTCCGGGAGAAAACCACGGCACCCAACCAGCTCTGGCAGACCGATTTTACGTATCTGAAGGTGATCGGCTGGGGATGGTTCTATCTGTCCACCGTGCTGGACGACTTCTCCCAATACATCATCGCCTGGAAACTGTGTTCCGGCATGGCTGCGAGCGATGTTCAAGACACACGCGATCTGGCACTGGAGGCTTCCGGGCTCGATGAAGTCAACGTCGTCCATCGCCCGAGACTTCTCTCAGACAACGGGCCGTCTTATTTCTCTGGAGATCTGGCAGAATATCTTGCCGGAATGGGCATGGCACACACGCGCGGCGCCCCCTATCATCCGCAGACCCAGGGCAAGATCGAGCGCTGGCATCAGACCCTGAAGAACCGGATCCTCTTGGAAAACTACTTTCTGCCAGGAGACCTGGAAGCACAGATCGACGCCTTTGTCGGATACTACAACCATGGGCGCTATCACGAGAGCCTGAAAAATCTCACCCCGGCCGACGTCTATACCGGGCGTAGCCAGACCATCCTGCTCGAACGCGAAAAGATCAAAAGGAGGACCATGAAACAACGACGCATGCAGCACGACAAATCCGCTGCTTAATTGAAACCAGGATGCGCCAGACCCTCCTTAAGTCAGGCCGACAGATGTCTCAAAATACCTGATGACGGACACCGCTCATTTGGGGAGGCTCAATTTCTCCATGAGACAGACCTCGCATTGCATTGGAGACACCGATCCATCGACTTTGAAGTATGCACCGCGCTAACGTCGGGCGCCTCCGTCAAAGACAAGTTGTATCAAAGCTTTAGAGTTAGAAGAAAACCCAACGGGTGACTTTCACACAAAGCAAAACTGTTCGGCTGACTGATTGCGAAGAAGGCACCCTTTTGGCGGCGTACAAACACGAACCGATGACCGGGTAAGGCGCGCGAACAAAGTCGATGGATCAATGGAAACAATTAATTCGTTGTATCGAAATCTTGTAGCAAATGCTGATTGTTTGCTCAAATTCGCTGCCTCGATAGTCTCTACTTATTTAAAAACTACAAAGTTACATAAAACAAATTAAGCGAATCCGCCCTAATTGATCTGAGCTCTCGTCGGTGGCGGAAAAAATTTTAACAACTCTAGGAAAGGATGAAAAATATGAAGCAGTCGTTGGATCGCCGCACCGTTATTGCCGGAATGGCTGCAGTCGCAGTGACGACGGTCGGTGCACGCGCAAGCGGAGCAACGCATACGGTTCAAATGCTTAATGAGCACCCGGAGGACAGTAAGATTCGGCACGTCTACGTGCCACGCATTCTAGTGGTTGAGCCCGGCGATACCATTGTGTTTGAAAACACACACAAGGGCCACAATACTGAATCCATGAAGGGCATGATCCCTGAAGGTGCGGAATCTTGGAAGAGCCAAATAAGTAAGGAATTTACCGTCTCACTGGATCAACCCGGTGTCTATGGTTACAAATGCACGCCCCATATGGCGACCGGCATGGTTGGCCTGATCATCGTCAAAGGTGACGGCATGATGGATAATGTCGAAGCGGCCAAGGCGGTCAAACAACGCGGTAAGTCCAAGAAGGTCTGGGAAGAGATCTGGGCCGAGGTCGACAGTGAAAACCTCCTGACTTGATTTTCCGCATGAAACCTTGACTGCATTCGAGGAGACACATGTGAGGTGATCCGATTTTTAAAAGCGAAGTGGATGTGGTCGATCACTCCCCTTGCGGCAGTGGTCACCACTACGATTTTCTTGGCGGGGTCGATCCTGAGCGATCGGCTCACCGTTATTGTTTTGCGCAACGCGGACACCGTCGAAATCTACACCAAGCTTCCGGCAAACAAAATTAACAGTGTGCTCGGCGTCCATGAAACCGTGTTGACTGCTGACGATGGAGTTGTCCGTTACAGTGATTTCTTGGAAGGAACGTGGACCTATGCGGAGGAGATTTCCGCGCAGCTTGAGTCGCAATTCGGCAATGAAGCGGCCGATCTCGAAGGGATGTCGCTTATGGTGCACCCGCAAAGTTATGATTTGCCGTTTCGGGACATGATAGATGCTGCTGTTGCGATCAGCGTCTGCAACGCCGGTGCGCGGCGATCGACAGCAGATTTATCTGATCTTGACGTTTATGCGGGTTACATCGCCTATACAGACGCGGTGAATGATCCCATACGTATTGGGTTCCCACAGACCGGTCGACTGCCCATCCTAACGCTGACGCGAGAATTCAAGAACGGAAGGCTTGTCGATACGAACTGGAAAATCCTCTGGGACGGTCAGGCACTCACCGTCCTGTGACACCGAGTGTTCAGGGCGAACTTGTTTTCATCAGCCAGCTATTCGCAGCCGCATGATCCAAAGAGATTGCAAGGCCCCAAATCGGCCGTGCCCAACTGATGTAAAAGTCCCATTTATGTACAAACGAAATCAAGTTCCAAGTCAGCCATGTCAGCTAGAGTAACGGATTGAATAGATTGTGAAGAATTCGAGGAATTGGAAACCAATCTCCTGAGACGTCAGGAAAGCCTGCGCTAGTGGCGAACATTTTGAACTCTGTGGAGTGTAAGCTATGTTGTGTGTCACCAGAAGTTTGCGGTTGTTTCTTTCCGCTACAATCCTCTGCATTGCCGCACCGGCGGCAGCAGGTGATCTTGTCATTCGCGACGTCCAACTGATCGATGTGGAAGAAAGGCGAGTCCTTGAGTCGGCAACGATCCTCATCGAGGACGGTAGCATCTCGCAGATCACGCAGGACGGCGTCGTAGACGCCGGTGACGCAGTTGAGATCAACGGCTCCGGCATGGTTGCTATGCCCGGGTTTGTCAACGCGCACACGCATCTTTGGCAGCATAGTGTAAAAGGGCTGAAGACCGCGAGCGATCTGCAGCAGTGGTCCGGCTCGGTTCACCAATTCCTACACTATAGCACTCGTGAGGAGATGTATGAAGCAACGCTTGCGGCTGCAGGCGACGCCTTGCTTTCCGGCGTGACCAGTATTGCTGATTTTGCTTCGCCATATTCCTCTTTCACGCTTGACGCGACGACTGACGCAATCAAGAAGGCAGGCCTAGGTGGTGTGATAATCTACTGGAACCCAGCGGCCTTCCTGCCGCCCGACGAGAAGCGTCTTGAAATCCGCCGACTGATCTCAAATGTTGGGCCTCTGACGTTGTGGATTGCCCATGGCCATGCCTTCCTTTTCGACCCTCCCGTGATTCGCGAAGGCGTTCAGCTTGCAGCGGAACTGGATTTGCGGCTTTCCGAGCACGTGATGGAAACGGTTCAATCGAACGCCAGGGTCCACACAATTTATGCTAGGTATCTCGAAAACTACGGCGATCGGCTTTTCCCCGAAGATCGTATGGTGATCCAGAGTCTAGTTGCGCGGGGCGCTGTTAGCAAGGTGCCCAGAGTGGTGCTTATGGATCGCATCGCAAGGCAGGTGATGTCAGACCAGGACAGTGTTGCTCAACTCGGCGCAACGGAGAAGATACTTCTAGAAGCCTGGAGCAAGCGACCGGAAAAGCTCACGGCAGCGGATACTCTAGATTTTCTGGGCGCGTTCGATCTCAAACACCCCTATGTGGCAATCCATGGCGTCTGGAGCAGCCCGAGCAATATCGCAATGTTTGCCAGGAAAAATGTCAGTGTCGCACACAATCCTGAATCGAATTTGCGACTATCGTCGGGCATAGCGCCTATCTGGGAATATGCGAAAGCGGACGTTACGGTCGCAATCGGTACGGATGGTGCGGCCAGCAACGATGCGATCAGCATGATCCGCGCTATGCGTGCCGCTTGGAATCTTCAGAAAGTCGCATTGTTGGATGCGACGCTGACTGGCGATCAAATTGATGCGTGGCATATCTTGCGCGCTGCAACAATCGATGGTGCGGTGGTACTCGGTATTTCCGACAGAACCGGATCGCTCAGGGTTGGCAAGGAGGCGGATATCATTCTGCTCTCCAAGGAACACCTCGGTCTATCTCCAGTGATAGATGACGGGGACTTGACCAACCTTATTCCGCTGACGATTTACAGTGCAAATGCGCGCAATGTGGATACCGTCATAAGCGACGGACGTGTGGTGGTGCGATCGGGAAAGTTGCAAGCACCCTTAAATGAAGCGGAATTGGCCGAGAATCTGATGCGCGTAGCCAACAACGTCATGCAACGACAGGCACAGGGAAAACGCTGGCGAATGAGACTGGATCTTGGGACGATTGCGGCCGAAAAAACTTGGTTCGAGCACCAGTCGGTTCGAAAGAATGATACTATTGATCTAACAATCACCAATTCAGGTTCTCAATCCCGCAGGGTTAAGATTGCCATGTCGGGACAACCCGAAGGTGGCGCGGCAGCGCCAATGCTAAGCACAGCTACCTTGTCACGCTTTCCACTTGTTGCGCCGCCAACCTTCTGGCAACGCGAAGTTGAGATCGAACCGGGTGAATCGATCAGAATCGAGAAAGCGGCGAATAGCTTCACCTATAAAATTTGGATGGGCGATAAGCGGCTGCAGCGCGAAGGAACTGCCGAGCAGCTTTTGGTTCTTGTACGGTGATTATCATCACCGGTTCGCCACAAGACCGCATTGCCGCTGACCTGCTCCCCTGAAAGTTCCTCGTTTTGAGGTTAGTCTGTTCCCAACTGAAGGATACAGACGATGAAGCGATCCAGGTTCTCTGAAGAACAGATCATCGGTATTTTGAAAGAACATCAGGCGG
>Ga0207422_1004555_pt1 | contig 11300 bp, 13 predicted proteins | sample MarCyaLeptolynsp_FD_187757 | JGI IMG/M metagenome (GOLD analysis project Ga0207422, IMG submission 187757) | Marine cyanobacterial communities from Panama - species 1 Leptolyngbya sp. (SPAdes) | ecosystem: Environmental > Aquatic > Marine > Unclassified | place: Panama: Panama City | collected... | reverse complement strand
CCGCCAATCGGTTCACCCGGATATGGTCGCGGTATCTTTTGCGCCATCACGGCCTGGCCGCGATCGACTGGCGCATGCTCTTACTCAATAAGATAGAGCATCCACTTTGGGTGGGCGGCGTGGCGGGTCGAGACCACAGGGCTTCTAGGGGGGTCAGCCTGATCGGCGATCAGGCCGCCTTGGCGAATTTCGGCGCCCGGCGTTCCATCGCCCAGAGCCGGTCCAGCCCGGGTTTGATCTCCGAGGACACGAAATCGGCACGTTTCTCCGGGCTGCCGCCGCCGCTCGGGAACTTGTCCTCCCACTCGTAGACCTTCACGGTCAGCCCGCACAGCACTTCGGCGAGGCTGCGCTGATGCCGGGTGATGGCGCCGCGCACGCCGTTGAAGGTCTCGATGGTGATCTGGTCCCACTGAACCTTGGTTTCCCGGTCGAACCCGTTGAACCGGTTGGTGACAGAGGTCGACACGAAATTGAGGATCTCCTCGACCTTGGCGATCGACTTCTGCACCGCCTGGTCATGGCGCAGGGCGCCGGAATCCTTCACGTCGCCGATCCAGTACAGCAGCCGGTCCACCGCCGGCAGGCAGTACTGGAAGTAGCTGCGGTAATAGGACAGCGCCAGATAGGTGTCGCCATAGGTCTCCAGCATGTCCGGCAGCTGATCGACCCCGATCCCGAGGCCGCCGGCCATCGAGGCGATCCGCTTGCGCACCGTCGGGGTGTCCGGCCTGGCGATTCGCTCGATCAGCGTCTCGATATCGTTCTCGTCACCGCCGCGGTCACCATAGAGATGCTGCATCAGTGGCAGCGTGATGTTGCGCATCAGCGGCATCAGCTCCCGCTTCTTGGCCGCGGAGAGCTGGAAGGCATCGAGGTTGAGGACGTCGACGCCGGCCTGACGCAGGCCGATCCGCAGCGTATAGGGATCAAAGGCCGGCAGTTGGCTGAGCCGACGCAGAAGCAGGATATCGTCCTTCAGCCCGCCCTCGTCGCCGAAGAAATCGGGCACCTCCTCGACCGCGATCTGACCCGAGCCCATCCCCTTCTCGCGGAACAGCTCGATCTTGGTCTCCAGGCGCACGTTCTTGATCAGCCGCGCTTTTTTCATCGCGGCTGTCTTGATCGGGACGATGGACAGCGGCAGCGTGTGAATCGAATCGCGGTCGTATTCCGCTATCTCAGTCGTCATGCCAGTCGCGTCGGGCATGCCGTTGCAGTTCCCCCGGTCATCCGGATTGTTGGCTTCGGTACGGATGACACCGCGCGGTCGATTACCGCGCTTATCTCGACACTTTTAGAGAATTTTCAGGAAAACGCAAATAAACTTGCGGGCAACCGGCCGCTACGGCCGATGCGGCTCCGCGACGTAGTCGGCCGAGCGCATTTCCATCAGGCGCGAGACCGTGCGGTCGAACTCGAATCCCCAGTCGGTGCCGGCGTAGAGCGCCTCCGGCTCGTCGGCGGCGGAGCACACAAGCGTGGTCCGCCGCTCGTACAGGGCGTCGATCAGCATCATGAACCGCCGGGCCTGGTCACGGATGGCATCGGTCATGGTCGGAATGCCATCGACCACGACGGCGCGGTAGCGCCGCGCCAGCGCCAGGAAATCGGCGGGGCCGAGCGGCTTGGCGCAGAGATCCTCGAACCTGAACCGCGCCACCCCCTTGACGGCGCAGGCGACCGGCATCTCGCGGCCGTGGACGATGACGGTGTCCGCCTCCGGCGCGGCGCCGCCGGTCATCTCCGCGAACAGGGTGTCCAGCGCCGCCGTCGCCGCCCCGTCGGCCGGGCTCAGGTAGACCCGTTCACCGACCAGCCGGTCGAGGCGGTAGTCGGTGCCTTCGCCGAGGTCGACGATGTCGAGCCGCGCCTTGAGCAGTTCGATGAAGGGCAGGAACCGGTCGCGCTGCAGGCCGTTCTTGTACAGCTCGTCGGGATGGCGGTTCGAGGTCGCGACGACGACCACGCCCCGGTCGAACAGGGCGGTGAACAGGCGGGAGAGGATCATCGCGTCGGCGATGTCCCGGACCTCCATTTCATCGAAGCACAGAAGGTGGACGCTCTTGGCGATCTCCTGGGCGGCCCGGGCGAAGGGCATCTCGCCGCCGACCCCGCGCTGGCGGATGTGGTGGATGAGGCTGTGCGCCTCCTGCATGAACTCGTGGAAATGGACCCGGCGCTTGCGCTCGACGCTGGCGGCGCCGAAGAACAGGTCCATCAGCATCGACTTGCCGCGGCCGACCGGCCCGTAGAGGTAGACGCCGCGCGGCACGTCGCCCGTGCCGGCATCCCAGCCGCCGAGGAATCGCCGGACCAGCCCGCCCCGCTTCTCCGGGATCGCGCGCCAGCCGTCGACCTGGTTGGCCAGCGCATCGAGGCGCGCGGCGGCGGCGCCCTGATCGGCATCGGCCGACAGCTCCCCGGTCGCCAGCAGCGCCTGGTAGCGCTCCAGCGGCCGGCCTGCCGGGATCGACTCCGTGTCGATCGTCAGCTTCTGCGCGCCGTCAGCGACCACCGTTCACTTCCAGCACCGTCCCGACACAGTAGCGCGCGGCATCGGACAGCAGCCAGCAGACCGCCTCGGCGACCTCCTCGGCGGTTCCGGCGCGACCGATCGGCACCAGTGCGCCCAGCCGCGCCGCGCGGTCAGGCGCGCCGGCGGTGGCGTGGATGTCGGTGTCGATCATGCCCGGAGCCACCGCGTTGACCCGGACACCCTCGCCGGCGACCTCGCGGGCCAGACCGAGCGTCCAGGCGTCGACCGCCCCCTTCGACGCGGCATAATGGACGAACTCGTTCGGCGAGCCGACCCGCGGCGCGATGGAGGAGGTGTTGACGATCGCCCCGCCGCGGCCGCCGTGCTTGGTCGACATGCGGCGGACCGCCTCGCGGTTGGTGATCATCAGTCCGATGACGTTGAGGTTGATGACCTCGCGCATGGCGTCGGCGCTCATGTCCTCGACCCGGGTGATCCTGCCGGTGATGCCGGCATTGGCGGCGACCCCGGTGACCGGGCCGAGCTCTTGCTCGGTCTGCTTGAAGAGCGCGAGAATATCGGCCTCGCTGGCCATGTCGCCCTTCACCGTGATCGCCCGCTGGCCGGCGTCGAGCACCTGCTCGCGGACCGCCTCGGCGGCGTCGTTGTTGGCGGCGTAGTTGATCGCGACGTCCCAGCCCTGGGAGGCCGCCTGGCGGCAGACGGCGGCGCCGATCCCGCGCGAGCCGCCGGTGACGATCAGGACCTTGTCGGACATGGCGATTTCCCCCTGTTGGACGTGAGCCGTGGTTTACGGGTTGGCCGGCGCGGTCGCGGCCAGGTGCACCCGGGCGATGAGGGATGCCTTCTCGGCGCCCGCGAGGCCGCCTCCGGTCGGCGCCGCATCGGCGCGCATCAGCCGCATCTCGGCCTGGGCGGCCTTCGGCATCGGTCGGAAGGACTGGGTGAAGTCGACCAGGCGGATGCGGAAGGCGCGGTCAGTGAACGCGGCGTCAAGAGCGGCGATCTCCTTCGCGACGCGGGCGTAGACCCGCGCCCTCAGGCCATCGGTGACCGCCTCGCGCTCGGCCAGGGTCGGTGAGTAGTCGATGTCGGAGACCCGCAGCGCCCGGCCCGGCTTGGTTGCGCCCTTGGCCTTGGCCGACAGGTCGGACAGCGCCGCTTCCGGCACCCGCGCCTCCGCCGTCACGCTCCACCGCTCGTAACCGGCATCGTCGGCGCGCTTGGCGAAGCTGACGATGCGCCAGGTGGTGTCGATGCCGAAGCCGGTCAGCGTCGCGACGAGGTCGGCCCGCGCGGCGCCGAAGGCGCCGGACTCGACGGCCAGATCGGCGGTGACGCGCACCGTGGCGCTGGTGGTCTCGACCCAGTCCTCGACCTCCAGGACCAGAACGACCTCGTCGTCGGCCGGTCCCTGGCGGGTGACGGGTCCGGCGTCGTCGGCCTTGGCCGGCGCGACGGCAACGATGATGAGGGCGAGAAGGGCGGCGAGTGTCAGGCGCATGGCGAATTCCTCACGGTCCGAAGTAGCTGAGGACCGCGAGGCGACCATAGCCAGAGGGCCAAATGAAGGCAATCCGGTGGAAATCCGCGGCCCGCCGGAGATCTGACGGGCTGGACCTACGGCCGGGTGATGGCGGCCCAGGCCTCGCCTTCGCGCGAGAAGTTGAAGGCGCCCGGGTTCAGGATCTCGGCCAGGATCTCGAGCGAGGTGACCAGCCGCGGGCCCGGCCGGTTGAAATAGGCGTTGCCGTCCACCGCCCACAGCCGGCCCTCGCGCACCGCGCGCGCCTTGGCGATGGTCGGGCGGGCGAGGAATGCGGCGGCCTCGTCGCGTGTGCGGGCGAGGTCGAAGCCGCAGGGCATAAAGACGAAAGCGTCGGCATCGGCCTCGGCGATCTTGGCGAGCGTCGTGAACGCCGAGTGAGTGCCGGCCTCGGCCAGCACCGGCTCGCCGCCGGCGGCGGTCACCAGTTCGGGGATCCAGTTGCCGGCGATCATCGGCGGGTCGAGCCATTCGATGCAGGCCACCCGCGGGCGCGGATCGAGGGCGGCGCCCCGCTCGGCGAGGATCGCGACCCGCTCGCGCGCCTGTTCGGCCAGTTCCCGCCCGGCCCAGCCCAGGTCCAGTGCCTCGCCGAGGGTGCCGAAGCTGTCCCAGACCTGGTCCAGTGTCTCGGGCGCGACTGAGACGACCGTTGGCGCCGACCCGGTCCACTCGGCCAGGGCGGCGCCGAGATCGGCCTCGGACACGGCGCAGGCGGCGCATTGGTGCTGGGTGAGGATCACATCCGGCTTCACGGCGCGGAGCCGCTCGGCATCGACCTCGAACACCGACAGGGCGCGTTCGATCAGCTTGACGACCTGGCGGTGCAGGCCGCGCGACGGCTTGGCGGGGTCGATCCGCGGCTGGGTCAGGACCGGAACCTCGGCGATCTCGGCGGGGTAGTCGCATTCGTGGCTGCGGCCGACCAGGTTGCCGCCCATGCCGAGCGCCGCGACCACCTCGGTCGCGCTCGGCAGCAGCGAGACGATGCGCGGCGCCATCACTGCATCGCTTCGCGGGCGGCAGCCTCGGATTCGCGCTTCTCGCGATGGATCAGCCACAGATTGCGGGAATAGATGAACAGCCCGGTGCCCTGGCCCAGGATGAACACCGGGTCCTCGCGCCACAGGGCGTAGATGAACAGCGTGGCGCCGCCGGCGATCGAGAAATACCAGAAGGCGATCGGAATCACGCTCTTGCGGCTGATCTCGCTCTTCAGCCACTGGATGATGAAGCGCATGGCGAACAGCGCCTGACCGGCGAAGCCGACGATCAGCATGACCATTTCTTCGGGCGACAGGTCGGAGAAGGCGTCAATCATCACTCACTCCATCGCGCGGTCCGGCCTCGGTCGCCGTCGCGATCCCCGATTCGATCACGGACAGGTTCTTCGGCGCGCGGCGCATCAGCCACATCATGCCCAGCAGGTCGGGGATGCCCACGGCCAGCCGGTCGAAGATCTTATACTTGGATGCCCCCGCGTGGCGCGCCCGGTGGTTCACCGCCACCACGGAGACCCGCGCGCCCTCGCGTTTCGCCAGGGCCGGCAGGAACCGGTGCATGTGGTCGAAATACGGGAATCGGAGGAACAGGGCGCGCTCGAACAGCTTGAGCGAGCAGCCGGTGTCCGGGTTGTCGTCGCCTAGAAGCGACCGGCGCAGCGCGTTGGCGAAGCGCGAGGCGCGGCGCTTGGTCCAGGTGTCGCGCCGGTTCACCCGGTGACCGGTGATCATCAGCGCGGTCGTACCGGCATCGGCGCGCCAGGCCTGGAGCAGGGCTGGAATGTCCGCCGGATCGTTCTGCCCGTCGCCGTCCAGCGTGGCGATCAGCCGGCCCCGGGCGGCGGAGATGCCGCTGCGCAGCCCCGAGCTCTGACCGCAGCGCCGGGAATGGGTCAGCACCCGCAGCCGCGGCTCCTCGGCGCGCTGGGCGGCGAGGGTCTCGGCGGTGGCGTCGGTCGAACCGTCATCGACGAAAACCATCTCGTACGCGCACACGCCCTCCAGGGCGGCGCGGATCTCGGCGATCAGCGGGCCGACATTGTCTTCCTCGTTCAGGACCGGGACGACGACCGACAGGAGCGGGCCGCTCCGGGCATCGGTGGACAGGGTCTCGGCCGGCTCGGTGTGGGTCTCCGGCACGGGCGTGGTCTTCCAATCTTGGCAGTGGCGCCCTGATAGCCCCGCAAGCCTCCGGGTTTCAAGGATGATCGCGCTTGGGGGCCAAGCGGCACCCTGGAGCGTCTCCAAAACGCAACCGTTCCGAAAACAAAGTGTCACGGTCGGCGGGCTATATGAGGGCCCGACTGTGCCGATCGTCGGCACCGGTCATGCCGGACAGTTCGAGGCCCCCGCCCCAGCTGTCGCGGCCGGGCCGGTGAATGGGTCGGACGGACCACGCGAACGCTCTCCGCAACGCTCGAAGGCCCGCTCGTACCTTATGCTGATTTACCAGAACGTTACCAAACGCTTCGGCACGAATGCCGCGGTCGACAATGTGAGCATTTCGGTCGACGAGGGCACGATGCTTGGCATCATCGGCCGGTCCGGCGCCGGCAAGTCGACGCTGTTGCGCCTCACCAACCGTCTGATCGATCCGACCGAGGGCTCGATCCGTTTCGGCCCGCGCGAGATCGGCGCGCTGAAGGGCAAGGAGCTGCTCGACTGGCGCGCTGACTGCGCGATGATTTTCCAGCAGTTCAACCTCATCCCGCGCCTCGACGTGCTGACCAACGTCATGCTCGGCCGCGCGAACGCGATGGGGTTCGTGAAGAGCGTGTTCAAGCTGTTCAGCGACGCCGAGCGCCACGAGGCGCTGCTGGCGTTGGAGCGGCTCGGCATCGTCGAGACGGCGCTGCAGCAGGCCGGAACGCTCTCCGGCGGTCAGCAGCAGCGCGTGGCGATCGCCCGCGCCCTGATGCAGAACCCGAAAATGATCCTGGCCGACGAGCCGATCGCCTCCCTCGATCCGATGAACGCCAAGCTCGTCATGGACGCACTGCGGGCGATCAACCGGGAGGAGGGGATGATGGTGGTCTGCAATCTCCACACCCTCGACACCGCGCGCGCCTATTGCGACCGGATCATCGGCATGCGGCAGGGCCGGGTGGTGTTCGACGGCACGGCTAGAGAACTGACCACCGACGCGGCGCGCGAGATCTACGGCGCCGGCGAGGAGTTCGACGAGGCGTCGACCTCCACCAGCATCGATAACGACCGGGACTCCGGAGATTCCGACGGCCCGCGCCTGCGGGAGGTCGGAGGCGCCGTCGCCTGAGCCGGGGGGTGACGGGGCCGGCCGCGCGGCGGCCGACGCATGCCTGGCGACAGAGATAACGAAAGCTCCATCTGAGCGAGGGGAAATCACATGACGTTTATGCGCCCAAGTACCGTCAAGCGCGCTGCGGCGGCCTTTGCCGTCACCGCCCTGGTCGCCTTCGCCGGCACCACGCCGGCCCAGGCGGCCGATCTTGGAATCGAGGAATTCCGCATCGGTCTGCTCGGCGGCGAGAACGCCTCCGACCGCCTGCGCTCCAACGAGTGCCTGCGCGAGCGCACCGAGACCCTGCTCGGCGTTCCGACCAAGCTGTTCGCCCCGGCCGACTACAACGGCGTCATCGAGGGCCTGCTGGGCGGCAACCTGGACATGGCCTGGCTCGGTGCCTCCGGCTACGCCGCCGTCTACCTGAAGGACCCGGAGGCCGTTGAGCCGATCCTGGTCAAGATCAACGTCGACGGGTCCTACGGCTACCACTCGATCGGCTTCGCCCGCACCGAGAGCGGCATCAAGAACCTCGAGGACCTGAAGGGCAAGAAGTTCGGTTTCGGTGATCCGAACTCGACCTCGGGCTACCTGATCCCGTCGATCGAGATCCCGGCGGCCGGCTACACCATGAACCCGGGCGACCATTTCGGCGACGTCGTCTTCACCGGCGGCCACGAGCAGACCATCGTCGCGGTGTACAACGGCGACATCGACGCCGGCGTGACCTGGGCCGACGGCCTCGGCGCCTGGGAAGAGGGCTTCAACTCCGGCGCGCTGCGCAAGGCGGTTGACGCCGGCCTCATCGACATGACCGAGCTCACGGAGATCTGGCGCTCCAAGGTCATCCCGGAAGGCCCGATCGTGCTGCGCAAGTCGCTGCCGGAGAAGGTCAAGCTGATGATGACCGGCCTGATGGCCAGCCTGGAGTCCATGGACGCCGAGTGCGCCTATGGCGTGATGGCCGGCGAGGTGAAGGGCCTGGCCCCGATCACCCACGCCGAGTACGAGGTCATCATCGAGGCCCGCAAGGCCAAGATCGGCAAGTAAGCCACCGCATATCGAGCGCCGCGCGGAGCGATCCGCGCGGCGCTCCCGTTTTCGAGCCGCCGATTTCCGAGATCCCGCCATGGCCATGACCACCGTCGATCAGCTGCGGTCCCACGCTTCCCAGTTGGAACGCTGGCGGCGCATCTACACCGCGCTCGGCGCCGCCATCTTCGTGATCCTGGTGGTGCTCGGCTTCATCGGGGCCGAGGAGATGAACTCCGGCGGTTTCGTTCAGGGCATCTCGAAATTCTTCGACTATCCGCGCAACATCGTGGTCGAGACCGGCGCCGCCGGGGTCGGCTGGTTCGCGCTGCTCTGGACGTATCTGCCGGCGCTGATCGAGACCATCAACATGGCGGCTGTCGCTACGATTTTCGGCACAGTGTTCGCCGTCGCGCTGTCCTTCGCCTCGACCAGAGGCCTGCAGGTCTGGCCGCCGCTCATTCCGGTGGCGCGTCGGATCATGGACATCACCCGCGCCTTTCCCGAGCTCATCCTGGCACTGTTCCTGATCTTCATGCTCGGCTCCTCGCCGGTGCCGGCGATCATCGCCGTGGCGTTCCATACCGCCGGCGCGCTCGGCAAGCTGTTCAGCGAGGTCAACGAGAACATCGACCGCGGGCCGCTGGAGGGCATGGCGTCGACCGGCGCCAGCTGGACCAAGCGCATGCGCTGGGCGGTGCTGCCGCAGGTGCTGCCGAACTACACCAGCTACATGCTGCTGCGGTTCGAGATCAACATCCGCGCCTCGGCCATTCTCGGCTTCGTCGGCGCCGGCGGCATCGGCACCGAGCTGCGCAAGGCGATCAGCTGGGCCAACGGTCCCGACATCGCGGCCCTGTTCGTCCTGCTGTTCGCGACGATCGTGGTGATCGACCAGACATCGGGCTATCTGCGGCGACGCCTTGTCGGCGGCATGTTCGGAGGGGCCGCCCCATGAGTTCCGTCAACGCCGCCGACGCCGCCCGCCTGAACACGGCCCATGCCGGTGTGCTCGCCGCGCATCGCCGCCAGTTCCTCTGGCCGGTCGGCATCCTGGCCCTGGTCGTCGGCTATCTCGCCTACGCCTTCTTCGCGTTCGACATTCCCGAATTGGTCGCCAAGTCGCGCTTGGACCGCGGTGTCCTGCTCGGCCTCGACAGCGTCGCCTACAAGGTTCACGTCGAGAAGAACCTGCGTCGTGACCGGTTCGAGGTCGCGGTCGAGGGCGAGCGCACCGCCACCTATCAGCCCGGCGCGTATCCCGACTGGATCGCCATCGACGGGGCGAACGGCATGGAGGGGCGCGTCGATGTCGACATGGGCGACGGCGAGGCCAGCCACGGCAAGCTGCAAACCGACCGCCCAGCCCTCCGTGCGCTGGACGAGCGCCTCGAGCAACGACTCGGGCAGCGGCTGCTCGAGTCGCGCCTCGATGAAGCGCCGCGCTTCCACGGGCCCCAGCCGCAGGTCTGCCGCGTCGGCTTCCACGAGCTCACCCGCCGCGCGCCATCGGGCCAAGGGCAGCGGGGGGTGCTCGCGGCTGGCCACGACGAGCGTGCAGTGCGGGGGCAGACGGTCGACGAGACGGGTCAGCGCCTCGAAGATCTCGGGCTGGGTCACGAGGTGGAGATCGTCGATCGCCACTCGGCCGGGCTCGGTGGTGTCCAGTAGCTGGTTGGCCCACGTGGCGAGCACGGTCGTCAGGGGCGGCGCGCCCGGCTGCAGCAGGCGGTCCGCCAGCGCACGGGCATCGATTCCGAACCCGTCGGCCAGCGCGTGTCCGACGTGCGCCCAAAAACGGTGTGGGTCGTCGTCGTCCGGATCCAGCCCGACGTACCCGCCCGCGGTACCGAGCAACTCGGCCACGAGCGAGCTCTTGCCGTAGCCCGGCGGCGCGATCACGCAGATGAGTCGAGCGTCCCGAGCGTCCTCGATGCGACGGATGGCGTTCGGCCGCGGGACGTACCGGGCCGACCGCGGGGGGGCGACGAGCTTCGCCCGAACGATCATTCCTCGGCGGGGACGACGAGCACGGGGCAGGGCGACTCGCGGATCACCCGGTCGGCGGTGCTACCCACGAAGAAGCGAGCCACGCGGCTGCGCCCACTTGCCGCCATCACGATCAGGTCGGCGGGCAGCGTTCGCGCCGAGTCGAGGACAAACTGCAGGGCCTGACCCGGTCGAACCGAGAGCTCGACCGCGAGGTCCGGGCATGCGTACGTGGCCACGGCGCTCATCGCCTGGGTCGAGGTCTTCACCGCGCGCTCGTGAATCTCGTCGATGATCTGCGCCGGGACCGAAACGGGCCCGTGGTACATCGCGTTGCTGGCCATCGGCGGCACGGCGTGGAGCAGGTGCAACTTGGCGCCGTGGGCCTGCGCCATCGAGGCCGCGACCTGGACCGCGCGCAGCGTCGCCGGCGAGAACACGACCCGGTGCTGGCCCGCGTCGACAACCAGCCCGCCCAGGCCGGTCTCGTCTTCGGGGGCCTCCTCGAAGTCGACGGGAGCGACGATCGTCGAAAACCGCACTGGAGTCGCCATCGGGCTCACCGTAGCAATTTCGCCGCCTCGGTGCGATCCTGGGCCGGCATGAAGAAGTACGTCGGCTGGGTGCTTCTGGCGATCTGCCTGGTCGTGACCTACCAGGGCTGGCAAACGTCGTCGGGTGTCGCCGATACGCAGGATCCGGCCCGCTCGGTGGCCTGCGACGTCGGAGACGACTGTGTCGTGTCGGGGACCGAGCCCTCCGCGATCAAGTCGGACTTCATGACGCGCCAGTACCAGTTCAAGACGTCGCAAGGGCCGGTCACGGTGACCTGCAAGCGGCAGTACGTGTTCTTCGGTAACTTCTCGTGCACCCCCAAGCTGGGGTCTCTCGGAGTGAGCTGATGGCGAACCTGGAACGCAAGCGAATCGGCGATCGAACCAACTACGTACTCGACGGCAAGGCCATCGCCAA
>Ga0207422_1004554_pt1 | contig 11300 bp, 7 predicted proteins | sample MarCyaLeptolynsp_FD_187757 | JGI IMG/M metagenome (GOLD analysis project Ga0207422, IMG submission 187757) | Marine cyanobacterial communities from Panama - species 1 Leptolyngbya sp. (SPAdes) | ecosystem: Environmental > Aquatic > Marine > Unclassified | place: Panama: Panama City | collected... | reverse complement strand
GTTTTAAGTCGGACGCAGGTAGGGTTCGCTGGAAAGTTTGTGAGCAATAAAATAATTCAGTTACTTCAACAAAAAACGAAAACCTTCGCCGCTTAAACGCCGGGCCGTTAGGTACTTAATCATTTACTAACTAAACTCGATAATTATGCTTTTTGGGATATCTTTAATTGCAGTCGCTATATTCATTGCCCTACCTATTTTATACTATAAGTTTGTTCTACCCCTTATAGAAAGTATTTACAAATTGTTTCTACTAATAGGTGGAGCAATTGCATTTTGGATAGGTTCAGGATTCATATTGTACTTATTTGGTTCTACTAATTCCGACTCTGGAATAATTGGGATATTAATTGCAGCTATTGTAGGTGCAATTTTTTCAACGCCAGCTTTTTTAATTGCAAAAATTTATAGTAGGCTTGAATCATTAGAAAAAGATAAAAAAAGTGCCTAACATCTTTAAAAAGGATAAAGTCAAGGGCCCCACCCTATCGCAAGCGTCCGCTTGTGATCATACTACCCTCTCTGCCCAACCTATCACAAACATCCGCTTGTGATAACACAAACTCTTTACTACCCTATCTTAAAACTTGTAACTCTCCCAAAATAACCGTTTCAAAGAAGTCTGTTCTGTCTTATATTCTTTGTCAACAAGACAAGATTTTAAAGAACTTATTTTTTGCTTTTTGCAACGAATACATATCGGGGAAAAACAGACGCATACAGAGTAACAGATATCTCTGCATCCTTTTTTGCTGATCTTTTATTTTTCTGCACATGCTTGTATATAATAATTGTGCAAAAACTTTTCGCTGATCAACATACTGCATCAGCGACCCACAAACCAATTTTTAAAGATAATCTGACCGCTGTTGCCGCACTCTCAGAAGAGTACGCATCCTATCTCACAGCATTTTACGAGCCCATTTTAGTTCAACGAATACGTTTTTGGATAGCTTGTATCGCCGGCACCGGTCGTACAAAAAAGAAATTTAATGAAGAATCAAATCATCATTCATTCCTCGGGCGATCAGGCCCGGATTGCCCTGCTCGAAGACAACGAGCTCGCACAACTATTCATTCAATCCGAAGAGAACCAGCGTACTGTTGGTAATATCCATGTAGCCAGAGTTCACAAAGTGATGAGCGGTATCAAAGCTGCTTTTATCGATATGGGAACTCCCAAAGATGCATTTCTCCACTTTTCCGATGCCGGAGATCATCTGGATGAATACATTTCTATGCTGAATGGGAAAAATGCCATTCCCAACTACGCAAAAGATGATATCAAGAAAAAAGATAAACTGGCTAATCACGAAAAGCAGGCTCTTGCAGGAAAAATCCTGAAAAACGGACAGAAACTACTTGTTCAGATCGTAAAAGAACCAATCGGGTCTAAAGGACCAAGAATCTCAACCGATATTACCATTGCAGGTCGTTTTCTGGTATTGATTCCGATGGGAGATTATATCGCAGTATCCAAGAAAATTTCCAATTATAAAGAACGTCGCCGTTTAAAGAATATCCTTGGCGATATGGTACCGGATGGATTTGGTGTGATCGTAAGAACCGTAGCTCAAGATCAGGATGATAAAGCTCTTGAGGATGATCTGCGCGATGTACTGAGAAAATGGGAAAGCATTCTGGATAAATTAGAAAATGCGAAACCTCCTACCCTGCTTCACAGAGATCTGGACATGACGGAAAGTTTGATCCGTGATCTTTTTGCTAAGAATTATGATCGTGTGTTGGTTGATGATCCGAAAATGTATCGCCAACTGAAATCGTATGTCGGACAAATTGCTCCGGAAATGGAGCAAAATGTTCATCATTACAAAGGCAAAAAGCACATTTTTGACCAGATGGGTATCGCCGATGATGTAAATTCCATATTCAATCCAAGAGTGAGAATGAAATCCGGCGGATATCTGATCTTCGAACAAACCGAAGCCATGTATGTGGTGGATGTGAACTCTGGTCCATATGCTGCAAAAGCCCGTCAGGAAGATAATTCACTAAAAACAAATCTTCAGGCTGCACGGGAAATAGCTAAACAGCTACGTTTACGTGATATTGGTGGAATCATCGTGGTCGACTTTATTGATCAACGGGATGACAAAAACAGAAAGAAGATCTATGATGAACTAAAAAAGGAGTTCAAAAAGGATCCTGCCAAAACCAATCTAATTGGCATGAGTGATTTCGGGCTGGTTCAGATCACCCGTCAAAGAATTCGTCCAAGTGTGATCAACTCTGTATCTAATGTTTGCCCGATGTGTGCCGGAACCGGCGATGTGATCAGCAGTGATACTATTCTTACTGACATCGAAACATGGTTACATAAATTCAAACATGCTTCTGAATACCGTGCTTTGGATCTGTATGTAAATCCGTATCTGGAAACCATGATCGACAAAGGCCTGTTCAGTAAGCGCTGGAAATGGATGTCAAAGTTACATATCAAAATTGCATTAATTGGTGATGAAAGCATTCCGTTAAGCCGTTTCAAAGTTACCCTTTCAGGATCAGATGTAGACATAACCGATGTAGTTATGCGTGGTGAATCTATCGATGAGGCACTTGATCAGGTTGAAATCATCGAGGAATTGGATAAAGGAAAAGACGATCTCGAGATTACCAAGAAAACCAGATAGTCATATAAAGACTGTCAATTCGAACGTCAGCCTGAAATAAAAGATTTTCAACCCGAAGATAATCAGGCTGGCTTGGTTTTTGCCAACTTATCAGAAATTATAACTAATAAAATATGATGAGTGCATTCAATTTACATGCAACAACGGTTGTAGGTGTGATCCATAACGGAAAAGCTGCTTTGGGTAGTGATGGTCAGGCCACGATGGATAAAACCGTAATGAAATCGAAAGTCAAGAAAGTACGAACCCTTTATAACGGTAAAATATTAGCCGGATTTGCAGGTTCCACAGCAGATGCTTTTACCCTTTTTGAACGCTATGAAGAAAAGCTGAACGAGTACAACGGTAATATGCAGCGAGCAGCTGTGGAATTAGCCAAAGACTGGCGCAAGGACAAGTTTCTTCAAAAACTGGAAGCTCTGTTAATCGTAATGAATAACGAAAATGCGTTGGTGATTTCAGGTCAGGGAGATGTTATTGAACCTGATGATAATATTGCTACCATTGGAAGTGGCGGGTCATATGCACTTTCTGCTGCCCGTGCGCTAAGTAAACATGCAAAGAATTTATCAGCCAAAGAGATCGTTGAAGAATCTCTGAATATAGCTGCTGATATCGACATTTATACGAATCATAATTTGTCGATCATAGAAATTGAGGACTAACAAATGACGCAAGAAAAGAATTTAACACCACAACAAATTGTCCGTGAACTGGACAAATACATTGTGGGACAAAAAAACGCAAAAAGATCTGTTGCCATCGCACTTCGTAACCGATGGAGAAGATTGAATTCCCGCGAAGAGATACGCGAAGAAATTGTACCGAATAACATTTTACTAATCGGACCTACCGGTGTTGGTAAAACAGAAATTGCACGACGTTTGGCAAAACTGGCAATGGCTCCTTTTATAAAAGTGGAAGCCTCCAAGTTTACAGAAGTCGGTTATGTAGGGCGTGATGTGGAATCCATGATCCGTGATCTTACTGATGTTGCCGTTAATATGGTAAAAATGGAAATGCAGGAACGGGTCAAAGAAAAAGCAGCAGGAGCTGTTGAAAACCGAATACTCGATATTCTTATTCCTCCTGTAAAAAAGAAAGGTGCCGGTGTAGGTTTTGGAAATTCCGGTTCCAATTCAGATAACTTTGATCCTTCAAAAGCAGACGACAGTGAACTGAACGAACGTACCCGTGAACGTTTCCGTGAAAAATTGCAGAATGGTGATCTTGAAGATCGTGAGATAGAGATCGAAGTGAAAAACAAGAAAACACCGATGATGCAGGTGTTTGGCCCGGGTGGCATGGAAGAGATGGGGATGAATCTTCAGGATATGCTTGGAAATATGGGTAAGAATAATAAGTCGAAGAAAAAGCTTCCGATCAAAGAAGCCAGAGAATTATTGCTTGAGGAAGAAGCGGAAAAGCTGATCGATCATGACTCTGCCGTTCAGGAAGCCTTGGAAAGAGTTCAGAAGCAAGGCATTGTATTCATAGATGAGATCGATAAAATAGCTGAATCTTCATCAGGTAGCGGTAAAAGCGGCCCGGATGTAAGTCGACAGGGTGTACAACGGGATCTTCTGCCAATCGTGGAAGGAAGCACAGTAAATACCAAACACGGTATTGTTAAAACCGATCATATCCTGTTCGTGGGTTCAGGTGCTTTTCATGTTTCAAAACCTTCTGATATGATTCCGGAACTTCAGGGACGATTCCCGATTCGAGTGGAATTGAATTCTTTAACTGAAGAAGATTTCATCAAGATACTTTCGGAACCTAAAAATGCTCTTACCAAGCAGTATGAAGCCATGCTCGAAACTGAAGGGGTAACGATCAATTTCACGGAAGATGCGATCAAAGAACTTGCCAGAATTGCTGCCGAAGTTAATTCTCAGGTGGAAAATATCGGGGCAAGAAGATTACACACGATAATGTCATCATTATTCGATGAATTGCTATTTGCTGTTCCTGATGATATTAACTCCGGTGAGATCACTATAGATCCTTCGTATGTAAGTAAGCAACTGGAAGATCTGGTTAAAGACAAGGATCTGAGCCATTATATATTGTAGGAGTTTGATTTCCTCTTTGGGTCATCCTGAACCATGTGCTGAACTTGATTCAGTATTGTTTCAGGATCTTTGTGAAGATTTAGGGTTTAGCTATCCCGAATGAGCTTTTCCATAAGATCCCGAAATTAATTCGGGATGACCTGCTCTTTTTTTAAACATCCCCTTTTTTAAAAATTTTCTGTTAAAAGATTACAATTAAACGAGGTTTACGAAACATTTTGTTATAATCAGCAGTTGTTATACTAAACTTAGTATCATTTATATGTCATTGAAGAAATTTATTGCCCCGCTACTAGTCATCATAGTTTTACTTTTTACCGTAAAAGCATTCGGATTAGATTCCATATTCAAATCCACCAACGATGATGAAACAAATATTATTAAATATGCTCAGGCTACACGGAGTATAGTTTCCAATTATTTCGGGGAAGCAGATCTGGACAATATGTACAAAGTGAGTATCAAAGAGTTCGTAACTCATATCAAAGATTCCACTCTCCAGATTGATGGCACTCCTGTTGACACTTCTTTTACTGGTCTGAATATTTCTTCTATTTCTGAAGCTTTCACCAGTTTTGAACGTGCTTATCTTTATGTAAAGAACAATACTGAGAACGAGGATATGACCAAACTCACCGAATATGCCATTCGTGGATTGTTCTCTACGCTTGATCCTCATTCTGTTTACATAGAACCTGACGATAGTGAAAGAGTACAGGAAGAATTTGCAGGAAAATTTCAGGGAATCGGTGTTCAGTTCAATATCATTCAGGATACTATTACAGTTGTAACCGCCATTTCAGGTGGACCCAGTGATCAGCTTGGAATACGTTCCGGAGACCGCATCGTAGCCATTGAAGACAGCAATGCAGTTGGCTTTACCAATGAACAAGTGCTAAGAAATCTACGCGGTGAAAAAGGTTCTAAGGTTGGTGTAACTATTGTTCGTCCGGGTGTTTCTACTCCTTTGAACTTTACCATCACACGTGACGATATTCCATTGTACACCGTTGACTCATCTTATATGTTAGATGAAAGAACCGGATATATCAAAATTAACCGATTTGCGGCCACCACTCATCAGGAGTTTATGGAAGCTTCTGAGGAACTTAAGACTCAGGGAATGGATCGGTTGGTGCTTGATCTGAGAGGAAATCCCGGGGGGTATTTAGGTCAGGCGATTGCGATTGCAGAAGAATTTTTTCCAAGAGGAACATCTTTGGTATCCACCAAAAGTAAACACAGCCGCTTCGATGGCGAATATTTCTCTCGCAAAAATGGCGAATACAAAGACAAACCGGTTATTGTACTTGTTGATGAAGGGGCTGCTTCGGCCAGCGAAATTGTTTCCGGAGCTTTGCAGGATCACGATCGTGGTTTAATTGTAGGAAAAAGAACTTTCGGTAAAGGTCTTGTACAGCAGCAGTACGAACTTATTGATGAAAGTAATGTCCGTGTTACTATTTCCCGTTACTACACTCCTTCAGGTCGACTTATTCAGAAACCTTTTGTGGAAGGCGGAGGCGAGGAATATGCTTATGAAATTTATCGCAGAAATAATGCGATGAGTGATGCTATTGAATTCTCAGATGATATTCCCGATTCACTTAAATTTAAAACCGATGCCGGAAGAACTGTGTATGGCGGCGGCGGAATTGTACCTGATTATATTATTAATGATGATACCACCCGTTCGGGATATGTGATCAACTTCGCGATCAGAAAACGAGCTGCTTTCGATTTTGTTAGAAAATATCTTGATGAAAATGGAGATGAGTTCCGTTCACAATGGGAAGGAGATTTTGAGAAGTTCAGATCAGACTTTGAATGGGATCGTACTAAACTGGATGAATTTAAAGCTTCTCTTATCACCGAAGGTTTGGTTATCACTGATGATGTTGAAGAACCCGATTTCAAAAATGATTCACTGTTCATTCAAACAGGATTATATGAAGAAGTTGAATGGATGAATGCCGGTCGTATGAAAGCAGAACTTGCACGCCAGGTTTGGGGAATGAAATACTTCTATCCTATCGTGAATGATGTATTCGATGAAGCCTTAAAAGAATCAATGACCCTTTGGGATGCCGTTGACCGCCTGAATGCATTAGCAAAAGGAGAAGCTTCTGCTGGCATTGGCAACCTTAATGATGGCAGATATTAATCTGGAAAAAATCATCTCGCGGCGAATGCCCGAGATTCGGATTGATCCGATACTCAAAAATTTTATTTAAGATATGGATTCCCTGCATTCGCGTGGGAATGACTTCTTGGTTTTAATCGGTTCAGGTTCAGGTTCAGGTTCAGGTTCAGGATGACCTGATCATTTCACATAAACCGTCTTGGTATTAACAAACTCATGGATTCCATATAACCCCAATTCTCTTCCATATCCTGATTGTTTAATTCCACCGAAAGGCAATCTGGGATCGGATTTAACGAAATCGTTTACGAAACAACACCCCGCTTCAAGCTGGGTTGCTGCAATTTCTTCAGCTCTTTCTTTATTCTGAGAATAGATAGATGCTCCGAGACCAAAACTGGTGTCATTGGCTACTTTTATGGCTTCCGTTTCATCTTTTACTTTGATAATAGATGCCACAGGACCAAAAAACTCTTCTTCATAAGCGGGCATTCCTTTACTTACATTCTCTAAGATCGTAGGTGGATAAAATGCCCCGGCAGCTCCGGGTTTTTCGCCTCCTAAACTTACGGTTGCACCTTTTTTTATACTTTCCTGAACCTGTTCATGTAGTTGGTCTCTGAGATCTTCTCTTGCCATCGGGCCCAGATCCGAATCCTCATTAAAAGGATCTCCGATCTTTTTAAGCTCCATCAATCTTTTAAATTCAGAAACAAATTCATCGTAGACTTCTTCAACAACCACAAAGCGTTTTGCTGCAATACAGCTCTGACCGGTATTCAGTAATCTGGAATTCACACAACTTTCGGCTGCTGCTTTGATATCGGCATCAGCCAGAATCACCGAAGGATCGCTTCCTCCCAACTCAAGCACGGTTTTCTTCAATGCCTCTCCTGCTTGCGAAGCCACGATCTTACCCGCTCGAGTACTTCCAGTTAACGTTACTGCTGCAATTCCATCGTGCTGAATAACCGGTTTCATGTTGTCATTACTCACCAGAATAGTTCTGAACAGATCTTTTGGAATTCCGGCATCGTGTATAAGCTCTTCTATTTGAAGAGCGCAACCTGTTACATTTTCGGAATGTTTTAAAACCACGGCATTCCCGGCCATTAAGGAAGGAGCTGCAAATCTGAATAACTGCCAAAATGGAAAATTCCATGGCATGATAGAAAGTACCGTTCCCAATGGTTGAAACGACACATAACTCCTGGAAGCATCCGTTTCAACCGGATCGTCTTTTAAAAACTCTTCCGCATTTTTGGCATAATATTCACAAACCCACGCACACTTTTCAATCTCTCCTTTAGCTTCTGAAAGCGGTTTACCCATTTCCCGGGACATCAACTGCCCGTATTTATCTTTCCTCTCCTTTAGTAACTCAGCTACTTTATTCAAATACGCCGCTCGTTCAGGAAATGAATTTTGCTTCCACAGTTTCTGTGCCTTATTTGCTCTTTGAATGATTCCCGAAACTTCGTCAAAACTCATCTCGGAATATTCTTTAATGATCTCTCCGGTGGCAGGATTTATGGTCTTCATCAGTAGTTATTAGTAAATAGTTATTGGTTATTTGTAATATCAACAACAAATAACCAATAACTATTCCCGCTCACTTTTCATCTTGTACTCGAACTTCCCTTCTTTTACTACTTCATCAGAGAAATTTTCGGGATCATCGTAATAGTCATCCGAATAGGTTTGGGAGAGTTTGGTGACTTTACTCTGAATTTTTGACTGAGCTGCCATGATCTTCTTCTTTTCATCCTGATCTTCAGCTTTTTTAAACCGGTCTGCAAGTTCAGCAAGTTTTCTTTTAAAGAACGCCAATTCTAACGTCTTCATCGTACTTTTTGCCGTTCTGTATGGATTTTTATCCCGCTCGTATTTCAACCCTACCTTTTCATGATGACGATCACTTGGGGTATACTGTTCCAGTAAAACATCACCCACCAATCGCGGAAATGGCTCTTGTTTGCCCGAATATATCTGAATCGAAATATCTTTCTCATCCATATACCGTTTAAGAATATCCTGATAAAAGCTTCTCAGTTCTTCATCTTCGAAAAGCTTGTCGTTGGTAAGTGAACAAATATACTCCACCATTTCACGTCCGTAAGTGATCATCAAACGAATCAGCTCTTTTTCGAACTGAGGTTTCTTTTTTGAAACATGAACCGAATCCCGATCTGATCTTTCTTCAAAATCAGGTAATGGTACCTCTTCATTGGAATGATTTTCTTCTTCTCTCTTTCTTCGGAATTCCTCTCTTCGCTGGTCTCTGAGATTATCCTGTTGTTTTTGGGATAAAATCCGTTCCATTTCCACGAACAGATCCCGGTCACTCCCACTTCTGAACTTTTGGGTTTTCTGATGCAGATGCTGCACATAGATCTGTCGCTGTATCGACTCTTTGATATTTGCTATTGCGCTCAGTATTTCTGTGATCACTTTTCCTAACTGAACCGGATTTTCCAGACGACCTTCTTCATCTGCTTTATGTAAAAGAAACTCCACGAAATCGGTGGATTCTTCTTTCTTAAGGTCATTGAAAGACTCTTTACCAAATTGTTTAACGAAAGAATCCGGGTCTTCTCCTTCCGGTAGTTCCAGTAATTGCACTTCCATCCCTTCCGCCAAAGCTATGTCAATTCCACGCTTCATCGCAGCCTGACCTGCATTATCCGAATCGTAGATCATCACGATCTTTTCGCCATACCGGTGCAGAATTTTCATTTGTCCGGGAGTAAGTGCTGTTCCTGAACTTGCCACCACATTCTGAATTCCGTGCTCATGCAAAGTGATAACGTCCGTATAACCCTCAACCAGAATCACTTCTTTATGCTTACGGATCTCGTTCTTCGCAAAGTTCACTCCGTACACCACTTCACTTTTGTTGTACACTTTGGTTTGCGATGAATTGATGTACTTTGCGGTCTTTTCATTTCCCAAAACTCGTCCTGCAAAGGCAATCACTTTTCCCGTGGTTCCAAAAATGGGAAACATCAGTCTACCCCGAAAAGTATCGTAATATCCTTGCCCACGGTTGCTGGGTTTGATCAGATCAGCCTCCACTAAATATTCTTCAGAAATACCTGCGTTCAAAGCCGCCTTGTACAGATCTTCTCCACCAGAGGGAGCATATCCCAAACCGAATTTTTTAAAAACTTCCCGGTTATATCCACGTTTCTCCAGATAATTGATCGCTTTTTCAGCATCAGGATTTTCGATCAGGTTTCTGTAGAAATAAACTCCGGCAAACTTAAGCGCGTGGTAGATTCCCTCTTTAAGCTGACTACTCTCCGTGGGCTCCGATGATTCTTCTTCCGGAATAAAAACTCCGTAACGATCTGCGAGCTGACGAACGGCTTCCGTGAATCCAACACCGTCCTGATCCATTACAAATTTGAACACATCTCCGGATTCTCCACAACCAAAACATTTATAGATACCCAAGCGTGGAGTTACCGTAAAAGAAGGTGTTTTTTCGTCGTGATATGGACACAAACCCATAAAATTGCTTCCCGAGCGCTTCAGCTTAACGTAGTCTCCCACTACTTCCACTATATCGGCAGCATCACGAACTTCTTCTTTTTTGTCGTCGGATATCATAACGGATAATACGGAATTTGATATTTAGTTATTGGCGAATGGTTAGATGATCTGCTTACTATTCATCAATAACAATTAACATTATATCCGCCTTTAACGACTTTCGTTTGCTCAACTTTGATGCTATATTTAGGACTGATAAATTTTAAACTTCAAAGAATTAAAATGAGCGTATTAGTAGGAAAAGATACCCGACTTATCGTACAGGGTTTTACCGGAAGTGAAGGAAGCTTTCACGCAGGACAAATGATAGAATACGGAACCAATGTGGTTGGTGGTGTAACACCGGGTAAAGGTGGACAAACTCACCTCGAACGACCTGTATTTAATACGGTAGCTGAAGCTGTTGAAGAAGTTCAGGCTAATACCTCTGTAATTTTTGTACCTCCTGCATTTGCCGGCGATGCGATCACAGAAGCAGCTTTTGCAGGAATTAAAGTGATTATCTGTATCACCGAAGGAATTCCTGTTAAAGATATGATCGTTGCAAAACAAGTAGTGAACAGCCACGGAGCTGTACTTGTAGGTCCGAATTGTCCGGGTGTTATTACTCCGGGAGAAGCTAAAGTTGGGATTATGCCCGGAAATATCTTTTCTCCGGGTAAAGTTGGATTGATTTCCCGTTCAGGAACTTTGACTTACGAAGCGGTTGATCAGTTAACGAAAGAAGGTTTGGGACAAAGCACAGCAATCGGAATTGGTGGAGACCCGGTGATTGGAACCACTCACCTTGACGCTGTTAAAATGCTTCAGGAAGATCCTGATACCGAAGCTATTGTATTGATCGGTGAAATTGGTGGGTCTGCTGAGGAAGAAGCA
>Ga0207422_1004548_pt1 | contig 11318 bp, 11 predicted proteins | sample MarCyaLeptolynsp_FD_187757 | JGI IMG/M metagenome (GOLD analysis project Ga0207422, IMG submission 187757) | Marine cyanobacterial communities from Panama - species 1 Leptolyngbya sp. (SPAdes) | ecosystem: Environmental > Aquatic > Marine > Unclassified | place: Panama: Panama City | collected... | reverse complement strand
GGAAAAAAACATGAGACGGGGAACTAAATCTGCCTCGACCTTTGTAAATTTCAGCAGGTACGGCAAAAACAATTCCTTAAACTTCCCCTGCTATCAATCGCCTAATGGGTATTTTAATGCGCCAGTGGGGCAAGGGACGGGAGTTGGCATGGCCGCGGTGAAGAGATCCTTTCGGGCGGAAAGCTTGATACGTATGAATTCCGGGGTCGACAATGATCCCGTCTTCGCCGAAGAACGTCGGCACCAGGAAGTCCTTGCGGAGATCAGCAGTCTCAGATCACTTATCCAGAAAGGTGGCACTCCTCAGGAGGGTGCGCTCAGCCCGGAAGAGATGAGCGAAAAGTTCATGTCCGAGTTCCGCAAGGAGCTGTCGGAGGCCGCCAAACTCAAGGTCGAGCTGGACGCCATTTACGAGGCGATCGCTCAGACCAAAAAGGAAATCGCGACCCTGCACCACACGACCGGTTCCAAGGGCGAGGAAATGACCCGCGTGACCAACGAACTGGATGCGGTTGTCGACGGTACGGAAGGTGCGACCGAAACGATTCTTGCGGCGGCCGAATTCATCGACGAGACCGCAAACACCCTGTCCGCGCGGGTCGGAAAGGAAGATGCGGAACTCGCAAACGATATTCAGGACAAGGTTGTTCAGATTTTCGAGGCCTGTAACTTCCAGGATCTGACCGGGCAGCGCATCACCAAGGTTGTTGGGACATTGCGGTTCGTCGAGGACCGGATCATGCAGATGATGGACATCTGGGGCGGCATCGAGACGTTCAAGGATATCTCCGTCGAGGAACGCGATATCAAGGAAGGAGACGCAGCCCTTCTCAACGGTCCGGCGCTGGAAAGCGACACGGACGTTGCCACACAGGACGACATCGACGCCCTGTTTGCGTGATCCTGGCAAAACATGCTGATCGAGAGCCCGGCCCGTGCCGGGCTTTTTTGTTCCCGGTGCGGCTTGAATGTTGAAGCATGGATCGATAGAAGAAGAACAAACAGTGAATACCAGGTGGGGCATGACCGATCAGACCACGGGCAAAGGCGCAAAACCCGAGCGCGATCCGGTAACGGGACTTCTTAAGGGGGAAGACGGCAAGGACCGCTGCTGGTGGCATGGCGGTCTGGTTGACTATCTTCACTACCACGACACCGAATGGGGCTGGCCGGTCGATGACGACCGCCGGCTATTTGAAAAGATCTGTCTTGAGGGCTTCCAGTCCGGGCTGTCCTGGCTGACCATTTTGAGAAAACGCGAGGGCTTCCGGTCTGCCTTCGCCAATTTCGAGTTCGACAAGGTCGCGGCCTTCACAGAAGACGATGTCGAACGCTGCCTTGCAGATGCCGGCATCGTGCGCCATCGCAAGAAGATCGAGTCGACCATCAACAATGCCAACCGGGCGCTGGAACTGCGCAAGGAATTCGGCTCGCTTGCCGCGTTCTTCTGGTCATTCGAGCCGAAACCCGAAAACCGCCCGCCGAAAATCGATTTTGAGACCGCGAAGAGTCTTGGAAAGACTGCAGAAAGCACTGCTCTCTCCAAGGAGTTGAAAAGGCGCGGCTGGAGCTTTGTCGGGCCGACGACCGTCTATGCCTTCATGCAATCGATGGGCATGGTCAACGACCATCTCGAAGGATGCTGTTGCCGCGAACCGGTCGAAGACGCCCGAAATGCATTCGTGAGGCCGGTGCCGAGATAGGCGGCCGTCCACAAAACCCCTGTAAGTCCGAAGTATTGGTTCGAAGCCGGATTGCATGCGGCTTGACCGCACGGGATCTTTCGCGCACGGATTGAACGGAACATTCCCGGCCCTTCTATCCGGCGACCGCGCTCCAGTAGACCTGCCTTGGAGGCACCTTGACCACAACAATTTCAACGGACCGGAAGGCAAATCTCGCCGGCAGCCTCTGGATGATCCTGTCGATGGGTGCGTTTGCCATCGAGGACGTTTTCGTCAAGGCGGCGGCGAGCGCGCTTCCGATCGGCCAGATCCTGTTTCTCTTCGGTGTCGGCGGCATGATCGTTTTTGCGGCCGTTGCGCTTTGGAACAAGCAGCCCCTGTTTGTCCCCGACGTTGTGTCCCGGCCGATGCTTGTCCGGGCGGGCTTTGAGATCACCGGACGACTGTTCTACGTGCTTGCCGTTGCGTTGATCCCTTTGTCTGCCGCGACCGTCATTCTTCAGGCAACACCGCTGGTCGTCGTTGCAGGAGCCGTTCTGGTCTTCAAGGAAAAGGTCGGCTGGCGCCGCTGGCTGGCAATCTTGATCGGACTTGCCGGTGTGGTCGTCATCGTTCAACCCGGAACCGACGGCTTTTCGCCTTTGTCGCTGCTGGCGGTTATTGGAATGATCGGATTTGCCGGTCGCGATCTTGCCAGCCGGATTGCACCGGCAACAATCGGAACCGTCCTGCTGGGCTTCTACGGTTTCCTGTCTGTCGTGGTTGCGGGCGTCGTCTATACGCTGGTGCAAGGCGAAGCATTCATTTTTCCGGGGCCATGGCTGTCTGCGCTCCTTCTCGGAGCCGTCTTCGCCGGTGTCGCGGCCTACGCCTTCCTGATGAAGGCGATGCGAACCGGTGAAGTTTCCGCCGTCACACCCTTCAGATATTCGCGCCTGCTCTTCGGGATTGCTCTCGGTGTCCTCGTTTTCGGCGAACAGCTCAGTTTCGAGATGCTTCTGGGGTCGGGGCTGATCGTTGTCTCCGGCCTGTTCATCCTGTGGCGTGGCCAAAAACGACCCGGGTCCGGCCCGATCGGACGCCCCCGTTAGCGGGGTGCATCGAAACGGTATCCGGCGCACTTGCTCAGGGTTGCCTTGAAAGCTTGTCCCTGACGCGTTCCTGAGCCGCTGCGACTTCTTGCAGATCGTCTGCCGCCCCGGCTTCCGAGAAGGACTGGTGTGCCAGCTCGAGAAAATGTGCCGCTTTTTCGAGTTCGCCGACGGGGTCCGGGCATCTATCCAGCGCTGCGGTGTTTTCATGAACTGTCGCGAGGGTGCTCAACGTGGCACCCGTTTCGTAAGTGGAGCCGACCCGCGTTTGAACTTCGTAGACATCGAGGAGGTCACTCACAGCGGAGGTCATCGCGCTGTACCCGTCCTCACCGCCCGTTGTCCCCTTTTGCGACAGGCAAAGAGCGCGCGCAAATAGGGTTGAAGCCCAGGTCACAGGTTGCTCTTCGGGGGAAAGGGCATCAAGTACCTTGCCGTAGTTCTGCAGAGCCGCGTTCAGCAGCGCGCGCGTGTCGCTCCCGTCTGCAAGCTCGGCGCGCTGCGTATATATGTTTGCAAGATTGTAGAGGTTGATCCGCCAGGCCTCCGGGTCCTCGGCCTTCGAAACGGCGCTGTCGATATCGTTCAACGCAGATGCGGCGGTGACTAGGAGCCCGGGTGATGCCGCAGGATCCAGAGCGGACATATGCCGCAGCGCGGCGGCGAGGCCGGATTTCGCGCTGATCCAGTTACCACGGTCGTCTTCCGGGTCCAGGATCTGGATCGCTTCCTCGTGGCAGCTTCTTGCACGCTGCAAGAGTGCAAGTGCGCTTTCACCGGGTTGGCGGCGAGCCTTTTCGGTCAACACTCCGGCAAGACTTGTCAATGCTGCGGCGCGGATGGGCTCGTTGGCACGATCCATGGAAAGTGTTTGAATGATGAGCTCGTGAATTTGAGCGGCACGGTCGAAGCACTGCGATGCGTCTGATTCCGCAAGTCGGCGTCCTTGGTTCTCAAGCATCGCAGCATAGTCATGATGCATCACAAGCAATTCTGCCGTGGGCACGGTTTCCATTGCGGCCGGCAAGGTTTCTTCAGCCAGCTCGATTGCCTGCGCAATGGCATCTCCACCGTAGGCCAGACCGTGCTCGTGCAGGAGTTGCGCGGCGTTGAAACGCTTTCGGTGGCATGTCTGCGCGCTGATCACGGCAATGCTGTCGGCGGCGGTGACCAGAAGCTGCCTGGCCGATTGGGTGTCTCCCTTCAGAAGCGCGACACGCGCCTGAGCCTCCATGACCCTCGCGTTGCTTTCCAGAGGTTCGCGCAACGAAGCGGTTGCAGCTTCCCGCAGCTCGCTCAAAAGACGGTTGGCCTCGTCGAGGTCCAGTCTTTCGATTGCCTTGTCAACATCCGCAAAAGGATCGTCCTCACGGTCCAGTGTGCCGCGAAGGGCTTCGACTTCCTTTTTCAGCAGGTGATAGTCCCGGGCCTTCTTGCTCAAGAAGCTGCGCACTTCCTGCAGCGACATGGCTTCGGGATCGTTTTCGCCAAAACGGAAGGCAAGGAGGTCGAGTGTTCCTCGGGTCTGCTCTTCGAGATCGTCCAGTCTCTCCGCAACATTGTCGAGTTTGTCTTCTGACCGGCGCGCTGTCTGAAGCATGTCTGCCATGAAGGCCGGGGTCAGATCGGCAGCATATTCTTTTGTGCGGAACAGGCGGTCGAGCGTAGGTTCGACAATTGCGCGAAAGACGCTTTGCATCTCGGCATGACGGAGTTCGCGCGATGGATCCGTTTCGTCCTTGAGCTTGGCGAGCATGGCTCCGGCGCAGGCTTGTGCGTCCATTCCCGCCTCGGTGATCTCGGCAGGGGTCAGGAGGCCGATCTCCACCATCTGTACGAAACGTATATCCGCGTCGTCCGGTAACTCGCGAGAACCTTCAAATACCTTCTGGGCTACCCGATCCAGCTCTGCTGCCATGGTCGCAAGCGACTTTGGCGGACGGGCGGCAACCTTTCGCATCGTATCGAAAACACCCAGGCCCGATTTCAGACCGGGAGCCGAGAGCATGCCGCTCATGGCTACGAGCAACCTGACTGCGTTGGCAATATTGTTCGCTTGTCGATTGAACATCTGAACACCCGCTCTATAGCAGGCGGGCAGTCTGCCACTGACTGGCGGCACCTTGCAACCAAATTGCACTACAACTCAAATACATCTTAAGGGCGAATTTTTCGGCGTATTCGACCTGGTGCAGGGTGTTGAAGGTCGTCAAAACAGCCCCTGGTTCACCTCCGGGTTCAACGCACCGTCCTGACCGGCGCGGATTTGGCCACCGGCTTCAACTTCGACATAAACACCCATGTCCATATGCCCGAGTTCCTTTCGCAGCAGGTAGGGCACTTTCAGATCCCTTTCCGCCGTCAGCGGGTTTACCTCCGTTGCTGCACAGCGCCTTGTGCGCGACAGGATGCGCAGCCGGACATCGCCGAATGCAAGGACCTGACCAACCGCATCGAGCTCGGAAAAGGGCGGCAATCCGTCAATCTCGATATTGGCCCGGAAGCGCCCCGGATGAACTTCTGTTCCGATGCGTTCGCCAAGGTCTTTGACAGACGCAAGGTTGAGAACCGAAATAGCGTTCATCATCTGGGGGGAAACAACCGAGACATCCGTGAAACGGTGCGGTGCCGAAGACACGAAGACAGGCGGTTCCGGGTCGCTCAGGTTCAACACTTCGTGCAGGAAGCGGGCTGCTTCGCTGCGCCCCTCCGCGCCTGTCATGTTGAACCTGTGCGTTTCTCCTTTGACATCGATTTCGAGCATCTGACCGTCCGGGCTGAAGCGCGTTTTCAGGCCTGCAAGCGCGGCTTCCTTCACCAGAACGACAAATCGCTCCTTGGGCAACGGTTCGGGATTATTCGGATCGAAACCGGAATCGTACCGCGCAAAACCGTATAGGCGGTCACCCGGAATGCCTTCGCCCTTCTCAAGCGTCAACGAGCTGAGCGGTTCGGCGCTCATGCCCTTGACCGGAAAACGGTTCAAACGGGAAATCGTTACGGGAATCTCGGTCATGGGCTGTCTCTGTTTTGTCGGCAAGAAGGAGAGCGGGGCCGGGGGCTCGCTGTCGGCGCGTGATGAAACACCGGATGCGCCTTGCGATCAATCGGTGGCCTGCTTCCAAGGCAATTTGTCCCACCGCGAAAGGGCTGCGATCCAGCCCATGTGATTGCTCGCGATCATCCATCGAGATCCCAGAGGTCGTCGCCGCAGGCATCTGTCACCCAGGCCTTCTGCCGCAGGGCCTGCAATTCGTCCGACAGGCGTTTGATCTCCTCGTCCCGTTGCTCAAGCTTTCTTTCCAGGAGCCTGATCCGGCTGGTCAGCGATGCGGCATCTGCGTGCGTTCTTGGTGTTCCAGATCCTTTCATCGGGGCTCACCCCGTCGGTCCGAACGTCTCGAAGTGAATATGGTTTGTCGGTACGCCCGCAGCTTCGAGCCCGATGCGGACATCTGACAGGAAGGCTGCCGGGCCGCAAAGCATGTATCTCGCCTCTGGGCCGGCATTGAGCGCGAGCAGGCTTTCGGCGGTCACACGGCCTTTTCCGTCATAGTCCCGGCCGGGCAGATCGGTATCGTCCGGCTGGCTGTAATAGACTTTCTTCCGCAAGTGATCATTGGCAGCAACAAGACTGTCGACTTCCGCGCGCAGCGCATGATCGCGGCCGTTGCGGGTGCCGTGCACGTACCAGACCGGGCGGTTTCGCTGCTGTGCGCTCGCGTGGAGCATTGACAGCATCGGCGTCAGCCCAACACCGGCACTGACCAGAACCAGAGGGCAGTCGTCACAGGGGATGACGAAATCGCCCGACGGCTGGCGTGCCGCGATCAGGCCGCCGGTATGGAAGTGCTCGTGCAGGTAGCGCGAAACCAGTCCTTTGTCTTCACGCTTGACACTCAGACGGTAGCGCGTCGTGTCCGCTGGGGACCCCGACAGCGAGTAGCTGCGCCTCGACGGTGTGGAGTGTCCGGGTATTCGGATTTCGATCGGAATATGCTGCCCCGGTGCAAATGGCTCCAGAGGACGCCCGTCGGCAGCTTCCAGGTAAAAAGAGGTCACAGTCGGCGTCTCCTCGACGCGCTCTGCGAGCCGCAAGGGCCGGGACAGGTGGTCCTGTTTCATCCAGCGGAGGCCGACTGCGCCCGGACGGTCAAGCACCGAATCGATCTTCACGTCGATATAGCGCCAGGCATCCTGGTCCTCGGCTCCCTTCGGATCCCAGTCGATCGTTGCACGGCCGGAAAGATGCAGCAGCCCGCCGGTTTCGAAGTCCACGAACAGAAGACCGATCCGCGGGTTCGACAGGATGTTGCCGATCGTGTTGAAAAAGTTGTTTCCCGCATAGTCGGGTATCCGCAAATGTGTGCCATCCACGACCTCAACGAAACCCGGTGCACCGCCGCGGTGCGAAGCATCGAAGCCGTTCGACGCGGCTCCGTCCTCACCCTGATGACCCGACCCAATGAACAATGTGTCGGAAGACGCGATCCGCGTGATCTGATCGTCGTTCAGGCTTGTGCTGCGGGTGGCTTCGACGGCTCCGGTTCGGGGAGCCCGCGTCCATGCGCGTTCGTGGATGTATTGCGGGCAGTTGCCGAAGGTCTGGCGAACATCGATGGTGTATCCGCCCGGGCCTGTAGTTACCCGGCCGCTGAAGCGATTGCGGCGGCGGGTGGCAAGCTCGATGCCCAGCACGCCGATATCGGACCCCCTGCTGAAAGCTCCGGCAAGCGGATCGCTGACCTCCAGTTCGGTTGCCAGGGTGATCCGGCGCGGATCGGGTGACGCCGCAAACCCTTCCGGGCCGTCGACGATGGTGATCCAGGTGCGGTCGTCGGCGTCACCGCCGGCAACCACGAGGAAAGGCTGTGAAGTGTGGAACAGGCGATGCTGCTCGGGCAGGTAATCGCGGATGAAGCCGCCTGCCCATTTCGCAACGTCGCCGACGCCGGCGCGAGCCTGGGCTTCCAGTTCTCCGGAGTGAAACGGGTTATTCGCGAGCGGCTTCAGCATCTTGATGTTCCTTTGTGGGGAGAGCAGCAGCGCCGGAGAGAAGGGAGGCCGGCGCGCTGTTTCGGTTCCTAGGCGAGCTCGGGGATCGGCGATGTTGCCATGCCGACGAAGCCGGTCTGGTTTTCGACCCGCTCGAGCCAGGCGCGGATGTTCGGATAGGGCGCCAGATCGACACCGCCTTCCGGCGCATGGGCGATGTAGCTGTAGCCCGCGACGTCAGCGACGGTGATCTTGCCGGTTGCAAGCCAATCACGCTGATTCAGATGCGTATCCATGACCTTGAAGAGGGCGTGGGTCTTCTTCACGGCGGCCTCGTGATCCAGCGGTACATTGAAGACTTTCACCAGGCGCGCTGCGCAGGGGCCTGCATAGATGTTGTCGGCGGCAACTGTCAGCCAGCGCTGCACCTCGGCGGCGTCCTTCGGATCGTCTGGCAGCCAGTCCGAACCCTTGGCATAGGTCTGCACAAGGTAGATCAGAATGGCGTTGCTGTCGGCGAGCGTGTAGCCGCCATCGTCGATCGCGGGCACAAGACCGAAGGGGCTGATTTTCAGAAAGTCAGGTGCCTTGTGTGCTCCGTTCGCCATGTCGAGATCAATCGTTTCGTACGGAAGGCCCAGAAGGGACAGCATCAGTTCAACCCGGTGGCAGTGGCCGGACTTGGCATTTCTGTAGAGCTTGATCGGTGTGGTCATGGGATCGTCTTTCCTTGCTGGATTGGAGGGATCAGATGTCTAAATCGCTCAGTCCCGGGTGATCGTCGGGACGCCGGCCGAGTGGCCAGCGGAATTTCCGCTCGTCTTCCCGGATCGGTTTTTCGTTGATGCTGGCGTGGCGGTGGGCCATGAAGCCGTTCGCGTCAAACTCCCAGTTCTCGTTGCCATAGGCACGGAACCAGTTGCCGCTGTCGTCGTGATACTCATAGGCGTAACGCACGGCGATGCGGTTATCGGTGAAGGCCCAGAGTTCCTTGATCAGCCGGTAATCGAGTTCCTTGTCCCACTTGCGGGTCAGGAAGTCCTCGATCTCCTTTCGGCCTTTCGGAAACTCGGCCCTGTTGCGCCATTTGCTGTCAGGTGTATAGGCCAGCGCCACCTTTGCCGGATCGCGGGAGTTCCAGCCGTCCTCGGCAAGGCGAACCTTCAGGCGCGCGGTTTCTTCCGTGAAGGGCGGCAAGGGGTGTCGTGGTGCTTCGTGTGCCATGTTTCGTCCAAGTTGGTTTGGGCCGGAACCCGGGGCCATTTGATGGAAACACATGTAGCGCTGTTGCCAAATTGAAAGAATAATGGAAAAGTGAAAGTTATTATTTCATTTTCTGAAATTATTTGGAGGCCAACTTGGACAGATTACAGGCGCTGGAAGTGTTTGTGGCCGTTGCCGAAGCGGAGAGCTTCGCAGCAGGTGCCCGTCAAATGAGCATCAGTGCCCCTTCGGCGACACGCGCAATCAACGAACTGGAGGAAGGTCTCGGCGCGCGCCTGTTCACACGGACAACGCGGGTGGTACGGCTCACGGATGTCGGACGAACCTACCTGGAAGAGGTCCGCGGCATTCTGGCAGATCTGAGCGCGGCGAACGAGGCCGTATCCGGGGCGGTCGGACGGCCAAGGGGCTATCTGCGGGTGACGTCACCGGTCGAGTTCGGCCGGATCTATGTCGCGCCGATTGTCGCGGACTATCTCGACCGCTTTCCAGGCGTGTCTGCAAGCATGCTGATGGTCGACCGGATTGTGAACCTGGTCGAGGAGGGGCTGGACGTCGGCGTGCGCATCGGTCCGCTGTCGGCATCCGGTCTGATGGCGGTCAAGGTCGGCAGCGTGCGCCGCGTGGTTTGTGGATCGCCAGACTATTTCAAGGAGCATGGTGTGCCGCAATCACCGGAAGATGTGACGAGGCACAAGATCGTCGCCGCGGCCACCGTAACGCCAGGCAACGAATGGCGTTTCGGAAAAGAGCAGGACCGGGTCGTCAAGGTCTATCCGAGACTGTCGGTCACGAGTGTCGCAACCGCAACGGCCCTGGCTCGCTCCGGGTGGGGACTGACACGGGCCCTGTCATACCAGGTCGGGCCGGACCTGCAGTCCGGCACGTTGCAGGCGGTGCTTGAGGATTTTGAGCCGGAACCCCTGCCGGTTCATCTCGTTCACTATGAGGGGCGGCGTGTCTCGGTCAAGGTGCGCAGTTTTCTGGATCTTGCGCGCGACCGGCTCAGGCAGTCGACAGTGCTGAACTGAACACAGCCGGGTGGCCCTGATTAGTCTTCACCAGCGACTTTTTGCCTGAGCGGCGCGAACAGCGGGTTTTCCTTTGAAAACACATAGTCCAGCGTCTCGACCGTGACTGTTTCCGCGCCTTCATCGATCAGAAGCTTGGCGCAGTCCGCCACCGCGTCCCGTGGGCAGAGCACGTTGACCCGGTTGAGATTGTCGCTTTCTGAAAAGCGCTGGATCGCGCCAACTTTGCTGACAGAGCGCAGCGCCTGGGTGCGGTCATCAACGACCGCCTTGACCAGTTTGACATTGCGGGCTGCCTCTTCCGCTGCCACCCGGTCAAGAATGGCCCGCGCGCCGTCGAGCGCGGTCGCCGACCAGTCGGCGTTCAGCGATGCCACGAGATTGGCCTGGCTTCTCAGCATCACGCCATCGGTCAGGATCTTGAGATTGTTGGCGTGAAGGGTCGACCCGGTCGTCGTGATGTCTACGATGAGTTCGGCGGCTCCTGCGGCAGGTGCGCCTTCTGTTGCTCCGGCGCTTTCAACGATCCGGTAGTCGGCGATCCCGTGCGCAGCGAAAAAGCTCCGCGTGAGATTGACGTATTTCGTGGCAACACGCAGGCGGCGACCGTGACGGCCGCGGAAATCTGAGGCGACATCGCCGAGATCGGACATTGTTTCCACATCGATCCAAGCTTTCGGAACGGCGACGACCACATCTGCCGGGCCGAAGCCAAGCGGCGTGACCACATGAACCGTACCGGCCGGGTCCGCAATGTTTTCCTCGACCAGATCAAGGCCTGTAATGCCGAAATGAACGGAACCGTCGGCAAGCTCCCTTGCGATCTCCGATGCGGACAGGAACGCGATTTCGACGCTGGGCAAGCCCTTGATCGCACCGCGATAGTTTCTGGCGCCACCCGGCTGGAGTACCTGCAACCCGGCCCGCCCGAAGAAGGCGTGTGTGTTTTCCTGAAGACGGCCCTTGGATGGAATGGCGATGATCAGCTTGCTCATGAGACAGTCCCGATATTCGCCGCGATGCGGTCGAGCCACATGGAAAACCCTGTTCCCGGTACGTTTGCGCCGGCCCCCAGAAGCGTAAGCAACCTGTCATAGCGTCCACCACCGACCAGCGGGCCTGCGGTCTCACCGGACGCGGCATGAATCTCGAAGACGAAGCCGGAGTAATAGTCGAGACGGCGGCCGAACTCCGCCGCAAACGACAGGCTGGCGGGTGCGATCCCCTTGGCGTCCAGCGCTGCAAGACGTTGTTCGAAAGCTGCGATTGGGGCAGCAAGATCGAGGCCATGG
>Ga0207422_1004547_pt1 | contig 11319 bp, 9 predicted proteins | sample MarCyaLeptolynsp_FD_187757 | JGI IMG/M metagenome (GOLD analysis project Ga0207422, IMG submission 187757) | Marine cyanobacterial communities from Panama - species 1 Leptolyngbya sp. (SPAdes) | ecosystem: Environmental > Aquatic > Marine > Unclassified | place: Panama: Panama City | collected... | reverse complement strand
AGCTGGCCTATGCGCCGCTGGTCGACGGAGCGGCCGCGGAGGCGCTGGCGGGCTTGTCGGGGCTGCGTGCGCTCGATTTGACCGGGACGGCCATCGGCGACGCGGAGCTGGCGAAGCTGCCGGCGGTGGAGACGTTGGTGGCGGTCGATACCGAAGTGACCGCCGCCGGCGCGGAAGAGTTTTCCAAACGCCGGCCGGACTGCAATTTGGTGTGGTAGACGGGCGCGGGCGCAGCATGCTGCGCCCCAGCGTTTCCCCGGGTCAGGCCGTCAGGCGGCTGAGGGTGCGGTCGGAGGTCGGGAAGGCGTCCAGCTCCGCTCCGATCTCGCTGGCGACAGTCCGGTACAGATCTCCGATCGTGCCCACGATGCGGCTGTGGCGGCCGGTGACGAGGCCTCCGGCGTGGCCGGCGATGATCGCCGAGTGGCCGGAGTTCTTGTGGTTGTTCGCCTCGGCGTGCTCGTGGATGAACACCAGCGCGGTGTTGTCGAGCAGGTTGCCGTCGCCTTCGGGCGTCGCCTTGAGCTTGGCCACCAGGTAGGCGAACTCCTCCACATGCCAGCGGCAGATGTCGCGCATGATCTCCTGCTGTCGGGCGCGGTGTGCGCCGCCGACGTGGCTGTACTCGTGGTGGCGCGCGAACGACAGGCCCAGCCACGGAAAGCGCGTCAGGCTCTGGCACTTGGTGAGCATGTAGCTCGCCACGCGCGTCTGCCCGGAAGCGAACGCGTGCGCCAGCAGGTCGGACTGAATCTTGGCGATGCGCGGATAATCCTTCGGGTCGCCGCCGGCTTCGGGCTCCTCGACGGATTTGGCGTACTCCTCGGGCAGTCCGGCGATGGCGCGCTCCATGTCGCGGATCGAGCCCAGGTACTCGTCGATGCGGCGTGAGTCTTCGGTTCCCAGCGAGCCCTCCAGGCGGCGGGCCTGCTCGTTGACGGCGTCGAGGACGCTGGTCTTGCGATTGACCCAGCCGTAGTCGCGCGCCCCGAAAAGGCGATCAAACAGCCGGTGCGGGATGATCTCCGGCGGCAGCGGACGGTTTTTCGCCGCCCAGCTCATGTTGCGCTGGATGCTGGTGCCGAACGACTCCTGGCAGACGCCCACCTGCAGCGACCGAAACCGCGACTCGGTCCCGATCTTCTCGGCGATCTTCTGGTCGATCGAAGCGCCGCCGGCGCCCCGGCCGGTGAACTTTTCGCCCGACACAAGCGCGCTCATCGAGCGTTGGTGTGCGTTGCCCACGCCGGAGGTGCGGGCGTTCGGGTTATCGAGGCCGGAGACGACGTGGATGTCGTCGCGAAACGGCGCGAGCGGCGACAGACAAGGCGTCATCGCGTAGTCTTCGCCGGTCTCGAGCGGAATCCAGTAGCGCTCCGGGATGCCGTTGCCGTTGAACCAGTTCACGAACCGCGTGGGCGGCGCCTGCTCGCGCAGCCCGGTCGTCGCATCCGCCGCGTAGGCCGTTCCGTTCGCGGTGAACATGCACGCCAGCGGGGGCAGGGGAATCCGGATCGCGGCGCCAAACAGCCCCAGACCGCGCAGGAAGGATCGACGTGGGAGGGTGGACTGGGGCATGGTTCTTCTCTAGTCTCCGGTGGCTCGCACAGGCTCGCGCAGGAACGCGGGCGAGGTGGCTAGCGACATTATAAGCGCACGAAACCGAAAGCCCGAGTCGCGGAAGGCTGCAAAGGCTCGATCGATGGTCGGCGCGTCGGCCAGGCTTTCATGTCGTCCGAACGAATAGCGGAACAGCTGCTTGACGATGCATTTCTGGCAGACAGGGCTCTCGGCCAGGATCTCTCCCACCTCGCGCGGCGAAGAAAACTCCGAGTTCGGCAGCCCGGCGACCGAACCGCTCGAATCGATCGGCAGTTCGTGCTCTTCGGGCTTCATGCCCTGCTTGCGCTGTTGCGGCGTGGGGTCGAGTGCGACGGTGAGCGTTTCGCGCCGTCGGCCCGTCGTGTCGAATTTCTCGAACCCGAAGCCGATCGGGTCGACCAGATGGTGGCAGCTCGCGCACGAGGGGTCTTTGGTGTGCATCTGCACCAGCACTTCGCGCGTGGTGAGCGGCTTGCCGCCCAGCGCCAGCGGCGGCAGCGAGGCGTTGACGCCCGGCGGAGGGGGCGGCACCTCCTGGCACAGGAAATGCTCGCGGACGAACAGGCCGCGCTCGGTGGGCGAGGTCTCGTCCGGCTTGCCGGTTTGCGCCAGGAACGTGCCCTGACCCAAGGCGCCGGCGCGGTCGTAGTTTTCGGGAAAGTTGACCAGCGCAAACGGCTCCAGCGGTTCGGGCAGGTCGTAGAGAGCGGTCAGAAAGCTGTTGGCGAAGGTGTAGCGGGCGGTAAAGAACTCGCGGAAGTCCTTGTCGTTCCAGACGAGTTGTCCGAACAGACGGCGGGTCTCCTCGGTCATCGCCTCGGCCACCTGCGGGGTGAACTCCTTGTACTTCACCGCGTCCTTCACGGTTCCCAGCGCACGGTCGAAGCGCAGCCACTGGAAGACGAACTCGTCCATCGCGGCGCGGGCGCGCGGGGAGTCGAGCATCCGGCGGGCCTGACGCTCCACGCCCTGGGAGTCAGCCAGTTCGCCGGCCGCGGCCGCGCGGAACAGTTCGGCGTCGGGCATGCTGTTCCACAGCAGGTACGACAGGCGCGAGGCCGTCTCATACCCGGCGGTTGCGTCGCCGTCGCGCTCGATCAGAAACAGGAAGTCCGGCGCTTGCAGCATGGCTTCCACCACGAGCTGCGCTCCGGCCAGGAAATCTTCTTCGCGCCGGCCTTCGCCCAGTAGCAGCTCGACGAACGCCTGGGTCTCGGCTTGGCTCAGCGGGCGGCGGAACGCTTTCTGGCCGAATTCGCGGGTGAAGCGCTCGGCGCAGGCGCGGTCGGCCGGGCCGGTCGGCTCGCAGGGGATCAGATTCTGCTTGTCTCCGAAGCGGAAGGCTCCGCGCGCCAGCCGTTCGGCGGCGCTGCTGTAGGCTTCGGCCAGCAGCGGCGTGATGCTCTGGGCCTCGGCCTGGTTGATGTAGCCGTTGACGTAGTCCTCGCCGGGGAAGCGGTTGGCGGGCTTGGTCTTGTCGCCGAGCAGGTCGCGGACAGTGTTGTTGTACTGCAGGTGCGTCAGCCGGCGCAGCGGCTCGGGACGCCCGGCCTGTGCGGCGGTGGCGGCGCGGGCGCGCGCGGCGGCGTCGGGCGAAGTCGCCAGATGCCGGATCCAGGAGATCCAGGTCGCTTCCTCCTCGCCGCCGGGGGAGATCAACTCGCCGCCGGTGTGCTGCACCCGGTTGGTGGGCTTGGCCAGCAGGATCGACTCGAGCGGCTTGTTGTGGTTGACGAGCTCCACCAGCGAATAGCCAAAGCCTTCCACTGCCGCCTGCGAGGTCTCCGCCGGCAGGTGCATCCGCGTGCCCGAGGCGACGCCGGAAGCGTTGTGGCAGGCCCGGCAGTTGTGGCGCTCGAAGATGGGATAAACGTCGCGGGCGAAGTCAACGGTTTGGGCGTTGGCGGTTGGCGCCAATGACAGCAGGACGGAAGCGATGAGCGGAAGGGGTCGCATCGATAGGTGGGCCGAAGCGCTCGGAGCTTTCGCGAAAACCGCTGACGGTCGCGGCTCGGCGCTTCGGGCCCCATTCTACATCACGCCCGAAAGCCTCGGGGCCCTGCCTGCGATGCAGACAGGGCCCCGGTTGTTTTCCATTGTGCGCCGGGTTAAGGAACCCAGGCGATCATGTCGATCTCTACCTTGGTCTTCGAGTCCGGGAACTCGACGCCGATGGCTGAGCGCGAGGGCTTCACCGCGCCGGTGAAGAACTCGGCGTAGACCTTGTTCATGGCCGGCTTCTCGACCTTGATGTCGGCCATGTAGACGACCACTTTCAGGACGTTGTCGAGCGAGGTGCCGGCGTCTTCCAGCGCCTTCTTGTGCTTGGCGAGCGTGGCCCGGGTCTGGTCTTCGATGGTGCCGCCGAAGGGCGTGCTGTCCACGCCGGTCAGCCCGGAAGTGAACACCAGGTTGCCGACCTTGAGTCCGGCCGGCGTCTTTTCGACCTTGCCGCCGGCCGCTTTCGAGGGCACAGCGGTCGCCATGGCGGCCAGGCCGGCGAGGCCTCCCGCTTTGGCGGCGGATTGGATGAAGTCGCGACGTTCCTTTTTCTCTGCCATTTCTACTACCCCTTCTCCAACTCTTCACGCAGGCGGCGGCCGACGATCTCTTCGTCGCCCTCCTGCATCATCCACACGCCGATCGTGATGCCGGGAGGTCCGCCGGGCCGCAGCTCGATCTGCGGGCTGCCCGAGCGCATTGCGTGGATCACTTCATCGCGGGTGCGGCCGACCTTCTCCTCATCCCACTGGATGTCCAGGTGCGGGACGGCGTTAGCCAGCTCGGGTACGAAGACCTTGGTCTTCACCGAAGGCACCTTCTTGACCTGGCCGGCGATCACATCGCAGCGCTTCTCCCAAAGCTTCCACTCCGCCTTGTGATCCTTGTTCACGTACAGCTCGACGGCGGCGAGCATGCCGACGAGTTCTTCCTTGTTCACCTTGTTGGTGCGGCACAGCGAGTCCGAGTTCGGCGACGCGTTCATGCGCGCGGCGGCGATCAGATCCTTGCGGCCCAGCAGCAGGCCGGCCGACTGCGGTCCGCGGATACCCTTGCCGCCGGAGAAGGCGACCAGGTCGAAGCCGAGGCGCTGGAAGCGGTACAGGTTGTCCAGCGGCGGCACGTCGGCGGCGGAATCGATCAGCGACGGAATGCCGTACTTCCTGCTCAGCGCGATCCACTCTTCGTGCTGGATCTTGCCCTTCGGCGTCGCTCCGTTCAGGTAGAACGTCATCGCCGTCTTGTGGTTGACGGCGATCTCGAACTCCTCGGCGGTCTCGACTTCGATCATCTTCACGCCGGCGTTGCGGATGGCGTGGTCATAGCCGTTGCGGTGCGACTTTTGGACGATGACCTCGTCTTTCATGCCGTGCGTGTCGGGCAGCATGTGGATCTTGTCGCGGTCGGTTCCGGCGATGCAGGCGGCGGTGGCCTGCGACAGCGCCGAGGCGCAGCCGGCGCTCACCAGCGCGGACTCGCTCTTGGTCAGCTCGGCGATGCGGGCGCCGACGGCGTCATGCAGGTCGTTGAGACGGACGTACTTGGTAGCCGCCTCGGCAATGGCGCCGACCACCTCGGGCGGCATCAGCGAAGCCGTCAGCGTGGTGTAGGTGCCGGCGGCGTTGATGATGGGCGGGATGCCGAGCTCGGCGATCAGATCGCGGCCGGCGGCGCCGGAGCGGGGCGCGGCCGCGGAGGCGGCGGCGGGAAACAGTCCTCCCACCACCGGCAGCGCCGCCAGACTGCTCATGAAATTGCGGCGATTCGAGTTCTTCCAGATCATCGATTGAGTCCTTTAGTCCACGTAGGCGATGCAGTCAATCTGCAGCAGTTGTCCCTTGCGGCGGAAGCCGGTGGCGCCGAAGTAGGAGCGCACCGGAAAGGGATCGTTGAAGAAGGCCTTGTAGGCTTCGTTCATCGGTTCCCAGTTGTTTTCGGGATCCACCAGGGAGACCTGCACCTTGAGGACGTTATCCATGTTGCTGCCGGCCTTCTCGAGCGCTGCTTTCATGATGTTGAGCGCGTCGGTGGTCTGCTGCGCGGCGTCGCCGGGCCCTTCCGGACGGCGGTCCGGGTACCAGCCGCCGATGCCGCTCAAGAACAGCAGGTTGCCCGAGCGGATCGGGCCGCCCGCGCGCTCCTTCTTGGGATGCCAGCTTTCCGTCGCGGCGCTGGCCGACGCGGCGCCGGCCAGACCGAGAGCCGCCGCCGTGAAGGCGTTGCGGCGCGTCGTCTTGTCGTCTTTCTTCTCTGCCATGACTTCCTTCCTTAGACCCGGCCCTTGGCTTGCGACGGATCGGTCGGCATGCCCTGGTAGGCGTGCCGCTTGGCGGTGAAGCGGGCGGTGGGGTACTCGCCCAGGTCAATCGTGCCCGACATCCGGTCGCCGTCGACCTTACCGCTGAACTTGTAGCCGAGCTTCGAGCCCTCGATCGGCAGCACGCTCGAGAACTCGACCGTCTCGCCCGACGCCATACCTTTGACCGGGCCGCGCGTGACGGAGCCGATGTGCGTGCCGGCGAGCTTGCCGCCGGCGGACTCGAGGAAAAGCACGTGCTTGGCCGAGCCGCGGGTGAACTCGATCGAGACATCCCAGCGGCCGGACAGGTCCTGCTTGGGCGCCGGCAGGTTCTTTTTCGACTTTGGCTTCGGCGCGTTGCGCAGCACCTCGGTGAGCCGGTCTGCGACGATCTTGTACTCGTCGGGCTTCATCGCCACCGGGCGGATGATAAAGCTCGTACCCTCGCCGGAGGCGTGGGTCTGGATCGGCTGGTCGCCGTCGTAGAGCAGGTCGTGCACTTCACCCGCGGTCAGGCCGGTCTTGGCCGGATCCCAGGAGACGAGCAGGGTGGGGAACGGACCGCCGCGGCTGGGGCCGCGCACTTCGGTTTTGACGCCGGGCACGCTGGTCACCTTGTCGGTGATGTGTTTGTACCAGCCCTCCCACATCTTGTACTCCTGCTGCACGTCGCGGCTGTTGACCCAGACCTCCACGGCCACGGTCATGCCGACGATCTCTTCCTTGCTGACCTTCATTGGCCGGCCGAAGGCGTGGTGGGGGGCGGCGTTCCACCAGGCGGCGTCCACCAGGTCGGCGCGACCCACCAGCAGGCCGGCGGTCTGCGGACCGCGGGTGATCTTGCCGCCGGAGTAGCAGACCAGATCGGCGCCGGCCGCCAGATACGGGTTGGGCGTGATCAGATAGTCGGCCGCGGCGTCCACCAGCACGGGGATGCCGTGGGCCTTGGCCACCGGGGCGACGTCTTCGAGGCCCACGCGGGGATTGTCGAAACGGTTGCCCAGCACCATGATCAGCGCGGTCTGGGGACCGATGGCGGCTTTGAGCTCTTCCACCGAATCGACCTCGACCGTGGTCAGGCCGCTCATGCGTACCGAGTGATCATAGGCGTTGCGCGAGGAGACCGGGATGATGACCTCGGTTTTGAGGCCGTCGAGCTTAGGCAACTGTTGCATGCGCTCGGGGTCGGTGCCGGCGACGATGCCGCACACGGCGTGCGAAAGCGCGCCGGCGGCGCCGGAGGTGACGATCGCACCGGGGACTTCGAGCAGGCTCGAAATCCTCTTGCCGCAGGCTTCCATCAAGTCGTCGATGTTGACGTGGTAGTGGGAGGCGTGTTCGACGGCCTCGACCACTTCGGGCAGCAGGCGGGAGCCGCCATTGATGGTCAGCGTGGCGGTGCAGTTGATGAACGGCCTGGCGCCGAGACGGGTGTAGACGTCAGGCGGCGGCTCGTCCGCCATTTTGGCCGCGGCGGCGGGCGCGGCGGAGAGCGGGCGGGCGCCGGCGTCGGCCAGCAGGGCCGCCACGGCTGCGGATGCTCCGAGCCATTGGCGACGGGTCGAACGAGAGGCGGTGGAATCAGTTGGAGACGACATGAACGTACTCTTATGGTCAGTGGGCTGCAAAGTGCGAAAGGGCGCGGCTGCCTGGCCGGCGCCCACTATTGTGAACCAACACGTCCCGAGAAGCCAGTGTCGTTTATCGGGAATCGGGATCTATCCCTGTTCTAGGGCTTCAGCTTTGCAACTAGCTCGCCGGCCTTGTCGAGAATTGCGCGCTCGATGCTTGGCGCGAACGGCGCCGGCCAGCCGTAGCCGAGCATCGAGGTGTCTCCTTCATAGCCGCCCTCGTCGATGATCCGGGCGGTGGGGATGTAGGCGAACACATCGTCGGTGTAGCCGGCCACCCAGGTCGTATCCGGCCCATGGGCCTGCTTGAGCTGCAGGCTGTAGTCCACGACCACTTCGCCGGCCATGCTGATCCAGGTCAGCGCGTCGCCGATGCGCCACACGCGAATCGGATAGTCATAAGAGTCCGGCAGTTTGCCGTCGCGCTTCAGCGTCGCCAGCAGAAACTCCGTGTGGGCCTTTTCGCGGCCGGACTGCGTTTGGAGTCGCTGTTCGAGTTCTTGCTTCGTGGGCGCCTTCTGAAAGCTCACCTTGGCCGTGCCGTAGGTCGCCTGCAAGGGGCCGCTGAGCGGTTTCATGCGTCCGGCGACAACCTGGCGCACCGCTTCCGCCAGAATTTCGCCGTACATGCGGGTGAGTTCCATACTGCGGCGCGGCAGCGGATTCTGGTCGGCGCCGCAACCGGCGACGAACAGGGCCGTCGCGCCGGGGTAGATCCTCTCGAGTTCGGCCTCCGCGAAGCCCGGATAGTCGCCGTGGATCTCGAACTGGTTCATCACCGTGGCATGGCAGGCGTAGCCGAAAACCACCGCGCGCACCTTGCCGTCCGGCGCGCGGACGGTCATCACCGGCACGTCATGGTCGGTCGGGCCGGGGTACTCGCGGTGTCCTACGCGGCGGCGGTTGACGGCGAAGCCGGCGTAGCCCTGCTCGAAGGCCAGTTCGGCCGGCTGCAAATCGTCGAGCGAGCGGCCGATCAGGTCGATGACGTCCTCGATGAGTTTTTGGGTGTAGCGGTCGATCACAGCGACGTACTTCTTGTCGAACTGGTAGGTCGGGCGACCGACCTGCCCCGTAGTCGGGCCGCTGTGGGTGTGCGAGGCGTTCAGCGCCAGCCGCTCGCGCGTCAGTCCGAAGCGTTTTTCCGCGGCGGCGAAGATCGGGTCGGTGACGTTTTTCGTAAAGCCGACCAGGTCTGCGGTCACCAGCACGGTTTTCGCGCCGGTCTCGTCTTCCATCGCAACAGCCTTGGCGTAGATCGGCGCGTAGACGCCGTCCGAAGGCCGGTCGCGCGAGGCGTAGCCGGCCATCCAGATCGATTCGGTCGGCGTGATGTTGAGAGTCGCCACGCCGGCCTTCCAGGCGGCCGACGCCGTGAGAGGGGTCAAAACGGCGAGCAGGAGCAGTCCGCGGGAGCGCATGTTGTCAGCATTGTAGGCGTCTGGGAGAATGAACGGCTAGCGCTATGGCGTCGACCGAATTTTTGGAACAAGTGCGTGCGGCCGCGACCGATCCGGCCAAGGCGCTGGAGTTGACGCTCGCCCACATCGACGCCGACACCGGCACGCTGCATACGCTCGGCCCCGATGGCTTGCTGCAACTCCAGGCCTGGGCCGGTGGCATCCCCGAGCCGCTGCTCGCGATCATCCAAAAAATCCCGGTGGGCAAAGGCATCGCCGGGCTCGCCGTCGAGCGCAAGGCGCCGGTCGATCTGTGCAACCTGCAGACTGACTCCTCCGGCCAGGCTCGGCCGCGCGCGAAGGAAACCGGCGTGAAAGGCTCGATCTGCGTGCCGATGATGGCCGGCGAAGAAGCCGTCGGCGCGCTTGGCGTGGCGACGGTGCGCGAGCGGGAGTTTACCGAAGAAGAGACCGCGGAGCTGCTCGAAGTCGGCCGCATCCTGGCCGCGCACTACGCGCAGCCGTGAAAGACTCTGTGCGGACGCCCAAAAGGCCCGCAGTCTGAAGACTGCGGCTCGGAACGACACACGAGCAGCCCCACCATTAGGAACCAACCAACTCCATGTCCCTCGTTACCCTCGGCCCTGAAACCATTCCGGCCAATCCCTTCATCCGGCTCAGCCCCAAAGACAATGTCGTGGTGGCGCGCGTGCCGCTGCCGTCCGACGCCGAGATCGACTTCGAAGGCGGCGCCGTCAAGATTCGCCAAAGCGTCGGCGCGGGCCACAAGGTCGCCGTCGCCGAGATCGAACCCGGCGGCGTGGTCTACAAGTACGGCGAGAACATCGGCACCGCCAAGGAGCGCATCCGGCCGGGCGAGCTGGTGCACGTCCACAACCTGCTGTTTGGCGTCGGGGAGAAGGAATACGAGTTCTCCACCGGCCTGACCGATCTGGCCGGCATCCCGATCCTCAGCGACGCGAACTCCTTCCTCGGCTTCCCGCGCGCCGACGGACGGGTGGGCACGCGCAACTACATCGCCGTGGTCGGCGCGAGCAACTGCTCGGCCTACGCGGTGCAGCAGGTGCAAGAGGCGCTCGCGAACGAGGATTTTTCAGGAACCGGCATCGACGGCGTGATGGCCCTGCCGCACAACGACGGCTGCGGTCAGGCCGAAGGGCCCGACGCGCGGCAGCTGCGCCGGCTGCTCGACGGCGTCGCCGACCATCCCAACGTAGCCGCGGCGGTGATCGTGGGCCTGGGCTGCGAGGTCAATCAGGTCAGCTACTACATGCGGCCGGAGATGCAAGGCGGCGGCCGTGCGCCGCGCCGCGGCTTCACCTTGCAGGAGAGCGGCGGTACGCGCCAGGCGGTGGCCGACAGCATCAAGGCCGTGCGCGAGCTGGCGGCCGAGGTCGGCAAGCTCCAGCGGCAGCGGGTGGGCGTGGAGCATCTGTCGGCGGCGCTCGAGTGCGGCGGCTCGGATGCGTTTTCGGGCATTACCGCCAACCCCGGCGTGGGCTACTTCTCGGACTTGGTCGTGAAGCACGGCGGCACGGTTTGCCTGGCGGAGACCACCGAAGTCTACGGCGCCGAGCACCTGCTCACGCGGCGCGCCGTCAGCCGCGAAGTCGGCCAGCGCCTGCTCGACATGATTGAGTGGTACAAGCGCTACGTGGCGGGCTTTGAAGGCGCGCCGTCGTTTGACAACAACCCCTCGCCGGGCAACAAAGCGGGCGGGCTGACCAATATTGCCGAGAAATCGCTGGGCGCGGTGGCCAAGGCCGGCTCGTCAAACCTGATGGCGGTTTACGACTACGCCGAACGGATCACCGAGCGCGGCTTCGTGTTCATGAACACGCCGGGCTACGACCCGCCGTCGGTGGCGGGGATGATCGCCGGCGGCTGCAACGTCTGTCTGTTCACCACCGGCCGCGGCAGCTGTTTTGGCTTCCCGACCGCGCCTGTGGTCAAGATCGCTTCGAACACCAAGACGGGCCTGTTCATGGACGAGGACATGGACGTCAACGCCGGCACGGTCGCCGACGGAGACGAGACGATCCCGGAGTTGGGCGAGCGGATGTACCGCTTCGTGCTCGAAGTGGCGTCAGGCAGGAAGACGCTGAGCGAGAAGTTAGGGCACCGGGAGTTCGTGCCCTGGCGCATCGGTCCGATGCTGTAGCGCACGCCGGCGGCGTGCCGGGTCGTCGGTCCCCGACGACCTTCCGGACGGAGGCCGGGACGGCCTCCGCTGCTCGCCTGGAGGCGCGCGCTACAGAACGTCGTCGCTAGCCCGCATTTCTCACCAAGGGGGCGAAGCAGGGGCGGCAGGGCTTGGAGCCGTGCCGACGGCGCGCTTTTTGCGCCGGCGGGGCCGATCCTGACC
>Ga0207422_1004546_pt1 | contig 11322 bp, 8 predicted proteins | sample MarCyaLeptolynsp_FD_187757 | JGI IMG/M metagenome (GOLD analysis project Ga0207422, IMG submission 187757) | Marine cyanobacterial communities from Panama - species 1 Leptolyngbya sp. (SPAdes) | ecosystem: Environmental > Aquatic > Marine > Unclassified | place: Panama: Panama City | collected... | reverse complement strand
CCGTTGAAATTGTCAAACGATTGGCGGCAACGGGCCAGGTGGATTTCTTTAATGTCATGGGCGGGGTGCCAAATGATTATCTGAATCTGGCGGTACAAATCGGCAATATGTCTTTTCCGGTGGCACCGTTTTTGTATCTGGCCAGCCGTCTGAAAAATGAAACCGATGTGCCGATTATTCAGGCTCAGGGAATTAGTGATCTGAACACAGCTGCTCGGGCGGTTCAGGATGGACATTTGGACCTGGTGGGTATGGTGCGACCACAAATGTCTGATCCCCATATGGTCCGGAAACTGATGGAAGGCCGTGTTGATGATGTGCGTCAATGTGTGGGCGCCAATTATTGCATCGACCGTATTTATATCGGCGGTGAGGCGTTATGTATCCAGAGCCCGGCAACCGGTCGCGAAGCACTGATGCCCCATGTGATTGAAAAGGCTGAAGAGACAAAAAAAGTTGTTGTCATCGGTGGTGGTCCAGCCGGTTTGGAAGCTGCGCGTGTTTCCGCTGAACGGGGACATGAGGTGACATTGTTCGAGAAATCAGCTGAGCTGGGCGGTCAGGTCAACATCGCCAGAAAAGCAACCTGGCGGGAAGGACTGTCAGGCATCCCAAGATGGCTGGAAACGCAGGTTGAAAAGCTTGGCGTAGATATCAAATTAAATACCGAAGCCACCGTTGATGTTATTCGGGATATGAAACCGGATTATGTTGTGGTGGCCACGGGCGGCAGACCCAATAAAGGTTTTAATGATGAACATGATATCGCTGTTAGCAGTTGGGATATCTTAACCGGCAAAGTCTCCTGCGGTGAAAATGTCCTGTTCTTTGACGATAGTGGTGGTCATCAGGGACCATCCTGTTCGGAATATCTGATCAAGAATGGCGCCCAGGTGGAATATGTCACGCCTGAGCGTTCCTTGGGTGTGGAAATGGGCGCGACCAACCATCCGATCCATCTCCGTCATTTATATGATGCTGATACCGTCATGACGCCCGATACACGTTTGATCGGGGCCTATATGGAAGGCAATCAAACCATCGCGGTCTTGCGCAATGAATATACTTTAAAAGAAGAAGAACGTGTCGTTGATCAGATTGTGTCGGAACATGGCACGTTACCGGTTGATGATCTTTATTTCGAGCTAAGACCCCATTCCAGCAATTTTGGCGAAGTAGACCTGGATCAACTGGTTGCTGGCAAAATGCAGCCTGTGACCAATAATGAGACGGGCGACTTTGTCCTGTTCCGGATTGGCGATGCGGTTTCCGCCAGAAATATTCATGCGGCGATTTATGATGGCCTTCGATATTGCAAGGACATCTGATGTTGCCGATATTTGAACAGATCATCACTTTGGTTCTGGTGGTCAGCCTGATCGTCGCCTGCATTGGTGGCATTTGGCGATGCAGACTATGGTTGACGACGGGCCGCCCGGCAGAGGTCTCTGTAATCAAAGGACTTCTATCCGTTCCCAAAAGATATTTTGTTGATTTGCACCACGTGGTGGCCCGTGATCGTTTTACGGCCAATATGCATGTTTTGGCGGCGGGTGGTTTCCTGTCAGCCATGATTATTTTTATCCTGATTTATGGTGGGCAAATAACCTCACCTGAATTGCGCTTAATCTTAATGGCGTTGTTAGGATTTACCCTGATTGGCGGCCTGATGGATATCTATCGCCGACGTTTTCACCCACAAGCCAAAACGGGTCAGTTGTCCAAAGGAGTGTGGCAGATTTTTCCGCTGACATTGGTTGGTTTCTCAGCAGGGGCCTTGATATTGCAAGTTCTGGCTTTTGAACCTTTGCCGGGTTTGTTCGGGTTCCTGCTGGGAATGATATCGACAATATTAACTGCATTGTGTTTGTTTTATTTGGTGGCTCTGTCCACCTGGCGGGCCCCGTTGAAACATGCCTTCGCGGGGACTTTAAATCTGGCGTTTCATCCCCGACCGGATCGGTTTTCTGACGAAGGTCGTTCTGTTGCCCTAAGGCCTCTGGATTTGGATCAAGAAGACTGGGGTGTGAAAAGTGCCTCTGATTTTTCCTGGAACCGATTATTGAATTTTGATGCCTGCGTTCAATGTGGCCGATGTGAAGCGGTTTGTCCGGCATATGCCGCAGGCCAGCCCCTAAATCCCAAAAAGCTTATTCAGGATATGGTGGATGGGTTTGCCAAAACTGAACGGGATCAGGTCTATGCGGGCAATGATCATCCAAATCAGGATTTATCAGAAGGTCTGGAAAGTTCAAAGCTGATATCTGATGATACATTGTGGTCATGCACAACCTGTCGCGCCTGTGTGCAGGAATGTCCGATGATGATCGAACATGTGGATGCGGTGATTGATATGCGCAGAAGCATCACGCTGGAAACAGGTGACCTGCCCGGACAAGCCGTATCGGTTCTGGAAGAAATACGCCTGACCGATAATGCGCATGGTGTTAACAATGACCGGCGATTTGAATGGGCCAGTGATCTGAATTTATCCACATTGGATCAGGTAAAAACAACAGATATTCTCTTATGGGCAGGTGAAGGGGCCTTTGAACTGAGAAATCAGCAAACCCTGAGGATCTTGATCAAATTATTACAAAAAGCAAATGTGGATTTTGCGGTGTTGGGTGCAGAAGAACTGGACACCGGCGATACAGCCCGTCGTTTAGGGGATGAAGCCACATTCCAGAATTTTACTCAGCGCAATAAAGAAATTCTTGGCCAATATTCATTCAATCGCATCTTAACGGCGGACCCTCACGTTTATAATTGTCTGAAAAACGACTATGCGGCCATGGGAGTCGAATTATCTATTATTCATCACACACAATTTCTGGCGGAATTGGTCCAGGATGAGAAACTGAAAATTCGCAAGAAATCAACCAGAACAATAACTTATCATGACCCTTGTTACTTGGGGCGTTATAATGGTGAGTTCCAGGCGCCGCGCTGGTTGTTGTCCCAATTGGGATCGGATGTAGTCGAAATGGAACGGTCCAAAGAAAGGTCCCGTTGTTGTGGCGGCGGCGGTGGCGCGCCCATAACCGATATCCAGGGCGAACGACGTATTCCGGATATGCGCATGGCAGATGTTCAGGAAACCGGTGCCCAGGTCGTGGCTGCGGGATGTCCACAATGTACGCTGATGTTGGAAGGTGTTGTTCAGCCCAGACCCGCGATCAAGGATATTGCCGAGCTATTATGGGATGCTGTGAATGTCTGAGCATAATTCAAAACATCCATCACGGCCCCGTAAAGATCCCCGAAACTTTCTGGTGACAGAAGGCCGTCATCATCGCAAACGCATTTCCCGCTCGCAAACTGCTCATGACAATGCTTTTGACGGTTCCCAGAAATCGTCTGTGAAAAATGAACCACAAGTCAAAAAGGTCATTGTGGAACAACCAGATTATTATGTGGTTGTGGTGCCGGATATTCTGGATGGTGCGTTAACCCGGCATGACCGCGACGTGATCGCTGTAGCGCGTTCAATGGTTGATGACGGTTATCAGGATGGTCAGGGGGCGGTGTTGGTGGTTCTGTTTGACGAGGCTGAAACTGACCTGCGGGCACTTGGTGCAGATCGGGTATTGTATTTCACAGAACCTGATCATCAGGGAAGTAGCATTAACACATGTGCCGCCGTATTGAATGATTTGATGGGCGCAGAGAATATTGCCTGTGTTTTATGTCCTGATTCCGTGGGACCAGCCGCCGATATCGGGCGCATGTTAGCTGCGAAAAGAAAAACCTTTGTGGCCTCTGGTGTATGTCAGGTTTCGGGGAAGAAACTCCGTCAGAGAATAGCCAATGGGCGTATAGAAGCTGAACGGCCGATCCCGGACGTGATGTTGCTTCTGGAAGATGTGGGCGAGTTGTCATCCGGATGTATTTATGAAGCACGCCCCTATGAATGCCAGTTATCGCCTGAGGCAGATAATCGTGTTGAAAATCTGGGTAATTTATCTGTTGATCCAAATGATATTGATATTACCGAAGCACCTTTCATCTTATCCGGCGGTAATGGCATCGCAGATTGGCAGGCTTTCCTGGATTTGGGCCAAAACCTGGGGGCGACCATTGCCGGTAGCAGGGTTGTTGTGGATAAGGGACTTATCGACCGGGATCGTCAGGTGGGGGCATCGGGCAAAATCACCTCTGCAAGATGTTATATCGCCATGGGTATTTCCGGGGCACCCCAGCATATGCAGGGTATTCTGGACTGTGAATATGTTGTGGCCATTAACACGGATGCTGGGTGTCCCATGGCAGAACGTGCAGACTTGGTGGTTGTCGGTGATGCCAGCGAAATTGCGCAGTCGCTTTCCGATAAAATCACACAACAAAGGGGCGATCATGACGATATCTAAGCATATCTCTGTATTGGTTTCCATAGGCTGTCATCCAGAATCCCTGCGTGACCGGCTGGCAGAAAAAGATTCCCGGGCGTTATCTTTGGCCCTGAAAAAAGAGCAAGCCAGGGTGGAAGTCTTGCACGGGGGGAATGCTGATCATCCTGTCTTACGGGAATATTTAGGGTTAGGGGCTGATCGTGTTGCTGTCGCGCCCGTTGCAGAAAATCATGACCCGGTTGATGCGTTGATTGCTCATTTGAAAAAGACCATGCCGGATGTGATTTGTACGGGCCTCAAATCCGAAAAAGGGTTTTCGTCCGGCATGGTGCCTTTTTTGATAGCCGAGAAATTTGGGTTCCCCATCATCACAAATGTGTCGGACTTTGAATTTCTGGAAGACGGGCGGCTTTCTGTCATCAGTACAATGCCCCGGGGTATGCGCCGCAAAGCAATCGTCAAAACGCCAGTAGTCTTAACCATTGGGCATGGTGCACCCGCCACAAAGTTACCGTCATATGTGTTGTCCAGGCGCGGTAAAATTGACCTTCTGGATAAATATCCACAAACGGATATTGAAAATCCCGCCTGGCCTGTTTCAATGGCAAAACCACGACCCAAAAAAATAAAAGGCCTGCAATCATCCGGTGAAGGCCCACTGATCAATAGCCTTTTTTCTTCAAGCAATTCTTCGGATGCTGTTTATTCCGATCTTGATACGGATCAGGCCGCAGATGTGCTTTTAAAATGGTTGAACGAAAAAAAGATATTTAGTATACAATAATATAAAATAGAATTCAAAATAAGATCGTATAATTTTAAGGGCAACTGATATGACAAAACCTCGAGTGATTGTGACACGGCGCTGGCCAGAGGAAGTGGAAAATAAACTACGTGATCTATTTGACGTACGTCTGAACCAGGATGATATTCCCATGTCAGTGGACGAATTAAAAGAGGCAATGCGTTCCGCAGATGCCTTATGTCCAACGGTCACCGATGCCATCACAGAAGAGGTTTTATCTGTGGCTGGTTCATCTGTGAAGATCGTTTCGAATTATGGGGTTGGCTATAATAATATTGATACCAAGGCGGCCCGGTCGGCCAATCTGGTGGTGACCAACACGCCGGAAGTTTTGACAGACTGTACCGCTGATTTAGCCATGACATTGATGCTGATGGCGGCGCGCAGGGCAGGTGAAGGGGAACGCCATGTGCGTTCAAACAGCTGGACCGGCTGGCGGCCAACCCACATGACTGGTCATAAAGTGACAGGCAAAGTTCTGGGATTGGTTGGCTTTGGTCGTATTGCTCAGGCTATGGCCCGTAAAGCGCATTTTGGGTTCGGTATGCAGATCCAGTTTATCGATCCTTATCCGCCTTCTGACGACGTTATTCACAGTTTTGGTGCCCGTCAATGTGACAGCCTTCAGGATTTGCTGGAGACATCCGATTTTGTCGCCATTCATTGCCCGGGTATTCCGGAAAACCGTCATCTGATCAGCCATGATCAATTGGCCGCTATGAAATCTTCGGCGATCCTGATTAACACCGCCCGCGGCGATATCGTCAGCGAAGCCGCGTTGGTTCAGGCGCTTAAAACACAACAAATTGCTGCGGCCGGGTTGGATGTTTTTGAATATGAACCTAAAGTATCTGAGGAATTGACAGAAATGGACAATGTTGTTCTTTTACCGCATTTGGGTAGTGCGACCCTTGAAACTAGGGTGGCCATGGGCATGCGCGTGATTGATAATCTGCAACAGTATTTTGCGGGTAAAGAACCACAGGACCGGGTTGCGTAATACGAGCAAAGATAAAGACCAGAAAAAGGCATGACGGACATAAACTGGATTAAAGAATTTTGTGCGCAGGAAAAACTACCTGATCATTATGCTGAAGATATTCTGGCGGTGATTAAGCCTGCGGCTGAACAGATTCAGACAGTATCTGAACGGCACAAAAAGACAATTCTTGTGGGGGTGACTGGCGGTCAGGGTTCTGGCAAGTCGACATTCTGTGGTGCTCTCGAACAATGGTTGCAGAATGAGCTTGGTCTGAAGGCTCTTACGCTCTCTCTGGATGATTTTTATTACAGCAAAGCCCGGCGTGTTGAATTGTCGCAGAATATCCACCCTTTGATGATCACCCGGGGTGTGCCGGGTACACATGATGTGCATTTGTTGGCGGATACGATTGATCTTCTGAAAAACACTCAGCAGAAATCAAAAATCACTTCTCCGGTTTTTGATAAGGCAACAGACGATCTGATCGCCAAATCCCAATGGCGGGAAATCGGGCCAGAAGTGGATGTGATTTTACTGGAAGGATGGTGCGTCGGGGCCAGACCTCAATTGGCCCAGGAATTGACGGAGCCCGTCAATGAGCTGGAACGTGACGAAGATTCTGATGGTATCTGGCGAACATATGTGAATGATCGTTTGGCTGGGGATTATAAAGACCTTCATGATAAAATGGATTTGCTGGTTATGCTTAAGGTCCCTTCTTTTGAGCGAATTCTGGAATGGCGCAGTCTTCAGGAAGAAAAACTGAAAGCCCGGCTGAAGGATGTGCCTGAATCAGCCAGAGGGCAATCTGTCGCTGAACTCAAAAGATTCATCATGCATTATGAACGCATCACCCGATGTATCCTCAAAACCATGCCCACATATGCGGACATTATGGTCGAAATTGACGATCAGCATAGAATGAAACTGAAAACATAATCATAAGGTGATTGATTATCGGCCTGACATTTGGGCGTTTTCGGTTATGATCATTTTATGGAGAATTTTGCGTCCCTGCAGGCTGCCTTTATCAATGCGTAGGTCGATGTTTTTCTTTTTCTTTTCTTTCATGCCTTGATGTACTGCTTCCATGACAACCACGTCTTCCGTGAAGGCGGTAATGAAATCCTGGGTTAATTCTTTTTCGGTGATTTTATCATTCGGTGCAAAATTTCTTACCTGGAACCAATAATAACGGCAATGGTCTTCATCCACCGGGGTAATGAAATTATAACTATCCAGTAAAAAGACATCTTCGTGTAAATGTCCCTCAGGGGCACCAGAACCCGCAGGGGCAATGACATCCTTGATGACGGCCATGCAAGGCAAGCGGACTTCATAATGTTGCAATCGGTCGGCTTTTCCCTGAAATTTTACACGCGGTGTAAAAAATGGCGGCAAGTTACACCCCAATAACCAGCGTGTCACAATAACATATGTGCCGTCGATGGATGTCTTGACTGGTGTATCAATAGTCTCTTCATTGCCTAAAGAGGTCTTATGCACAAAAGAAACATGGGACGGATCAACAAGATTGTCGGTCATATATTGATAATGGCAGGCGATATCCATTGCCGGGCCGCGGTTAATGCCCCAGTCCGCATCATGAAAATGCGGGATGTCGATAATTTTGCTTTCGTCAGCTTTTTCCACATCCCCCATCCAGATCCAGACCCAGTTCCATTTTTCAACAACCGGATAATGACGTATTCTGACATTGGTGGGGATTTTATCCTGGGAAGGCACATGGACACATTTCCCTGTACAATCGAATTCCATACCATGATATCCGCATTGTACGCGGTCTTCGACCAAAACACCCATGGATAAAGGCAGTTTACGGTGTGGACAGGCGTCTTCCAGCGCAGCGATGGTGCCATCCTGTTTGCGGTATAAGACAATTTTTTCTCCCAGGATGGTCCGACTGACAAGGCTGTGATCAATTTCATGATCCCAGGCCGCCACATACCATTCATTGCGCAGAAACATGGTTATCGTCCTTATGTATGATGCTTGAAGATACAGCATCATATGATCCCGAAGACGGCCTGTAAAATTAGTAATTATGAGGATTGATATTTAGAATATCTAAACTATAGGTCAGGGCTGATTGATTTCAACCAGTCCAGAAACATAATGGCATGGGGCCGTTCCATTACGCTTTGTCGGCATAAAACATAATAACTTTCCCCAAGGGGTATATCTATATCGAACGGTTTGATAAGTTTGCCGGAAGTCAGTTCATTTTCCACCATGACAGATTGCCCCAGGATTACACCTTCGCCTTCTATGGCCGCCTGAATGGCCATGCTGGACAGATTGAATGTGGGTCCGGCAATGTTTGTCATGTCTTTGATGTCTGCCCGGGTGAACCATTCAGACCATGTGGGCAATGAGTTATATTCTTTGCCCCAATCAATGTGCAGCAGCGAATGTTTTTTAAGATCCTGCGGGGAATTGAGTGGGGATTTAGCGGTGATGAGTTTTGGGCTGCAGACCGGGCTGACGCTATCAGTAAATAATTTATGGCTCAACAGACCAGAGTCTTTGGGTGCACCATAGGTAATGCGGAAATCAACATCTGAGCTGTCGAAGTTTGGTTCGATATGTGTGGCTTTAATATTGACGTCGATATCAGAATGATCAGCACACCAATTGAACAGTTTCGTCCCTAACCATTGACTGGCCATTGACGGCAAAATACTGACATTCAACCGTTTTGTTTCGGTAAAATTTTCCATCTGCTGGGTTGCCAATGCCATGGTATCAAATGCTTTGGACAACAATGGATAATAAAGCTTGCCTGCTTCGGTAAGTTGCAGGCTTTTATTTGTTCTATTGAATAATTTCAGATCCAGATATTCTTCCAGCAACTTAATCTGTTGGCTGACCGCCGCGGTGGTGACACATAAATCATCTGCTGCTTTGGTGAAGCTGTGCATCCGGGCGACAGCTTCAAAAGCTTTAAGTGAATTTAACGGTGGTATCCTGCGAGGCATTTTCTCTGGTCCTGTTTTATAAGGATTTCTGAGGGCAATATATCACAAATGATTTAGTTTATCTTTATATAAGTTTGATCGATTTATGGAAGTTTCTGTCGTCAGACAGAGTCTTATTTCAACAAAAATATGTCTAATACAAATAGTCTTGAATATTGCGAAGTTCACCGAATTGTATGAATTTGCCCACGATTGGTAAAATCAGCTTGCGTGTTATTTGGTTTTGCGCTTAACGTGCAATTCATAGATAAATATTTTACTAAAAACTTACGAGAGGGAACTTCATTCTATGTCATCAGAAAATTTTAATTCATTCCTACTGGATGATGTCCCGCCTATGGGCATATATGAAACGCTGTATGAATTTCATGACGCGTTTGGGCAATTTATGGGTACCGAGGGCACACATCCCTGGTCACAGGGTTTTCCATTAACAACACCTTTGGAAAAATTTGGCGGCCCGGAATTGCCGTCCTCTGTGGATGTGACCTGGGAAGACCGGTTTTATCCAAAAGCCTGGGGGCATCCGCTTCTGCGCGAGACGATTGTTGATTATTACAACACCTATTACGGCTCGAACCTCACACCGGATAATGTGATGATTTTTGCCGGTGGGCGTCCGGGTATTTATGCGGTTCTGGCTTTCCTGAAAAAAGACATTCAGGTCAGAATTGGCAATGTGGAATGGCCGGCCTATCTGGACATTATGACCCAGACAAATGTCGACTGGAAAACTGTCGAAATGACGCCGGAAAACAATTTCCATCCGACCAATGCAGAATATTTTGACCGCAAAGGCTTGAACCACAAAACAAAGCTGTTCCCGGTTATTTCCAACCCGGGCAACCCAACGGGTCACGCCCGCGCGGGTGATGAGCTCAAAGAACTGATGCAGATGGCCGAACAGCCCCAGAATGGTATCCTTCTGGATGAGGCCTATGAGATGTTCCATTCGCCATCGGTCAGTGGCATTCAGTATGTGAATGATCTGGAAAATTCCAACGTCTTTATTACGGGTGCCTGTACTAAAGGTCTGCAAAGCCCTGGTATTCGCATTGGCTGGATGATTGCGTCCAAGAAGAATATTGAGAAGCTGTCTAACTTCAGTTCATTCGGCATGGGCGGTGTATCACATCCAAGCCAGCTCTATGCGGTTGAGCTGTTTAAGCCGGAACGTGTTGCGAAACAGCGCAAGGCGGTTGAAGAACATTACAACTGGCAGCGTGAACGTTACGGCAAAGCTTTTGAAGAAATGGGCCTGAAAGTCTTTACCGGGAATGGCGGTTTTTATCACTGGATGCAGTTGCCGGATGGCATGAACTGTAAAGAACTGAACCAACGCCTTTACAAACGCGGTGCAGCGATTCTGGAGGGCATTGATTGTGATATGGGCAGACCCCATTCAAAAGATCCATCGTATGAGAGCCCATATTTGAACATGTTCCGCTTCAGTTTCGGTCCTCTGCTGCCTGAAACATTTGAAGACGACATGCAGATCATGCGTGAAGTTCTGGAAGAATATAAAGCTGACCTTGCCAAAGGGGCGGCTTAATCACAGATCAGAACAGGCGTGGCAACATGCCTGTTCTTTATTTTTCAGTATTGATCAGTCTAGTGAGACATTTTTGGTATTTGTCTCGGATGCCTTCAGATTGCTGATGTTGAGTATCCTGAAGTTGCCAGCTGCCATTCACCATGACATTTTTGATTGCTGAAGGACGATTGGCGAATATCAAATTGTCGAAGCGCTGATCGGGCTGGGCAATGTTCATACCGGGGATGTCCTCTTTAATGACCAACATATCTGCTTTCTGACCGGCTTTGATGCCGTCAAGCGGGTGCCCTAAGGCGGATGATGCACTTTCCTGCATCGCCCGGATCAGGTTCTCGCCCGTATGGGGATGGTTGGGTGAAGTGTATATCGCCCTGCGTTGATGATGCAATCGTTGCCCATATTCCAGCCATCGTAATTCTTCAAACGGGTCAATACTGATATGACTGTCTGAACCAATGGCGATGCGTCCCTTATGTTGTTGCCATAGATCAAGCGGGAAAAGACTATCGCCAAGATTACCTTCGGTGGAGGGGCAAATAACCGCCACGGTTTTTGTTTGGGCCAGTCGCTCTGTTTCTGAAGGGGTCATATGGGTGGCATGAACCATATTCCAACGATCATTTAAGGGT
>Ga0207422_1004543_pt1 | contig 11336 bp, 8 predicted proteins | sample MarCyaLeptolynsp_FD_187757 | JGI IMG/M metagenome (GOLD analysis project Ga0207422, IMG submission 187757) | Marine cyanobacterial communities from Panama - species 1 Leptolyngbya sp. (SPAdes) | ecosystem: Environmental > Aquatic > Marine > Unclassified | place: Panama: Panama City | collected... | reverse complement strand
TGGCACTAAGCTGTTTTGACCTTCAGCTTGCCCAGCCGGAAGCTTTGGTGATGGTTTATCCCATGATTGATGTGCGGCCGGGATCAGGTCAATTTTATGCGTCCCGTCAGCAATTAGGCCAGGGCGGTTTTTTCTTAACGGAAAAATCCATTGTTTGGGCCGCGGAAGCCTATACCAAACATTCCGATGAAATGGAAAATCCGTTGATCTCACTGATCAATCACCAACAATTGGGTGTTCTGCCCAAGACGATGATCCTTACCGCAGGTCTTGATCCTTTAAAAGACGAAGCAAAGCGGTTTTCAGAACAGGCGATAACACACAATGTGGCCGCGACATATCAGGAATTTCCGGGCACCATTCATGCCTTTTTATCGTTCTTTCATCGTCTTGATATCGCGCAGGAAGCGATTCAAAAGATCAGAAACTGGCTTTAAAAGCGATTTCAGCCTGGATATATATTCTGTAAAATCCTTGAATATTTACACCGTCAACATTATGCTGTAATGGATGTGTTTGGATGAATATGGAAACAGCAGAATATATGACGGCTAAACCTAAAAAGAAAGCCTATCACCATGGTAACCTGAAAGAAACGTTGATTGATACGGCTTATAATATGCTGAGTGTAATCACCGTTGATGAGTTGAGTTTACGTGCCTTGGCAAGAGAAGCAGGAGTTTCACAGACGGCCCCTTATCGTCATTTCGAAAGCAAGGAAGAGTTGCTGCTCGAACTTAGAAAACGTGGTTTCGAACAGTTTTCTGAGGAAATGAAAGGGGCACTCAAAGGTATCGAAACTCCTCAGGAACAGCTTTGTCAGATCGGAATCACTTATGTGGAATTTGCGAAAAAATATCCGGCTTATTTTAATTTGATGTTTGAATATATGTATTGTGATCAGCATCAAATAGAGGGTTTTCTGGAAACATCCAATGATGCCTATCTTATTTTTTCAGAGACTGTCCAGGCCGTTCTTGCATTGCGCGATGAAGATGATCCAGTTGATTTACTTTCAGCAGAAACCAGCTGTTGGGCATTGGTGCAAGGTCTTTGTGGCTTGCGTATGAAAGGCGTTTTGGCTAGATATTTTTCTGATGAAAATGCACAGGATGTTTTGGTCAGACAAACGATCCGGTTACAAAGTGAATTATTGTTAAAATAGGAAGTCGTTTTGTCCATATTTTCTAAACTTTCCACATGGTTGTCAGATGATGACAGTCAGTCCCCATCACCAATTCTGGATGAAGAAAAAAAGGCAGCCACTGCCCTGATGGTTGAAATGGCCTTGCATGATGGTGATTTCGGCCGTGAAGAAAAAGACCATATTCTGCACCTGCTTCAGGATGAATTTGGTTTACCGGCTGATGAAGCGGAAAAAATCTTTTCCGATAGTGTTGCCGAAGTGGAAACATCCAATCAGATTTTATCCCATACCCGCAAAATCAAAGACCATTATGATGAAGCGGGCCGTGAACGTATCATGGAAATGTTGTGGCAGGTGGTTTATGCTGATGGCGTAGAAGACGATTATGAAAGCAATCTGATGCGCCGCCTGGCTGGTTTGTTGTATGTGTCTGATCGTCGCAGTGGCGAGATTCGCAACAAGGTTCGTGCAAATTTGTCGTGATTGTTTCTGTTTTGTGTGAAATTTCTTGTCTAACAGATTAAAACTGTTATATGCAGAAAACGGAATGGCTAAATTGGTTTAAATTAAGAAATACAAGGATATCTAAATGACATATGTTGTCACAGACGCCTGTATCAACTGTAAATATACAGATTGTGTCGAGGTTTGCCCGGTTGATTGTTTTTATGAAGGTGAAAACATGCTGGTAATTAATCCCAGCGAATGTATCGACTGTGGTGTGTGTGAGCCGGAGTGTCCTGCGGAAGCGATTTTGCCAGATACTGAAGACGGTTTGGACAAATGGATCGAGCTGAATGAAAAGTTCGCCGACGTATGGCCGAATATTACAGAACGCAAAGACGCCATGGAAAATGCCGATGCGGTACAGTCCGAAGAAGGCAAGTTCGAAAAATATTTCAGCGAAAACCCCGGTTCCGGCGATTAAAACGGCACTTTAGTGTGTGCGTTAAATTTGCTGCATAAGCGAACAAAAAACGTTTCCAATCCGAAAGAAACGTGACTTTATAGCCCTTTAGCACCTTTTTTACTGCAAAAAAGGTGTATTTTATGTTAAACTTATGTTATACGGTTGCAAATTAGTTAACTGTTCGTACACCTTTTTTCGGTGGACGGGGACGGAAAATTCTAATGATCAGAAAATCTTGCGCCGGATCAGATCGGTTCTGCGTACAGGATTTTTTTGATATGTAGCAGGTAATTTAAGAATAGATTTTTCTATTCTGATTTATAATCCTTAATATTACCTTTTGATGAATTTCCCAAAGTTAGCCCGATTTATGTAAATTTACCAGCAAGCGTGATGGTGCTTGTCGGATGAATATTTTTTAGGAGAATAGTTCTAAAAATGGCTAAAAGTAAAAAATTAGATTTTTCAGTTAATGATAACATCGTGTACCCAAAACACGGTGTTGGCGTGATTACAGGGATTGAACAACAGGAAATTTCCGGTATGAAGCTGGAATTGTATGTCATTCGTTTTGAAAGCGAGCGCATGACATTGCGGGTACCTACGCAAAAAGCCAGTTCAATTGGTATGCGCGGATTATCCAACAAGGCAACAATGGATCAGGCCTATACCACATTAAAAGGCCGTGCCCGTATCAAACGGACCATGTGGAGCCGTCGTGCACAGGAATATGAAGCGAAGATCAATTCCGGCAATATTGTTTCCCTGGCCGAAGTTGTCCGTGATTTGCATCGTTCCGGTGATCAAAGCGAACAATCTTATTCCGAGCGTCAGATTTATGAATCTGCGATCAGCCGTCTGGCCCGTGAAGTGGCCGCCGTGGAAGGTGTGCAGGAAAAAGATGCCATGTTGAAATTGGAAGATGTGCTTGCAGCTGCATAACACACCCGTTTTAACAATATGATTTTAAAAAAGAGCCTGACATAATTCAGGCTCTTTTTTATTGCATTGTTTTTATGTTACTGTTCATTTTATTTCACGATTACATTCTTTGATTTTAAGGCCGGATTATTTTATGACCAACATCAATCTTTCGAATATGGACCCGGAAAGATATGGATGTTTAACTTCGGTCGAACGGGTGTGGGCCATTGGGGCCATTCATGGCGAGGCCAGGCAGCTCAAGGAGCTGCATCATCAGTTGCTGGAGCTGCTGCATAAAGCCGACAAAATAGTCTATCTGGGTAATTATTCCGGCAAAGGCGAAGAAACTCTGGCGACGGTTGATGAAATTCTTCTGTTCCGGCGACGGGTGATGTCCATGCCGTCGGTTTATATGCCCGAAGATCTGGTTTATTTGCGTGGTGCCCGGGAAGAAATGTTCTCGAAACTCCTGCAGTTGCAATTTGCGCCCAGCCCCTCGGAAGTGATGGACTGGTTGTTGGATCATGGTATGGGATCTGTGATCCAGGCATATGGCACCAAAGAAAATGTGGCCCGGGCCATATCCCGGGAAGGCACCTTGTCGATCACCAAATGGACTAACAGCCTGCGCCGGGCAGTTCAGAACAATCCGGGACATTATGAATTGATGTCGCACCTGCGTCGCGCAGCATTTAGCGATAATGGCAAATTATTATTCGTACATGCTTCTCTGGACCCGTCACGACCATTGGACATGCAAAAGGATCATTTCTGGTGGGATAATGGTCGTTTTAATGACATTACCAAGCCTTTTTCCGGCTTTGCACGATTAATCAGAGGGTATGATCATGCCAATCAGGGGCTGCTGCTGGACCATCCGCTTGTGGCCACTGTGGATGGCGGATGTGGCCGGGGTGGGGTACTGAGCGCGGTCTGTTTTGGGGCTGATGGACAGGTTCTTGATCAAATTAACATCCAGTAAATTTCTGTTTACGTATCAATAGTTAGGCACTTTTGGGCTGGATTTGCGGCAAACGGGTGTGTTTTTGCGACAGAATATCTCCCCGTGCATCGCTTTCCCGCACATATTGCGCTATAGTGATAAATGGAAGATATCAGTAAATTGAAACTGAAACAGGCCCAAAAAAACATAATAATGGGTCGAATGATTGAATGATGAAAAATACGCAAACAAAGGTCATAAAGCCTGGCCTGATGCTGCTTTCCAGTTTGCTGATTTTAGGGGGCTGTGCGACGCTTCCGATTTCAGATACTGAACTTCCTTCCCGGGAATTGGTCGGACCAGAGGCAACGAATGAATGGCAGGCTATTTCGCCAGATTCTCCGGATCTGATCACGGGGGCTGTGCAATCCGGCTGGCTGAATGATTTAAACCGACCGGCGCTGACGGCTTTTGTTGAGCAAACAATCGAAAAGAACCCGAATTTCTTATCGACCGCGCGTCTGATGAATGCGGCCGAGGCAAATATTGGTGTGACCAGAGCTTCACAACTGCCTCAGGTAGGGGCAGGTTTTTCTGCCAGCCGTAACCGGGTCAGTACGCCAGTTAATTCGACAACAAATTCATTATCCCTTTCTCTGGATGCCAGCTGGGAAGTGGATGTCTGGGGACGCTTATCATCCCAGACAGAAGCCAGCAGATCAGATTTCATTGCTAGTAAATATGATTTTGAAGGGGCGCGTTTGTCTTTGGCCGCCCAGGCGGCACAAGCCTGGTTTAATGCCATTGAAACCCAGCAGCAAAAAGATCTTGCTGAAAGAACCGTCGACAGCTTTACACAATCGGAACGTATTATCCGTAATCGTTTTAACCGCGGTCTGACCAATGGTCTGGATTTAAGATTGGCGACCAGTAATCTGGAAGCGGCGAAATCTTCACTGGCAGACCGGGAATTTCAATATGGTGAAGCCCTTCGTCAGCTGGAAATACTGGCGGGAGATTATCCCGCAGGCAAATTGGCCGTTGCCGGGCAGTTACCCAATGATATTACGCCGGTTCCGGTAGGCCTGCCGATGGATATTCTGGAACGCCGCCCGGACATTCAGGCCGCCAAGGCCCGCTTGCTGGCTGAAGGTTACCGTGCGCAGTCTGCGGACAAAGCATTGTTGCCGTCTTTTGCCATTACCGCCAGCGGTGGCAACAGAAGTGATAATTTCTCAGACCTTTTGAAGTTCGATGATATCTTCTGGAACCTGATCGGTAACATTACCCAGCCGATTTTTCAGGGCGGACGGTTAAGATATGCAGCCGAAGCACAACAATTTCGTTTTGAAGCTCAAAAACAGGTCTTTGCCGATACGTTGCTCAGGGCGCTCAAAGAAGTTGAAGATGCGCTGGCCAATGACCAGGCTCTGGCAAAACAGGTTTATCATACGACGATCGCTGCGGAAAACGCCTTAGCTGCCGAGAAAGTAGCCCTGGATCAATATAGCCGCGGTCTGATCCCCATTTCCACATTACTGGATTCCCAACGGCAAAGTTTGAACCAGCAAGGTCAGCTTTTATTGATCAAGCGGGTGAGGATCAACAACAGAATTCGTCTTCATCTGGCATTGGGTGGTGATTTTGCCACCGATAATAACCCGCAGGCCCTTCAACAAGTAACAAATCAGAACTCAGGCATTTAACATGGCACATCAACAAAAGAAAATTCTTCCCATATTATTGCCCGGCTTGGTCCTCTTGTTGGGGGCTGTGATTACCGTTGGTATTTTTATCTCCAAGCCTGATCCAGTTAAGCGTGAGGTGGTTGTCAAACCGTTGAATGTTCGGGCGGTGACAGCAGAAAAAACGTCACTTACGTTGGGTATTGAAACCCAGGGCACCGTTCGTTCACGCCAGGAAATCAACCTTGTGCCACAAGTGGGCGGTAAGATTATTGAGGTGTCTGATAAATTCGTAGCGGGTGGTTATTTTGCCAAAGGTGAAACACTGGTTCGGATTGATCCACGGGATTATGAACTGGCCCTTATTTCTGCAAAATCCCGGGTCGCAGAAAGCCGTCAACGGCTTGAACTGGAAAAAGCAGAAGCAGCCTTGGCCAAGAAAGAATGGGAAATGCTGGGCCAGGGGCAGGCCTCTGACTTAACCTTGCGCAAACCTCAACTGGCCGATGCGGAAGCACGTGTGCAAGCGGCCATGGCTGATTTTAACCAGGCGAAAATCAATCTGGAAAGAACCACGATTAAGGCTCCTTTTGAAGGATTATTGATCCAGAAAAATGTAGATCTGGGACAATTTGTATCTGCGGGAACAGCCCTGGGACAGTTTAATTCAACAGATGTTTTGGAAGTGCGACTGCCATTATCCAACCGCGATTTAGGGCATTTTGATTTTAAAAAGCTTAATCAGCAAAATGGTAAAATTCCTGTGGAATTATATGGCACTTTTGCCAATACTCAAAATAGCTGGCAGGCAGAGATCGTAAGGACTGAAGGTATCATCAATACCGACAGCCGGATTATGTTTGTCGTCGCCGAATTGCGCGGTGATCAATTGCTTTCCCGTGAAGACAAAACCCCGATCATGATTGGTCAATTCGTGAAAGCCCGCATCGAAGGACGCCGTTTTGATAATATTGTGAAGCTTCCCCGTTCTGCCCTGAAACAGGACAATAAGGTTCTGGTGATCGACAAAAACAACCGCCTGCAAACCCGTCTGGTGGATGTGATTGACGCCAACAAAGCATTTGTTGTGATCGGTGCAGGTTTGAAACAGGGTGAAAATGTCACGATTTCCCAGTTGAACAGCCAGGTCGATGGTGTTCAGGTCAAGGCGAACTTTGATGGTGCACCGGCATTGGCCAAGAAAAATGCCAAACCGGGAGGCGGTTCATGAATGGCCTGATCAAATGGTTTGTGGAAAATCCCGTAGCGGCCAATTTGTTGATGATCATGATCATCATTGGTGGATTTGCCGGGTTTAATAACATTGGCAAAACCGCATTCCCGGAATTCAGCACAGATAATATCCAGGTGACCGTAAGTTATCTGGGGGCTGGGCCTCTTGAGGTTGAAGAACGTATTCTTACCAGAGTTGAAGAAGCCGTTTTTGATATTCCCGGTATTGAAAAAATCAGAGCCGTCGCACGGGAAGGTTTTGGAAGTGTCACCCTGGAAGTTGAAGACGGGTATAACGTTGACCAGGTTCTGAATGAAGTAAAAGCCCAGGTGGATGGCATTAATACCTTTCCAGCCTTGTCTGAGCGCCCCATCGTCGGGAAACAGGAAATTTCCAGTGAATTGATGCAGATGGCCATTTATGGCGACGTTACGGAACGTGAATTAAAAGAAATTAACCGTAATGTGAAAAACAGGTTGCTGCAAATTCCCGGTTTGACGCAATTTATAACCTTTGGCACACGACCTTATGAAATTTCCATTGAGCTTTCAGAATTTGAACTTCAGAAATATGGCCTGACATTCGATAGTATTTCACAGGCGATATCCCGATCCTCGATAAATTTACCTGCTGGTCGTGTTGATAATGAAGCTGGTCAGATTCAAATCATTGCCCGGGGACAGGCCTATAATCAGGAGGACTTTGAGAATATCGTTGTGCTGCGGAATCCTGATGGAACGCGGGTTCTCCTGAAGGATGTTGCAAAGGTTATTGATGGTTTTGATGACAGCGAATTTGTTGTACGTGTTAATCAACGACCTGCCACAGTTATTATCCCCCGTATGGAAACAGGCTACAGTGTTGTTGAGTTAAGCGATGAAGTCAGAAGAATCCTGGATCAGGAAGTACGACCAAGTTTACCTGAAAATGTATCCGTAGAAATTTTCTTTGATGCGTCGGACCCTTTTGAAGCACGTTTGAATATGCTCTTAGGCAATGGGATATCTGGATTGGTTCTGGTCTTCATTGGATTGAGTTTGTTTCTGACCGTATCTCTGGCGGGCTGGGTCACGGTTGGTATTGCCGTGACGTTCCTGGGATGTTTTTGGTTTTTGCCCTATATGGGCGTTCAGTTGAATATGATTTCGCTGTTTGCCTTTATTCTCATTTTGGGGATTGTGGTGGATGACGCGATCATTATCGGGGAGAGCATCCACCGGGAAAACCAGTTAGGCTCACCGGGTAATGCCGGGGCCATTCAAGGAGCCGGCAAAGTGGCCAAACCGGTTATTTTCTCGGCGCTGACAACCATGATCGCCTTTTCACCTTTGTTATTCATTGCCGGAGGGGGCGCAAAATTTATTGTTGCTATTCCTGTGGTGGTGATTTTGTGTCTGGTTTTCTCGCTGATAGAATCTCTGTTTATTTTACCGTCACACCTGCGTCACGGTGGTGAGAAAAAAGAATCGTTCCTTGCCAACTTTTTCAAACCTTTCTTTGAATGGAGCAAGGCCGACAAGCTGTTGAAGAAGACACAACAAAGCTGTCAGAACTTTTTAGATACAGTCGTCCACAAGTATTATCGGCCTTTTTTGGATATCGCGCTTAAAAGAAAATATTTCTCATTGGCGACCTTTTTATCCGTCGGCATGATTATCATGGCTATTCCTGCTGCGGGTTGGTTGAAGTTCGTTTTCTTTCCCGATGTGACACTGGATTTTGTAGATTCCAAAATCGAATTTCCGCAAGGCACACCCTATGCCACCGTTGAAAAGGCGGGATTTGAAGTAGAAGAAGTGGCCTGGAAATTAAAAAAACAACTGGCAGAAGAAAATGGTGGCCAGGATGTTGTCAAACATATTCAAATGAATGCCAACAGCAACGGCACCGCCGAAGTGAAGTTGTTTATCGCGCCTTCTGAGACCAGGGCGTCAAACGTACCGGATTTGGCCCGTCGTTTCCGGGAAATGGCTCCCTTTATTCCGGATGCTAAGGATGTGAATTTTTCATATACGATCAATCAGGAAAGCGGCGGTATCGCCTTTCTGTTGAGATCGAACGAACTGGATCAGCTTAATCTGTTAAAGGAAGAACTGAAACAGACATTGAGAGAATATGATGGGGTATTTAATATTACGGAATCGTCTGAATCTGCCAGGAATGAAGCCGTATTGTCACTGTTGCCAAGCGGTGATGTCCTGAACTTTTCTCTAACCGATGTGGGCCGACAAGTCCGGCAGGCATTTTTTGGCGAAGAAGTCCAACGGATTCCTTTAGGGGAAGAAGACGTGAAAGTTATGGTGCGTTTGCCGAAGGAAGACCGCAAATCATTTGACACATTGAATGAAATGCGATTACGGACAAACAGTGGCGCCGAAGTGCCTTTCGAGTCTGTTGCAAAAATTGACTATAAACCCGGGTACACCAAGATTGAACGCACGGATCGTCAACGGACATTGGTGGTCAGTGCTAATCTTGATAGCGCCGTTGCCAATGCCGAAGAGATTTTCAATACAATCTTTGCCAAAAAGTACCCTGAGTGGAAATCAAAATATCCGGCAGCTGTTATCGACCTGGAAGGTGGTCTGGCTGATCAAAGAGAGTTTTTTGCCGATATTTATCTTTATGCCGGTTTTGCGGTTCTGGCGATTTATTCTTTGATGGCCATTGCTTTCAGGTCTTATACGCAGCCAATTTTGATCCTGACGGCTTTGCCGTTCGGGTATATCGGGGCCGTCATCGGACATATGGTGATGGGCATGAACATTAGCATGTTTTCCATTCTGGGTATTGTGGCCGCCGCCGGGGTGGTGGTGAATGATAATCTGGTGTTGCTGGATTATATCAACCGGATGCGTGCCGAAGGTAAATCCGCCCTGGAAGCCATCGAGAAGGCGGCGGAAGAAAGATTTCGCCCGATTTTCCTGACGTCCTTTACGACCTTTATCGGTCTGGCGCCCTTGATGTCGGAAACATCTATTCAGGCACAGTTCCTGATCCCAACCGTGGTGTCATTGGCCTTTGGTGTGTTGTTGGCCACCAGTGTGACATTGATCCTGGTACCGGTGTTGTATCTGATCCTTGCCGATGTGCGCAATAAACTGAATTGGCTGTTAGGTAAGAAACAGCATAAACCAAACCCTAATTCAGTTGCAGAATAAGTCGCTATTCCACAATTAATTTTACCCGCTGGCCAATTTTGAGGACATCATTTTTGGCCAGTCCGTTTAGTACCAGAAATCTTTCCAGCGGATAATTATCAACCGCCATTTTGTTCGCCAGTTTCGAGGCCGTGTCACCTGACCGGACAGTGGCAATTTTTATGCGTTTGGCACGATATTTATTTGCTTCTGAAGACGATAATTTACGGAAGCTGTATGTCATACGTTGCAAACCTTCGGCCAACTGAGTTTGGTTTGCCTTCGGGATGACCATCACGAAGTGATATCCCTGGGTGCTGGAATATTGAATGGCGACAATTCTGGCAAAGGCAGCGGTATTCTGAACAGTCACTTCGTTCCAGCCTGTGATGGCCCGCATGCCATTGATGTTTAATTCTTCCAGCCCGTTGAGCGGCTTTTCGCCAAGTAATGATTTCCACGCCGCTGATGTATATTGCATCAGGTTCATGTCTTTGAAGGGTGCCCCGGAAAAAATCGCCAATCCGCCTGCGGCAGGTCCTGTGCCTTGGGCGATCACCGCCTGAGAACTGTTTTGCATGCGGTAATTTTCAGGTGCATCAAAGGTGAAGCGTAATTCGGGATGCCAGAAAGTCCGGCCACGGATTAGCCCCTGTTTCGGGTCATCCCCATAAATCATGCCATCAATGGCGTCCAGATAACGGTTCTGGTTACGATATATGCTGTTTTGAGCGACACCTGTGTTTTGTGCGGCCTGGAAAGCGCGAGCGACCCTGTTTTGTGTATTAGGGTGGGTAGAGAAAAATTCCGGTGGTCGCGAGCTCCCGGTGCGGTTCGCAACAATGTCATTCAGTTTTGTTACCGAATCCAGTGAATTCAGCATGTCTGCAGCAGCATAGGGATCAAAGCCTGATTTGGTGGAATAACGTACACCCAGTTCGTCAGATTGATATTCCTGGTCCCGGGAATAACTGGCCAGATAAGCTTGCGAGCCATAATTAAGGGCACGGCTCAGTTCGGCATTTTTCGTTAATATGCCAACCCCGGCGCCTAATATGCCAGCAAACATCTGTTGATTATACCGTTTGGCAGAATGGCGGGCGGTCACATGGCCAATTTCATGACCCAGAACCGAGGCCATTTCAGCTTCGGAATTAAACAAAGCCAAAATGCCGCGTGTTACATAAATATATCCGCCGGGTAGGGCAAAAGCATTGACAATCGGGCTGTTCAGGACCGTGAAGGTGAAAGGCCGGTCGCTTAATTCCGAGACGGCCGCCAGTTTGCCGCCGACGGTTGCCACATAACCACCCAGTTCCGGATCATCAACCACACCGCCATGTTGGGCCATCA